>Ga0105358_10002061_pt1 | contig 10754 bp, 7 predicted proteins | sample GOMGulsemesocosm_5_FD_83509 | JGI IMG/M metagenome (GOLD analysis project Ga0105358, IMG submission 83509) | Methane-oxidizing microbial communities from mesocosms in the Gulf of Mexico - GOM15C Gulf of Mexico | ecosystem: Environmental > Aquatic > Marine > Cold seeps | place: Gulf of Mexico...
ACAATACTTCATTCTCTTTCTAAGTAAAAAATACAACTAATAGTTGAATCATTGCTTGACCTGTCTATTGCTTTATAGTTTAAGTTACTAGCTTGTAAGTCAGCAGAGTATATCTATGTATCAAATATCTGAATTAGCAAATATGGTGAATATGTCACGTACAGCGCTTTTGTATTATGAAAAATTAGATCTCATTAAAGGGCGTAGGCTAGACAATGGCTACAGAATATATACCGATTTAGACATACAACGTATTAAGCTTATTCAACAACTGCATCAAGGCGGTTTAACGCTAAAGGAGTGCAGATCGTGCTTGGTAGATAAGATGGATACGGAGTTAATAAAGAAGCGTTTGAATGCACTAGATATTGAAATTGAACAAAAACAGCAGTCGAGAGACTTACTCGCTTCAATGCTGGGTATTGGTGATGAAAAATCTTGGCACGAAACAGCAATAGGCAATGCACCAGATGTACATCTGGATTGGATAAAACAGCAAGGTTTTAATGAAAGAGAAGCTTTGCGATTAAAATGGTTATCAAAGAATATGACACAACACGAAGAGTACATGAATGATTTCATGAAGGTATTTGAAGCTTTAACACGTTGGGCCCCCGGTAGCGAACAAGAAACTTTAAAGGCATTATCTAGCGTACCGACTAAACCATCAAATGTTTTAGAAATTGGCTGTGGCAAAGGCTTAGCAACTTTACTATTAGCAAGAAACCTTTCGGCTGAAATCACATCAGTAGACAATGAGCAATCTGCACTGGATAGTTTGATAAAGGTTTTGGAAGATGATGGTGTTGTACAAAGAGTGAAACCTATCTGCGCAAGCATGACTGATTTACCCTTTGATAATAATTCATTTGATTTGATTTGGTCTGAAGCATCCGCATATATCATGGGTGTTGAAAACGCTTTAGCTCAATGGAAACCACTATTAACAGATGATGGTGTTATGGTATTTAGTGAGCTTGTTTTGTTAAGCACTACACCAAGCGATGTAGTAAAAGAATTTTGGGATAAAGAATACCCAGACATTCAAACAGTTGATACAAGGCGAAAACAAATAATCGCTGCTGGTTATGAAATTATATCTGATTTCAGATACTGCCAATCGTCTTGGGACAACTACTACTTGCCGTTAAAAAAGCGTGCTGAAGATCTAATGCCAACAATGAAAGATTCGACAGCATTAAAAGATATTACTTCAGAAGTAGAATTTTATCTGAAACATAAGGCTGAGTTTGGTTATCAAATGTTTGTGTTGAAACGGAAATAATGAATGATTTGCGGTTACTTTCTGAAAGTAGGGTAATTACATTATCTAAAATTAATGGTCGCAATATCGATAAATTGTCACTAGATAAGCCAAGGCTAACGTCTGCTTTCGTATCGTTTGTTAACATCTGTCCAGCGAGCATTAGAGCATTCTCCAGCTAGCCAAAAGCTGACTTTAGGTTTTGAGTTACTAATGGCAGTTTAGAGCCTTGAGCAGAAATTTAGCGATTATAAAGCCATGGTCATTTTTATCAAACATATCCCTAGGTTGTATATTTTGAGTGTAAAGGAGTTTTACAGGCTAGACAATATTTTTTACTTTAATAACTGTTTGATGTTTTACAGACCTTTGGCTGTGTAAAACATCAAACTAGTCGTTAAAGGTAATATATTCAATATTTAATGTGAAGAAAAATTTGATACTTCAAGAATTTCATGAGTTTCAGGTGTAATGTAACCGTAACGAAGTAGCGCGTCCCTTGCTTGGGCGTTCGTAGTAACTAGGGCAGCAGTACCTAACAGAGCATCCCTATCTAAAGGTGAAATATTACCACTTGCTAACTCTATTACAGCTGATTTTATTGTGTAATCAAAGTTAAATCCCATACTTTTAATTGCATCAACATACAACATTTTAGTCACTTCTTTACGAGCTTTTTCATCCTTATTTTCTGCTTGCTGAAATAACCTACCCGATATCCTTTTTGTATTATCTGTAGAGCGTTTAATATATTCAGTAAGATGGTGGCTATCTAAGGGCATTAATCGGGCATTACTATCCGCTAAAGTAAGTTTTTCTCTTTCAAGCAGCTTTGCCATTTTTTCTAGGAGTACTTTCTGTTCTTGCACTTTCTTCTTTTTCAATGCTAAAGCCTGTGCTTTCTTTTTATAGCGAGCACGTTTTTCTTGAATAGTCTGAATCAATGATTCAATTTTGCTGATTGAATATCTAAGACTGACCCCTAGAGTTGATAACTCTCTATCTTCACTTTCATTTAATATTTGCTCTAAATCCATATCTCGATTTGCAAGCAGATTTTCTAAATCAATTATTTGGTTTGATAGTGTATTTATTGGCGTAATGACAGTATCAATATTAGATAAAACAGATTCTGTCTTATTATATTGATTGTCTATATTTTGACTGTAATTAGTTGCTTTTTCTAAGAGCGAATTATACTCTACTAAAAGTTGTTCTCTAATTATATTTATACGATTTACTGCATCTATTTTTTCTTTTTCCACAGATTCAAACTTTTCTTTCACTTCAGGTGAGACTTGATGAATAAGGGGTGGAATAACATTAAATTTTTCAAGGGAGGAAAATCTCCTAACGGGATCAAGTTCTGCTGAATTTATTCTGGAATATAACTCTTTCTTTATCTTAGTTAACTCTTTAAGAAAACGATTATCTGTAGAGATATCAAATCGCTTTTTACTGCTACTTATATTGTTCTGTGTAACTATGGGAGCTACCACCTTAGTTGATTCATCGTTCGCTACTGGCTTACTCTGAATTTCGCTCGCTTGCCCTCCTAGTAATTGAACAACATAACCATTTCTTTTATCCTCTAAGGTCTCATACATAACATACACTTTAGGATGTAACACCAGTGTGGATTTTGGAGTAATAGTTTGTCTAGAAAAACTTTCAATTTCATATGATGCTGGTGAACTAGCTTTTAGTGAATTAAATTTTGAATTAATACGTTCTTCTGCATACTTGTATTGTCTTAATTGATCATCAAAATTGTCTTGTCTTTTCTTTTTAATTTTGTCTGGTGTATATTTATAGTAGGCTTGGCTTAGAATCAAAGACCAATTATATTTCTTATTCGTTTGGCTACATTCTTGTGCTTTTAACTTCCAATACTCAACATCAACAGGTGCCTCGTAAAGGTTTATCTCCCCTCTAAAATTAGTATTTAGTATCGCATCGCCAACATCTATACACTCATCGGCAAACACTGATACCCCATAAAACAAGAAGAAAACCATAAAAGCTTTATTAAACATACACATCCTCATAGAGCAGTTTTGAATTAAAATTAACATATAAGCTTCAAACTCACTAGGTTATTTAAAATAATTATCGATGCTAATGTCTGGTTTGTCGGATCACTTCCCGTTAAATAAGCCTAGGCTAACGTCTGCTTGCGTATCTTTGTTAACATCGTTCCTGTGAGCATTAGAGTATTTTCCAGCTTGCTAAGAGCGGTCATTGAGCTTTTGAAATCATGAATATATTTAGTGTGATCTTAAGCGAAATAAGTTGCTCTCTTGTGAGGCAAGTTTAAGCTCAAAGCTGCCGTTGAATTTGGTACTTGAAACGATTCCCTATCTACAGAACCAAGGCAAAAACGTCTATTTCAAACGCTCTGATCCCATTGATTTGATTAAATTTCTGCGGTTTGTTCAGTTACCGCTTCAGCTGCTTCAGCTGCTTCACACGGCTCACCAAAGCGTTTTAATATCACCCAAAGGACGATAGCTCCAATTATGAAACAGCTCCACCAGGGGGCACCTAAACCTGCTGGTATTGTTCCTATAAAAATCGCAACAGCTCCCACCGTGAGTGCATAGGGCATTTGGGTTCGAACGTGATCCACATGATTACAGTGAGAGGCCATGGATGACAAAATGGTGGTATCAGAAATAGGCGAACAATGATCGCCAAAGACTGCACCTGCGAGAACTGCGGAAATTGATGAATACACAATATGCATATCAGCAGGGTTGACGGTGCCATCGTTACCACCAATCATTGCCCAACTTAAAGGCACGGCTAGGGGGATTAGAATACCCATGGTGCCCCAACTGGTGCCTGTACCGAGCGCAATAATACCTGCAAGTGAAAATATAATGGCTGGTAATAACGCTGGAGGAATGCCATCACCGATCATGGCAACCAGATAATCTGCAGTATGCAGTTCTAGAGTGATGGAGGCGAGTACCCAGCTGAGAGTAAGAATAACCATAGCCGTGGTGATACTGCTTAGACCATCAACCCAAGCTTCCATTACTTTATCAAGTGTTAATATTCGTTGATATAAAGTTAGGCTTATAGCAACAATTGAACCTAAAAAGCCTGCAACAACCAAGGCGACAAATGAATTTGCTGTGGCCAGTATTTGTTGAATACTATCACCCGTTCCAGTGAAATAGAGTCCGCCTATAACCGAAAAAAGCAGAGTCAGAATAGGTAATACTGCATTGATTGCACCAGAACTAGCTGAATCTTCCATCTCAAGTATCGGTGGTGCGCGACCAGCTACATCGCCATTAAATGCTCTTCGTTCAGCGGTTAGCATGGGGCCAAAATCTCTGTTGGTGGAGCAAATATAAAACACAAAAATTAACGCAAGAACAGGGTAAAAGCTATAGGCTAATGAATTTAGAAACAAACTATAGGGATGAGATAGGGCATCAATTGATTCAATCGAAGACTTGATAAGCCCCACTTGGAAACCAACCCATGAAGAAATAAGAGCAACGGTAGCAACGGGTGCAGAGGTCGAATCGACAAGATAAGCTAATTTTTCACGGGATATTTTTGCATTGTCAGAGATGGGTCTCATAGTATTGCCCACAACCAAAGTATTGGCATAATCATCAAAAAAGATCACCAGTCCTAAAAGTGCCGTACTTTGCTGCACAAGTTTGCGAGTCTTTGCCCAAGTAACAATATATTTAACGAGGCCTTGCATGCCACCATTTGCTGAGATAACCCCAACCATGCCACTGATGAACAAGGTCATTAGGATAATCATAATATGATCTTCGTCCATCATGACATTCACAGTGTATTTGTTCGGAATATCTAACAGGCCTAAATAAATGCCATCGAGTCCACGTCCTGCAAGAGCCCAAGCTCCAAACCATATGCCAGCAAACAGTGCAATAATGACTTGTCTGAGTATAAAGGCGGAAGCAATGGCAATAATGGGTGGCAAAATAGAGACAATGTTAGTTCCACCCTTGCCAACATCTCCTGCATAAAAGGAAATGACAGCGGATGCTAGTAGAATAATAAGAATGCTAATCCAATGTTTTGAATTCATAGCTTAGGTCTACTTTTTATTATTTTTAGTGTAACTATAAAATAGAGGCTTTGGTCACTGATAGCAAGTTTGAAAATTAAGATAACAGTGATAAATCAGTTCAGCATTTCGGCCTTGATGGAGAGATTAATTTACCCTGTTTTTTCTGCGGTTATGTCGGATCAACTGCGGCTTTGACTTAAAGTCTCTATGACCGTTTTGGTGGCTTCTGAGCCAGTCAGGTACTAAACAACCAAGATTGGAGGGCTACTGACTATTGCAAGTTCTAAGCAGTCGGTGCTTGATTTCGTTCATCAAAATTATTTGCTCATTATTAGGGCGCTATATACAATTCGGACTTTAGAGTAATATTCAAGAAAATTATATGAATAATAAAGTAATAATTAGAGAGGCAAATGAAAGTGATCATTCATTTATTTTTGGGCTTTCACCTTACCTAGCAGAAGTTGCACAGCTAGAGTGGCACACAGATGATGCCATTCGAAAAATGCAAGACGATTATATTTCTGAAATGCTTGTTGAAACAACGCAACCAAATACCACATTTATAGCTGAAAGCAATAATGTTCCGCTGGGTTTCATTCATGTGCGCACACATAAAGATAGTATTTCAGGTGAAACTTGTGGAACTATATCGCTTCTTGCCGTATCACCTAAATCACAAGGGTTAGGCGTAGGTAAAATATTAATTGAATTCGCGGAAAACTGGGCTAAAGATTTAGGGTGTAGGTTATTGCATCTAGAGGTTTTTGCAAATAATAAAAATGCAAAAGGCTTCTATCAAAATTTAGGCTTTCAGCCTGAAACAGTTCACATGATTAAATCTATATAGAGTAACTTGCATAGTAAGTGAGGCGTTGGTACAAAATATAATCCGAACGACTAAGTATTTGTAACTCTAGATATCTATTTTGTTACGCAAACCGAATGGCACGTTGAAGTCATGCCAATGCAATGATGTGAACGACCGTTGTGGTGGCTTTTTGCCAGACTGAAAACTTAAGATTGGGTAAACTGAGTTCTATATCCCCTGAAACATTGCTCCGTTAACCTTCCATCACTTGATGTAACTTTGGGCATATTGAAATCATAAATTTTGAAAGGCTATGCACTCTTTGAGTGTCGTTCGACAACATATAATTGTAAACAAGAACATAAGCTTAAAATATATTTAATATTTTTTCTAAGTTTATTAAGTAAGGAACATTTTTGGGTTTTAAGTTATCTCATACTAAGTGAGCCTGATTTAATCCTATTGATATAATAGTTTTTATTTGATTGGAACAGATAATGTCACAAGTTAAAGTCGGTTCGCTAATAGCTAGCCTGCCAATTGGTAATGAATTAGGTGAAGGCATTCAATGGAATGCTGATTTACAAGAAATTTGGTGGACAGATATTACAGGACAGGCCATTTATAGCCATAACCCGCAAACGGGACAAACCACAAAAGTTGAGATGCCAGAGCGGGTTGGTTGTTTCGCTTTTATTCATAATGATGAACGTTTACTTGTTGCCTTTGCTTGCGGCATCGCATTTTACCACCTTAAAACAAAAAAAATTAACTGGTTATTTAGGCTTGGCGCTGATGACATCGGCACTCGCTTTAATGATGGACGAGTTGATCGATTTGGTCATTTTTGGGCTGGAACTATGGTCGAAAATGAAGGCGATGGCTCAAAGCGTGCTGCGCTATTTCGTTTAGACACACATCAGCAATGCGATAAGGTACTTGCTAATATACAGGTTGCTAACGGCTTGTGTTTTAGCCTTGACGGTAAAACTATTTATCATGCTGACTCACCTGACGCTGAGATTCTGGCATATCAATGGCAAGAAAAAACACGGCAATTAATGTCTGCATGCCATATTGCTACAACAACTCAAGGCAGTTTTCCTGACGGTAGTTGTATCGACAGCGCGGGCTATCTGTGGAATGCACAATGGGGAGGGCAACGTGTAGTTCGTTATGCGCCAGATGGTTCGGTTGCTTTAATTCATGAAGTCCCTACAGTTCAACCTAGTTGCGTTGCCATTGGCGGGCCTAATATGGATTGGTTGATGATAACGAGCGCCAAGCAAGGATTAAGCGCGGCCTATCTAGAACAAGATAAGCATGCTGGTAATGTATTTATATATCAATTAAATGGTGTTAAAGGTGTTATTGAAAATCAGTATCAGCGACCGGAAAGAAATTAAATGCTCTCAGTGTTCGAGTTATATCTGATGAAACATAGTTTGCTTATGAGTATAGGTAGAATAAACGTCCTTTTTCGTAATATCTAAAATATACTGTACTTCATATTTTAGATATTTACCTATTCTTCATCTCAATGAGCGAGCTAAAGTCAGACATTTCACGCCTACAACTCTACGTTTCCCAAAATTCCAAGTAATAATACAAGTGCATCCCGCTGTTGTGCAAACCAGCTCTAAATATTACCTTTGTTTATGATGAACTTATGTTTATTCAAACTGCTGTAGGATCGGAAAGTTGACTTACATATTAGGGGAGGCTTTATGACTTCTTTGCGCCTTGAGTTCAAATGGTGAATGACTGCTGTGATAAAACCTGGCATTTACTGGGTTAGAATACACCTTAGTTAGCGTAGCCTATTTAAGATATACTCTAAATCAGTTTTAATTCAATAATTTTATTTTTCCTTTGGCTGAGAAACCACCTTTAAAATAAAAACCTAATATTTTACTAAATTAGAGTACATTAGAGTAAATGAGTTAGTGATGTAAATTTTCGAACTGGGTATTCATAATAATGTTTGCCTTAGTTTTTTAACAATAGCAGGTAAAATAGATAGTTTGTTAGTAAACTGGCTTGGTGCATTAATAATTAATTTTAAATACTTTTATAGCTCAATAATGACGGATATATAACTAGACTAAACAATGCAGAAACATTTACAGACACTGATCAATTTATTGACTAAAAATGACCTTAAAGCTTTGCTTCAACATTACTTAGATTCAAGTGAAGCTGAGAACATCGTTCAATTAGGTTTTATGTTTAAACAAGGACAAATAAAATCATTCGATTTTTATCAACAGCTAGCAACTAGTTTTATAGAAAATAAAGGCTTTTCCATTGGGCTTATCCCAAAAATTAAAACTAACAATACCTTAAACTTTTTCACCCCCGCATTACAAATAGGGGGGAACTTCAGCAAAACAGATCACCAGAAGTGTAATGTTTTACATTATTTATTTACTAACAATCAATCAGTCAGTAGCATCCATCCGCCATTTAACTATTTACGATCTATGATGTTATTTGGAAGTAATGAAGCATTGCGCGATGGTCTATGCCAACGTGATCAACAAAATTTAACCCCTATTGAAGCTTATTTATTTGCTAATAAAAATTTAACACCTTTAGCTAATCATGAACTTACTGCTTTTTTGGCACTAATAGAAATTGAACGTAAGCAACAAGAAGTAGATAAGACTAACTACTCCGTTGTCACTCAAGCAGTGAGTGAATTATGTCGCAGTCAGGCTCAATTAACTAATTACGACCTACAGCGCATTATGCTCATAGCCACTTACTACATAACATCTATTAAACAGGTTGTAAGTGACATGCCATAAATATACCACCTGTTAGTGGTAGAAGGTAAGGTCGAGTTTTCAATACCTTTTGAACTATCATCATCTAAATTCATAATAGTAATAGTAATAGTTCACGTATAGTATTAAACAGTCGGAAGATTCTGTGCCTAATACAGTGATAAATATAGGGCTTTAGCCGCCGAATTGAAAACGTAAACCAGCATTAACGGTAAAACCATCATTTCTTGACCAAATATCTGTCGTCCATCGACCGCTAGGTGCTTGTTCGGCCAACACTAAAGGATCTTCCTTAGTTTGCCGCACATTTAACAAGTTTTCGGCATTAACAAATAAGCTTACTTGTCCTATGGTAATTTGACCTAACAGCCCCAAGTGCCAATAAGGCTCGCTTCGCTCTCGATACGGGTTGTTATCAAGGTGCTGTGTACCAGTATAGTAAGCCTCAAACCCTAGCAAATGACTTCCGTGTTCTTCCCACATAACTACAAGGCCAGCAGAATGTAGAGGTGTCAGCGCTAGAGGTACTCGGCCAAAGCCATAATCACCTTCTTTAGTGGCGTCTGTATATAAGTAACTACCCGTAAATTTAATATCACGCCAGCGATAACGTAGCAATAATTCAGCACCGTTAATTTCACTTTCCCCAGCTGCATTGACGATGCGAACGCGTTTGCCCGAAGCTTCATCAACATCATCAATTACTTCTAATTCAGTAACGTTATCAATAGCTGACGTAAATAATGTCATGCTGGTCTCTACGCTGCCTAACACATAGCTAATATCTATAGATGCTGTAGATGCTCGCTCCTCATCAAGGTTTTCTAGTCGCGCAAGGCGAGATAAGCCCGCTTCATCAATGTCCTCGATAAATGGGCTTGACGCAAAAAAGCCTTGCCCATATGCTCCCCTAATCGTCCAGTTTTTAGGGCTGTACAATAATGAAATGCGAGGACTTAGTTGCGTACCGTACTCACTATGCCAGTCGGCACGTGCACTAAGGGACATGGAAATATCATCGCTTGCTTCATAATCTAGTTGCGAAAATAATCCAGGTACTTGATAAGAATAATTAAATTCAGGAAAAGTATCAGAGTCGAACTTTTCAGATTGAAGCGCTAACCCAACTAGCCATGCCGTTTTATCCGAATACCCTGATAAGCTCGACTCGATTAGATAACTTTCGTGGTTATCGTCCTCTTGGACAGCACCAAATTCATGCTCGTGGTCTTGATTCATTGCTGAGCCACGCACATTTATATTCATGACCTCCCCTAATGGTTGGTCATATATAAAGCCAACATCGGTTCTAAGAGTGTTTTGTGTTTGAGGGAACTCATTACCATCAGGTACATTAGCCTCACCTAAAGTGCCGCCATCCCTTTGTTCGGTCATAGCTCCAACTGTGACGTAAAGATTTGCGCCATTGTCACCTTGCCAATAGAAACGAGGACGAACACTGCCTCTTTCGTAGCCAGCTATATCAATCCAACCATCGTCATCTAAATCTTGCTCTTCTTGGTGATGAATTCCAGCCGTAATTGATGCGCTTAAGGCGCTACTTAAAGGTGATGCAAAGTACGAAGTGATATCTTGACCGTTTTTAGAGGTAACATTGACCAACACTTCTCCTTCATAATCATCAGAGGGAGTTCGTGAAATTAGATTTATTACCCCACCAAGTGCAGAGCCGCCATAAAGAGAAGAAGCAGACCCTTTAATTATTTCAACATTTGCAAGGTCTGTAGGTGGAATTTGTAACAGGCCAATTGAAGCGGTTTGACCACCGTATAAAGGTAAGCCATCACTTAACAGCTGTGTATAACG
>Ga0105358_10002065_pt1 | contig 10746 bp, 7 predicted proteins | sample GOMGulsemesocosm_5_FD_83509 | JGI IMG/M metagenome (GOLD analysis project Ga0105358, IMG submission 83509) | Methane-oxidizing microbial communities from mesocosms in the Gulf of Mexico - GOM15C Gulf of Mexico | ecosystem: Environmental > Aquatic > Marine > Cold seeps | place: Gulf of Mexico...
CCCTGTGCATACACTTGAAGGCTGGCTAACGATGGCCAAGCAGCTTGAAGATATGGGTGCACACTCGTTGTGTATCAAAGATATGTCTGGTTTATTAAAACCTTACGATGCTGCTGAGTTAATCTCAAAGCTAAAAGAAACGGTTTCTTTACCTATTGCTTTACACTGTCATGCAACAACAGGTTTGAGTGTTGCCACACAAATGAAAGCGATTGATAGTGATATTGATGTAATCGATACCTCAATTTCTTCAATGAGTATGACTTATGGTCATTCACCTACAGAAACTATTGCCTCAATAGTGGAAGGTAGTGTTCGCGATACTGGCTTGAATATTGATAAAATGGCAGAAGTCGCCGCTTACTTTAGAGAAGTACGAGAAAAATACGCACAATTTGAAGGTAGCTTGAAAGGTGTTGATGCTCGAATTCTTACCGCACAAGTTCCTGGTGGCATGTTAACCAATATGGAAAACCAGTTAAAAGAACAAGGTGCGTCAGATAAATTTGATGAAGTGCTCACTGAAATTCCAAAAGTACGTAAAGATTTAGGTTATATCCCCCTTGTTACGCCGACCTCGCAAATTGTTGGCACCCAAGCGGTACTTAACGTACTAACCGGCGAACGTTATAAATCTATCACTAAAGAAACTGCCGGTGTCTTAAAAGGCGAGTATGGCGCTACCGCGGCTCCAGTTGATGCAGCGCTACAAAATCGTGTTTTAGATGGTCAAGCAGTCATTACTTGTCGTCCTGCAGATATACTAGACCCAGAAATTGATAGATTATCAGAAGAGTTACAAGGCTTAGCGCAAGAGAAAAATATTTCTTTAGCCGATGATGTAATTGATGATGTATTAACTTATGCCTTGTTTCCACAAATAGGGTTGAAGTTTTTAGAAAATCGAAATAATCCTGATGCTTTTGAGCCTGTACCTACTAAAGCAACACCTAAATCAGAAAATAAAGCACAAAATTCATCTGCAACTGACCCTGAGAACTATGCCGTTAGTGTTGATGGTAAAGTTTACGATGTTATTGTTGCTCCAGGTGGCTCTATTGAGTCAATTACTCATCCTGCGGGTGATGATGCCATTAAGCAATCAGCCTCTATTTCAGCCGAAGAAACATTAAATGCACCACTTGCTGGTAATATTTTTAAGGTTTTGGTTGATGAAGGTGATCAAGTTGCAGCTGGCGATGTGGTGATTATTATGGAAGCGATGAAAATGGAAACTGAAATTCGTGCAGTTAATGCAGGAATAATCACTAGTTTACATACTAAAGAAGGTGACGCCGTTGCAGTTGGCGATGCCTTACTTAGCTTTTCGTAGGGGATAGCATGGACTCGTTAAATAAATTATGGCTATCAACTGGCTTAGCTAACTTTGAGTTAGGCCAAGTGATCATGATGCTAGTGGGCTGTGGTTTACTCTACTTAGCTATTGCTCGCAACTTTGAGCCATTATTACTTCTACCTATGGGGTTTGGTGCTATTTTGACCAATATTCCCGTAGCAGGTTTCTCAGAAGTGGGTGGTTTACTTCACTACATTTATTATGCAGGTATTGATACTGGGATTTTTCCTTTAATTATCTTTATGGGTGTTGGTGCTATGACTGACTTTGGCGCACTGATCGCCAACCCTAAAACCTTATTATTAGGTGCCGCAGCTCAGTTTGGTATTTTTGCCACCTTGTTTGGTGCCATTGCTTTAAATTATGTGCCGGGTATTGAGTTTACCTTAAAAGATGCTTCTGCTATCGCTATTATTGGTGGTGCTGATGGACCTACCGCTATATTTTTGGCCTCTAAACTGGCGCCTGAATTATTAGGTGCTATTGCGGTTGCTGCTTATTCTTATATGGCATTAGTACCCATTATTCAACCACCAATAATGAGAGCATTAACCTCGGAAGATGAACGTAAAATTGAAATGGCGCAGTTACGTCCCGTCACTAAAATTGAAAAGATTGTTTTCCCACTTGGTGTGTTATTGATGACCATATTCTTTTTGCCGTCAGCAACACCTTTAGTGGGTATGTTCTGTTTAGGTAACTTGATGCGTGAGTCTGGTGTGGTTGATCGTTTAAGCTCTACCGCTCAAAACGAATTAATTAACATCACCACTATTTTCTTAGGCTTAGGTGTTGGTTCTAAGTTAAGTGCTCAGGCATTCTTGAATGTGGAAACTTTAGGTATTTTAGCGCTGGGCGCGGTAGCGTTTTCAATAGGTACTGCCTCAGGCGTACTCATGGCTAAGGTAATGAATAAGCTTTCTAAAAGCCCTATTAATCCCTTAATTGGTGCAGCTGGCGTATCAGCGGTGCCAATGGCTGCTCGGGTTGCTAATAAGGTAGGTTTAGAAGCTAATCCGCATAACTTCTTACTTATGCATGCTATGGGACCCAATGTTGCTGGTGTATTAGGTTCAGCGGTTGCTGCGGGTATATTATTAGCGCTTGTTGGTGGTTAGTTAACGCTTAACATTAACATTGATATCACCACTGATATGAACGTGTAAAAAACGCTGAGCTGGTCTCAGCGTTTTTTTTGACTGGTAATTATTCATGTATTTCCATGCACTCCCATGTATTGTTCTTCTCTAAATATTCTTATTTATTCCTTTTTAGTTAAATCACTAAGCCTAAGTCTAGGTCCAAGTCCAATTTTTATTCACTTTTAAAATCAGTTATACCATTTGGATTAATTAAGGGTACAAAATTCAATGAAAATAAATTTTCAAGAACAAGGCGCTTGATTGAGTAATAGCTGCTATTGAGATTGAAAGCAACGAAGTTATTGGATATTTAGGCCATTTGAAAATGATCACTTAGTTAGTGCAATTGGTATTATTTAGTTTTTTGTTGTGCCGCTTATTTGTATTGCCTGAAGTTGCCCTGTGGCTGCCATCGATACTTTATGGGAATAAGCTGAGCGGGTGTTCATTAAGGGCACTAGTGGTTTTTATTTAACTATCATTACTGCTATTATCGCCACATTGGACTAAACCCTTAGGTAGAATGTTACGCCAACAAGCTTTATTACGATAAGGCATTAGCTGAAGCATTCTACAGGAACATATCATGCCTACAGTAATTCAGCTTAGCAAAGAAGATATTAGAAAAAACAAACCAACACGAGATGACTATCTAAATCAGCCTAAGCTGCCTCTAATACTGGTATTAGATAATGTTAGTAATAGTTATAACATTGGCGCTTTTATTCGCTTAGCCGATGCTTTTACTATCGAAAAAATCATCATCCGTGGAGCGCTAACGATTTCAGATAAAAAAATGAAAAAATCCTCTCGAAATGAAGCCAAATGGGTTTGCATTGAATATAGTGATAGCACTTCTTTAAGCTTACAAACATTAATAGACAAAGGTTATGCTGTTTTTAGTGTTGAGCTATGCCATGAGTCTATTGATTATAAAGGGGTAAGTTATCCATCCCCTTGTGTACTAGTACTAGGAAATGAACGCAAAGGTGTGAGTGAGGCAGCATTGCAATTAAGCCATCAGCAAATACATATTCCTACGTTTGGTATGGGAAATTCTTTGAATGTTTCAACCGCTGGCGCTATCGTATTAGCCGAGTGTGCCAGTCAAATTCGTAACACCATCACAAAAGCAAAAGTGTGAGCCAAAAATGACACACGCGCTAACCCATAGTCAATGGCATAGCGCATCAGGCTAACGGTTGCGCTTTTACGGTTGTTACTTTATCCACTAAATAAATAATGGACTGATAATCAATACTCGCGTGATGAGATAAGCCTATTGCCCCATTTCTAGGGGGGTCTAAGCAAAACCACCTTCTAAGAAGGTGGATGTTTTTTTATTCATCCAGAACAAAAAATGTCCGCACTTAAAGAATCTTTAATTTGACTCTTTACTTTTTTATCATCAAACTTTTCTATTCCGTAATTAAACTCTATTGAAAATTCATAATTTTTACATAATTCATAAGACTTTCTAATCAAAAAAGCTGACATTTGAGAAAATGAACTTTTATTATTTCGTATTACTATTATTTCATAATGTTGATTATCCATTAAAGTTTGCTTGTATTGCAAGCTATGATCAAAGTCCCAGATAGCCTGACTCTCCTTAACTAATTTTTCATGATTTTGAGAAAAAACGTTTGTAAAAGCTAGCGATAAACACAGTAGTAATAGTGTTTTTTTCATTTTACACCTTTTTTAGAAGTTTGAGAAAACTTCCTTAACATAGAGTTATGGAAGTTTTTATATTACAAAAAATAGTCTAGTACGGCTGTGTTCCCCCACCAGAACCACCATTAAAGTATACATATGCTATTTCACTTGAAGAGAACACCCCATCAGAAATCCTTACTGTAACTTTATATTCTCCACCTATGGTCGGTGTATAACTCACACTATTATTTGTTCCCGTGTTTATCATTTTCTGAGGGACACCACCTACACCAATATTACTAAAAGTCCAAGAGTACTCACCAGTTTTACCTTGCTGACCAAACTTTGATAATATGTCTATGCTGCCAGATGCTTTTATCTTTAATGGGCCACCGTTAAAGCTATGATCCGCACTAGAAATAGCAAGTGTTGGGTGATTATGGATAGTAGCTTCTTTGTATACACACTGTCCTTTACTATTTTCAACCCAAACAAACCCATCACCACGGCTAGAGGCAGAGTTAAAAACTATATTTTGTCGAAACCTAGATGTAGATGCGTAATCCCAGTTATTTGTTCGAGGATAAGTTCCAACAACACCATCTTCTGATGTGCTAAAGGTTAAAGTCACTGAAGAATGTGCTCCCATAAACTGGTAAGCATTAAACCGAATAGGCTTATTTATGGCAATAAAACTACTTCCTTCAACTCTGAAACCTGAAACCGAATCTTTGGCACAACTACTTGGAGGGCTTGCTAATACATTAATAGAAACCACAAGGGTTGCCATAGCTAAGATTGTTTTTTTAAACATCATATAAAATCCTTTGTTAATCCAATTAACATACACTTATAGTGTATTCCTTAACCTCTTATAATCATTTACAAAAGGTTAAAAAAATATAACAACATTGTTAACACAAATCAACAGCATGTTAATTATTAATAAAAACAGTTAAGAAATGACACTTTGAAAACATAAAGTAGAATTTAATTTATTTTAATGATAAAAATTAAGTTTATTGATGTGCGATTACTTGCAATTTTGCCCCCCCCCCCCTAAACCACCAAAGAAAAGAGCAGGCTTGATATAGAACACTATGATCTGATCCAGCCAAAATGGGCACGTTGTTAAGCAGAATTGCAATTAAGCCATCAGAAAATACACATTCCTATGTTTGGTATGGGGAATTCCTTGAATGTTTCAACCGCTGGCGCTATCGTATTAGTCGAGTGTGCCTGTCAAATTCGTAACACCATCACAAAAGCAAAAGTGTGAGCCAAAAATGGCACACACTCTAACCCATAGTCAATGGCATAGCGCATCAGGCCAACGGTTGCGCTTTTACGGTTGTTGCTTTATCCACTAAATAAATAATCGACTGGTAATCAATACCAGCGTGATGTGATAAGCCTATTTCACAGGTTCTACTATTACTATAGCCAGCCCTACAGCCTTTGGGTACTTGAGCCTTTAATGGCGCAAGCGCATTTTCGTTAAGCTCAGGCATGGTAAAGCCTTTATCACCAGCAAAACCGCAGCACTGAATATGCTCAGGTAAAATAACGTCAGTACTACAGCGCTCTGCAAGCTGTTGCATTTTTGCTGCTAAGCCCATTGTTCTGCTAGAACAAGTCACATGCAACATAACGCTTTCATCTATCGGGGTGAAGTTCAAATACTGTAGCAGGATGTCTTCAATAAAACCAACCGGTTCATAGATTGATAAAGCACTGATTTTTTCTTTATTTTCTAATAACATTGATTTACACGGGCTAGTATCAATTAAAATAGGATATTTACCTTGTTCACTTAATGCTCTCAATTTACTTAGTAAAGCGTTACTCTTCTGATTTGCTTGCGAAAACATACCTTTACTATTAAATGGCATACCACAACACTCGCCAGTGAAGTCTGGGCTTACCACCTCAAAGCCTGCTTTTTCGAGTAACGAAAAGGTAACTTGCGTTAGCGAACGTTGCTCTGTCGCCGTGCTCGCTTGCCCCATATTACGACTTGCGCAGCTTGGCATATAAACCACTTTTGGACGTGACGTTAAGGCATTAGTTAAGGTATTCGTTAAGGCATTAGTTACGGTACTCGCTAATATATCGCTGTCAGCATTTTTAGGGTGATAGTGAGCTTTTTGCGGTAGATATTTGCTCCATAAGGGGAGTTTATTGGCAGAGAGTTTTCTTATTGTTCCCGTTAGCCCGCCCATTGTCTTACTACCAAGAAGTCGATGGCTAAAACCTGCAATAGCAAGAGATACACGGATCATTTTCTCAACGCTAGCAAAGTTATTGGCGAAAACTTTAGCGACACCTTGATAGCTTTTATTGTTGCGATGGCGTAATTCACGGATGAGATCGCCGGTATTAATGCCGACAGGGCAGCGCTCTGCGCATAATCCCGTTGCCGCACAAGTGTCTATGCCTAAGTAGCTAAATTCTTTTTCAAGCTCTGTTAATAAGCTAGGATTTTCATTGCTGTCGGTAAGGCGGCTAATTTCTCGATAAATAGTGATACGCTGGCGAGGGGTAAAACTCAAACCATTGGCAGGGCATACTGGTTCACAAAAACCACATTCAATGCATTTATCAATAATGGTATCAGCGGCTGGCAGTGCCTTTAAATGCTTAATATGTGCATGAGCATCATCATTAATAATAACGCCGGGATTCAGCAGATTTTGGGGATCAAATAATTGCTTTATTTTTTGCATTAACTCCAGCCCTTGCTTGCCCCATTCTAACTCAACGAATGGCGCCATATTACGTCCCGTACCATGCTCAGCTTTTAGTGAACCTTGGTAGTCAACCGCCACTAGCTGACACACGTCATCCATGAATGCTTGATAGCGATTAATTTCTGTTGGTGTTGCAAAATCTTGAGTGAAAACAAAATGCAGATTGCCTGCTAGGGCATGTCCAAAAATAATGGCTTCATCGTAGTGATACTTGTCAAATAATTTTTGCAGATCTGCTACGCCATCGGCTAGCCTATCAACGGGAAAGGCAACGTCTTCAATAATCACTGTCGTGCCATGTTCTCGCACCGCGCCAACCGCAGGGAAAGTCCCTTTTCTTATCGCCCAAAGTTGCGAGTATTCGCTGGCAACATCGGTAAATTTGATGACATTAGTTTGTTCAAATACTACTAGTAAGGATTCAAGTTCAATGATCTGCTGAGCCAACAATTCAGTATTAGCGGCGCAAGTTTCAATCAATAATGCGGCAACATTTTTATCAAGGCTTTTAATAAAGTCTGGCAAGCCCTCCATATTGCTAACCGAAGCTAAAGCTCGTCTGTCCATTAACTCAACCGCAGAAACATTGGCATTAGCCAATGCCGTTACTGCATGACAAGTTGTTTGCATATTAGGAAAAAATACTAGCGATGATGCTCGGTATTTATGTTCAATAACCGTGTTATACGTGATAGAGGAAATAAAACCTAAAGTACCTTCAGAGCCAATCATTAAGTGGGCAAGAATATCAATGGGCTCAGCAAAGTCAATTAACGAGTTTATTGCATAACCTGTGGTATTTTTTAGCCGATACTTGTGGCTAATTAATGAGGATAAATCTTTATCATTGCGTGTTGTTATTGCTAATGTTTTTAGGTTTTCCAGTAAGCGACTATGGCTTTTCTTAAACTCAGCAATATTCTCTTTATTACCGGTATCAACGACAGCACCATCATGCAAAACCACTCGGATGCTATCTAAGGTATGGTAGCTATTTTGGGCGATACCACAGCACATGCCACTGGCATTATTGGCCGCAATACCGGCGACTTTACAGGTATTAATAGAAGCGGGATCAGGCCCTATTTTTCGGCCATAAGGTAATAAGTATTTATTGGCATCGGCGCCAATAACGCCAGGCGCCAGTTTTATTTTCAGCCCAAGCGATAATATTTGGTGATCGCGCCAATTGGTTGTTAATAAAATCAGTATTGAGTCGGATTGCGCTTGCCCTGAAAGGCTGGTACCTGCTGCTCTAAAAGTTACGGCCAATTTAGCTATAGCTGCTTGTTTTAATACTTTCACAACTTCCGCTTCGGTATCAAGCATGAGCACTAACTTAGGCATTAGTCGATAAAAGCTGGCATCAACGCCATAGGCAAGACGTTTGGCATAACTAGTAATAATTCGCTTTTTTGGCAAAAAAACAGCTAACGTATTGGCAAAACTTTGATATTGTGCAGGTAACATAACAACTCTCTTATTAACTATTTAACAGCAAAACAATAAGCTTTTTCGAGCCATGAGCACCATAGTAGCAAGTGAAGTAATATATTGCTCACTTAGCGAAAATTAACAGGCTTAGAGGCAAGGCCTTGATTGCAGCGGATGAAACCGGCGATTTTAGGTGGTTTTTCTAGCTGCTTACCGTTAGTTTTTCTTCGCATATCGAGATAGCTTAAGTATAATAAGCAATACATTACTTCTTTAATATATTTAAATTTTTATGAAAAATATAACTGTTTTTTATACTGTTTTTTGTGCTGCTTTATTGTCATTAACGGCTTGTTCTACCTCTTCAACTGGCCGAAACCAGGTCTCTTTATATTCTGATGCTGAGCTAAATAATATGGGCTCAGTCTCCTTTGAACAAATGAAAAAAGAGATAGCCATTAGCACTGATGTTGATACTAACGCTTTTGTGCATTGTGTTGCTAATGCTATCACTGATAATGTGCCAACATCAGCACATAAAGGTGAATGGGAAGTGGTGGTATTTGATTCTGAGCAAATTAATGCTTTTGCTTTACCGGGGGGGAAAATAGGCGTTTACACCGGTATTTTAAATGTCACCGAAGATCAACATCAATTAGCCGCCATTATTGGTCATGAAGTAGGGCATGTGCTGGAGCGTCATTCAAATGAACGTTTATCAGCAAGCAAACTGTCCAATGTTGGTTTAATGGTGGCGACAATAGCCTTAGGCGCAAGTGAGGTTGAAAATAAAGGCTTGTGGGTTGCAGGTTTAGGTGTTGGCGTACAATATGGACTTATTATGCCGTATAGCCGAGCTCATGAAAGTGAAGCTGATATTATTGGTCAAGAATTAATGGCTAGATCTGGTTTTAAGCCCGAAGCTAGCATTAAATTATGGCAGAACATGTCAAAGTTAAACAAAGATGCGCCACCTGAATTTATGTCAACACACCCTGCTAATGACACACGCATTAAACAGTTGAGTAAACACTTAGCCATTTCAAAAACGGCTTATTTGACCAGACAAAAGCAGAGCAATATGCCTCAGTGCGTTAAACCTAATATTATCCCTGCGCCAGTGAGCAAAAAGAAATAGGTAACTGTTTACCACCGAGCTGCGATGATTCGCAGAGGGCTCTTCGAGCCTAGACAGAGACGTTGTTATCTTTGTTAGTCTCGGTGTCGTGCGATAGCACCTCGGTGGTAAATATTTCTAAGCTAATAAATACAAAGAAATAAAGTAACGGCTCACCACCGAGTCGCGATGCTTCACAGAGGGCTCTTCGAGCCTGCACAGAGGCTTTGTTATTCTCGGTGTCGTGCGAAGCAAGGCCTACATGTAGGTCACTTAGGTTATACATGGAGCATATAACCTGCCTCGGTGCTCTCTGTGGTAAATATTGCTAAGCTGAATAAGTACAAAAATAGTAAAGCTGGTCTAGGGATGTAATTTAAAATTCAGCCAGTCATTTTCCTGCTTTTCAAAACAGACTCTATCGTGCAAACGGCTGGCTCTACCTTGCCAAAATTCGATATAAGTAGGTTTTACTCGCCATCCTCCCCAAAATTCAGGATGGGGTACTTCTCCTTGAGCGTATTTGTCACTGAAATGTGACATGCGCTCTTTTAGTTCATTGTCATGTTGCAATTTTTGGCTTTGCTTTGAAGCCCACGCCCCTACTTGGCTGCCATGGTCTCGGCTATGAAAGTAGTCAGCAGACTCTTGCAGGCTCACTTTTTCAACGGTGCCTTCTATTCGTATTTGTCTTTGTAAAACACTCCAATGAAACAACAAGGCGACCTTGCTATTTTCGCTTAATTCATGACTTTTTCGGCTACCGTAATTGGTAAAAAACACAAAACCTTGTTCATCAAAGTTTTTTAATAACACCATACGCGAGCTGGGCTGTCCATCACTGCTACAACTACTTACCGACATGGCTTCGGGCAATAAAATGCCTGATTTATTTGCGTCTTCAAACCATTGCTTAAATAATGGCAAGGGGGTGGGATTAGACGATATTTCTGGCAAGGGAAGAGCAACCCCTTGACCAAAAGTAAGTAAGCAGCGAAGTTTTTCAAATAAAGTCATAATAGCTATTTTAAGCAACAGAAGAATGTATTGCGCTATATTATCAGTATCTTAGTTAAAGAGAAGTGATAGTTATCAACATTTAACGGTTAGTTAGCTATCACTTTTATAAACTTAGTGATGATTACTCATATAATCTAGGGTTAAATTAGTTAATAATTTAACCCCTAACTTCATACCACTTTCATCAATTTGAAATTCAGGAGTATGATGGTCGGGTGCTTTAGAGGCTGGCATATCCTTAGCCCTACCACCAACGAATAAGTATAA
>Ga0105358_10002069_pt1 | contig 10736 bp, 8 predicted proteins | sample GOMGulsemesocosm_5_FD_83509 | JGI IMG/M metagenome (GOLD analysis project Ga0105358, IMG submission 83509) | Methane-oxidizing microbial communities from mesocosms in the Gulf of Mexico - GOM15C Gulf of Mexico | ecosystem: Environmental > Aquatic > Marine > Cold seeps | place: Gulf of Mexico...
TATTGCTGTTGTACTTTGAGCCGTTACTGCCGATGTTTCTTCTGCAGCAGTGGCAAGTTGTGTTGAGCGACTAACAATGCCTTGAATAAGGTTACGTAAACTGTCGATAAGTAAATTACAGTTGCGAGATAATTCGGCAAACTCATCAGTACCACTTTGGTCAAGTTTATGAGATAGGTCACCTGATGCTACGATGTTGAGCATTTTATTGACGCGAGCTAAAGGACGAGTAATGCTGATTAAGGTAAACCAAGCAATTCCACCTGCCAAACATAGTGAGACAATTATGATGACTATTGTTTGGCTAGTGCCTGTAGAAACCTTTTCTTGTACTAAGATACCGGCACTGATTGTGGTTTGATCAGCCATACTTACTTGTTTAGCGAGTATTTCGTTGGCTAGATTAATGTCGTTGTCAGCAGCCGCAAGTTTTAACGTTGCTTGAGCTAATGCATCTAATTGAGTATTTTTGTTATTAAATATACTATTGCTGCTGGTGACTAAATCTGTAACTTCATTGAAGGCACTGGTTAAGTCTTCTGCAACATCACTGGCTCTGTTGTTATTTAATTCCGACATTATGTCTTGAATAGAGCTTTCAATTTCTTTATATGCATTATTTATTTCACTTTCAACAATACCGGTAGCTTGGGGATCTTCAATGTCACGGTATTCAAAAGCAGAACTGACCATAGCGTTAAGTAAAGTCTCAATACGTTCACCTAAACTCACGGCGCGTTGAAGCTTTGAGTCAGCTAAATCATGATCAGCAAGATCAAGTAATAAAGTGGCAGCATCGTCAGCTTTTTCTTCAAGACTATCAACTTTATCTGTTAAGATACTTTTTTGTTCAATACTCGTTTTTCGACTATTAAATACTTGCTCAACGTCATCAACTAAAGTGGCATAAACACTATCTACTTTTCTTAAGTTACTACTTAATGCAGCCTCTGACTGAATAGTTATCTTCAATCTCTTTAGCTCTGCAGTGAAGTTTTTATTGGCATCATTAAATGCTTGTAAATTGTTACTTAATGGTGACAATTCTATTTGATAATAGGCACGTAAAGTTGTATTGCCCATTTGCATTAATTCATTGGCTAATTTGTTGCTTCCTTTCAACGTAGGTATAGCTAAGTCATTTTGCTGTACAGTTGCGTCATCAATTGTGCTTAAATTTACCAATGAGATGCCACTGGTTATGATCAACAAAAGAGAAATAATGGCGAAACCACCTATTATCTTCATTGCTACGGTTAAATTCATTTGATACCACCAGTTGGACGTTGAGGTTATGTTTTAAATAGATAAAATTTAATGTGCTTTTATTATTATAATATTAAGCTTTTTATTTTGCTAACTATTCTCCATCAATACTATAGAGATTAACTAGCTATTTGTAGTATAACAAGCAAATATACTTTTTCACCTTTAGTTATTGCTTTTTCATCAGTTTTTATGGGCATGTTCTATAAATAGCTTTTTATCGTGCCAACGTAGCAATGTTAAATAGTTTCCCCAAACACAACCTGTGTCTATTGCAAATACATTGTGTGGTGAACATTTGCCCATTAGAGATGCCCAGTGGCCAAATATCCAATGAGTATGCTCGGGTAAATTGATTAACTCGTACCATGGCTTCAAGTTGTTTGGAGCATCGCAGGGAGACTCTTTACAGTTAAATTCTAAGTTACCATTTGAAGAACAAAATCTCATGCGAGTAAGACTATTAATGGTATAGCGAAATTTTTCAACCTCAGTAAGCGCGTGTTGCCAGTTGTGTGGCTGTTCTCCGTACATGTTTTTTAGCCACAGTGTACTTTGTGGCGATGTTAATTTTTTATGAGCTAATTCAGCTTGTAATATTGCTTCTTTAATTGGCCACTGTGGTGATATACCAGCATGTGACATATATGTGTTTTCATTAGGGATTTTCTGAATAAGAGGTTGGTGAATGAGCCATGTCATTAATTCATCCACATCAGCAGCGTTGAGAAGATCGGTAAGTTGGTCTTGTTTCTTTACTTTTTTAAGTCCAGCATAAACAGCTAATAAGTGTAAGTCATGATTGCCAAGTACAACTTTAGCACTATCACCAAGTGATTTGATAAATCGTAGAGTCGCTAGTGATTTTGGGCCTCGTGCAACTAAATCACCCGCAACCCACAACTGATCATGTTTCTTATTGAAGCTGACTTGATTCAGAAGTGCTATCAGTTCGTCATAACAGCCTTGTATATCACCGACAAAATAAATGGCCATTACTAGTGTAAGCTATTAGGTTTGGCGAGTTGAAAAAGCGGAATATTTACCAATCGCTTGTTATTCTTGGCATCAATCATTTGATAGTGCCCCTGCATGTATCCAATGGGCGTCTTTAAAATACATCCACTGGTATAAGTGAATTCATTACTTGGAGCGATGTCGGGTTGTTGACCAATAACCCCTTCACCTTCAACGGTAGTCGTTTCACCTTCAGCATCAGTGATCAACCAATATCGAGTCAATAATTTTACAGAGTTTGAACTGTTATTGACTATGGATATGGTGTAGTTAAAGATAAACTGTAAATCACCGTCAACAATATGCTCAGTAATAAAGGTGCTCTTTATTGTGATATCAATAGCATCTTCAAATTCTTCTGAATGTATCATTAGTCAATATCAACTGGGTTATCAACAATAAAATTAGCTAACTTGACAAAAGTATCTAAAGATAGGTTTTCAGGGCGTAAAGTTGGGTCAATATCTAAGCTTATTAACTGTTCGGCACTAATTAACTTTTTAAAACTATTGCGTATAGTTTTTCTGCGCTGGTTGAAAGCGGCAAGGCAAACAGTATTTAATGCTTTGATATCTTTTACTGGGTTTTTAATTACCTTATGGGGAATTAAACGTACGATCGCTGAATCAACTTTGGGGGCTGGTTTAAACGCTTCCGGACCAATCTCCATGACGGGCAATACCTGACACTGGTATTGTGTCATTATCGATAAACGACCAAAAGCTTTACAGTTTTCTCCAGAAGCCATACGCTGAACTACTTCTTTTTGAAGCATAAAATGCATGTCTTTCACTTTGTCTTTAAAGGTTAAAAGGTGAAAGATTAGAGGCGTTGAAATATTGTAGGGTAAATTTCCAAAAATTCTTAAAGGCTTTTCTGTTGAGGCTAACTTAGCAAAATCAAAATTTAGGGCATCATCTTCATAAATAGTTAAATGAGGGGCCAAAAAAGGATGATGACGTAAGCGATGAGCTAAATCTCTATCTAATTCAACAACGGAAATATCTCCAGCTCTTTCAATGACTGGTTCAGTCAAGGCACCTAAACCAGGGCCTATTTCAACTAAGTTTTCCCCAGGTTCAGGGTTAATAGCATCAACAATTTTACTGATAACTGAATCATCATGAAGAAAGTTTTGTCCAAAACGTTTTTTAGCTTGATGGCCTAAGTGGGAGTTTTTACTCATGTTCTATTTTTCGCCAAATAAATTGCTGTTTGTAAAGCTTCAATAATGCTGCCTGAATCGGCTTGATTAGTTCCTGCAAGATCTGCTGCTGTGCCATGGTCTACCGATGTTCGAATAAAAGGCAAACCAAGCGTTATATTAACTGATGAACCAAAACCTTTATATTTTAGTACAGGTAAACCTTGGTCGTGATACATGCTTAATATCGCATCTGCTTCTTTAAGATATTTTTCTTGAAATATGGTATCTGCCGGTAAAGGACCAATAAGGTTCATGCCTTCGCTACGTAGTTCATCTAAAGCAGGGTTCATTACTTCAATTTCTTCTTTGCCTAAATGTCCACCTTCACCTGCATGTGGATTAATGCCACAGACATATATGGTTGGGTTACTGATCGCAAATTTTTCAACCAAATCTCGATGTAATATACGGGTCACATGTTTTAATCGATCAGCAGTAATTGCTTTAGATACGTAAGCTAGGGGAATATGTGTAGTCACTAAAGCAACACGTAAACCTTTTGTTGCCAGCATCATCACAACGTCAGGACAGTTCGCTTGATGAGCAAAATATTCTGTATGTCCACTAAATGGAATGCCCGCTTGGTTAATTAAACCCTTATGAACAGGACCTGTAACAACGGCATCAAATTCACCTTTCATGTTCTTTTCGCAGGCGATTTTTAATGTTTCTACAACATAATGACCATTGTTTGCGTTTAATTCACCAGCAATAGTTTTTTCTGCTAGCTCAATGGGCAAAATAGTTAAGCACCCTTTTTTTTGTGGTATGGCTGGTTTGCTTGCATCATATTCTTCCAATGTTAACGGTAAGTTTAACATTTTTGCTCGTTCTATTAGCAAGCTCGCAGAAGCCACAACAACGAGTTGAACTGGCCAGTCTTGTTGGGCAAGGCTTATTGCCAGATCTGGGCCTATACCTGCTGGTTCACCTGGTGTTATGGCGATGCGATAGGTCATTATTTATCGCCTGATTCAAGTATTTCAATATAAGCTTCATCACGTGTTTCTTTCATCCAACGTGCGCTTTCCATACCAAATTTTCTGTTGTAAAGAATGTTTTGTACTTTACGAGTATTCATTTGTGTGGTTGTGTCTACCGTGCGACGGCCAGTTAATTGTGCTAAATGCCAACCAAAAGAAGAACGAAAAGGTTTATGGTATTCATCAACTTTTAAAGAGGCTAAAACATCACGAAAAGCTGGGTCGTATGTATTTGGATCAGCCCAACCTAAATCTCCTCCACGTACTGATGTAGGACCTTCTGAATGCTCTTTGGCTAATTCTGCAAAGTCTGCTTCGCCAGCGTTAACTTTATCTAAAAAGCCTTGTAACATTTCTTCAGCTTTGGCTTCACTTAGGATGATGGTTGGCTTTATTAGAATGTGACGAGATCTTGATTCTTCAACTTCAACAACTTCTTTACCACGGATATCTAAAACCTTAACAATGCTAAAACCTAAACCGGTACGAATAGGTCCTAAGACGGTACCTTTATCTTTGCCATCGACAACCTCTGAAAACAAGGTCGGCATTTCATTAATACTCTTCCAACCGATATCACCGCCTTCTAAAGCCGTGTCTGCACCTGAAGATGCAATGGCAATTTTGGAAAAATCACTACCATTATTAAGTAATTCAATAACTTTTTCGGCACGCGACTTAGATGCTGTCATATCTTCTTGTGATGGGTCAGCGGGAAATTCTATTAAAATATGGCCTAAATGATATTCAATATCATTGTTGGTTTGTTCTTTCATTACATTAAGTAAATTACTTATTTCTTGTGGTGAAATGTAAATTCGGCGACCAACACTGGCACGCCTAACTTCACCGGTAATAATTTCCGTACGAACACTTTCACGGTACTTTTCATAATCAATACCATCTTTTACAATTGATTGGCGAAATTCTTCAAGCGTTAAGTTGTTTTCTTTAGCCATATTACCAATTGTATCGTCTAGTTGTGCATCACTAATTTGCACCCCCATACGTTCGCCTATTTGTACTACTAAGTTATCGTTAATTAATTTATCGGTGATTTGTGTCCGTAATGCCCGGTCAGAAGGCAAACTTTGATTGTTCTTCTTAGCTTGCTGTTTAATCGTGGTTATCATCGTACTAATTTCAGACTCTAGTACAACGCCACTATTAACTATGGCTGCTACGCGATCCAACTCAACTTCAGCTGCTTGAACAAGTGAAGTAGTGCTAAGGAGTAATGATGTTGATAATGCTATTAATTTCAGTGTATTTTTCATGTAACGTTAATTTCTTTATTAATTATTGAGAAAATAAGGGCGTTTATAGCCAAATATACTCGAGTTAAACATATCTGCAATACTATTGGGTGAGTGTTTTCCACTCATACCATTGTATACAAATTCGATTTTAAACCCGCTGTTAAATGCATCGCGGTTATCATTGTTGATATTCTGTTCTTCTAAATTTGAATTAATGTGGCGATGGTACGATAACCTAATTCCCCAGCAACAACTATTGTATTGCATACCAAGGTAACTTTCGAGGCTTCGTTTTTGTTGTAAATCTTGAGTTAGTCGACCAACAACCTGCCAATTTTCATTTAAAATGACATTACTTAACAAAGAAACTTGTTCAATGTGTATACCTGAGACATTACGAGTATAACGATGGTTCAATTGAATTGTTTGATTTTTACTAAATTGGTAATCAAGCTTACTTTGGCTCTTGTTGGTAGTACTGGTATCGGTGTTGTATTGAATATCGCCAGTGAATTGCCATTTTTTATTAAGACGAAGGTAAATTTCAGTCGCTAAAGCAGATTCTTCGGTAGCAATGTTTTGCTCTTTATTTTGGGAGTGGTCTGTATTATTTATATAGACTATGCGACCAAGACTGAGGCGAAATAATTCTTGGTTTTCAGTATCTAAGATGCGACTTGTTATCCCCCATGAGTACTGATTAGCTTGCGCTATTCTATCTAAACCACTAAAGCGTTTATCACGAAACAGGCCATTGTAATCATCTTGCAATGTCGTTGTATCGTATACTCCGATAGCACTTTGATCTTCATTGGGGATATACAAATATTGCAGTTGCGGCTCTAATGTTTGTGTATAACTTTTTCCTTGAAACGCCAATTGTTTATCAAAATTAATACCGCCATGTAATCTAAATTTCGGTAAAGTACGGCTAACATTTTCTTTTAAACGGCTATTTACAGGAATATTTTCTTGGTGATAGGTGGTTTGTAGTAGCTTTAATTCTGAATTAATAAACCAAGAAGGCGTTGAAATAGGCAAAGTAATGCCTGCTTCAATATGATAACGCTGCGCTTCAGGTAAGTTTTTATCCGGAGTTACAAATCGGGTAAGCTCAGAATAAATATCAAACATCGCGTTGCTAAAAGGTAACGCTTGTTGACTGCTTATTTCAATATGCGGTTCGGTTTTATAACTAGGTGTATGACTTCCTAACACTTCAAAATCTTGTATTTGTACTGTTGCTCGCCAACTATCGCCAAAATATGCAAGCTCACCTATTTGATATAAATAGGCGTCGTTAGAATTATATTGGGCACTACCTAAATCAATTAAATAGTTATCATCACTAATAGTCGTGTAATCAATATAAGCGCGAAAACGTTCTGAAAAATTACCAACATGTTGTAGACGAGCTAAATAACGGGAATCATTATTATTTGTTAATAAATTATCTCTATCTAAATATTCAAGGTTAATCATGCCTGATTGTAAATTGGATAAATAACGATATTCTGTTTGCAACTGGGTACCACGCTTTGACATATAGCGAGTTGTTATCGTCGCGTCCATATTTTCTGAAATATTCCAATAATAAGGAACAGTTACTTCAATGCCTGATTTTTGACTTGAGTCAATTGTTGAATATAAAAGCCCAGATTGACGCTCATCGGTGATCGGAATCGAAAAATAGGGGACATAAAGTACAGGAACATCAAAGAGTTTAAAGCGTACATTGTAGGCTTCAAGCTGTTTGTTTTCGGCTGAAATATTTATTTCACTTGCTTGCATTAGCCAGTCAGGTGTTTCGCCATAACAAGTGGTATATGAAGAATCTATAAGGGTTAGCTTGCCTTGATCGTTTACCGAGATTAATTTGGCACTACCATGACCTGGGTTATTATTTAGCTGGTATGACGCATCGTTTAATTGTGTCGCTTTTGATGCTTCGCTAGCATTTAATTTAGACGCAAATATATTAATGGCTTCATTTTGAAAATGAATATCGCCTTTAGCATTAATTAATGAAGAGGCGCGATTAATCTCAATTTCATCTGCAATTATCGTTTCAGATTGGTTAACTAGGGTGACACCACCCGTAAATTTGGCAAACTGATCTTTAACAATTTGTGAATTTGTTGACGTAATAACTATAGATTTGTCATTTTCAGCAGGTGTTATTTCAGATAGCTTTTTATAAAGGGGGATTGGACATTGAGCTGCAAGTGCTACTACCTGTTTTTCCTCTTGCGCTAAAGCATGGTTAGGTAAACATATACAGATAAAAAGCAATGTAAGGTAACGAGGAGAATACATTAAAAGTCCGAGAGTAAAATTTTATAATAGCTATACCCTGTTGCTTTTAAGTTCCATTTTCCAGCTGAGTGGGGGTATATGAAAAACGTCGGCTATTTTACCGTTAAACCTGCAAATAATATAGCAATTTCTCTTTTCTAGTATTAAGCAGAGCAAATTATAATAAATTATTCTGTTTAATGGATCGATATTTACTCGACGGCATTACGTAAAAGCTGTTTTAATAGCGATGAAATACATTGGTGCTATTACATTTACTGTTTTTATTAAGGGTTTATCGTTGTTAAAAGAAAATCGAATGCTTGAATTGAATAACTGGTTAAATCAACATTTTTCTACGGGATCAATTAAATTAAATTCTTTGACGGGTGATGCTGGTTTTAGGGTTTATTATCGCTTTCACTTTAATGGAAAATCATTTATTGCGGTTGATGCGCCACCTGATAAATCTAATAATGATGCTTTTATTAAAATCCAACAAGCATTAGATAAACAAGGAATAAATGTACCAGAGATAATCGCCACGGACAGTAAAACTGGATTTTTCTGTTTAAGTGATTTGGGTGATGTCTTATTTTCCGAAATTGTGAACTCAGAAAATATGATTGAACAATACCGTAAGACGATAAATTTATTACCCGCAATATCGAATATTAGCTTCGAAGATAAAGAATCACTACCTATTTATGACCGTGCCTTTATTGAATTAGAACTCGCAATTTTTCAAGAATGGTTATTGGTTGAACATCTTGGTATTAAATTAAATTCCGTTGAATTACAGCAGTTATCCGAATGTTTTGAATGTTTAATTGATAGTGCATTATCACAACCGCAAGTGGTTATGCATCGAGACTATCATAGTCGTAATATTATGATGTTGGCAGATAATAAATTAGGCATCATCGACTTTCAAGATGCTGTGCAAGGCCCTATTACTTATGATGTTGTTTCGTTACTGCGAGACTGTTATCTGCGTTGGCCGCAACATAATGTTGATGTTTTATTTGAATATTTTTGTCAAATAATAACTAAGCATTATTCTTTAACATCAACATCAACATCAACATCAACATCAACATCAACATCAACATCAACATTAACTTTATCATCAATAGACAAAAGTCAGTGGCAACGATGGTTTGATTTGATGGGGTTACAGCGTCACATAAAAGTAGCAGGTATATTTTCCCGACTATTTCACCGTGATGGTAAAAGTAACTATTTAAAGGATATCCCACTAACACTTGAATATATTGTTGATGTTAGTCAGTTATATCCTGAGTTGTTATTTTTACATAAACTTGTTAAAGAGCGAGTACTACCTGCTGTTTTGCAAGGTAATTCAGTAATAAAGCAAAGTGTAGAAGCTCAATGAAAGCAATGATTTTAGCTGCAGGACGTGGCGAGAGAATGAAGCCATTAACGGATCATTGCCCTAAACCAATGTTAACGGTGGCGGGCATGCCATTAATTGAACATCATATTATTAAGCTAGCACAAGCAGGTATTAAGGATATTGTGATAAATCACGCATGGTTAGGTGAGCAAATTGAAAATCATTTAAAGGATGGCAGTCAGTGGGGAGTTTCAATTAAATATAGTGCAGAACGTGATGGCGCTTTGGAAACTGCAGGTGGTATTATTAAAGCATTACCTCTGTTAGATGCTGATGAAGATGAAGAGCCGTTTTTAGTAATAAATGGTGATGTTTTTACTGACTTTTCATTTGAACATTTGCCCAAGTTGGCTGATAACAGACTTGCTCATTTATGGCTAGTGACTAATCCTGAACATAATCTTGGTGGTGACTTTATTTTCGAAGACAATGTGATTGATAATCCAACACCAGAGCAAAACAAGTCGACTTATACTTTTAGTGGTATCGGGCTTTATCGGGCGAGTTTTTTTAACTCACCAATACAAAAAAATAATGTTCAAGTATTGGCTCTAGGGCCATTATTACGTGAAAATGCTGAATTGGGTAAAATATCAGGGAGTTTATTAACGTCAACTTGGACTGATGTAGGTACACCTGAACGGCTAGCGCAATTAAATAATTAAACAAAATAAAAGGGTAAGTGATCTCGTATGAAAGTTTGGGGTAAAATATTTGGTTTTTTATTTGGCTTTATGCTGAGTAAAAATATCTTTGGCGCTCTATTAGGGATGTGGCTTGGTCACAGTTTTGATAAAGGGCGCTCGTTAAATTTTAATAACTTTGCCGGTGGCAGAGGAAGTGAGCAAGAGCGACAAACAATATTCTTTTATAGTACCTTTTCGGTGATGGGTTATATTGCCAAAGCAAATGGACAAGTGAGCAGTCATGAAATAGCTTTTGCTACTGCCTATATGGATAAACTGGGGCTAAAAGGGGAGTTACGTCAACAGGCACAAGATGCTTTTCGTGATGGAAAATCAGCAGATTTTGATTTAGAAGATAAGCTACAAACATTCACTAAATTTTGTGGTCGCCGCCAAGATTTATTATTACTCTTTCTTGAAATACAAATTCAAGTCGCTTTTGCTGATGGAGAACTTGATCACGACGAAAGACGGGCGCTACATCATGTTGCTAAATCATTAGGTTATTCGGCACGTGAACTTGATAAGCTACTGGAAATGATCATTGCAGGTGCACAGTTTCATCAAGGACAGGGTAGTCGTTCAGGCGTTAGTAACCAACAACAA
>Ga0105358_10002072_pt1 | contig 10727 bp, 8 predicted proteins | sample GOMGulsemesocosm_5_FD_83509 | JGI IMG/M metagenome (GOLD analysis project Ga0105358, IMG submission 83509) | Methane-oxidizing microbial communities from mesocosms in the Gulf of Mexico - GOM15C Gulf of Mexico | ecosystem: Environmental > Aquatic > Marine > Cold seeps | place: Gulf of Mexico...
GTGGTTCTGGAACATTGCTTTTAGAGGCAGCGATGATAGCCGCAGACTTTGCCCCAGGTTTATTACACGAGTCTTATGGCTTTTTTAAATGGAAAAAACACGATGCCAGTGTCTGGGATACTCTTATAGCAGAGGCTGAACAGCGTAAAGCCACAGGCTTAGACTCTATGCCTGTTATTGTGGGTTTTGACCAAAGTCGACAAGCGGTTAATGCCGCACAGTTACATATTGAAAATGCAGGATTACAAGACTATATCCATGTAGAACGCCGAGATATTAATGATGCCGCACCTGCTGAAAGCTGGCAAAAAGGAATTGTCGTGTGTAACCCTCCTTATGGTGAGCGCTTAGGTGATAAAGAAGAAACCTCTGAGTTATATCGACAAATAGGAGTCACTTTAAAAAACCAATTTACAGGTTGGCAAGCCACCTTTATTATTAGCGACCCAGAACTGGGCTTTCGCATGGGTATACGCTCACAAAAACCAATTACCTTCTTTAATGGTGCTTTAGAATGTAAATTATTACGCTTTGCCATTGAAGAAAAAAACTTCTTTATTCCTAAAGCAAAAACCCAAGAAGACCGCATTGAACAAGTGGTTAATAATCAAACAGAAGAAGACCCTCATGCGGAGATGTTTGCCAATCGCCTGAGAAAAAATATTAAAAAAACAGCTAAATGGCTCAAGCGTGAAAACATTCAATGCTATCGTATTTATGATGCCGATTTACCAGAATATGCCATTGCGGTTGATGTGTATAAAGGCCAAGATACTTGGATTAATGTTCAAGAATATCAAGCCCCTCGTTCAATTTCTCCCGAAAAAGCCAATGCGCGCTTAAGCGCAGCTGTTAATGAAATCGCCAATGTCTTTGCTATTTCCAAGAATAATATTTACCTAAAAGTCCGCAGTAAACAAAAAGGCAGCGACCAATACGAAAAACTGTCCAGTGCTGAAACCTTTGAAACTATTGAAGAGCAAGGCGCACGTTTATATGTTAATTTTGAAGATTATCTGGATACAGGCTTATTTTTAGACCATCGCCCGATGCGTTTAAAAATTCAACAAACCAGTAAAGATAAGCATCTGCTTAATCTATTTGCTTACACAGGCAGTGTTTCTGTCCATGCAGCGATTGGGGGAGCGGCTTCGACTACCAGTGTTGATATGTCGAAAACCTATTTAGACTGGGCGCAACAGAATATGGCGCTGAACCCCAACCAAAGTGATAATTATTTTATTCATGCCGATTGTATGCAATGGCTGGATAATCAGGTTAACCAATCTCCATTGGAAAAAACCTACGATATTATCTTCCTAGATCCCCCCACGTTTTCGAATTCAAAACGCATGGAAGAAAGTATGAGCATACAAGAAGACCATGTGGATTTAATTCTTAATGCTACTGAATTATTAAGCCCTTATGGTGTCTTGTATTTCTCAACCAATTACCGTCGTTTTAAATTAGATACTAACGCTTTATCCGACTTAAATATTACCGATATCTCCGCTAAAACCATTCCAGATGATTTTTCTCGTAACCCGCGTATTCATTATTGCTGGGAAATTAAAAAGTCTAGCCGTTAGAAGTAAACCTTTTTTTTTTTTGGGGGGGGGGATTTCCACTCCCCCCCCTCATCTCTCATCTCTCATCTCTCATCTCTCATCTCTCATCTCTAAAATTAATATTTTATTTTATAAATGGTTATCAGAACTTTTTAATGTAATTTATTAACTTTTTTACTAAAGAAAATCACCTACAGGCCGACTAATTCTACAGAGTTCATTATTATTTGGAGAATATCGTGATTACTAATCCATTATTACCACGGGTTGCCTTAACTTTACTGGGTGTTAGTTTAGCGGCTTGTAGCCCTTATCGAGTCAATAATGTGGTGGAAAATACGACCACACACATTGCTGCCCAAGCAGCACCAGCAGCCACCGCTCCCTTTGTTAAAGCAGCTCCCCCTGCAAAAATTCTTACCGCTATGGGTTATGGTACGGTGGATATGTATAAAAACTATTCTCCTGAACAACACCGTTTAATGAGTATGCGCGCCTCAAAAATGGATGCACTAAGAAACTTAGCTGAACAAGTCTATGGTGTCCAAATTCATGGTCATACTACCGTCTCTGATATGGTGGTTAAAAATGATAGTCACCGCTCCTATTTAGATGTTTTTCTTAAAGGTGCACGCGTTAAAAGCATGACTGCAATCGATAATAATACCTATGAGTCGGTCGTTGAAATCACCTTAACACCCAAATTCTATAATTGCTTGAATGGCACATTTGCTTCTAGCCAGTGTGGTATGGGAAATGGCTATTATGGACATAACCAACACGCCGATACTGCTATTGCAAGCCTTGGACACTATAACTGTAACTCGATTGATTGTTATAAATATCCTGATATTTCAGGCTTCTATAATTAAGGACTTCTTATGAAACACATACTCAAACTATCACTGACCACGGTTGCTCTTGGTCTATTAACCGCTTGCAACCCTGGTTTAATTGTTAAGCAGCACCAACTTCACCAAACTGGCCATTACCAACAACCTTCTGCAAGCTACTATAGACAGCCTGCAACAAGTTGGGGCTATATCACAGGGGAACCCTTACTGCAGCAGTATGGCTATGGCTATAATAACGCAGGCTATTATGGGAATAACTATGGCTATGGCCAGCACTATTACAGTAGCCACCCTGTACACGAATCGATTTCTGTTTATTAGAATTATACTCACGAATATAAAGGGGTTTACTTCAGACTTATTAACTAATATTACTCAGCCATATTTATATCCATCAATTGACTGAGTATTATCCCTATCAGTCGTATGATGTTTTATCCTCACTTTACTCATAAGCCCATGAGCCTAAGTGACTGATTCAATATTTATCACCTCTTTAATACAAGTGACTATTCCAGTAACGCTACTAACAATAGCATTCCTTTTAAGCAGAATTGGTACAACACAGACATTAGCAATAAAAGACTCAAGTCTCTTATTCTCATGTCTATTTTTTTATTTACTAATTTTATATAATATTATGTCTAAATATATTTTTGCTTTAATTGCATTATCATTAAGTGCATGTACAACAACCAATCTTGTTCGAACTCGAACTCTTACAACTGAGAAAATACCTCAGCAAGTTATTACCACGACAACAATCTCACCTTATGTTCCACCTCAGCAAATAATGCCTATTGCTGTACCTCAGCAAGTAATGCCTTATGCTGTACCGCAGCAAGTGATGCCTTATGGTATACCTCAGCAAAGAATGCCTGTTACGGCTCCAGTAGTTAATGTTAATGTAGCTCCTCAACATGCGAACAACCCTTCTTATGCTGCCCCTAGACAAATAATCAACACGATTAATAACGGTCGCACCAACGTTCGTTCTAACGGATATACTCATACCCATACACATTCCAACGGCGCTTCCAACAACGGCCATACTCATAATGGAAACACAACTCCTACGGCAACGCACCACCATGCCCCAGGATATGAAACTATTACCGTTTATTAACAGATAACAACAGGATGCGCTTAACGGCGTATCCTTACCCAATCTATCCATAAACTTAATCATTAATATTAAAATAATCCATGATATGCTAACTAATATATTTCTCTATTATATTAATTGCTACTTATGCCCTTTAAATATATTTTTTTCTGCTTATGGTTCTTACTAAGCGCCTGTAGCTCCCGACACCAAATTATTCCTAGACCTCTGCATCCAGACCAGATTATCACCACCGAAGGTCATGCTATTATTAAAGATGGGGCAAAATTACTTGCACGAAAAATGGCGATTCGTGATGCCATTCGCGAAGCCTCCATGGAAGGTAGCAGTCAAATTACCAGTCACACCAAAATCAATAGAAATACCATTGCCTTAGATGCTTTTACCTTAAAAACATCTGCATTGATTAACCAAACTAAGGTTGTTGATGAGTGGATTGAAGGCGATATTTACCATATACGCGCGATTGTACGACTGACGGCTGATAAGGTCTGCACTCCACAATACCGTAAACGAATTGTTAGCACCGGCTTTCCTTTTATCTTCCCAAGCCATACCAGTCAATCAGAAAGCAACGACCTACAATCTGGTATTCCTAGAGAAATTGGACACCTACTAGCAGAGTCAGGAGCTTACATAAGCTACAATAAAACACTCACTCGCTTATTCCAAGATCCCAATTTAGCCCCGCAATTACAAGAACAACAGCCCTACCAACGTTCAGATATTATTAGCTTCGCGCAAAAAAACCAATCTCAACTGGTACTATCAGGGGTTATTCGGGATTTAGAAGCCGAAGAGAATCACTACACTAGAGGCGGCGGCATTCTCTCTAACATGGAATCCTATACGCGCTATTTGAACAATTCACGCACCATCACGTTAGATATCTATGTACATGATGGTTATACAGGCGCACTGCTATTCCAACATCGCTATAAAGATAATGTCTCAGGCCTTCTACGCAGTATTTGGATACCCGCTAATGTCATGGTCGGCAGCTCCGCCTTTAAGAAATCGATTACAGGAGAGGCTATTACCCACATTATAAATCACTCCGTTAGCGATATTCAGGCCTCACTAAATTGCTACCCTTTTTACACTCGAATTTTAAAAATAGAAGGCAATCAAGTTTTTATTGATGCAGGCGCACAAGAACGTATCAGTGCAGGTGACCAACTCGTGGTCTACAGCAATTTAAATACTATTGAAGAATTATCTGAACATAAAATCATAGGCTTACATAAAAAGCCCGTTGGTGTACTCACCATCACTGAGGTTACCCCTTTATTTTCTGTTGGCGAAATGGAATCTCCCCCTTATATGCTGGGTATTGCCGTCGGGGATTGGGTTAAATCGTGGTAAAAAACAGCCACTCTCATATCTGTTTTTTCTAATGGAGCTTTTTCGATGAATATAAAAATTATCCCTATTGTCCAACTGATACTGATAGCTGCCGCTATGTTGGGGATTCAAAAACTATCACCCAGCTTAAATTATCACGGGAACGGTAATTTACCCTTATTTACTATTCTCTGCTTAACTGGCTTTGGGCTTATTATGGCGGGTAGCAAAGAATTTTTGAGCTACAAAACCACCACCAACCCTATCAATATTGAAAATACGACACAATTAGTCACCAGCGGACTTTATAAATACTCCAGAAACCCAATGTATATAGGGCTGGTTTTAAGCCTTCTAGGTTGGGCTGCTTTAATCGGTAGCGTCCTTTCGCTTATCGCTCTTCCGCTATTTATTTGGAGTATGACCCAATACCAAATTCGTTTTGAAGAAGACTTATTAGAGCGTAAATTTGGAAAAGATTTTATAGACTATAAAAAGAAAGTGCCGCGCTGGCTTTAGAAAAAGCCAGTTATATTTTACTTTTTTCCTGTATTTCAGTGCTATTTATTAAAAATACTCTTTTTATCTAAGGCATAAATATCTGCAAATAAGCCATCATTTGCTAAAAATAAACGTAATAACTCAGGATCAAATTTTTCAGGATAGGTTCGACCATCTCCATGACGTAAGATAGCAATCGTTTTTTCATGGCTTATTCCAGATTTATAAGGCCTTGGAGAGCGTAAAGCATCATAAACATCACAAATAGCCACAATGCGTCCCCCTAAAGGAATCTCTTCGCCTTTTAATCCCAAAGGATAGCCACTACCATCCCAACATTCATGATGTGTTTTTGCTACTTCGGATCCTAAAATAAGATAAGGCGAAATACTTGCACTGGATAAAATACTCGCACCAATCAGAGTATGTTTTTGTATTTGTACAAATTCATCCTCTGTTAATCTCCCTTTCTTTTGTAAAATATTATCAGGAATCGCTAATTTCCCTATGTCGTGCAAAGCACTGGCATAATACAGTGCCTCAATAAATTCAGTGGCGAGTCCTTTTAATTTAGCCAGTTTTTTGGCATAAAGTCCAATACGCCCTACATGAGCTCCTGTATCATCATCACGGTATTCCGATGCAATAATCAAGGTGCGGATGGTTTCAATATGACTTAACTGAATCTCTTCAGCATCTTGCTTAACGGTGCATTCCAATAATAATTTTTCATTTAACAAGCTATCTTGATACGCCTTTACTTTTAAGGTATTACGCACACGCAACCAAAGCTCTTCCCTATCAATGGGTTTACTTAAAAAATCATCAATGCCTAAAGATAAGGCTTTTAATCGTGTTTCTCTATCGGTAAGTGAACTAATAATAAGTATCGGTGTGTACTCAATGGTTTCATTCAGTCTTACCTGTTTTATAACATCATAGCCTGTGACACCTGGCATCATTAAATCCAGTAAAACAATATCCACTCGTCCCTCTTTCAAATACTGCAAAAAATCAACACCTGAATTAAAACAAATGGTTTTATAGCCTTCATACTCTAATAAAGTGCTTAATAAACTGGTAATGCTGTGTTCATCATCCACTATCGCAATCAGTGATGAAGAATGTGGTGGATTAACTTTCATGACTCAATATTTTCTTTACTAAATTTAAAAAATCACGATAGTTGATTGGTTTAGACATATACTCATCAAAACCATTGGCTAAAATACGCTCTCTATCGCCTGGCATCGCAAAAGCAGTTAAAGCTATAATCGGCGTATATTTTAGGTTATCTTCTTTTCGCATCTCTTGGCATGCTTGCATACCGTCCATTTCAGGTAGTTGAATATCCAGTAAAATTAAATCTGGAGATAATTCTTTTGCATGAATAATTCCAGATTCGGCATTGGTATCAACCGTCACCTGATAGCCTTGCTCTTCAAGTAACATTTCCATCAATTTGATATTATTGAAATTATCTTCAATTAATAATACCTTAAAACTATGAGTTGCCATTATACTTCCTCAATAGATTTTCTATATAGCCAACGAAACCTTGTTGATCAATATTATATTTTTCAATAATATCGGTGACTTTACCTGTCAGCTGCCTAATATCATCTTGGGTAATAATTTTCGCTGTCACAATCACCACTGGTATGTGATGTAAGTTATTAATTTGCAAAAAGGCAACCACATCAAAGCCTGTTACTTTTGGCATCATTAAATCCAATATAATAAGGTCAGGAGCCTCCTTCTCAATCATAGTAATCGCCTGATCACCTGAATACGCTTTTTTGATATCAATATTATCATGCTGCAAATACATACTGATTAAATTAATGGAATTAGGGTCATCATCCACCACTAAAACCACATAGTCTCTATGTAATACTTCATCAATAGGAATCCCTGAAGAAATCACGGCACGCAATAAATTACTTCGATTCACTGGCTTATTAACAATGCCTTTCGGTTGAAAAGCTAAGCCTGACATACAGGGATGCCCTAGTTGCACTAATATTAATGGAATAGGGTTCTCAGCCTCTGTAAAACAGGCACTTTGCTGAAGCTGCACTAATTCACTGCCACTTACTTCAGCAATAACAGCATCAATTTTATGCTGAGTCACATAGGCTGATATATCAGCCACGCTAACACTGCGATACACTTCAATATGCACTTCTTCTAAGATAGCCCTGACCATGGCCGCTTCCGCATCATTATGATTAATAATTAATACACATTTTTTATGCTCCAAAAAAGTATTTAATCCTTCTTCGGCTAATAAAGAATAATTCTCAAGGGGCAAACAAGCCGTAAAACAACTTCCTTTACCCAAGTCCGAATGCACATCAACGCAGCCATTGTGTAATTCAATTAAACGCTTAACCATTGCTAAGCCTAACCCCGTTCCTTGATATTTTTTAGATAATGAACTATCCAGCTGCTGAAAAGGCGTAAATAACTTGGATAAATCTTGAGCAGCCATCCCAATTCCAGTATCTTCAACTGCAATAGACACAAAATCATGGGGTCTATCCTCTTCTTTGGAACAGATAGGAACTTCATGCTTATGTAAACGCGTGGTAATGGTGATACTGCCATTATCAGGTGTAAATTTAGTGGCATTAGACAGTAAATTAAATAATATCTGCTTCACTTTTCGCTCATCGGCTGTAATGGTACCGAGCTCTGGATCTAAACTAAGATTTAGATGAATATTATGCTTACTTGCTTTTTCTTTAATAATCGAAGTTGAACGCTCAACTACCTCGTTCACATCAAAGGTAGAACAATCTAACTCCATTTTACCTGCTTCAATTTTCGATAAATCCAGAATATCATTAATTAAACTGAGTAAATGCTGACCACTGTCAAATACAACGCCTAAACCTTCTTCCTGCTTTTCATTCACCTCACCAAACATGCCATCTTTAATCGCCTCAGAAAAGCCTAAAATAGCATTTAATGGTGTGCGTAATTCATGCGACATATTGGCTAAAAACTCAGACTTCATGCGACTGGCTTCATCTAATTGTCTGTTTTTCAGCTCAATTTCTTCATTCCTTTCACGTAACTTATCCGTCATGACCTTCATATCGTCATACTGTTTAAGATTGTGTAAGGCAACCCCGGTCTGCACACACAGCCGATCGATAAAATTAAGTTCATCTGCCGTCGCGTGCTCCCTAGATACCATTAAAAACACTCCCAAGCGTTTTTGTTGGTAAGTCACAGGACTAAAAACCACAGTTTTAGGAATAACTTTAGTGAAACCAATATCAATCACAAAATCATCCGTATTAATATCCTTTAGGATAATACGTTTATTAGTTTTAGCGCACTCCCCAATCAGCCCCTCACCTAATTTATACTGTGCCTGAGCCGCCTCCGGTATTCCATAAGCGGCTTCTCTATTTAATAATCCTGTCCATTCATCAAAACGATAAAAGGCACTCATTAAATAGCCATTATTTTCAGCTAAAATATTTAATAAATTACGCAGTACAATGTTTCGATCTTGAGAAGAATTAAATTCTGTTAAGGCTTTATTATGGGTGGAATCGTATTGAGCAATTTTATACATCCGTGCTTCCGCTTCTTTTTGCGCGGTAATATCCCTAGCCGCCGCAAAGACACCCTGTACTTGACTATTCTCATCACGATAGATGGAAGCATTATATAAAACATGGGTAATGTGGCCGTCTTTACGGCGAAGAGATAAGGGATAATTAGTGACAAAACCTTCGGTAAACACCTTCTGATAGGCTATTCGCGCTTTATCAGGTTCGGTAAAATACGTTGAAAAATCACTGCCCACTAAATGCGAACGAAAAATACCTGTCACTTTTTCCGTGGCATTATTCACATCCATAATTTTCCCATCGGCACTAATCGTGACAAAGGGATCAAGGCTGGATTCAATCAGACTGCGAGTATATTCTCCAACTTGTCGAGTTTGCTGTTCTACAGATTTTTGTTGGCTAATATCACGTGCTGCTGCAAAAACCCCTTGCACCTCGCCTTGCTCATTTCTATACACGGAAGCATTGTATAAAACAGGCGTTACCTGTCCATTCACATGACGAAGATTTAAGGGGTAATCCCTAACCGAGCCTTTTTCATAAACTTGTAAATAGCCTGCTTTAGCATAAGCTGGATCGGTAAAGTAATTAGAGAAGTCTGTTCCAACTAATTGCGCACGCTTCAATCCGGTAATCAGCTCTGTGGCTCGATTCACATCCGTAATAGTTCCTTCAGGCGCAATGGTTACTAAAGGGTCAAGGCTAGATTCAATAAGACTGCGAGTATACTCCCCAACCTGTTTTAATTGTTGTTCTGCTATTTTTTGTTGACTAATATCACGTGCCGCAGCGAAGATGCCTTGAACTTCACCTTTCTCGTTTTTATAAAGCGACGCATTATAAAGTACAGGCGTGATATGCCCATTTACATGGCGTAACTCAAGAGGATAATCGGTTACATGGCCGGCGGTAAAGACTTTTTGATAGCCTTCCCTAGCTTTTTCGGGTTCGGTAAAAAACTCAGAAAAATCAGTGCCTACTAATTTACCCCGTGTCACGCCGGTCACTAGCTCAGTCGCCTTGTTCACATCCATAATCTTTCCCTCGACACTAATCGTGACCAGAGGATCAAGACTCGCTTCAATGAGACTGCGCGCATAATCTGTGGTATTACTATTGGCTTTGCTGTGCATAATCACCCCCCTTAAAGTTATGATAACCACACATTCATAAAGCCTACTCTGATTAAATAAAAGTTCAAGTCCCTAATCGAAAAATCAACCCTCAAAAACATCCGTCCCTTCGGGTGCAATGAATTCAAATAAAGAAGGCTCTAATGTTTTCGGTAATTTTAAATTAAAAAAAGTAATTTGCGTTAATTGCCCAAAATTATCACTCAATTCCATTTGATACAGTAAGCCTTCTTGTAATCCAATAAGAATATACTTAAAGCTACTGTCATCACTTTTTGGGGTTAATTTAACCCACAGCAAGTCATTTTCCTTCCCTTGCCCACTAATCGTAAATTTTTCTTCCAAATTCACTGAGCCGCTCAATAATAAAGCAGGCGTATCGCCTATGGATTGGTCTACTTTTTTAATGATAACTTGTTCTAAATCCGCGTCATAAAACCAAATTTTACCTTGTTTCGAAACAATATCCTGCCGATAAGGCTGAGTATAATTCCAACGAAACATACCTGGCTGTTGTAAATAAAACATTCCCTTACTGGTTTGCATCGGTTTGCCTGATTCATCCAACGCAACTTGGGTAAAGTCCGATTGAATATACTTTGCACGCGCAA
>Ga0105358_10002073_pt1 | contig 10726 bp, 9 predicted proteins | sample GOMGulsemesocosm_5_FD_83509 | JGI IMG/M metagenome (GOLD analysis project Ga0105358, IMG submission 83509) | Methane-oxidizing microbial communities from mesocosms in the Gulf of Mexico - GOM15C Gulf of Mexico | ecosystem: Environmental > Aquatic > Marine > Cold seeps | place: Gulf of Mexico...
AAAAAATAGAACGCAATTCCTCTAAATTGGCAATTCAATAGTGACCGTTGTGCCCTCACCGAGTTTCGAGTTTATTTTTATCTTTCCGCTATGTTCTGTCACGATATTATGAACGATATGTAATCCCAAACCCGTACCTGAGCCTACAGGTTTAGTGGTAAAAAATGGATCGAATAATTTCGTTTGATGTTCTTCGGATATACCACAGCCGTTATCCTTAATTTTTACGATGATGGCGTTTTCTACCATGCTAGATGCAATATCAATTTCACCTTCTTTATCTATTGCATGTGATGCATTAACAAATAAATTAATAAAAACCTGGAGTAACTTTTGTGGGTGAGCAAGCAAGTCGATATTACTATCTAAGTTCTTCTTAATGACCGCTTTATACTTCAATTCATTCGCCACTAACGTCAGACTTTTTTCGATTAACTTATCAATATTAACTAGCGTTTTAAGGCTACTTTCATTGTGACTATAAACACCTAAATCTTTGATGATATTGATAACCCTGTTTATCCCTTCTTTTGAGGAATCGATTAGGTTTGGAATATCGTTTATCACATATGCTATATCTTCATTTTTGTATATATCACCTTGCAATACGCTTTGTTCGCCGCTTTTTACTACTTCAATATATTTTTTAATGCTGTCAAAATAATTTTTAAGCGATCCTATATTGCTATTAACAAAACCAATTGGATTATTTATTTCGTGTGCAATACCTGCGGATAACTGCCCTATAGAGGCCATTTTTTCAGAATGAATTAGCTGGTTGTTTAGTGAAGTAACTGCCTTCTGGCTCTGTTTTTTATCATTTATATCACTGATACACACTAAAAAAAAATCTTGGTCATCTATTGATAAGCTTTTACCAGTAAACTCGACATATCGCTCTTTTAAATAAAAAGAAAGTAGCGTTTCTTCTTGCTGTTTTGTTACGTATTGTCGATCAAATTCATTTTCAAGTGTCGCCACTGATGGAATAAACTTGCTCAGTTTACTTCCTTTGATTTTAACTCTATTCGTATTAAATAGCCGTTCTGTTTCAGGGTTTAAATCCCTTACAATTCCTTTATCATCAGCGAGTACTATTGCAATAGGGACTGTATTCATTATAAGAGATAAGCGGTTTGAGGCATTGAGTGTATTTAACCTCTCTCGTTGTGCTATTTTCTTCTCAAGGTTAATTTGCTCAGTGAGTTGATATATTGCGTCACCTAAGCAAATAATTTCAGTTGGTCCATAAGTTAACCTAAAATCACCTGCATTAAAGGCTTTTGCCTTACTTGTCGCAACCTTAGTCAAACTTTCAATCGGTTTAACTAAACTTTTGCTCATCCAGATAGCAATGGTGAATATAGTGAATAAATATCCAAGACCAAGGATAATCGTGCGCTGCTTAAAGAGTTTATTAATATGTAAGGATAGTTTGCTAAGTTCCCTCTCCTTTTGTTTATAGTGAGCTTGAATTTTATCTATTCTAATAATGATTTTACTAGTTAAGTCATCAGACAAGTTTATATTATGTAACCAAAGACTCTTGTTAGGTTCGTTAAGTTTCGTAAGTGTAATAATAATTTTGTTACTTTCAATTATTTCCTGTTTCAATGATGTCAGTTCGCTTGCCAGTGTATTTTTTATATTTGTGGTTAACAGAGTTTCAACTGAGCGAATTAATTGTTCAGATTGGTTGTTAATACCATTTGCGAGGTAAGATTGGTGACCTGAAAAAAACAAGTCTTGGGTAGTTAACCAACTTTTGGAGAGTACAACAAAATGAGAAAAGTTATTTAAAGATATTTGCGCTTGAAAACGTTGTTTAGCAACATTTTCGGTTTGTTGATACATATTCCAAAACATTGAAAAAACGATTAAGCCTAACAATAATGTTGTACATGCAATAATTTGAATGTAACTTGCTACTTTCATAATTTTAGATGAACTAACCTTTTTAACTCGTCATGCCAAACAACTTTAGTTAATAATAGTGTCTTTAACGCACAACGAAGTACAACGTTAACCAGGTTGCTATTTGTATTGATCTTACTGAGTAGTTCTTGGTTTGCACTTATGCCGTCTTTTGCCAAATATTGCTTAAGCTGTTCAAAATCTCTACCAGTAATTGCTTGCTTAAAATCCGCTTTAACCAGCTCTGCTTTTTCTGGACTGCGGCAACGTTGAAAAGTAAAATCGACAACCTTAAAATGGGCATCAATAGCCCAAACTATTTCAACTAAGCCCCAATCGCTTTGTTCCGATCGTACATGAACATATCCAACAACATGTTGTTTTTCTATAACAACATAGAGAGTATGTTGACCTAACTCGCCAAAATGAAGATCATTGTTGGCTAGGTTTTCCTGCACTATTTTTCTTGTTTCATTATCAATTTTTTTTACAAACGATAAGTAACTTTCGTGATTAGGATATAAGGTATTTATCTGCGATACAGGATCTCTTAAAGAGCAAAAGGCGTCCGCTAGACAATTATTAATCACGAATAAAAGTAATAAACTAAATAGTTTCATCTTAAAACCTATATCTTAGTTGTGCTTGCAATAGTTTGAGTTCGTCTTTACTTTCAGGGTGTTGAAATTGATGTTTTAACTGCATGCTAAAGTCCCAATGGTTATCGGGAGTATATCGTGTGCCTAGCACTATTTTTTGATCACTTTGAATTTTTTGATGTTTATCTTCAAAAATATACTGTAGATATAATTTCCACTGTTCGTTCAAACTAAATCGATTTAGTTCAAACAACCAATAATTAACGTCGTTATCATCGGTACTCCCTGACGCCAATTCACTTTTTATCGTCCATTGATAAAAATGATATTTCATATCAAGAGCGATTCTTTCTCGCTCTTTACTATCGAGCTTTGCCTTGTAGACAGAAAAACCAAAATTAAAATCAAGATGACTTAATGTCGAAATTCTTGCTGTAATAATATAAGAACCATCTTTGGATTTTGGGTCATCTTTTCCGCCCAAGGAGTAACTTAGTTTATATTCGAAGTCATTGTGGACTTTATTGGCTAACAACCCCCAATCTAACTTTGTACCTAAGTTCTTCCCATGGCCATAATCTAACAATCGACCATTAGTATCTTGTGAATCCTCTAGTCCAAAAGGTAGAGTGAAATGTCCGACCCTAATATTAGGCATTAAATTATTACGATTGCTTAAGAAATTATAATGAGCTTCTCTTACAATAAATTGACCATCATCAGCGTGCCTAAACATGAAAGGAAAAGGTCTTTGGTTGGAAAGTTTAGTGTAATAAAGTTGAACAACGCTATAGCCAATATCTTTATTTTGGTCATTAAAAATTTTATGAGTATCAAGGCCCATAAAGTAATTTCTACTGGTAATATTATTGGTGTTATTGATATTTAGGCGCGCACTATTGTCAATCGACCACCGTAAATTGTCAGTCCAATTTGCAAGAACCACACTAGGTAGGCTCACTAAAAAAAAGAATAAGTAGGCATAAAAAAGACGCATATATTATGTGCTTAGTAAACATTTACTATAAGTATATGTATAAATATGTTTTTCGGACAGATTACATTTAATTATCTAAAATGATTTTATTCAAAGTTTCATTGTTCATGTTGAAATAGTAAAAAGACGAGTGCAAACTCAGAAAACATAATTAGAGATTAATTGATCCAATAAATAGGCTATTACATCAGAATTGCCAGCTATTATCATTCAATACTGCCTCCATCCACCGCGGCACAAAAACCATAAACAGCTTATTTTTCAACTTATTACACTAGAGTCGTACACTTCGTTAGCGATAACTAGAAATGTGTTCTACTCTTTATATGAACTCAACCTAGGAGAATATTTATGCTCCAGAAAAATATAAAGAAAATATTACTTACCATCGCTCTCATATTACTCGCAGGCACAGTCCAAGCAGCCGATAACAAGGCTTTGATCATGAAAGCCAAATCCGCAGCACCATCAATGGTTAGTGCCAATGCCACAATAATGTATCGAGGAAAAGTACTCAAAGAAGGAAGTAACGGCTGGATTTGCTTACCGGAAACGATGCCCGATGATAATGCACCAATGTGCAATGATGCGGTTTGGATGGAAATGATGGCAGCAGTTGGCACTAAAGCCCCTTTCACTGCAACTAAAATGGGATTTTCCTACATGTTACAGGGCGATGGCGGCGTGTCAAACTCTACACCCTACCACGCAGACCATATGAACGCGTCCGATTATATTAAGGAAGGGCCACACTTAATGATCATTGTGCCCAAAGCTGCACTTAAAGGTATCACCAATGACCCTCATGCTGGAGGTCCTTATGTTATGTGGGGCGAAACCGATTATGCACATATTATGATTCCGATTGCGGATAGGAAATAAGTTAATCTAAAAACCAAATATAAGTGTCCGGCGAAAGGTCGGACTTTATTACATAAGTTTATATTAATGCCTAAGTATCAAAAACTAAGCATCAAAACATCTGATTCTATATTTTCCCTTTTTGAAAATATTAGTGTTTGGCAATCATCAATTAAATCAAATTTGAAATTTGAATTAATTGTATCAGTCAATAATTTCTGTTTTTTTTCTGTTTTTAAATCGACTTGCCAAAGTTCAATGTTATCTGACTCTATTGAATAATAAATTGAATCAGAGCAAACTTTAAAGTTTAAGCCACGCGAAACGTTATTCACTAGCTGTTTTTCTTTTGTTGTTTTATTCTTGCTGTTTTTTAAGATCAACTGCCAAAGGCCTTGTTGTCGATATTTTGTAAAATAAAGGGTTCCATCATCATGAGTTTTAACTTGATAACCACCCTTTTGAGTTATTTGAGCAGTACTTTTTTCTTGAAAGTTATAACTCCAAATTTGCCAATCACCGCTTTTATCAGAGCTAAAGTACATCGTAGTACCATCAGATGAAAAACTTGGGAAAGCTGCACTTTGTCCATTTAGATTAATTAACTCTACCCTCTGGGTTTGAGTATTTAATAGATATACCTGCTTATCACTTGTAGCAACTACTGCCAGTATTCCGTCGGGATGCCATGTATATGTTTCTATTTTGGTGTTATTGGAAAATGACTCTATAGGTAGTACACCGTCTTCTTTTTCTAGCCATAATTGCAATTCACCATTTCTATCTGACAAAAACAACAGCGAGCGACTATTTTTTGAATAGATTGGCTGACTATCAATACGACTAGAATTAACGGCCAATTTGACCTTTGGTTGTACGAGGAAATCATTGGCTGTATTTTGTATCAAATCACTTTGCCACAAATCCACATCAGCGGTTTTTGTTGAATAAACAATATGTTTGCCAGAGGCACTTAATTGAGGTGAGTTAATTGATTGTGCTGACTGATATAATGTTTGAATATCGCCTGTTGCTATGTTGAGTAACTTTAATTTACCACCCGAACGATTATCACTAAAAATAATGTTCTTTCCGTCTGGGGTCCAACTTGGCGTCCAACTTAAAAAGCCTAACTCGGTTATTTTTCGCTGTTCTTTTGTTAGAAGATTTTTAACAAAAACTTGGTTATTGCCCCAATATTTATTGCGAAAAAACAATAGTTGCTCTCCACTTGGTGACAACGTCAGTTCATTATCCCCATAATAGTTATCTTCACGCCCAGTTATTTCATCTACTTTTAATGTACTTAGATGTAGTTGATAAATTTGATATGGCATTGAGCTATTCAATCGATCGGTAAAATATATCGACAAGTCATCAGGTGCCCAAACAACATTGCTGTAATGTTCTACAGCGCCACATTGATAGAGTTCTTCAATCGCTATTGGCTGAGCGTTGTCATCCAAGGTTAATAAATTGAGGTGACAGGTATTTTGGCCTTTACGAAAGAATACAACTTTACTTTTATCATGAGAAATAGCGGGCGAACGATCATTAAATTCAGAATCCGTTAATTGTATTCTTTGTTGCTGATCGCGATTTTTTAAATATAAATGATAAGGCTGTTCAGCATTTTTTCGGTGGCGATAAACTAACAACGATTCATCTTTCGATAACGATGCATCATATTCAAAGCCCTGTTCACTAGTTAATTGTTCGAATTTAGGGTTGTTGATTTCAAAAGGCTTACTTGTTGATAATGTATGACTCCCACCATTTATAACCAATAATGCCAGCACTAAAACAATGAAAGAGCTGAACAATGCGATTTTTTTAGAACTTAACTTTTCTAACAACGAATTAAAAGGTGAGCCTTTCTTAGCTGAAGTGATCTCATTTTGGTTTAAGTCCGCGTCAGCAGTATTTTTGACATCGGCAATTAACCGATAACCTTTTTTAGCAATCGTTTGGATATAACGGGGAGATTCAGCATTATCTGACAATGCTTTTCTCAGTAGAGCAACAACGCGATTAACAGCACCTTCACTAACTTGTGAACGCCACACATCTTCCATCAGCTTGTCACGAGAGATCACTTCGTTGGCATGACAAGACAAATAATAAAGCAACGCCATCACTTTTGGCTCAACAATTTGAGACTTGCCATTATGCGAAATGCTATTTAATTCCCGTTCAATGGTAAATTCACCCACCGAAAACTTTTTTGATAATACTTGTACCACTAACGAATCCTTATTTTTTACCTATTCTATCGTGTCTGACTTCTGGCCTTCACTAGATAATCTATTGAAAACAAAGAACATCATCAAAAAATCATCGAAAAATTAACAAGATATCACCGCCTGATTATTGTTAATCATCAACTTAGCGTTAAAAATGAGTCTCTATCAATTTATCAGGAATATACATGAAAACAACGACATTACTACTTTCGAGTTTACTCATATTATCAGCACCGGTATTAGCATATGAAAAAATGGCACATGCCAGCGATATTAAACAGGCAATAGAATCACCAGAACGATCGCACCAAGATAAATCAAGAGACACTGCTAGAAAGCCCGCTGATATCTTAGCTTTAGTTGATATTAAACCCGATATGAAGGTTGTCGACTTTATTGCTGGTAGCGGCTATTACACAGAGTTATTTGCTCGAATGCTGAATAACTCAGGAAAACTATACAGTGTTAAAGGTAAATTAGAAAAAAGAGAACTATCAAAATTCAATAACATATCAGTATTGAAAGAACTTGATTTATCTGATTTAGATGAGCCCGTTGATAGAATATTCACTGCGCTTAATTATCACGACATTATTAATAAAAAAGGATTTGATCGCCAAAAGCTCTTAAAAACAATTCATAGCAAACTTAATGATAATGGCTACTTTATTGTTATCGACCACAATGCAGCTGCAGGTAGTGGCATATCACAAACGAAAAAACTTCACCGCGTAGAAAATACATTTGTCCTTAATGAAATCATAAAAGCAGGTTTTATTTTAGATCGTTCTTCTACTGCTTTGGCTAATCCTAATGATCACTTTACCACTGATGTTTGGCAAGAAAGTACCAAAGGCAAAACCGATAGATTTGTTTATCGTTTTAAAAAAGTAACTAAAGGATAAGATGATGTCGCGCCTATTTATATTCATTTGTTTCATATTTATTATATGTGCAAGTAATGCCGAAGAAGCAATACAAGATCCTCGTGTTACTGGAATAGGCGAGCCAATTGTTATCGCCGAAAAGTTTACTTTTACTTCTGATATTCTTGGTAATGAACGTACATTTTATGTTCATTTACCTAATGGCTATCATCAATCTAACCAGAACTATCCCGTTTTATTTATTACTGACGGCGATCGAAAAATATTAAGAATAGCTTCTGTTACGCATGAGCTATCTTATTTTGCTAAACGTATTCCGCCAATGATTGTAGTTGGTATTGCTAATGATGGTACAAGAAGAGAAAACCTAAGCTTGTTACCTAGTTCGATGCAATTTCTTTCTTTTATTACAAAGGAGCTTAAACCTTATTTACATAAACAATATAGAACCAAGGACGAAAATTTATTACTTGGAAGCTCTGCAGGAGGGCAATTTGCGATCAGAGCATTGTTAGAAACACCTGAAGAATTTGACGCCTACATTGCTATAAGCCCAAGCTTATATCACAACGACCATTACTTAGAGAAAAAAGCAAAAAAGTTAGCATTAAATAAGCAGCAACTAGATAAAGTCCTCTATTTTAGTTTAGGGAATGAGGGCATTTATATGGGAGCTGATGAATTTGCATTAAGCTTAGCCAAATACCCCATTAAAGGTCTGAAGTGGTCCTTCACTAAAGTTGAAGAAGAAACTCATGGTTCAATATCAATGAAGCAAGCGTATAACGCATTGCAAGACTACTATTCACAATGGGCGCCAACTCACTTTAAGAATACAAATGATTTTGAGCGTAAAGGCGGTTTAGCCACGTTAAAAGCTAAGTACGCAAAAGAAATTCCCGCCGTTATCCCGGTAAATGTACTTAACAGTGTTGTGAATCTATATTTTTATTCAAATCATCATCAACAAGGAATAGACCTAGCACTACTCAATATAAAAAATCACCCGAATTCAATTTTTGCGAAATATTACATCGCTGAACTTTATAGTGACATGGAGAAGTATGAAAAAGCATTACATTATTATCAATTGGCCTTAGACATAGCCACTAAGAATAAAAACCCAAAGAGAATGAAAACACTTAATCAGACCATAGAAAAATATAAACTCAAATTAAAAGCATAATATGAATTCAAGAGGATTGTTCTGCTCTTTTTTATTGGCAGCAATCCTCTCCAATCCATATTTATTCTAATTAGTGCTACTCAAAAGAATCGTAAAAATGAAATTTATTAAGAACTTTGTCATCACTCTATTTATTTGCTTATCAGCAATGGGAGTCTCTACAACTGCTTTATCCTCTAGCGTTGATTCACACACTAATGATGATGCCTTAAATGTATTATTTATTGGCAATAGCTTTACTGGCAGAAGCTATTTACCGACAGTCCTACAAGAGATAGCGAAAGCAAATGGTAAGAAAATAACATTTGGAGCAGAAATACAAAATGGTACGTCGCTCTACCAACATTGGGAAACGGGCAGAGCACGACAGATGATATTGGCTGAAAAGTGGGACTATGTCGTCTTGCAAGACAACAGCGCCAGCGCTTTTGAGCATCCAGAAAAAACAATAGAATATGGCGTATTATTTGCCAAGTTAATAGAAAAACAAGGTGCTAAACCATTACTTTATAATACCTGGGCTTACAATGAAGTTCCTAGTTGGATTGAGCAAGAGCAATATGCAGATATCCGAGAAGCATTTAAAATATTTGTACCTAATATGTATAAAAAAACAAATGCACTTTATCAGCAAATCGCCGATGCAAGCGAAAGTGGTATTGTGCCTGTTGCGCATGTATGGAAAGCCATGTTCGAAATTAATGCTAAGGTAGGTTTACACGCTAAGGATCAGTCACATCCTTCACCGGTAGGAACGTATTTAACTGCAGTGACTTTCTATAAAGCATTATTTAATAAGACTCCTCAAATACTACCAACTAAGTTAAAAACACAACGCAATCAAACCCGAATGACTGAAATGATCACGATTAAAATTAATAGAACGTTATCCCAAAAAATGCTAATAGCAGTAAATTCAGTGCTTTGATTTATTGCTCAAGAATAATGTGTTTAGTTGCTCGCTAGTTCAACTCCAGCAGTCAGCACTTTTTCTTTTTGTAATGACAGAGAAGAAATAGAACCTTAGCAGTAATGTTAAGGTTTTTTCGTCTAAAAGATATGGTCAACCTCTTACATAATCAGTTACTTCAAAAGCAGGTAAATTACCGCCAATCATTTACTCTATTTAATAAAGTATTTGTTAATTGTGAATCCAATCTATATACTCTATTTAATAGACTATTGTATATAGAATTGAACATGGCAAATAAAGAAAGTTACTTAGGTGAATTTGAACATATTATCTTACTGACAATAATGAGATTAAAAGATGAAGCTTATGGCGTTAAAGTTCGCCAACAAATCAAGGTACTAATTGATAGGGATGTATCAATTGGCGCTTTATATGCCACCATAGACCGTTTAGAAAAAAAATCATACATTACTTCTCGAAATGGCCAACCCACACCAGAACGAGGCGGTAGAGCTAAGCGATACTTTACATTAACTCAACGTGGGATTGATGCGTTAGAGGATACCAAGCAACGTCTTGATATACTTTGGTGTGGCCTGTCTCTTGATAGAGCGCTAAGCTAATATGAAAAGTTATAAGTACACACAGCCACCGCTTGTTGCACAGAAAATAATTCTATTTTGTTTACCTAATACCATTAAACAAGAAATTCTTGGTGACTTGGAAGAAGAATTCCATCAGCAACTTCTTCAATATGGAAATAAAAAAGCTAAATACCTTTATTGGAAACAAGTAATAATCAGCATTTTTCAATTTATTAGCATACGCGTTAATGACTCTAATTTTTCTTTAAGTACCTCTTCAAATTTAAAACAAAAATATTCTTTAATATTAGGCGGAACAGTTTTTTTCATATCATTACTACTAATTTCATGGTTATCACATTTGCAAGGGTTTGAAGGTTTTACTAACAATATTGAAACTGAATTAGTACAAGGAAATCTACATCAAGCATTAGCTCAAATACAGTTTTGGCAAACGTCCTTAGTAAATATGAAACACGTCAATAGCTTAGAAATCTATTTTCAATTTGATGCTTTGCTTTGGACTGCTTTCACTCTGATTT
>Ga0105358_10002075_pt1 | contig 10720 bp, 6 predicted proteins | sample GOMGulsemesocosm_5_FD_83509 | JGI IMG/M metagenome (GOLD analysis project Ga0105358, IMG submission 83509) | Methane-oxidizing microbial communities from mesocosms in the Gulf of Mexico - GOM15C Gulf of Mexico | ecosystem: Environmental > Aquatic > Marine > Cold seeps | place: Gulf of Mexico...
AGAATCGCCGCCAGTGAGTTATCATCGGGGGTATATTAATAAAGAGCTGCTGCAATCCATTTTGCCATTGGATGATTATGATTTTTATTTGTGTGGCCCATCAGGGTTTATGCAGAGCCAATACGACCTGTTACGCGAATTGGGTATATCAGATAAACGTGTGTTTGCCGAAGAGTTTGGTCCAGCATCTCTACAACGTGAGGTGGAACATATCAGCGTCCGCTTAAAAACCACCCAGGTGGATGCGAAGGCTGCGTTGGTCTCTTTTATCGACCAGGAAACAAATTCAGCGGTAGAGCAGCATTGGACGCAACAGGACGGTCATTTATTGGAATTTGCCGAAGCACATGGCTTGACCCCAGCTTATGGTTGTCGAAGTGGCCAGTGTGGCTCTTGTAAAGTGAAACTAATCAGTGGAAAGGTTAATCATCACGGTATTGATGGTTCATTATTGATTGCCGATGAGGTCTTGTTATGTTGTGCAAGCCCCGCGCCGAATGATGAAGAAACCTTGCCTAGCATTAGGCTTGCCTTATAAGTGCTAATAGTGAAATTAGCTTCCTTGTAGTGCTAAAAAACGATTAACAATTGATAATATAAATTATACGTATTAGTTAAATCAATGCTGGAATTTCCAGCCTGCCAAAGGTGGGGGAGGCGCACCCCAGTATTCACGTTTCGCTCTCTTTGTTGATATTAAAGTTGGTCATTCGGTAAGCTAAGGTTGAAGGTTTGATACCGAGTAATTAGCGGCGCCATTATCGCCCAATAAACGTATAGAAAATTTAGCCATGCGCTTATGAGCTATCTTAAAACGCACACCTGCGGTTAAATACATGTGAGACATCGTTGGTTCATCAATTTAAATTGTGGTAATTTAAGTTTAGTAGGTTGCAACAGTAAAAGGAATGGTTAGGGTACGCATTATTACAGGCTATTAATCAATTAATACAAAGGAAGAAGTCACTGTCAGTATGATAATCAAGCAGTTTTTGATGGGGGTAAGGGATTTATGAATATGGAAATATTAGATGTTGTGGTTAAAGTCGCTGCATGTGTTTGCGGTAAAGATGGTGTTATTTCTCAAGTGGAAGAAGAGGTTATTCTCGCTACTATTTCATCAGAATATCCTAGTTATTCTTTAATAAGGTTTAATCAAACACTAGACGATTTTTTTGATGATAATTTACAACTTGAAGATTATTTAGAGCAAATATCAGATCAAAATTTAAATAAATTTACTATCAATTTATGCGAATTTAGTGCGAGTGCTGACGGATTAGATATAAAGGAAAATATAGCACTTCATAAAGTTAAGTTAATTTTGGGTGACGGGTTATGAGCCGTTTCACGGATGCTTCACCAGACCCTCAATCACATATAAAAACATTAATGAGAATTGGTTATACGATGCCCTCAGCTGTTTCTGATATTTTGGATAACTCAATAACGGCCAACGCTAAGAATATTAAAATCCATTCCCTACCTAGTTTACAAGAGTCTAATATATCAATTGTAGATGATGGCGATGGCATGTCTCCTGATGAATTAATTCAGAATATGAAAATTGGCTGTAAAGATCCTGGCGATGAAAGACTTAGAGGTGATTTAGGTCGATTTGGTTCGGGCATGAAAACAGCTAGCTTTTCTCAAGCGAGAAAATTGACTGTTATTTCTAAAAAAGAAGGGGAACCAATTTGTGCCGCTGTTTGGGACGTCGATCGAATTGAAGATGAAAATACTTGGTGTTTAGAAATTCTCGATGAAAATGAAATAAAATCACATCCATTACTACTTCTAAATGGCCAGAAAGAGTGCGGAACTCAGGTGATTTGGGAGAAATTAAGCTGTCTTAATAAAACCAATCACTCATTAGATGATGAAACAATTATGGCTTCTAATCTTAGTGATTTGGGAGATTATATTTCGTTGCATTTCCATAAATTTATGGAGGGCAACAATAAGAGAAACTTTTCTATTAATAATGCTCAACTTCAAGGAATTGATCCCTTCATGACTAGATCACCTGGATATCAAGAAGGGCGATCAGAAAAGTTAAGGTGTAAAGGTGGGTATATTGAAATCAATACGCATGTATTACCGCATTTTAAGAGAATGGAAACTAACCCACTCGAAAGATTAGGCGGTGCAAACGGTATTGTTCAAAACCAAGGGCTTTATATATATAGAGAAAATAGATTAATTAATGCTGGAGGATGGCTAGGTTTGGCTAAAACTAGTCAATTGGGAGCCTTAGCTAGAGTTGAAGTTAACGTACCATCTTCCCTAGATCAAGAATGGGCAACCGATGTTAAAAAGTCGAGTTTACAGCTACCTCCAAGAATCAAAAAAGAACTACGAAAGTTTCTTTCAGATCCAATCAAAAGATCTAAACGGGTATATACGTATCGTGGAAAGCTAGATCAGGCCAATAAATATTGGAATATTCAAGAGAACGAGAACGAAAAAATTATTAGTTATCAAATATCGACAAAAAATGATCTTTTATCAGATATTTTTAGAGTAATACCGAAAGATCAAAAATCTCAATTAATTAAGTATTTAGGGCAATTAGCTGAAAACTTACCGTTAAATCATATTTATCAAAAAATGTCTGAGTCCCCAAGAGATATAGATCAAGAAAATGTAACCGACGCTTTATTGGAAGCAATCATGAGTAGAGTTTTTGAGGAAGAAATAATTGAATAAACAAATTTTTGAACGACTTATATTGTCTATAACGGAAAATCTTAAAGTAACTCGTGATTCAGGCATAAGTATTACTACTGAATTCGTAAGGAAAAAAGTAACTAGAGCCGTAAGTGAATTAAAAGAGGACGCTCCAAGTATAGAAATTAATGCTTTAGATATAGAGGCACTAGTTTTTGAAATATCTAATGTTTTCACAGTAAAGGTTGATGAAGAGTTAATCGTTTTGGCCGATCCAACAATTCAAACATGGATGGACTCTTCCAAAAAAGAAATTACTTGGACTCATTGGAATGCCTATGAAAAAATGCTTAAAAAGCAGGCGAGGTCAGAAGAAACTATCAAAGCTAATGAGGACGTTATTGATGCAATATTAGATTACTCGGGTAATCCTATGAACCCAGGGCCTTGGGCAAGAAAAGGCTTAGTCATGGGTAATGTCCAGTCTGGGAAAACTCAAAATTATATAGGCTTAATTAATAAGGCAATTGATGCAGGTTACAAGACTATCATTTTGCTTGGTGGACACTTAAATGATTTGAGAAAGCAGACTCAAGAAAGAGTTGATGAAGGCGTTTTGGGTAGGGAGTCAAAGCATCTACTTGAATTTAAAAAAGGTAAATCTGTACCTATAGGTGTAGGTGAATTTGGCATTAACAATGTAAATTCAGGTACTACAACAATGGGGGACTTTACTAAGCCTTTTGCTGATAAATTAGGCTTTAGTCTAAATAGTTCAGACCCAGTTATTTTTACAATAAAGAAACATGCTGGAATGATGAAACGGCTTTTTGAGTGGATCAACGAGCACCACTATTTAGATGTTAAAAATAATATAAAACTAGATAATCCATTACTACTCATCGATGATGAAGCTGATTATGCAACGGTTAATACTAAACATCATAAAGATGATATTACTAGTACCAATGAAGGTATAAGGAACATATTGTCCCTTTTCAATAAAAGTTCTTATGTGGGTTATACCGCAACACCTTTTGCGAATATATTTATAGATCCTGATGAAAGTTCGTATTCAGATGAAGATGATTTGTTCCCTAAAGACTTTATGGTCAAAATCCCCACGCCAAATAATTACTTAGGGCAAAACTTCTATTTTAACGGTTCATCAAAGGCTATAGTTTCGTTAGAAGAAAATAACTCTCTCTATGAATTAAAAAAAGTTGATGAAATAGATCACATTCCTGAAAGTTTAAAAAAAGCTGTTAGAGGATTTGTCTTGGTGTGTGCAATAAGAGCACTTAGGGGCGACTCAACTGCTCATAACTCTATGTTGGTGAATGTATCACACCTTAAAATTCATCAAAATAAACTTGAGTATTACATTAAAGAATATTTCGATGAACTCAAAAAAGCATTTTCTTCATACTGCGGTTTAGGTGTTATAGGTGTTAGGTCTAATCAAACTCTAAAAGACCTTGAAGATACTTTTTATAACTTATTCAATGTTGAAGAAAAGTACTCTGATATTTTTGGTACTCTTATTGACTCATTTAATAAAATAAAAGTTTGGGCTGTTAATCAATCTAACGGCTCGAATGAAAAGGTACTGGATTATTCTAGGTATAGAGACGTTGGTCTTAATGTCATCGTTATTGGTGGTCATAAGCTTTCTAGAGGACTTACTTTAGAAGGCCTATCTATCTCTTATTTCACAAGGAATTCCAAAGCATATGATACATTGATGCAAATGTGTCGTTGGTTTGGTTATAGACCAAAATATGATGATCTATGTAAATTATTCATATCAGATGAATCTGACTATTGGTATTCATTTATTGCAGAAGCCATAGATGAGCTTTATTTTGAATTGGGAACTATGAGAGATAGAGGACTGACACCAAAAGATTTCGGACTAAAAGTTAGAGAACATCCTGGTGCTATGATCATCACAGCAAAAAACAAAATGGGTGCATCTATCTCCGAAACGAGATCACAAGATTTATGGGGGCAAATATTAAGGAGATTTAGATTCAAAGCTGATAAAGAATCTAATAATGGCAACCTTAAGTACGCTGAAAACTTCATCCTCGATTTGTCGAAAAAGTGTGTGGAAAAAATACAGAAAGGTGATGGTGTTGAGTCAATTATCATACCTGATGTAGATTATCAGGATGTCATTGACTTCATAGAGAAAGTTGATTTACCTGAAGATGACGTTGGAAACAAGGCACTAATACATCAATTAAAGGCAATGATGAATGATGCCTCTATCCCTAAGTTTAAAGTTGCGGTATTCAACCAAAAAACATCAGGTAGAACTGACTGGGAGCTTTCTAAAGAGTCAGAGATGCTTTTCGTGGAGAAGTCTTGCGAATTTGCTGGGCATGAAATTATTATGCCTAAGAGGTTACTAAATTCAAATGGGAAATATCTTAGTAAGCCAAGCATTAATTTAGGCAACAAAGATGATGAAAAGATATTTCTATTAAAGGAAGAAAGGTTAGCAATAAAGTCTCATAAGACAAATGCTGTAAGTTATGACTATGTAGCTGCACCTAGTAGAGATTATCCAACTTTAATCATTTATTTATTTGCGGCAGCAATTAGAAACAATAAAGAGAGTGAACCTACTAAGACTATATATAAACTCGGTCATGGATTATCGCCAACTTTAGGCTTTACTGTTGCTCTGCCACGACCGGAACACCTCAAAGGTAAAACACCAGCAGAGCTTAAGAAGTTAATTAAAGAAACAAAACATAGCTATAAGCTCAATAAAATTGCTCAACAACTAAATTTAGTTGAGGAATATAAAGATGAGTGAATATAATGACTTTTTTGATGATAACCCTTGGAAAAGCATAGTCAATCCAATGTACCCTAGTGGTCATAGACTCTTTTTGAATGATGAGCGATTTTGGGTTTCTATGAATAATGAAGGTCAAATCCTTTTTTTTATTCATGACAGTTACTCTGGAAAACTTCAACCTCCTGAGAACTTAGCTGGCGTAAAATTAGAATTAGTAAAGTATGCTAATGATTCTAGAAGGTTAATATGTACTTTAACTTCCAACGATATAGAAATACAAAGTAAGTTTTCTATCGTTACAAAAGATATTGCTTATAAATGTTCAGGACTTACAGGTAATACCCTTTTTGATAAAGTTATTGAGCTTATTCAATCGTGGGCAAATTTTTTAAAACCCCAGCGAACAGGTTTATCTGAGGCTGAATATATTGGCCTTTGGGGAGAGCTCTATGCATTATCTGAACTGTTCTTGGATCAACATACCCCTTCTGATTCATTGCGCTTTTGGGTTGGCCCTGAAGGTAAAAAACAAGACTTTACGCTCAATAAATTGGCGGTCGAAGTCAAGACTAGCTTTTCTAGTGAAGCGAGAAAAATAACAATTAGCTCATTAGAGCAATTAGATAAAATTACCGAGCACTTATACATATTGCACATTGTTGCAAATCCATCAGATGCAAAAAGTGGGTGTTCACTTAAAGATCTATATGACAGATGCCTACGTAAAAGTAGCAAAGACCTTCCATCTGAACTTCTTTTTTTACAAAAAGTAACCGACTTGTATTGTAAAGCAAGTGAAAAACAGCTGAATAGTAACAACACATTAATTTCATTAGCATGTTATGAAATTACAGATTCGTTTCCGTGTTTAAGGCGAGAAGATGTCCCTAGCTCTATCTCTAACTTGAAGTACGACTTAATCGTTTCAGTTATTCGAAAATACGAAAGTAAAATAGCTATAGAAGAGGTAATTAAAAATGGATGATCTTTTAGAGTATAAGAATGAGCTATACAGTATTTCTAATATTGATGCCGATAAAAACTCCATTTTTCCGGAAGAAAGTTTTTTCGAGCATGTAAGTGACATGCTTTCTGAAGCTGGGGTTTTAGAGGACGTACAATATTGCCCTTATAGAAATAGAATTAAGGGCATGAGGTTAGACGGTTATAGCTGGAATGCACTTGAAAAAACTATTTGTGGAATTATTGTTAATTTTACAAATGAACCTGACCATATCGATACTCTAACCAATACGCATATTAAAGATATCAGTAAAAGAGTAACTAAATTCTTTGAAGGGAGTGTAGATAAAAATTTCCTAGATAATCTTGAAGTTACAGATCCTGGTAGAATGGCTGCTGATGAAATAAACCATTATCTTGAGGATGCTATCAAAATCAGGGTAGTGATATTCACTGATCAGCAACTAAGTACGCGCGTTAAGAAATTATCTATAGGGGAAATATTAGGGAAAGATACTTCTATTGAAATTTGGGATATAGAAAGGCTGAAAGAATTATCTCAGTCTGGTAGTGATTCAGAAGAATTTACAGTAGATATAAAAGCGTTAGGAGGCGAGTTAAAAGTTTTACCTGCTAACAACTTAGAAAATGGAGTCAGTACCTATTTAGGAATTATGCCAGCGACGTTATTAAGTAATATCTATGATGAGTTTGGCCAACGTTTATTAGAAAGCAATGTCAGAACCTTTCTAGACTTTAGAGCGGGAACAAATAAAGGAATGCGGAAATCTTTATTGATGGAACCAGAACGTTTTTTTGCTTATAACAACGGATTAACTGTCACAGCAACTTCGATAAAAACAGAAATAGTCGACGGGCAAATTGTTGTTTCAGAATTGGAAAATATGCAAATAGTTAACGGTGGGCAAACTACCGCTTCAATATATTTTTCACCTAGAGACAAAGGAAAGTTGAAAGGAGAAGATCGGGATTATTTATACAGTGAAATTGATCTGTCTAAAGTATTTGTTCAGATGAAATTAACTGTAGTTGGCGAAAAAGAGACAGCCGATATATTAAAAACTAACATTGCCACATTTGCCAACTCTCAAAACTCAATCCAACAATCTGATTTAGTATCTAACCACCCTTTCCATACAAATATTGAAACGCGATCCAGAAAGCAATTAATGCCAGCAGGTGAAACAGGTTTCCCAACAAAATGGTTTTATGAGCGCTCTAGGGGGCAGTACTCTACTCAGCTACGAGCAATGAGTACAAGTAGACAAAATAAATTTATTGCTGAGTACCCTAAAAAACAAATGTTCACTAAAACGGATATGGCTAAATATGAAAACACTTGGAGAATGAAACCAAATGAAGTTAAAAGAGGTGCCCAAGCTAATTTAAAGTTACTTGGCCAATCAATTCTGAAAGAGTTTGAGAAAAATGAAGATGAGTTTGGCGCTGTTTTTTTTAATGATTTAGTTGCAAAAATGATTCTGTTTAGAGCAGCAGATTATGCCATCCCTCGTTCAGAATGGTATCAGGCAGAAAAAGGTTTGAAGGCAGAGGTTGTAACCTACACATTAGCGCTGCTTAGGCATTCGTTGAAAAAACATAATATGGACATTAATTTAGATCGAATATATAAAAAACAAGAGGTATCAAAAAGTTTAACTGACTATATTGTTGAGCTTGGTAATTTTGTCCGAAATAAAATTACAGATCCTTCTTTTAGAGGTGGAATAGCTAACCCCTCAGAGTTTTGTAAATCAGAAAAAGGTTGGATAAAATTTCAGGCAATTGAAATTGACTTAAAAAACCTAGATCGAAAAGACTTATTAACTGGCAAACAGATAGTTAAATTAAAAGAAAAAAAGAAGGAACTCAAAAAAATATCTAGAACAATAAATGATCTTGAATATGTTATGAATATTTCAGCCACAGAGTGGACTCTACTTTCTGAATTTCACTCTGAGACATACCCTTCGTTTCATCAAAATGTTGAGATACCACTGAAATGTGTATCATTACTTCAATATGGTAAAGTGCCCTCTGATAAGCAATTAAAAGTGGCTGTTCAAATCAGAGATAAGGCATATGAGGAAGGATTTGATTTTGCTGGTTAAATTTTGCTGGTGATAATTTAATAGAAATATTGGAGGGGGAGTTACCTGAAGCTCTCCCTTATTCATATTTTAGATAAGTATCTTTGATACTGCCTTAGCTATTTTATTTGCTAATAAAGGAGGAACGGCATTACCGACTTGAACGTATTGTTCTGTTCTAGTCCCAACGAAGAAATAATTATCAGGGAATGTTTGAATACGTGCCGCTTCTCTTACTGTCAGGCTTCTGCATTGCAGAGGATCTGGGTGTATATAGTAATGACCATCCTTAGATATATGACAGGTGATAGTCGTCGCAGGAAGGTCCCAAGGTTGCACTCTGAACCTATCAGCAAATTTGCCACTTTTAAAGTTCTTATGCTTCGGGATAAGGTATTCAGGATAATCTTTCGATTTAGGGCTTCTTGAAGTCCAACTTGATTTTTTACTAACACTTCCCCAAACACTACAAAATAAATACCTTTGTAAGTCAGCAGTTAAGTGACCTCTTGTTTCGTGGTTAGTAATATATTTGCCTAATTTTTTATCATAAAACCAATCTCTCAATTCCTTCTTCTTAATACTTGAAGTACGCTGTAAAGAGAATACCTTTCCTTGCTTATCAGTCGGGACTTCTATCAATTTATAACTTACTTCGATTTCATTCGCGATCTCAATTTGGTTATTCACTTTTAATGATTTTATTGTCTTCTTCACATCCTTTTGAATATTATTTACCCAGTTATCATCTGTATTGGGGATTTTTGATAAGCCACTTCTTAGTGCAGGTAAATCAGACAACACGTCTTTAATTGAAGTTAGCTCTTCATTTTTAGTCAAACGTATATCTTTGACACTTGGGTATAAATCTTCTCTAACCCCTATAAGAATTACACGATGCCTTCTTTGTGGTATTCCATGCAGTTCGCTATAAACTACAAAGTCTTTGGGTTTTATTTTCTCATCATCAGGGATAGGAACTTCTAGTGATAATATTTTATAGTTATGTTTTTTTCTTCCTTTGTTAGGCTTAGTCTTCACTGACTCACATGGATTATGCAAATCACTAAATATTGTTTCATAGATAGATTCACCATTAATCTTTGCCGAAAGCATACCTTTAACATTTTCCATAACAAATAAAGCCGGCTGAAACTGCGCAATAACCTTTAAGTACTCTTTGTATAAAAAATTTCTAGGATCTTTAGCAGGGTCATAATTTTCACTACTCCGACTACCTGCTAGTGAATATGCTTGGCATGGAGGCCCACCGATCAAAATGCATTCGTCATCACTAACTGCATCTAATATCTTTTTGTTAATAACTTTATTATCTTCACCTAATTCAAGGTTTTGAGCTTCATTATCAGCTGCGCTAACTTGAGTTATGAACTCAGGAATTTTATACAACTGTTCTTCGGGAGTTTTTCCTAATTCTCCTTTAAGGAAATCATAATACTCCTTAGGAGCATCACCATTAAACTGTCTAAAAAAGGCACGTAACTTAAGCGTGCGGTGAGCGCTTTTCTCTTTCTCAATTGAAATAGCGATTTTGAAAGGCGAATTACCGTCAGCATCTTTCAATGCGGAAAAGCCTTCCCCAAGCCCTCCAGGGCCAGAAAACAAGTCGATTATTTTTATTGGTTGTTCCATAAGTTGCTTGCATTGTTGTAATCAGGTTAATGATACCAGGTTTTTTTTATAATGATCGGAGCCTGTAAATTAAATTGTGTAAACGCCTATCATTAACCCCAAAGCTGGGAGATAGGAAAAATGGACAGAAAAGAAATGGCTATGTCAGAGGAACTTGTTGCAAGTTGATGGCTCTAAGTAAATAGAGGGTCAAAATAGAGAGGTTACCGTCATGAAAGAACATGATTTCAGCGGGTTGTTACAGCAGATTCCCGAGTTACCCCCCAGTCAACATCAACGCCTTCATCGGTAATTAAAGGCACATGACATCACTGCTTTTGACTTACTGGCGACCCGAGCAGCTCCTGAACACTGTCCGCATTGTCATGTGGAGCACCCCAAGCCTTGGGGCTCAAGTCATGGCTTACCGCGTTATCGTTGTTCAGCATGCTCAAGAACATTTAACGCACTGACCGGAACGCCGTTGGCTAAGCTGCATAAACGTGAGCAGTGGGTAACCTATATGAGTACC
>Ga0105358_10002076_pt1 | contig 10718 bp, 9 predicted proteins | sample GOMGulsemesocosm_5_FD_83509 | JGI IMG/M metagenome (GOLD analysis project Ga0105358, IMG submission 83509) | Methane-oxidizing microbial communities from mesocosms in the Gulf of Mexico - GOM15C Gulf of Mexico | ecosystem: Environmental > Aquatic > Marine > Cold seeps | place: Gulf of Mexico...
TCAATGGTAAGTTTTAGTGCCGCAACCACTTCCATCTCTAAAACAAGATCATTTTTAAGCATTGAAGATACATCAGAGCCTATGAGTAGATCTCTTCTATCTTTGAGATTTGGTGTCCCTTCGAGAAATAAAATACGTTTGATCAACGCATCAGCATGTGTGATTTCCTCTTCCATTTCGTGGTTGAGTTGCAAATAAAGTTTCTCTAACCCCCAATCTTGATACATTCGAGAGTGGATGAAATATTGATCTATAGCAGCCAGTTCGTTATGCAATAAACCATTCAAACTTGCGATGACTTTAGCACTACCTTTCATTGTTATACCCCTTTTATTACGCCAATTAAAAGCTTAGTACAAAAGTGAGTTTTTGCAATATTCATTATTGTTTACAAGTTGTGATTATCTCAATAATTCAATGACTTCAATCTCTTTGGTTTATTCATATATTCCATTGCCTTCTTTACTAGTTTTACTAAGTTAATTCAGGTTTACCTATTAATAATTTCCTTATATGAAAATTTAACGATCAGAGCGCAAACTAGTGAACGAGATTATTTTGTTTGGAAAGCTTTGTTATACCAAATGAAATAATGAATGAGTCAATTCATTACATCACAACGCCTTGAATTGAAATCGCTCAAGCACTCTGAAACCTGCATCTTGAATGGTAACGGGTATATACATGTGAACAAGTAATTGTATTGCTTGCGGGTATATGATGGGAGCAACACTCTTTATAAAATCTTTCTATCTTTGTGCTATATCAGGTGATAATGAGGTAACGATAGCAAAAAATAGACCTGTAATTGTATTTAATACAATATACTTTCTATCGCTAACTTTTCAAACAGCATGCGTACTTGTTCTTCGCTTTCATCATCAAAAAGCAAACCTAATTGAATTTTTTCTTTTCTGCTTATATTTTTGATAACTGCGTTAAATGTGTAAGTATTTAGCCCATAAACACTCATATCTACATCTAAAGCGCATTTTTTATTTAAAAGTTGTTCAATGTATGGTTCATCATATTCGTTTTTTCTTTGAAATTCACAGCAAATACCCGAAGGTGACACATCTTTAATTAAACAAAGAATTTGTTTTGTTTCCATATCATCAAAGCTAATTTCAGCCATTAGCTCAACACTTAATCTTGGTTCTACTCTCAGTTTCTTAGACTCAACCCTTTCTGGGTAGGAAACAAAAAGTAGTCGTTCATTTGTTGTTCTAGTCGTTAAAATAGTTGAAGAAAAAGTGATTATTTCCTTCGAATTTAAATTAATAACAGCACTCATTTTTAAAACGTGACCAGCAGAAAAAGGGTCTGTATTACATCGAGGTGCCATTGATATAGGATAACGAATGATTATAAAATCATGTTGACTACAACCAACATATTCGCATTGAACTACTTTATGTTCTTTTGCTATTGTTTCATACATAACGGATATATTACTTGTGGTCGATATTGCTTTTATTTTACCCATTTCTTGCCTTGTAACTATATCCAGCCTAACTTTTTAGGCTTTTTAGATTCAAAATATTATTATCAATCATGCCTATGTAGTTTACTCAGGAATTCTTTATAAACGTCATCGAAGTCTCTGATCGAAGATCCATTGCGCTTTAGACACTGGATCCCCGATTAAAACACCACGAGGATGACGAGCCTGAGCCATAGGCATGCTATCAATAAAGATAATAACTTAAAGAGCACTATTATTCTTTGTGCTCAAGCAATATTCTAACATTTAGAGTAGCCTTCCCTCCATTATGCCAGGATAGTTATCGCCTCAATTAATTTTATAAATAAATAGGAGCAGTAATATATAACCCACGTTGGCCTAGGCAGGGCTTTAAGCTCCTAGATACAGCACGTGAATGGTAAAGAATTTATTTATTTATTGGCACAACAATAATACCAGTTTTATTAAGTTTGTGATCTTGTTGTGCGTAGGAAGAATATTTCAGAGCAACGCCGACATGGACTATTTTAACCAGTACAAGTGAGCAATAATTTAATCAAATTGGTATAAGCATCGTCATAGCCGGGGCAAGTTTGTCACGCCAAACCAAAGGCAGGAAGGTATTGAAGTTGATGTATTAGCGAAACGAAAAGCGGTGTATCAAGAAAAACGAAATGAGCATCCTGAGCGATAATCAAAAAATTAAAAATGCTAGCAACCAGCAGATGGTGTTGAGTTAGACCCAATGCAACACAAATAAGCTGTTTAACAATTTAGGCGACAACTATCTTAAAAAATGCCGCCTATATCAATCTGAGCGTCTTTTTGAGCGATATTATCATAACCATAAAATATATGGCCTTTATCCAACACACCTGCTGTATCTTTTTCATAGTTTTGATCTTCGGTTTCCGCTCGTGCAATAAAACCCTGAATATTTTTATGCTCTACCTCTAGAAGGTTTTTTTCAAACATCATAGTTGATTGTTTAACAATGCCACGATTAGGCTGGATAACTGCCTTTCCAATCAATGTTTCTGTTGGGCTGATAGGCTTTGTTTCGGCTAATAGCATTTCCATTTTGACCGCATAACCAGACGTTATGGATAAAACAAAAATTAATAGAATTTCCATTTTTGTTAGATAACAAGACGCCGTTGATAAATTATTACTTAAAAATTTTGATAACTTTACTTTATTCATAGTTTTTACTAATCCGATATGGGCAACACGTTTAACAAACACCCGCCGTAAGCGGCGAGGTATATACCCGTTACCATTCAAGATGCAGGTTTCAGAGTGCACTTTGAATGATAACGGGTATAACTCAAATATTATTAAAAAGGCCCCGTTACTTGTTCAGGGCTTAACCAGTAACTTCTCCATACTTGGTTACCATGAATATAATAAACATCATTATGATGCAGAATAGAGCGATCATCCCAACTTGAATAATTCCCAGAATTTTTATTTTCATCATTAGCTACAATGTCACCTATGCGGGTTAATGAGGCGTTTGAGCTGTTAATAGAAACCTCTAATAACGAAAGAAAATTTTCAGGTTGCCACATCATAAATGTGTTGTTGCCGTCACTAACTGTAGTGGTTTGCCAACGTTCGATAGGCAAGGCAAACCTATGGTTACCATTTTCAGTAACAACGTGGCTTAAGGCTTTATAGTCATATTCAACGGGGGTATAACCATTCTCATACACAATTGACTGTATTTCTCGTGGTGCATTAACGTCGCTAATATCAAATAAAGATACTTTTGCTCCTTCAATAACAGGGGCTATTGTAGTGTTAACAATATTTTCTTCATTAGTACCGATTGGTTGATCAAGCAAAGTAACACGGTTTTCATCCACATTCTGGCCAATACCAAGTAATAAATCTTCTGAAATAGGGTGCAAATAAGCTGAATAACCAGGGATTTCTAATGCGCCTGTGATCTTAGGGTTATTGTTGTCACTCAGATCAATTACATACAAGGGATCTGTGGTTAAAAAGGTAACTATATAAGCATTGTCTTTGAAAAAGCGCACGGCTTTAATATCTTCGTATACAAGGCCATCATTACTCACTTTACCAATAGGGGTAGTATTAATAGCATTAGGTAATTGATTAACAAGTGTAAAGGTATTATCAGTTTCAAGTAATACATTAAGTTTGTGTTCAAAGCCTATGCTTCTATTACCCGTGGTTGTTACCACTCGTAAATAGTTACCTTCTTCACTAAATCGTAAATTTGACAAACTCCAATTAAACCGACCCGCTAAGCTGGCAGAATTAACATAGCTAATAGCCATATCATCAATAGAAAACTTATGAATAATCGACGTTTCGTTACTGCTTTCAAGTGTGTTAATAACACTATTATCGTAATGTGTGCCATATACATAAATTGAATTTTCTGTTGCATATAAACCATCGGTAGAAGTATTTATACAAACAGAATTAAGCTGTTGTGGATCATGAATGTTAATGGCAGTTAATGTCATTATTGTGTCATAACCATCTTTGTCGGTAGCGTTCTCAGGTAATAAACATTGCTGCTCGTTTACTAAACTTTGCTCAATACCATTTTTTTCATGGTATTTCGGTAGTAGATTTTCAATGTCGGTATTATTAATTTGTGTGTAATTCGCTACTTTTTCTTCGTCGGTCGTCGCGTAAGGTAATTGTTCTATATAGGGTTGATAACGACTAACAATGTATAAAACATCACCTACTCGGCGGCTATTAACAATATTGCCATCAAAATTGTAGGTACTTGTTACCTGAGTCTTTTCAGGCTCACTAACATCAACAAACGTAATGTTAAATGTAGGTTGAGCATAAAAAGTAGGTTCGGCCACTAACAGGGTTGTTGCAATACTATAATTTTGCGCAACAGTCGAGATTACCGTTAAGGTGTCATCATTAAGATATAAGCCATTAATATTGCTAGTATCAGCGTCAACAACAACTTCACTCAGTTCACTAATTTCACCACCTGTTGTTCTTTCCATTATCCTAACAGTGGTCTTAGTTTGAGATTCTGTCGAGAGTTCTTCTTGTGACTTTTCAGAACCTTCTTCAGGAATAACATTATTTGTTTGATAATAGTTATTGTTGGCAATAAATAAGTAATTACCATCATATTTTATTCGATCTGCTTCATCTACGCCTTGCTCTTGAGTGGTAGTGGTTGAAAAGCTTCCATCAGTACTATCGGCCAACGCCGATTCAGGGCTGCTGGCCAAACTATTGTCTATAGTGTCTGTTTTGTATTTCTCACTCTGGCTATTACGTAAATAGATGCCATTTTTTACATGCTGAGCAAAAGTGGTTTGTGTGGTGGCCGATAAGGGGGTTATTGCCACTGATAATTCATTCAATTGCGGTGGTTCATTGGTGTACTTAACCTCAGAATTATCACTTCCGCCACAGCCAACAATTGATAATAGTAGGCTGCAAAATAGAACCACAGTCAATCGTACTTTAAAAAACATTATTCTTCTCCATGTGTTTATGTATTTTTGATTACAATAAACCTATCAAGATAAAAATCTGTTGTTTAATGCTATCAAATGTAATTTGATGTAATCGTAAGTGATCTCAAGTTCATTCAGTGTTAAATTATGGAAAAATCATCAAAGAATTTACATTTGAAATACTTACCACTGCTATTTATTTTTTTTAGCCAGCTTACATTCGCACAATGTATAGCAACCAATGAACAGTGCGCGCCGGTTGATGAATGGGAATTTTCGTTAACAGTTGGTGCTGGCATGTTAACTAACCCTTTGCATGGCGGAAATAATATTCCATTGCTACTTATTCCGACGATAAGTTATTACGGTGAAAATATTTTCTTTGAAAACAACGCACTGGGTTATAGTTTTTACGAAACAAACGCATTTACACTAAGTGCCATCAGCTTAATCAACCGCGAGAACTCTTTTTTTAGCCTTTGGCATCCCAATAATGTGTTTGTGCCATCTATTGCAAATGGCAGTGCTTTAAGCCCTTCAGGTGACGATGAGTCAAGTCATCTAGATACGCCAGCACCAGAAATTGACGTTGATGATGTTGCGAATCGAAAATGGGCGTTAGACGCAGGTTTACAGGGTAATTGGTTTATATCTGAACAAAGTCATCTTGTAATGCGAATATTACATGATGTAAATGACACTTATAACGGCTTTAATGGAAAAATAGAATTTAGCCATCACTTTACTGGCTTTGGAATGCCCAATACACAATGGAAAATAACGACAGGTATAAATTGGTTAAGCCAACAACAAGTTGATTTTTATTATGGTATTGGAGAGAATGATACCAAGAATAAAAGCCATTATTATCAAGGAAAATCTGCTGTTAACCCATATATTAAAATCCATTCAAACTACAAGCTAAATGATGATTGGCGATTAACATTTACCGCACGAAGCGAAATTTTAGGAGCAGCTATAAGCGATAGTCCTTTAGTTAAAGATAAAGTAATAAAGACAATATTTTTAGGTGTTGTTTATGACTATTAGAATATTTTCGTTATTATTACTTGTCGTGAGTATTCTTGTTGTGCCAAAGTGTTTTAGTAGTAATACACCTAATAATAATGTTGAGCTATCATTAACCCCACTTGCTTGTTTTGTTAAAACAATTGGCGATGTATGTCACTTAACTATTAAGGTTAACTGGCAATCATTAACTCCCATTAATGCTTGTTTGTATCAAGATTTCAAGAAAATCCATTGTTGGTCAGATACAAAGAAAGCAGCAAAAAAAATTAAAGTTAGCCTAAGCGAGAATATGGTATTTTCCCTGCAAGATGGGAATGATAAAATTTATACACAACAACATGTCGCTATTGCCGCAAGTACTTCTAAAAAATATCGGCGCCGACTACGTGCTGACTGGAGTTTATTTTAATGCAGCATATATTACTGGTTGAAGACGATTTACGCTTATCAACATTAATTCAGAAATTTCTTCAGCAAAATAATTTTTGTGTCACCGTACTTAATAGTGGTGAAAAAGCGGCAGATATCATACTTAGCAAACAACCTGATTTAGTAATTTTAGATATTATGTTACCTAAGATGGATGGCTTTAGCATTTGCCGAAAGATTCGTCATCAATTTACCAAGCCAGTTATCTTTTTAACAGCAAAAGACAGTGATTTTGATCATGTTTTAGGATTAGAGATTGGGGCAGACGATTATATTATTAAACCCGTTGAACCGCATGTTCTATTAGCGCGTATTCATATGTTATTGCGTCGTGTAAGTTATAATAAACAACAAGATGTTAATGAAATAATTATTGGTAATTTACGTATAGAAAAAGCTTCACGGCAGGTATTTATGGCCGATCAGCACATTGAACTTACCAGCCACGAATATGAGTTACTATGGTTATTAGCGACAAATGCGGGTGAACCACAAAGTAGAGACTATATTCATCAACAAATGATTGGGCGAGAATACGATGGGTTAGATCGAAGCGTTGACGTACGTATTTCCCGTTTAAGAAAAAAGCTGGGTGATAATGCAAAGTTGCCTTATAAAATAATTACCGTGTGGGGTAAAGGGTATTTGTTTAGCACGACGGCTTGGGATTAATCATCACTAATGTTGCGATTATTTGTAAGTTTATACCTTGCTGTGGTGTTAGGTTTATTAACCATAAATTGGATTTCAGAAACATTATGGTTATATTTAAGTCAGCATGTAAATACCACAAGCACAGTACATAACAAAACATCATTACCTACACAATTTATTCCAGCTGAGCTGACACATACTTTGGCATTAGCTAAAGCTCTTCCTGTGTTGATCCAAGCCGATGAGGGTAAAAGAGAACTGTTTGAACAGCAAACAGGTATTGCTCTGAGCTTTTATTCTGAAAGTGATATTGCTTGGTTAGCAGAGCAAAAAGCGATATTACAACAAGGCGAGCCTATTGTTACTTATAATCAACAAGAGCAATGGGTCATCTATATAGAATCAAAAAAAGATCAGCGAATATATCAGCTAGGGCCATTAATCACGCCATCTAATGAGCAGCCTTATTTAAAATATTTAGTGTTAGTAATTTCTTATTTATTGTTAGCTGCATTTTTAGCGTTGTGGACTCGGCCGATTTGGGCCGATTTATTACAATTAAAAAATATGGCTGAAAAAATCACCTTAGGTGATTTAGAAGTCACGCAAAAAGTAAATACGGGCTCACCTACCGCAATTGTTGTGCAAACATTTGTTGATATGGCGAGCCGGATCACCCGTTTAATTGCTGAACAACAGCAGCTTGTTAATGCGGTGTCTCATGAATTAAGAACCCCACTATCAAGATTACGATTTTCATTAGCTATGATGGACAATATAGAACCAGATCAACTAAATGAAATTAATACTGATGTGCAAGAAATGGAAAGCCTCATTGAAGAAATGTTAGGTTATGCCCGCATTGAAAGCATTAGCCAAAGTTTACACAAATCCAACGTGAACATAAGTGAATTATTATTTAATCATGTAGACAAACAACAACGCGGCACTGATAAAATTTTAACATTAGTTATGGAGAAAGATTTATATTTTCGTTGTCACGGCTCTTTAATTGAACGTGCCTGCCAAAATTTGATAACAAATGCTGTACGTTACGCTAAACAGCAAGTTGTCATCTGCGCTAAAATTGAAGCTAAACAATTAGTAATTACTGTAAGTGATGACGGGACTGGCATTACAAAAAAAGATCAAGAAGAAATATTTAAGCCATTTACACGCATAAATAAAAGCCGTAATAAAAAAGATGGCGGTTTTGGTTTAGGACTAGCCATTGTAAAGCGTATTATCGACTTACATCAAGGACATTGTCAGGTTAAGTATTCATCACTCGGTGGTTGTAAATTTGTAATACGTATCAGTGCTGATGGTTAGCAAATACTTTATCGTCTTTTATAGTAGTTCAGAAATCATATGGTGTGCTCTGCAACAACAGTAAAAATTTAACTATACGCATCACTAATATCGCCATAGTATTGTTAAGTAAATATCACTAACCTTGAACTAGAAAATATATACCAAACAGTAATCCACAATACATCATTAATGAAAACAGACTTCCGACAATATTTAAAATCGCTGACACACCAAAAAACTGGAAACTTAAGGCTGAATACAGCGCTTTAGGCCGAGATTGAAATGAATGAAAATATTTCAATTCGGTTAACTTAGCTGCTAATGTTTGATCACTTTTAATCTCATTATCAATTACCTTGTCATAAATGAAAGCGACTAAATAAAATAATATTAAAAAAATTAAGATAGGTTGCATAACTAAATTTCCTGATTGATCTAGCGCCTTAGTAAAGGCTAAAAATTGTTTAGTAAATGTTGAATAACGAAAATATCAAACTGGTTTTGCTCTTATTTTTTAATTACATGCCTATGTAGTTTACAGAGGTATTCTTTGCAAACCTCATCATCGAAGCCTCTGATCGAAGATCCATTGCGCTTTAGACACTGGATTCCCGATTAAAACACCACGGGGATGACGATCCTAAGCCATATGCATAGGCATGTTTAATTATTAGCTAATAGAAAAGTTACCATGTAGGTAATATATTTTTATACTTTAAGCGCTATAATTTCAACCGGCGCAATAAGATCATTTGTTATATTTCCGACCATATTCCCTACTTTGTCGGCAGCATTTCCCTGCATAAGAATATGTAACCCTAGAGGTGAAGGGCCTCCTTTTGACATTGTTTTTGCACGTAATCGCTTAAAAAAATCCAGTGAGAATTCACGCCGGTTATTTACTTGTGATATTTTAAAGCCCGCCTGCTCTAAAGCTTGTATATAATATTCAGGGCTTGATAATTTACTAGTACTACTGTCAGACGCCCATGGTACTGGATAAATGAGTTCTCCATCTTTTTGACGCATAATGTCATAAATACCAAAAGTTGATCCCGGTTTTAATACTCTACATATTTCGGCAAATAACGATACTTTATCGTCAATATTCATACCTACATGGAGCATATAACCGCCATTAAATGAATTATCTTGATAAGGCATAGACAGCGCACTTCCTTGATCAAGGGATACATAATCATCAAGATTTAACCAGTTACTTAACGTATTGCCGGTTTTTATGTATTCAGGTGTTAAGTCAATTCCTGCAACATGGTGTTTATATTTTGCTGCTACATACCGAGCAGCACCTCCTAATCCGCAACCAACGTCCAGTAAATAGCTTTGTTTAGAAAAGTTGAGTTGATTAAGAAGACTATCAGTTGCTAAGCGCCCACCAATGTGAAACTCATCAACAGGAGCAAGATCTTCAATTGTCACTGTTTCAATGGTTTTGCCAATAGCGGGAAGCGCTGCTTCAATAGCATTAAGCAAATTACCATGTACATAGTGATCCGATACAGATTTATCATACGACATAAATTGTTACCTTCCAGATTGTCTTTTTAAATATAACCCTGAACTAAACGGAAAATACAGTTCTGTTAAAATGAATGAGAAACGAACCACAGTTAACAGTGATTATTCCATTTAAGTAATTGGTAAAATGTTACTCTCTAGATCTCGCAACTCTAAAACCCAAATCGTCAATTTTGTAAGTTGGGTGACTGCGTCTACGATTAGAAGCTAAACAACCTCTAGAAGGATCGCACCAACCACCACCACGAAAAACACGATATGAGCCATATACTTCAGGGTCATATAAATCCCAGCACCATTCCCAAACATTGCCTAACATGTCAAAAAGCCCAAAGGCGTTAGGTTTTTTTAAACCGACATTATGAGTAACATTTTCTGAGTTCCCTTCGAACCAAGCAATTTTATCTAAAGCGTCATATTGTACTGCGCTTGATCCTGCTCTACACGAATACTCCCACTCCGCATCTGTAGGAAGCCTATAACCTTTAGCGCCTTGAATTAGTTCAACACTTTCAGAATCAAGGTTAACCAAATAACAACTTTCAAGACCCGATAGTTCAGAAAGAGTATTACAGAATAAAATAGCATCATACCAAGATACATTTTCAATAGGTCTATTATCTCCTGTAAATACCGCTGGAGAAGTAGACATTACTTTCAAATATACCTCTTGTGTAATCAAGTGCTTACTTAACTCAAATGGTGCGATACTGATCTCCCATTTTGTTTTTTTTCTATCGTCTCTTAGAGAAATATTTCCACCTGGTATGGAAATCATTTGTTCTTTAACATTCATTTTTTGATAAACA
>Ga0105358_10002077_pt1 | contig 10718 bp, 15 predicted proteins | sample GOMGulsemesocosm_5_FD_83509 | JGI IMG/M metagenome (GOLD analysis project Ga0105358, IMG submission 83509) | Methane-oxidizing microbial communities from mesocosms in the Gulf of Mexico - GOM15C Gulf of Mexico | ecosystem: Environmental > Aquatic > Marine > Cold seeps | place: Gulf of Mexico...
GTTATCGTATACACATAAATCATGTTAATGATCGTATGGGATGAACCGAAACGGCAAAACAACCTTGCCAAGCACGGCATGGACTTTGCTGATCTTGATGAGGGGTTCTTTCTAAGTTCAATCATCGCCCGCGCTAAACATGGTCGTTTCAAGGCGATAGGTAGATGCGCAGATGGCTCTATATCTGTGATTTTTGCCACGCTGGGAAAAGAGGGCGTTTCTGTAATCTCCATGCGCCCAGCAAGCACTCGTGAAAGGGGAATGATCTCTTGAACAATAAACCAACTGTCGATGAAGCCAAGATCCAAGCCATGATTGCGAGCGACCCCGACAACCCGGAATGGACCGATGAGGACTTTGCCAATGCGAAGCCCTTCACTGAGGTGTTCCCGGACCTTGCCGAGAAAATGCGTAAGAACATTGGCGGGCGCCCCAAGTCTGCCAATCCTAAGGTTGCGGTTTCCATCCGCCTTGACCCGGACGTATTGGCTAAATTCAAAGCTGCCGGCCCAGGTTGGCAAACTCGGATAAACGAAGCCCTGCGCAAGGCTGTAGGTGTCTAACCGCCCGCCTCCTGCTCAATCGGCAGTGTTGCGAACGGTCGACCAAATTGCCTCACGGGCAGACGACATAACGGAGGCACTGAAGTAACGTCAAATCCCCCCTTGGCGCCTACGCGTTGATATCCTTGGCTCATAATAAGTCCTTTCTGGCTATTCACCCCTTCCCCACCATTGCCCCAAACCCGGCCTTGATTTGCGCTGAGATACGCCGGCGCTCGATGGCGATGCCTGGATCTTCCCTTGGTCGGTCGGCATAGGCGGGTGAGACCTTCATGGGTTCGCGGCCTTTCGCCATACCCTCGACATAGGCAACGCTCATTGCCCGGATCTGCCGCGCCTCCCAGGGGTCCATCCGGCCGCAGGAAAGCCGCGAGAAGGCTTCGACCTCGGCCCAGCTGTGCGGACCGCCGCCCCCCATGCCATCGAAATGGCACCAGCCGAGCTGGTCGGGCAGCATCCATTCCCGCAGATATTCCACACCGGTGATATCGGGCAAACCAAGGTCCAGATCTTCCTCCAGCCACATGTTTATGCGGTTGGAGGTCCATCCTTCCGGTGTCGCGGCCAGGAACCCAAGCTGGCGGGCAAACAGGTTCAGGCGGCTGAGACGTTTCCCAGATAGTTACCGCGTGAGGTGGCAAAGCCAACCACCTGTTCGGCGAAGGACTTTTCTTCCTCACGACCGATCATCATGTTGAGGCCAAGGAACCAGTCGATATCCTGCAACGTGGCCGGTTTGTCACCGTTGTTGATGTTCTTGAAGCCAGCGATAAGACGTTTGGCCCCTTCGCAGATGCTGTCGTTCAGGCCGTCCAGTGTGTTGGCATCCTGTTCGGCATCCTTGCTTTTGGCCCGCGCCTTTTGCGCCGCACGTACTGCGTCACGAACCGATGGGCTCTCAGAGCCACGAACAGTGACGATACAGGGCTTCTTTTCGGCCTTGTCCGCATATAGCAGTGCGCCTGTAGCTGGGTGTTCCAGATGCAATTCTGCGCCTTTTTCGGCGGCGGCGCGGCTGTCAAACTGGTTGAAATCCATATCAGATATTCCTTGTGGTTCGGGTTCAAAACGGGCCGCAGAGGTCGAACCACCTCCCCTACAGCCCTAACCGCCCGAGGGGAGCGGATTAGATGGGCACGATTGGGTTGTGGTCGATTTCCATGCTGATCGAGGCAGAGACAACATCATCGCTGCCGCCCACACTGATCTTCTTGGCCATGACCAGGGCCGCACACCAGTATTCAGTGCCATCGTCCAGGGTGATGCAGACCGCCACCGGATCATCACTTTCAACAGCCGCGTCGATGGCCTGCTGGCCTGCATTTGCATTATCCAGCGCGCAGGTTGGGCTCAGGGTGCCGTTGTTGAACGAGCCCTTGGCCTTCTTGGTGCCGCGAGAAGCAAGCGGCTGGTGAGTGACCAGGGCAAATTCCTTGCCGAACTCACCGATGTTGGTGATCTCGCCAATGGGAACTTTGGTCAATGCACCATAGCCGGCGGCATCATAGGTGGCAGGGAGAACGGCGCTCATGGATAGGATTGCGCCCGCGGCGGTATCAAACGACATAATCGTTTCCTTTCAGATTAGGGAGACGCGCCACGGGGGCGCGAGGGATAGGCCTTGGGCCTATTTGGTTGCAACGGGTGTCAGACCGTCCTTGAACTCAGCCAGCACATCGCCATTGGCTTCAGTGGTGTCGGACACCTTGCCGGAATAGGTTACATCGTTCTCCAGCGTGAATTTCAGCGTGTCGCCAACAGACGGAGCCTCGCCCTGGTACTGTGCCACCGGATGCTGAGGCGCATCATCTGACTTGCGAATGCGTGTCAGTGTGACGCCCTCAACAGTCCGCGACTTAGGCTTGGCCACCACAGGATTTGGATCCGCCGGGGCGGTTGCTTTCTTATTCATCAGATGTCCTTTCGGAGAGATTTAGGCCTTCATGGCCGTGAAATTGATCCGCACCGGTGTTCGCCAATTCACCGAGTCCGAGTAAGAGCGCAGCACCTGGCTATCGCCCATCTTGATCTTGAGGCCGCTGTCGATGATGGCGGCTTTGGCCGGGTCGGCGCGGTCAAAGATATCGGCGACGGCTTCGGCTATCTCCCGACCTTCAGTCTCAAACCCGCCCTCTTTCGTCACCACCGAGATCTGCAAGTAACCCCGTGTAATCGCACTGCCGCCGGCCAATGAGCGATCTCGTCGGGAGGTCGAAATAAACTCATAGATCAAGTATGGAACCTTTAAGCGGTTTTCTGATCTCTTGTTTGGCCAGGAAATCTGATAGCCAAGGTTTGCATCCTCAAGCCGCTGGCCCAGTGCTTTGGAAATGCTCACGTCTTCACCTCCCGCACACGAGCCTCAACAAACTCCTGGAACCGCGCCGCATTGGCCCCGACAAAATGGCGCCCCTCTTGGTGATAGGTGCGCCCAAGGGCATCTGTGCCGGTGAACCCGGCCTCGATCCGCATGGCGTGCGCGGCGGTCCATTCGAATTTGAGACTGTCGCCAATCTCCATGCCTGCAATGACAACGGTGTATCCGGTTGCGCCTTCGGAACTGGCCCCGCCTTCGATGTGCGCGACGAGGCTGTTGATCAGATCCTCATCATCAACCGGGATCTTTCCCTCCTCAAAGGAACCGCCAGTCTGTTTAACGCTTGGCTGCGGTGTTTGGGCTGCCTCGACTACGTCTTGAATGGAGTGGGCAGCGACGTAGCGCATGTTCCGTTTCGTCAGCGTTGCAAAGCCTTTGACCTTGGCTGCAAATTTCCCTCTGGCCATGGTCAGTCCTTTGGAAGGTGAACGCGGTAGACCGCAATGCATTTGCAGCCGATGCCATGTTTTGCGCCGCCTGCCGGATCGTGGGGATGCTTCATACGGGCACCATCCGGAAACTCGAACGCCTCACCAACCTCGATCACTGTGCCATTCATCGCCACATGATCATGGCGCGGCTTTTCCGACAGGTTGTGCTGCCAACGGGCGGTTATCTTGGCTACCCGGCCGCTTTCCATCAGCTGCCGCATCCCCTCTTCACGCCCGGCTGACGTTGCAACCCGAGACTGATCCTTGGCAATCACCCGACCCCGATATCCCAGCGCCTTGAACTTGTGGGCTTCCATGATCCGGTCAAGCTGTTTTCCGGTGATCGCCCTGCCCTCGCGGATCGCCTTTTTGATGGTTCCGTCAAAGCGTTTGTTGCGCAATTTCAGGTTCAGATACTCGCGCATCAGTTTTGGTTCACCACTGGCCAGTTTGGCCCGGCCTGAAATGATACTGTCTGTTTGATTGCTGTTCAGACCCAGATAGCCGCCAACCCGTTTGCGCCCGAGCTGTCGACCTGTGATCTCCCTCGCCACGACGCGCGACGACCGCCCCTCTTGCAGTCCTGACAAGATCACCTGCCGGGTGCTCTCGATGCTTTCCCGGGTGATGCCTTCGACCAGCTGGCCCGCGTGCTGGCTGACCCATTGTTCGGCGCGGTGGTGACGGCCGTCAAAGCCGAACACGCCCCGCAATCCCTTTGGAATGAGCTCCGTTGCCATTCCGCCACCTGCCATGTGGGTCGCCCTGATCGCCTCGTGCAATGGCCAAAGTAACGACTGATCAATTCGCAACAGCCGCACGGCATCATCAATGCGGTTTGCCTCAATCAGTCCGGCCAGCTCCAATAAATCAACGGCAGAGGTTGCCAGTGAAATGGCCTTCTCGAATTCCCTCCTGATTGCCGGCTCATACTTTCTGAGCGCGTCCAGGACACGTTGCTTCTGGGAGACCATGGTGCCCTCCGTTCATTCAGATGATGGTTTTGGTGGTCAGCTCAGGTGGTGCAGGCCCGCAGCAAGCCCCAGAACAAAAGCCGCCCGCATTTGGCGGTCAGGTTCGTCAAAGATGTCAGGGCGCATAACGGAGACAAGATAGGCTTTACCCCGGTCACCACATTCAAGGTGCCGGAGAATAGTATAGGCCTGTGCCGGGCTGTCGATGCCCTCAAACAGGTCTTGGTTCTGTTCAATCAGATCACTCAGGTTTCCATGTCCACATCATAAGACAGAGCCACCCCGCCCGGCGCCAGGGGGCGCACTTCTGCGATGGTCTGGAATAGAGTGTCGTTGGTCACATCCGCCATAGCAACCCCGACGGCGATCTGTTCGCCCTGTTTGGGCTCCACCCCGGTCGCCGATAGCGTCAGGGTGCCGATTGTTTTTCCGATCAGGGTGCCCGAAGCATCGCGTAGCTGGCGGCTACCGCTCAGGCCGTTCATCTCATGCAATGTGTCCGCTGGTTCCGGCGTGGTGTCGTGCGGGCTGGTTGGGCCGCCGGTACCAGGCTTGCGCAGAGTGCAGATCAGCGGGCCGTCGCCTGTGGCCACACTGGCCTCGCCTAAGGCGCTGGTAATCTCTGCCGCGATATCTGCACCGTTCATACGACAAACACCCCAACAGGCTGATAAAGATAGGGCCGCAGCATGTCCTCAACCCGGGTCGATATCGGGCTGGCGCTGGCATTGGCTGTATCACCAACAACCTGCCATTTGATGCCTTTGACCTCGGTTAGAACTTTGCGCTCACCCTGTGTGAACGTCTTGGAAAAGAAGCCCGGTGTTGCCAGTTCAAGCGCGGCAATCTCATAGGCCGCCGCTTCAACATTGGGCGACGCTACGTCAAACCCTGACGCGAACCGGGCAATATAGGCAAATGTGATGTGATCAGAGGCCCGCACTAGAGCAGCTGTTGCCTCCGCATCATCAGCGTCAGTTGGGGCAGCGTTACCCCGCTGGGTCGCATAGCTGCGGAAATCTGCAAGGTTGCCTATCATGCGGGCCTCCTGTTTATCGTTGGCGCGGCCAGCCTATTTGCTGGCCTTCGCCTCTTTGATGGCCGCGATCAGCTCGTCATCGGTGGTTTCATCTGAGAATGACAGCTCAAGCGCACCAGCCTGCGTTTCCAGTCCTTCACGCTTCTTGGTCTTTTTGGGGGCCGGGGCAATCCATTCATCCGCGATCCACTGCTTGACCGCAGCGTTCTCCACTTGATCCTTACTCAGATCAATAGGGTCTCCACCGGGCAGGAATTCCTCCCCACCCGGCAAAATCAAACGGCCCGGGTATGTGCTTACATACTTGACCATGATCAGATCCCCGTCTTGTAGCGCATCGACTTTGGCCGACGAATATTGATCGGTGCAAAGCGGAACATGCCATAGGTGCGGATCTCCAGTCCAAACGCCTGCGGTGGGATAAAGGTCAGCGGCATCGGCATGTGCATTTTCAGCGCTTCAGGTGACCGCTTGTAGGCCACCATCTTGCCAGACAGGCGAATATCCATTTCGATGGTCAGAGGTCGGCCCGTTTGCGCGGTGTAAACGTTGGATTTCTGGATGAACTCCAGTACCGTCATCGAACTTTCAGGCGAAATTTGCGTTGTGGCGATGTAGGAATAGGTCTCCATCGGCAAAACGATGGTATCCGCCAGATCCAGCCCCTTGGTGTCAGTCAAAATCCCGGTCAGGGTGCCGTTGATCTCAGCCAGGATCTCTTGAGGCGTAGAGGTGGCGAACGTCTTGGCCGCTGCCTGCGAAGTGATCCCGGTGGTGTTGTAGAGACCCTCCACGCCCAGTTGGGCGTTGCCAACGAAAGCGACTTCTTCGACCAGTTGCTCATAGGCTTCACGGGCGGTCATTGCGCCTTCACTGCCCAGGTTCATCCCCATTTGTTGGGCTGATCCAATTTCGGACAGCGAAAATCCGTAGCCGACACCGCCATCATTGATGCTTTGTTCGAACTTGGTCAGTCCGATGTTCACCAGCGGGATATCATCCCCCTTGGTGTTGATGAACTTGGCCTTACCCACTGCATCCTGAGTGAAGAATGTAACCGAGGGCGCAAAGGCATGTGCCGAGGTATCAACCGGGATCAACCGCGGATACTTGATCGCCGGCATCGGGCGTTTGACCACTTCGGATTCGATATGCGTGCGCTGCTGCATCACAAAGCCAAGGGCTTGCTGCGCGTCGTAGTTTTGAACTTGCATGTTCATGTGTTCAGCCCTCCTTAGGCCAAGTGAACGCGCACGAGCTCGCCTGCATTGGCCGAGTTCTCGAACGTCGCGTTTGCGATGGTGGTGACCAGGCCAGCGCCAATGACGCCCGTGGCTGCGGTGAAGGTGACAGGGTCCGATGGGGCCACATTGGTGGAGGCCGTGACCCAGATCGTGCCTTTGCGCATCACACCGGCCATCTCGTCCACGGCGTATTGATCAGCAGTGCGCGACTTGTCGGCTGCGGCAATGCCCTCAAACCCAGTGCCACCCAGCTTGGCGGTGCCGTCAGCCGTGCCGCGACCGACAGCAAGGCCAAAAGCAACGACAGCGGTTTCGATTTTGCGCGAGGCCATATCTTTCAGCGAGTGGTCGGCAATCATACCCGCGAAACCGGCCTCGAATGAATCGGTGTAATCTCCGATGATATCAGTGATCGGCATGGCTTAGCCCTCCTTACTTGGGGTCTGCATCCAGGCATCGCCCAGCGACTTATTGCGCTCGGCGTATGTCTGGTTCAGATCGCTGGTGTTGCTGGTGCCAGCTCCATCCTTCATCGCGCCGGCGAATTGGTCAGGCTTGGCTGCGTCTGCGGCGTCGACCAGGGCGTCAAAACGCGCCTCTATGTAAACGTCAGAGCGATCCTTGACCGCATCGTCGCCCAATTTGGCAACGAAGACAGCCTTGCGCACGGCGGCGTCGGTCAGGCCTTCGGTTTTCACCTTGGCATCAACCTTTGCGGCATCGCCCAACAGCTTGGCGCGAGCGGCAACGCGCTTGTCGAGATCTGCGTCCGAGAGTTGCGCCCCCTTGAGCTTGTCCAGTTCAACGTCCTTTGCCGCCAGCTCTTTGTCTTTGGCGTCAAGCGCTGCCTTGTGGGATGTGTTTGCATCCACCAGGGCCTTGTTTTTGTCGGCAATGGTCGCGTTCAGCTTATCAATGGCTTGCGCGCCTGCATCGGTCGTCTCGACCTGCAAGCCGTCCACCATGATCTTTCGCAGTGTTTCCGGCATATCTGCCTCCTTGTGGTCTGCACTGGTGAGAGGGCTTGCGCCCCAATTATCCGCATCGTCCCCGATACGGCATTCAGGCCCCGCCCGGCCTTTGGGCACGATGGCAAGGTGGTTTACTCGGATGTCACGCTGGATCGCGTCGTAGGCTTCACCCTCAGGGGATACGCCGTCCTTGAATTCAATCTGGCAGGTGTACCCGCCTGATAGCTCGCGGGTGCCGCTTTCAATCGCAGCAATGGCGGCTGCATCCTTAATGATCAGCGGCAGTTTGATCTTGTTGTCTTCCCAGATGGCTTCGGTCGAAACCTCCCCCTTGGCGAGGTCTTGCCAGTTGGTGGCATTGACCTGCTCGGGATGACCCATGGTAATTGGCGCGTGACTGAAGGTTGCCAGGCTTGCAGGCGCTCGCACCTCATCCTCGGGCCGATAGACCCGGACCACATCTTTGTCGGCCAGGCCGACCTCAGCGCCGCGATAAAGCTGGATGCCTGTGCGGGCAGCAAAGGCCTCGGCCACCAGATAGCCGCCGTCCAGTTTGCGGGTGCCGCTCAATGTGGCCCCATCGGTGAAGCGAAATTCGTTCATTTGATAGCACCTTCGTCATCATCGTCCGGTTCATCCTCGCCAAACTCGTCAGCGTAGCTTTCCAGACCGGGGAATGCGCCGCTCTCTGTCAGTGCGTTGACAGCTGCCTTGCCGAGAGCCTCTGGTGAAGTGATGCCAATGCGGTCGGCTTTCTCAGCCGCACTCATCAGCTTGTCGGCATTCTCCGCGATTTCCTTCTCGCTCAACTGCCAGAGCGGCCGCCAGCTGTAGTGAAGCTCGGCAGGTCGGCTTCCGAGGGCAGAACGGATCAGGCATTCGTCCAGGATCTGCAACTCCGGCTCGATCCAGAGGGTCTGATGCACCCGCACAAGGTCGTAATAACCACGCAGGTCGGATTCCCCGGTGCTGTTCAGCCCCCCGGGTGACGTGCCAAATAGGCGGGTCATTGGAATGCCAGAGGCCGCGCTTACGCGGATAGCGAACTTATCCATGATGTCGGGAATGCCGCCGAAACTGGCCGACTTCTGTTGATAGTCCTCATCAGCATCAAGCAATAGGGCGCCATTGATCCCTTTGCCGAGGTTGGCAAGGTGGAAGCGACGAAGGAGCAACTCCTCGTATTTGGCACCTTGGTTGCGGAGGTTGTCGGTGAGGTTTTTCACCTTCAGCACGTCAACCTTGGCCTCATACATCAAGCTTTCGGCATTGGCTGATGATGACTCGTCGCGCTGCACAGCCGAAAGGACGGTGCTCAGAACGCTGTCCCCCCAGTTATTGGCCTGAATGATATTGCCGCCAGGTGCGATCTTGCCAGGCAAGATCACAAGACGGGATGGGTGGATATTCACTGCCCCGCTGGGGGTATTGATGGTGTATTCTTTGGGGCGTCCGTATCCAGGTTCACGAGGATCACGTTCCAGCTCGCCTGCGTTCAGCTCCTGTCGACGCAGCATGGTAAGATACTTGATGCCGCCCTTACCGATCCTGTCCGGGACTAGCTCCTGCGATAGATCGCTTGCCCCATCGCCAATAAAGATGGCACCGCCACCCCAGCAACGAGCAGCCTTGATCGCGTCAATCAGTTTGCGTTGTAGCCCAAGCCGTTTTTCTTCGGCCTCGATGGCGCTGATCTGCTCTTTTTGCGCATTCCACTCGCGCCATTCCCGACCTGCATCCTCAGCCGGGATATCAATGATCCGCTGCGCCAGAGCAGAGGTGCGATAGGCCGCCTCAATCTGGTCGTCGGCCAAGATGCTCATGACGTAGATAGCGCCTGCTGCCTTGTCGCGTGCCGTGCCCATGCCGGACACAACATTTTGCAAGCCATCGCTGACCTGCACCGTGCCGCCATTAGCGGTTCGGCGGTAATGTGGCTTTGTCAAAGCGCATCCTCCCACGAGAATTGGCCAGTGTTCAGCATGTCGGCGATTGCATCCATGAGCGGGTCAACCTGATCGTCATGACCAGTGCCCAATCCATCGAACGACTGCAGCTCGGCTTTGAGTGCAGGTGTCCATTCCATTTCGGCGGGTAGGTAAACATGCCCGGTCGAGATCCACGGCGCGGCGTCCAGGCCCCGTGTGTATTTGTCTTTATCGCGCGGTATTCCCTCAACCGGGATCAGCTGCTTGCCCGACTGGGCCATTCCAAGGGACTGGATCAGGCCGGTGCCAGAAACCTTGTCCTCGATCTTCATGCCGCGAGGCTGCCAGCCCCCTAAAGATGCCTTTGCCCAGAACGTTCGGGCTGTGGCCTCCAGCTGCGGTGCCAGCCATTTGCCGCGCACCTGATCGATCAGGTAAATGCCGCCAACCTTTGCCTTGCCCCAGAGCTGGAAAACGGAAAAATCGTTGCGCTCCGCAGTCTTCTGGGCGGTGTCGGCATAGACCCGGGTAAACTCCATCTGTGGCAACTCGTGCCACTCTCCGAAGGCATCCATATTGAACAAGGCGCCTTCAACGCTGGATGGGCGCTGCCTATACTGGCTGTTGTAGGTATAGGCATCAGCCTTGAGGATCTCGATCTCTTCCTCGGTGTGTTTTTCATCCCAGAGCGGCCCGGCTTGCAGGCCATGATCAATCGGCCGACCGTGCGTCCATTCTTTCGGGTATTCCATCCCGGGCTCAATCATCACCGGAAGATCGAGGTGGTCCCAAACCTCGCCAGTTCCGCCTTTTAACAGGTGCCCTGCAAAATCATCGTCGTGCAGGCGCTGCATGATCACGATGATCGGCACACCCTCATGTGCCAGCCTGCTCCGGAAGGTATTGGCAGCCCTCCGGTTCACGTTCTCCCGCTTCTTCGGACTAAAGGCATCGTCAGGCTTCAGCGGGTCATCGATCACCAGCGCGCCGGTGAACCTGGTCTTGTCCATGTATCCGGCCCGAAAACCGGTGATCGGACCACCTGCGGCCTTCGCCAGCAATCCGCCGCCTTCAGCAGTCTTCCAGCGGTCCTTTGCCTTGCTGTCTGTCCGGATCTGAACCTCGGCCAGTTCCTGAAACGCCTCAGTCTCAATCAGCGTCTTGACCTTATCACTGTTCTCGCGCGCCAGA
>Ga0105358_10002078_pt1 | contig 10714 bp, 4 predicted proteins | sample GOMGulsemesocosm_5_FD_83509 | JGI IMG/M metagenome (GOLD analysis project Ga0105358, IMG submission 83509) | Methane-oxidizing microbial communities from mesocosms in the Gulf of Mexico - GOM15C Gulf of Mexico | ecosystem: Environmental > Aquatic > Marine > Cold seeps | place: Gulf of Mexico...
AATCGGCAGGTGCTATTAGGCTAGTTTTTTTGTCTTTTTTAAAGTTAATATTATCTGGTACTTTAACCATAATTAATGGGGTTTTAGGCAAGCTAACCTTTACTGGCAATCGTTCTTCAACAAAGTCATCAGGTTTTTTAATGCCTTCTCCCTCTAGGAAAGCATTAAACTGCGCCATGTAATCCGCTTTTACACCAAAAACGTTCAAGGTCTCTAAGATAGGTAAGTATTCATCTTTAGCCACCCATTTCAGTTCATTGTCTTTTGCTGTCCAATGAATAGCCTTGCTGCGTTTTAAGCAAAATTCATATCCACGTAAGCGCACCCCCCGACCAAACAGCTGAATGATTTCAGAGCCTTCACTACGACCCACATACATTAAACCCAGTGTGGATACGCGGTAGCTATTCCAGCCTTCAGAGAATCGTTTTGAACCGATTAAAATGTTAATCGCTGAATCTTTCTGATTAATTGATTTAAAGAGTGACGCGCTAAAGGCTTTTTCACTGACGACCAACTCAGTATGTGCATCACATAAAGCAGCTACTTTTTTAGCATCGCCTACATTAACCACGCCAAAATTCTCATCACTACTACCTAAGCGTAAAGCAAGCTCACCACTGTCTCCCTTTAAATAATCAACATGTAACAAACCACCCGCAGGTGCATTAAATAGATTATCTAAAATATCAGCAAAGAGAGCTTCGCCGTTATCTCTTGTTTCCACTAAATAAGGAAAGGATTCGGAAAAAATATCTTTATTATTTGAGCTTAATAGTCCAGTATTGCCACTGATTAATTTATTTAGGTGTGCGATGCTTGCTTGTTTTTCTCTTACAAATTCTGCAAGAAACAAAAGAATATCAACCACATCAGAAACATCCTTACCCGCTTCTTTACGGATAGCCGTTACCTTACTACCCACAAATACCCATAAAGGTTTATCAATTGTAAATGCTTTATATTTAGCATTGCGTTCACGGTACACACGGTTTTGTTGATAAAAAGACAGAAGACAAGCGATTAAATAAAGTTGCCTGTTCTTTTTCTCTGCTTCAGCTTGATTGTCAGCATCCAAGTTAAGGATTTGATAGTCCTTGCCAAAGCCATCCGCATGAAAGTAGCGATAAGAATAATCAAACAAAATACTTTTAGCATATTCATCTGCCAAAGCCGCTTTACTACTAGCTGCTTGACCTAATGTTGCTGAATATTCAAAAGTAAAGCCTTCTAAGGCTAGGCGTGAGCGCATATCCGACCAGACATCACCTTTTGCCCCTCGATGCCCTTCATCAATTAACACTAGATTATTTTGTTCAAAATCACCCACGGATACCGTTTTCTTTTTGCCTTCTTCCTTGAGCTTATTCATATCAATGACATCAACAATACTCTCTCCATAAATCGAACCTTGTTTAACCACTTTAGAAAATTCAGTTGCCAGCATATTAGACTGCTCAAACTCTTCTATATGCTGATGGGTTAAACCTTCATTAGGCGTTAATAACACAATACGGTTTAACTCATGTTCCCTACGGTGTTTTTTAAGATAATGCAGATATTGTTTAATATTAATATGCATAAGCAAGGTTTTACCACTGCCTGTCGCATTCCAAAATGCCAGTTTTTTTAAATCCTTAGCTTCAAATGGTTTGAATAAATCCTTTTTCTTTTCCCCCCATTCGCTCATGCTTTGGTTGAATTCATCAAGGTGCTGATTTAATTCGTTTAGTAAATTATCCCTATCTGTAAAATACAAATCCAAATAACACTCAGTAAACAAGAGGGATAAATATTGAAAATATTTCCAGCGTAAATTAGGTGTGCGTTTTTCATTGATGGCATTGGTATGTCGCTGAATATTTTCATCATATTCCATTAACCTTTCAGGGGATAAAATACTATCGCTAGGCACTATTCTAATAAGTTCATGGTAATAACAGGATTTGCCGTCACCTTCATGCAATTCTAATGATTCATCAATAAATGATTTTGTTGCTTCACGGAAGGGGTCATTATTTAAATCGTAAACATCTGCCCCCAGTAATTTAAGAAAATAACGACTTAAAACCAAGCGATGAGGAAATGCAATAGCCATTATGTATGCTCCTTACTGCAATGTTCAGGACAAAGCTGATGAACATTAATGCTTAATTGATTGAGTAAATCAGAACTTTCTGCCCAGTCACTATCTGTGGCATTAACAATAGCAGCCTTAGCAACAACTGCAACAGCTAATAACTTTCGGTCAGAAGGGTCAAAATTATTTGTGGGAAGTTCTCGGAATCCTTGATTTTCTTCTTCTATTGCAGTAATTGTATGATGGCTTATCTTATTATTCGCATATTGATTATCATACAAATACTTAAAAAACATATCACCTACACCTGGTTGTCCCGCATAACTTAAATGTTTACTGTACTCATCCATCATTAATTCACAATCATCCAAGGCAATTGTTAAATCAGCGCATTGCTCCAAAAGAGCAATACACTGTAATTCACAATCAATTGAGGCATGTTCACTTTTTCCGTTAGCAACAATCGCCACATTGGTATCAATCACTAAACATTCATTGTTAATTATCATTCTGGATTGATTCCATTGCTTGTTTCTTACGCATTAACCCTGCTTTTCTGGTTGCTGATATTTCAGCCATTTCATCGCCAAAAAAGTTTGCTGGCCAATTGCTAATATTGCCATAATCATCCAGCGTCAGTTCTTCTTGTTTAGCCTGCCCTCTGGCTGTTTTAAAGAAAAATAATTTCAAATCCTCTTTTGTTATTTTATCTTCAGCCACTCGTCTTTGAAAACGCCTTAATAAATGTTCACTATGGCTCTCCACAATAATTTGAACTTGCCGTGTTTTTGCCACGCTAATGATTAAATCCGCCAGTTGACTTTGTACAGCAGGGTGCAAATGAATTTCGGGTTGCTCTAAAAGAACAATACTTTTTTCTGGCACAGAATAAAGCAGCACTAATACGGGTAATACTTGAGACACGCCAAAGCCCACATCTGTTAAAGCCACTTCACTAGCACCTACTTCTTTTTTGACTAAAGTACGGTATAAATTAGTGTTTTCAGCAATTTCTTCAATTTTAAAGCTATAAATAAGTCCTAATTCCTTTAACCAATAAGCGATAATTTCTTGAAAAGGTTTGTAATGCGTTCGCCCTCCTAAATTCCGCTTTTCATTTTTCATCGTAGCAGCAAGAATAGCATCAACCGCACGTTCTCCACGGCTACCTACACCTTTAGGGTAAGAGCCTGACCAAAAATATTCACGTTTAGGTGGCTCTCTTAAGGGACCTAAATAATAGATACTATCCATCAAAGCCTCATACTCCCCCTCAAATACCCTTAAAAATCCTGCATTTTTATAATAGGTTTTGGCTTGGTCTGGAAATAAATAGGTTTTAATCGGGTTTGGTAAAGCCCAGCCGCGCCCTGTCGTACGCGAAAACCCAAAAGCAGAATTTGCATCACGCTTCGGCAGTAATTCAAACTCTGTACTTCCTTCTTTTTTAGGGCAAATTTTAAATGTGTGTTCTGAAAATTGATACGCTAAAGAGGAGACCGTTACAGCACCGTCTTTTAAATAAGACTCACACTGTGTTTTAATCTGATTCCCCTCAAATAAAGTACTTTTTGAACTCTTTGTTGGGTCTGATATTTTAATCTTTTCGCTAGTCTGCCAATCAAGAGACCAAGAAAGCTTGCGTTCTATATCATGCTTATGAATAACATCATGATAAGTACCTAAATTAATTAACTTATCGGCATCCCCAAAATCCAAAACAATATTTCTATCGGGCGTGTTTTTAGTTTGCTTTAGTAACAATAACATTTGTAACAGGCTACTTTTCCCCGAACTATTGGTTCCAAAAATACCTGTTACTTTGCCAAAAGAAATATCTAAGCTTTCCCATGCCTTAAAATTTTTTACATTCAAGTGTTTAGTCATCTTAAATATCCTTTACATCAAACATTAAGGTCTGAAAGATTTCTTCTATCAACTGCACTTTCCATGTGTCTGAGCCTGTGCGTAGGTTAGGTAGATTATTGTCACCATTCACATAGATCAAATCAAATTCCATATCACGGCTGTTATACTGCTGTTTTTTAAACCAGTCATCCAATGCATCATTATCAGTTTCCACACAATCACGCCATAAGATTAAGATTTGTTGATCCTGTGGATTTTTACCTGTGACTTCAACAATGCCTTTTGAATGGCGAGTGGTTTTAACGCGTAAGCCTAATAGGTAATTAAAGGTTTCGACTAGATCAATGCTTTGAGTGCGCGATTCATTATCACGGACTACACGCATGGTGGCATTAAAAGGGCTAATAAATAACTCAGGACTTAATAGGCTGTCTTGAGCTTCTATATCTAGCATATAGTGCAGTAGATAATCTTCTTTTAAGGCTTTATTACTGGGGTTTTCTAGTAAATCGGCTTGTGTTTTGGTGCGTTGTAGTTGCAGATTATCCAGTACATCTTCGTAGGATTCTAAGCGTAGGTATTTAACAAAACTGCTTATACCTTCCTCAGATTGAGGATTACCATCCTTCCAATCGATTGAAAAACAAATTTTCTTAAGCCGAGGCAATAAGGTTGTATCAAAATGATTTGCCATTTCAACAAAAAGATATTTACGTTTTTTTTCATCAGCAAAGTTTTGTTTAAGTATGGCTTGAGCTGTTGAGCCTGATCCCACATAAGTATCCATCACTACATCATTTTCATTCGTAGTAATTTCGATTAACTTTTGCAATACACTGGTTGGTTTGGGGTTTGAAAAAGTTCCTCGTTCACCAATAACATGAGCAAGTTCTTTTTCGCCATCCGTAAAATCTGTAATAACAGACTTCACAACATCTGTTTCAACCGTATGCAAAAAACGTTTTATTTGTGGGATTTTATTTTCATCTTCACCATAAGCAATTAGATGTGCCTTATTCAGATTTTCAAATGATTGAGTTAAAGGTTTTTCTGGGTTAGGTTTTAAACGCCATAACCAGCCTCTTGCAGGAGCTGGACAAGGTTGGTTAGTAACAGGATGAAGTGGTTTATAAAAACGGCTTTCATCATTATCAAGGTCTCGATGAGTTTTTGTTAAAGAGCTTGCATTAGGCCAAGAAGGATCACTCTCACGATAAATTCTAATAATTGCATATGTATCTTTTGCTTTTGTTTCAGCTACCCAACAATCATTCGCTAAACGATATTCAGCATATTTATATTGTTTAACCCCTTTCCATGGGTCATTACGCTTTGCCTCTTTATCCCATTTTAAACCGTTTGATAAAACTTCTTGTTTATAACGTTCAGTTTGTTCTTTATAAAGATTTCTAATTGCTTGTTGTATCTCATCAATACTGGGATAGTGATGCTGTAATTTATGAACCAGCTCCATGACTTGAATATAACCTGGCTTGTTTTGCCGAAACATGGCATGTTCAGCAGCAGCCTCTTTTCGGTTTTTGGAGAAAGCTAATATATACTCATGATTATGAGAAAAAGTTTTTGCATCATTATGTGTGGTGTTTTTTGTCCAAATCAAATTATCTAAATAATTTTCTGAACCAAATAGGTTTTCCAATAATTGCATAAAACGATGCGTTACTCGATTGTCTTCATCTTTATCATCTATGCTAGAGAAAAAAACACCATCCTGTTTCATGAATGACTGCATTAAACTAATACGATCTTGCAGCATAGTTAGCCATGAAGAATTTCGATAACTATCTTTATATGCGAAGTCATTCCCTCCAGTATTATATGGAGGATCAATATAAATACACTTTACCTGCTCTCGGTAACGTTCTTGCAATAAATTCAACGCCTGAAAATTCTCTGAATGAATCAATAATCCATCTGTGCTTTCATCCAAATCATCTATTTCTGCTAATAAATTATGTTTGAATTCAACGCTAAACAAAGCCGTGTCAATCAATAAAAAAGGATTTTCCTTTAAAAAATCCACGCTAATAATCGTATCCTCAGTGGTAAACCCTAGTGACAGCCATTCCTGCGTTTGTTTATCATTATTAGCAATTTCCTGATAATAACTTTCTGGCACACGATCTAAAGTCATACAGTAATGGCTTTCCTGCACAAATTTCTTTTTTAACCAAAGTTTTTTCTGAAAATTTTCCAATTGGGCTAAAAAGGCAATTAGCTTTTGCGCAATGCTTTTAAAGGCAATCACCTTTTTTAAACTGCGCTCATTACTTAATAATTGGCTTTGTAAGGTATCAATACTGGATGGTACTAAGTCATCCAGCAGTAATAATTCATTTTTAATAAAAAAATCTAATTCGCGGCGTAAAAAGCCGCCTAAATCTTTATGGATAAAGTAGTCAAAACTATTTTTGGCGGTGTAGTCATTGAGGTGTTTTTCTAGTGCTGTACGGGTTTTGTTTTTGTCAGTGGCTGCTATTGTGAGCAACGTGGATTGCCAAGCCGACCAGTCTTTAATTTGCTCAACAAGTGGGTTATTTGCTTCTAGCTGGCTTAAAAAATTTATTGCAGCAAGATTAAGGTCTTTTTGTTTGCGCTTTTTTGCATCTGCCTGATAGCTGAAGTGAATGTGTAACTCCGCTCCAGTCTCGGTTTGTTTAATTGCTAAGGGATTCGTTTCATCCAGAATAAAGCGGCGTTCTTTATCTTCTGTGGCTTTTACGTTATTTTGTTCGGTACTGGCGGTAACTAACTCAAAGCGAAACAGTTTTTGCTGGTTTTCTTTACCAATTTTAAAGGCATATTGACTAAAATTTTCCGCACTTTTAATATAGTATTGGTCTGCATTTGCCCAATGCAATTTTACTTCTTCCCCATTCATGGGCAGTGGGGAATAGGTTTCTTTTTTGTAGCGGCGTAATGACATAAAGTCACCGCCATCATAATATCGGCTAAAAAAAGTGCTAAGGTGAGAGAATATTTCATTCTCATCATTTTCTAAGCTATTTTCTGCACCATTGCCTAATAAGGCTTTTAGTTCTTGTACCTTAGGAATAGTATCAGGATCGACACCTAAACTTTGTGCTTGTTTTATGGCTTCATCCAGCTCTTTTTTAGTCTCTGAAGTTTTTCCATTACTTTGCAGCGTTTGGCGAATACTGCTTAATAAATCATTAGTCAGAAAGCTTTCGATTTCATCATGCTTGGCATTCATAATGCGATAAATACCAAAGTTAAGATCAGCTTGATCCATCATGAAAAGTTCTTTTAAGGTGTTTACTAATTGCTGTTGTTTGTCACTTACCATGGTTATCTTTTGTCCGTTTGATACTAATGCCTAGTTATCGTTATCTCAGGCGACTTGCCAGCGAAGTGTAAATAGTTCTTCAATTTTGGTGTTTTGATTAAGGCGTTTTTCTAATGCCTCTATTAATTGATCACGCTTTTCTAAAATTTCATCTTCTACGTCAAAAATTTCTTGTCGTTGTCTGCGTTGCTTACGTTCTTCAGCTTTTATCTTTTCTTGTCGTTGTTTTTGTTCTTCTAGTGTTTGTGCTTGGCGTGATTCACGCTTTAATCCTTTAATTTTAGCTTTGGTGTCATATAAAGCCTGTTCTGCCCCCACTATTTTATCATCTGCCCATTTTTCTAGCCTGTCTCGTTCCACTTGGAAATGGCTATTGTTAGCCTCAAGAACTTCGCTAATTTTGGCTTCTATTTGCCTTTGCTGAGTCGGTGATAAATTATTTGCTTGTGAATCTTTATTTAACGGAATTGTTTTTCCAAAACAGGCGAATAGTTTTTCGCAATCTTCTTGTTCCAATATAGAGCCATCATCCTGTGCGGCAGTAAAGATCAGATGCTCTTCTCGCTGAAAAGAATCTATTATTAGCTTGTTTAAAATGAGCCAACCTGACTTGCCTTGAAGCTGTTCTACAACGGATATTTTTGTTGGATGATTAGTGTAATCAAAAATTAATTGTTGCTGATTGATTGTAATGGCTTTAGCCATATCTATAACATATTCACCTAAGGGGTGATTCATTCGGTAAATATGCGAGTGCGTGTCTGGTTCTTTACCTTTTTGTATTAGCTCATAACTGCCTACGGGGGAAGCAATGGTGTGTCCATTATGTTCTGGGGTGTTGTTAAGCTTAAATTCGTATTTTGTGTCATTAAATTCAGCATGTTGTCGTAGTTGAAACTTACTTAATAGCCAAAACCAACGACCAATTTTATCAAGCCTTTGTTCTGCTTGGTCTAATTGTAATTTTAACAAGTCATGAATATCCTCATCAAAATTATCCATCAACAATTGCTGAGTTTCTTCAATTTTTTCGGTGATATTAACTTCTAGCTCTTGCTGTAATTGTGCAAAAGCTGAAGAGATTTCATCAGGTAGGCGACAGGTTTCATATATTTCGAGTATTCGCTTTTCAAAGTCAATGCCACTTTCAATACGACCAAGCACTTCATCTGATGCACCAAATACACCATCAAACAGATTGAATTTTTCAGTTAATAGTTCTAACACTCGTCTATCTGCTTCGTTACGTTTATTAAGGAAATTTATGACAACTACATCATGTTTTTGCCCATAACGGTGGCAACGGCCAATTCGTTGCTCAACTCTTTGAGGGTTCCATGGCAAATCATAATTAATAATAAGTGAGCAGAATTGAAGGTTAACACCTTCGGCTGCCGCTTCTGTAGCAATCATTATTTCGGCATCTGATTTGAAACAATCAATTAAGGCACTGCGCTTATCTATCTGTGCTGAGCCTGTAAGATGGTCCGAACCTTGATTTGCTAGTTTCCAATCGCTATATATAGCTCGTGCTTTCGGTGTATTATTAGTGCCACTAAAGGTTACAGTTTTATTGGTAAATCCATTAGCGGCAAGATAGCTTTCCAAATATTCTTGAGTACGGCGTGATTCAGTAAAAATAATCACTTTTTTTGCAGCACCCATTTCTTGCATTTTTTTAAAGCCGACTTTAAGGGCTTGTAATAATGCTTTAGCCTTGCTATCAACTTTAATTGCATTGGCACTGGCTATATACGATTCGATTTCAGCTATTTCGGCTGTTATTTTTTCAGCATCATGTTTTATTTCTATTTCTTCTTCATCTGCTAAAAATGGAAAAGCTTCATCATCCAAATAATCATCTTCAAGGTCGTCATCTTCAATCAACTGAGTAATGAAGTCATCATTGTTTAGCTTTTTATCGCGTAATAACTCAAGCCTTGTTTTAATCGCTTGTAAGGTATTAACAACGGCATGAGAGGATGAGGCTAATAATTTGCGTAAAATAAGGGCGGTGAGATGCCTGTGTGTTTTTGGTAATGAATAAGAGTCTTCCTTTAATAAGAAGGCTGATATATCGTCATATAAGGCTTGTTCTTCGTCTGTTGGGTTAAAAGGTTGTGTTATTGTTTTTCGTTCAGTGTAGGGGATATATTCCAGCACATGCTTACGCAATGTTCGATGCACAAAGGTATTTAGTCTGGCACGTAGTTCTGGCAAATCGCCTGCTGAATTCATGTATTGTTTGCGAAACGCTTTATCATCACCGAATAAATGCTCATCAATAACAGTTGATAAGCCATATAATTCAATTAATGAGTTTTGTAGCGGTGTAGCAGTAAGCAATAGTTTTTGCCTGCCATCAAAAGCTCGCTTTAATGCCTGGCCCATTTTGTTTTTGGGTCGATGGGCATTTCTTAATTTATGGGCTTCATCAATAACAACCAAGTTCCAAGGGATGAGTAGTAGGTTTTCTTCTAGTCTAGCTGCATAGTGGTAAGACATGATGATGACTTTCTTTTCAGCTAGTGGGTTGTAAATCCCATTTTTTTGATATTTACGTGTGGTGGGGGCATCAAGGATTAAACTTGGAAGGTTGAATTTTTCTTGAAGTTCTGCTGCCCATTGCCGTCTTAAAGAGGCAGGGCAGATAACAATTAAATGCCGTTTTCTTTCTGCCCAATATTGACTAAGCACCAGTGCCGCTTCAATGGTTTTCCCTAAACCTACTTCATCAGCCAGTATTACCCCTTTGTTAAGCGGGTTTCGTAAAGCAAATAGTGCAGCTTCTATTTGGTGGGGATTAAGGTCTACTGATGCATCAAATAGTGACTGAGACAAGCGATCTACGCCAGTGGCCGCATGTTGCAACGTCAGTGCATGAGCGTAGTATTTTGCGTGGTAATCTGTAATCACTATTTAGCTTCCTTGTGTCCTTGTTTAAATTAATAAAGATCATTATGCAAAAGTTGAAGTAGATAAATGTACTATTTATCCTTTGAAAAAGGAATAACCTTGCTGTTAGGGTTTGTTGCTTTAATTTTTTGTCTTAATTCTGTAATAGTATTTGATTTTTTGCTATTGTCTGATTCAAGTTGTTTTATTGTCAGGTGCTGATCTTTAACTATTCTTGATAAATCATAAAATGCAGACAAAATGTTTAAATATTTTGCTTTATATTCTTTTGCATTTGTATTGATAGCTTTACTTTTTTCAGCGGTAGCCTTAGCAACAAAATGCGGTTGTTTTAGTTGAAAGTTATTTGCAATTTCAATATCTTCGAGTAGTGGTTTCCATTGATCCCTATCTTTTCTTATTGAGCTTCGTGAAAAACCGGCCTGTTTCGTAACTGAATTGGTGTTAATTGCAGCTTTAGGGTCTTTAAGTAAAGTTGAGATAGCTTCATAGAAATGAGTATGTTTTTTTCTATACTCAGG
>Ga0105358_10002081_pt1 | contig 10702 bp, 8 predicted proteins | sample GOMGulsemesocosm_5_FD_83509 | JGI IMG/M metagenome (GOLD analysis project Ga0105358, IMG submission 83509) | Methane-oxidizing microbial communities from mesocosms in the Gulf of Mexico - GOM15C Gulf of Mexico | ecosystem: Environmental > Aquatic > Marine > Cold seeps | place: Gulf of Mexico...
AAAAACGGTTACTTTTATTTAAAGGTAACCGTTTTTTATGTTAAATGTAAACTCAGGAATAGTGACACTAATCAAATGTCTTGTTCTTGATGTTTATTATCATCAATATTTTACCCATTAACCTAATCAGTTTGATTAGCAAAGATCATGCTATAGCCAGTGGCAGCGTTTAAGTCTTTCTCTAAAATAACAAATTGATCTTTACTGTCTTCGTTAAGGATAAATTCACTCGAAGAGAGGATAATGTCACTACTATCAAGCCTGCCAATAACATAAACAGTGTAAGTATTGTTGAGTAGTTCAACAGCGCTTGGTTTTGCAAAAATTGCCGTTATATATTGCTCAGCAGTATCGATAATTTCATCACTGCGGACAAAGTAAACTTTAATATTAGTAAAATCATCTATAATTTCATCTTGATCAATAAGGTTTATCACTTTCATCTGATGGCTGTAGATACTATCACTTTGATTATTATCTACTACCAGTGAGTTCATTGTAATTTCTATTTCATCTATATAGCCATCACCATCCTCGTCTATGTCACCATCACCATCTTCGTCTACTGCTTCTTCTAAAAGGTAGAAAAATACGGTTTTGTCAGTGTTTTTGTTTAATGCTAACAGGTGGTTACTAAGAATTGTACTTTGCGTCACTGACGTTACCAAACTCATACTATAGTCACCGGAATCAGTAATAATTGATTGGCTAAATTCACCAAATTTGAGCGCTGAAACCTCTGGAGAATTATCGATACCATTAATATGTAAATCAAAACTTTTTTCATATTCAGGTAATAATTCGTGTTCAATAATGCCATTAAATACGCGGTAACTTGCTTCGGCATTGGCGTCGGGATATTCGTTGATAGTTGAGGTTGATATTTTATCAAGCATAAATGGAGATGAACCTACGCCAGTGTTTGCTCTAATGACCATGATGTACTCAGAGGCATAGGGAAAATCGATATCTTGAGATTTATATAATACTTCATTGCTGCCTGCTGATGTAAGGTAGAAGATGTAACCATCTTGCGCAAGTTTTTGGTTAACAGACATTTCACTATAACTGGTTTGATTTAATAACTTAGCTTCATTGAAGGTTTTATCTGATTCAGAGTAATGCATATCTACGCCTTCAGATAATGTATGCATATTTAGTACTCTAATGTTGAAAACTTCATCGTCGTTATCATCATCCACTTCGTCGTCATCTCTAACAGGGACTTCATAAACGAATACGCTTGGCGCTTTAATATCATCTGTTACCACCACCAATTCAACGGTATCACTATCAACTTGTAATTGGTTTTCATAAACAATTTCTAAATCATATTCATTGTTATATTCATTTTGCCAAGCTAATTCAATATCGTAAGTATCGTTCTCGTATGTTAGACGATTACTTACTTTAGTAAATGATATTGGTGAATGAGTTTTTTCATTAAAGTCATCATCATTATATTGGTCTACGGTTAAATAGATCCCCGGAGCATTAGCAGACAAATTATATAATTGAATATAACCAGTATCATCATTGTCATCGCTACCACATCCAAACAGTGACAATGAGAGCATTGTGGCTAACATAAAAGTGGCCATCAACTTATTACGTTGATGGTTGAAATATTTCTTTTTCATTTGTTTTTCCTATAATTAAATATAATTTTTGGCTGTAAAAATCCCTCAACAGTAAAGTCGATTTGAAATTTTTATTGTTGGTGGTAAAAGGTTTTTTCACAGAGATAGAGCGGTTTTAGCTGCATAAGTTCACTGAGAAAAGGTGGTTTTACATTTCTTTACTTAACGTTACAAAATTAAGGGGTAAGTTGATTTGTGTCGTTATTTTACTTTGTATGATGTGTTAGTCTTGTTGTTATGAAGTTGTTGGCAATTATTTAAGGGATTATATAGTCAAATTTTTTACCCTTTTATGAGCCCTAGGTTTTAATGTTAAATATACGATTAATATTCATCTTCACACTTCTACTATCTTCGGTTAGTTATGCAAACAGCAATTTTAGCGAGATTTTCAACAAGCACAGCGCTGTTATGTTGTTAATTGAGCCAAGTACAGGGAAAATTGTTAAAGCTAATACCTCTGCACATCAGTTTTATGGCTTGTCCAAAAGCAAGCTAGAATCATTATTTATTCAAGATATTAATTTATTAAGCAAAAAGCAGGTTGCTTCAGAAAGAGCATTAGCAAAATCAGAAAACAGAAAGCATTTTATTTTCAGGCATCAAATTAGTAATGGTGATATTAAAACCGTGGCTGTTTATTCTGTTCCAGTTGTTTTTAATAACCAAGACTTACTGTTTTCTATTATCCAAGATATCACTGCTGAAAGAGGGGCTAAACGTGAGCTCTGGCATTACCAAAGTAATCTCGAAGCAATGTTAGAGCAACAAGTTAATCAATTAGATGAAAGTAAAAAACAACGCATAAACATACTTATGTTAAGTGTTTTGTTTTTGACTATTTTAGTGCTTTTTTTGATTTACCTACTAAAACGAAAAAATCTCGCTGAAGAACAGAGAGCAGTGTTATCTCAAATAGTAGAACAGAGCCCTGTATCTATTGAAACTACAGATATTAATGGCGTCATTACCTATGTTAACCAATGCTTTATAGATGGTAGTGGTTTTGAGTCTTTTGAACTTGTGGGGCAGAAACCAAGTATCTTAAAATCGGGCTACCATAATGCCACTTTGTATGATGAATTGTGGGCAACTATTACTGCAGGTAAACACTGGACAGGTGAATTTTACAATCAAAGAAAAAATGGCGAAACCTTTTGGGAGAGAGCCAATATTTATCCGCTGAAAAATATTAATAATGAAATTAGTAGTTATGTTGCTATTAAAGAAGATATAACGCAATTAAAGGAAGATGAAAAGAAATTACGTTTAGCGTCAACTGTTTTTCAAACCGCTACAGAAGCGGTAATGGTCACAGATGCGAACAATCTTATTGTTGCTGTTAACCAAGCGTTTACCTTGATTACTGGCTATCAAGAAGCTGAAGTGCTAGGAAAAGACCCTGAATTACTCAGTTCAGGGCATCATGATATTGATTTTTATGAAGAAATGGTTGATGAGTTAACAACCACAGGTAAATGGCAGGGAGAAATTTGTAATCGACGTAAAAATGGCGAAGTGTATTATGAGTGGCTGTCAATTACCGCATTGAAAAATCAGGTGGGTGAATTAGAGTCATATGTTGCTTTATTTAGTGATATCACCAAGCGAAAAAAAGCAGAAGATAAAATATATCATCAAGCAAATTATGATTCTCTAACAGGCTTGGCCAATAGAAATTTATTTATTGATAGGTTTGAGCAAAGCTTAGCAGTGGCAAAACGTGAGAATAAAAGTGTGGCGTTATTGTTTATTGACTTAGATGGCTTTAAAAATGTGAACGATACTTTTGGTCACTCTAAAGGAGATTTGTTACTAAAGTATGCAGCACAGCGTATTGAAAGCGCAGTAAGAACATCAGATAGTGTCGCTAGGTTAAGTGGAGATGAATTCGCCATCATGCTTTGTGGTGATAACGATGTATACAGCAATGAAAAAGTAGCAACCAAAGTGCTTGCAGAGCTTGCTGCTCCTTTTCAATTAGAGGAAACAGAGGCGCATGTTACTGCCAGCATTGGTATTGCCATCTTCCCCGATGATGGTCACATGCCAGAAGATTTGCTCGCTAAAGCAGACAGTGCTATGTACAAAGCAAAAGAAAAAGGTAAAAACAATGTGCAATTTTTTACCAAAGAAATGGATATTAAAGCACAACAACGTAGAAGCTTAGAGGTTGAGTTACGAAAATCAATTAAAAATAATGAACTAGTTTTACATTACCAACCTATTCATGAACTTGAAACAGGAAAAGTAGTGTCAGCAGAGGCACTGATAAGGTGGGTTCATCCTCAAAGAGGTTTGATATCACCGATTGATTTTATTCCTTTGGCTGAAGACATAGGCTTTATTGTTGAGATTGGTGATTGGGTTTTAGCACAAGCATGTAAACAAGTAAAAATTTGGCAAAATCAATTGGAGTTTACGCCTAAAATATCGGTTAATATTTCTAGTGTTCAGTTGCACCGACCTGATTTTATCGACAAACTAAAAGGTGTTCTAGCGAAAAGTAAAATCCCGCCAGAAGCATTAACTCTTGAAATGACCGAAAGCTTACTCATTGAAGAAGATAGTCATACTTTAGATAAACTGCAAACAATTAGGGATTTAGGGATAGACTTATCAATTGATGATTTTGGTACTGGTTATTCATCTCTAAGTTACTTAAAACGTTTTCCAATTAGTATCTTAAAAATAGATCGCGCATTTATCAAAGATATTACCACCAACCGTGAAGATGAGGCGTTAACTTGTGCCATTTTATCAATCGCAAAAAGTTTGAATCTTAAAGTCGTCGCTGAAGGTGTTGAAGAAAAAGCGCAGTGTGACATGTTAGCTAAACATAACTGTCAATTTGTTCAGGGTTACTTCTTTAGCAAACCTATTACGGGCGAAGCTTTTACAGCATATATTGGTGGCCACTAAATATAGGGAAGTTCATGTTAGTAAACTTCATAGAAAAACATTCACTATCAAAGCGTTTTTGCGATACGGCGAATGATTTTTATATTCCATTAGCAGATAAGCTTGCCAAAGATTATCAGCAGCAACTTAAGCGCCAAGATAATAGTACTTTTTTTGTTGGTATAAATGGTTGCCAGGGATCAGGCAAATCAACCTTGGTTGAATTTTTAGCCGGTTACCTTATTGAGCAGTTTGGATTATCTGTAGTGGTGTTATCACTTGATGATTTTTACCTTGGCAAAGCGCAGCGTCAGCATTTAGCGAAGCAATACCATCCACTATTTAAAACGCGTGGAGTACCCGGTACCCATGACGTGAATTTATTAACGTCAGTATTAGCACAACTAAAAAATTCTAAAACATCCAATAAAGCTATTTGTTTGCCACAATTTGATAAAGCCCAAGATAACCCTATGCCGATGAAAAACTGGTTAACGGTGACATCAAGTGTTGATATTGTACTGTTTGAAGGATGGTGTTGGGGCATACCCGCAGAAAATTCGAATGATTTAAGCTTACCTATAAATGCGCTAGAAACACAATATGATCAGCAGGGGATTTGGCGAAAGCAAGTAAATCACTCATTACAGCATGATTATCAACCGTTATATGGCTATATGGATACTTGGCTGATGTTAAAGGCGCCAAGTTTTGATGTGGTGTTTCAATGGCGTTTAGAGCAAGAACAAAAATTAGCAAAAGCTAATGTCAATAAAGTGAATACGAGTGGTGTGATGAACACTGCTGACGTGAATGACTTTATCCAATTTTTTCAACGGTTAACCATTCATGGTCTAAACGTATTACCAGCGAAAGTAGATATATTGTTTGAGTTAGGTAATAACAGAGAAATTATCGCTAGTCGAGGCTTAGGTTAGGGGCTTATTTTAGCTGTTTCAGTGATAGGGTATAAATAAAAAGAGTGATGGCAAAGGTGTTGTCATCACTCTTTGCTAACTTTAGTTTACATTAAAGTTAGCTATTTTATTTAAGCGTTTACTTAAGTAAATGCTTATTTAGCTTATAAAGTACAAGATTTTTCTTCAACGATTAAACCAGCTTCAACTGCATCGATTGCTTTTTGGTCATGCTTGTTAGCAGGACAACCACAAGCGTGATCACTTACATTGTGTAAACGAGCTTGTTCTAAGTGCCATTGCGCTACTTTGATATGTTGATCAACATTCATTTTCTATCTCCAGGACGGTAATTATATAAAATCTATCAAAATTGATAAGATGCGTGATTGTATTAAAAACTACGCTCATGTCTAGAAAAACTTCATTAATTATGAAAATAAGTGTTTATATCAATAAATCAACAGGTAATTAATGATAGGTCTAGTTTATTTTTTTAAGCACCGATCATATTTAGACCACATACTTTAACCGTTTGTCCCGAAATAGCATAACAGTCATCTGTTGCAAAAAATGCCACTGTTTCTGCAATATCTATTGATAAACCTCCTTGGCCTAGAGCATTCATACGACGTCCCATCTCTCTGGGAGCAAAGGGCATTTTTTTGTCATTTTTGTTTCTATAAAGCCAGGAGCTATTGCGTTAATGGTAATATTCTTAGATGATAGCTCGCGACTCATATTGGCGACATAACCAATAATCCCTGCCTTTGAATAGGCGTAATTAGTTTGTCCTCTTTGTCCGGCAATGCCATTCATTGATGACAAACAGACAATGCGCCCACCTGCATTAATACTATTTTGGCTTAGTAAACTTTTATTGATACGGATGACTGACAACAAGTTAATATTTAGGGTTTGTTGCCACCATTGCTCAGGCATTTTGCCAAGGTTTTTATCCCGGGTAATATCAGCATTGTGTACAATAAGATCAAAACCATGATGTTTTTTTCCTAGCTGTATTAACTGTTCGCCGGCACTGCTATCAGAAACATCCAAAGTAAAAGCCTCTCCGGATAAACTTGCCATAGTAGTTGTTAATAACGCTTTCATTGGCTCAATATCAACGCCAATGACTAAGTAGCCATCACTTGATAATTTTTCAGCAATAGCGGCACCAATCCCTTGGGCGGCACCAGTAACTATTGCCGTTTTTTGTTTGTCTTTGTTTACAGTTAGGTAATTTTTATTGTTATTTATTGAGACAACTTGGCCACTGACAAATGCTGACTTTGCTGATAATAAAAAGCTTAATGGAGCAACAAGAGCTTTTGGATCTTTACTTATTTGCTTTGTACTGATGAAAATAATATTAACAGTATTGCCTTTTCTACCAACTTCTTTAGCTAAGCTTTTGCTATTAAAACAATACGTGCATTACTACTTAAGTATTTTAGGTTTTCATGGACTGTCTTATAAAGTGTCTGATAACTATCTTCGCTTTGATAACTTGTTGCATCAATAACTAATGACTCATTTGATTTTACGATTAATTCATCATTATTAATAGTTACGTTAAGTTTAATTTTGTGAGTAATTGATTAAGAGCTTCATTGCTTTGTGTTGCAATATTAAGTACTAAAATGCTCACTGGTAAGTTGTTATGACCATTGTAGCGTTTTAATGTGATAGGCTTGGCAAAGCCTAATAAAGAAAATAGCTTATTGGTTAAACTCATAAATATGATTATACACTTGCTCTATTTGAGGCTAGCGTAACAAAAAAAACGATGCTGTATTGGTTTTTCAAATGAGTGTTTTAAGTGCCTGTTCTCTTTTATTAAATTGATATTTTTTATCTAATAACGTTGCTAAAGATAACTTATGTAGTGATTGGTTAATCTTGTCATTGTCAGTGATAACCAACACTGTTTTATTGTTTGCTTTAGTCCGTTCTATAAGATCTACAATCATAAGCGCGGTTGTTGTCCCTATCAATTTAGCTTGCGATAAATCTATTATTAGTGTGGTAAAGGCTAGGTTTTCAGTAAAACGACGGGATAACTCTCTAGAAACAGCAAAACTTACAGGGCCGTCAATTGCTAATAATAAAGTGTTTGCTAAGGCTTTACTCAGACTTTTTTGAATATCATCAGTTAGCTCTGCATTCACGTTACTTGATGATATTTCTTTTACTAATTCATCGCCTTTTTTAAAGGTAATATTATCAAGTTGTATATGCGTTAAACGATCTAATGTAACTAAGTTAGCGATAAACATGCCGACTAATACTGCAGTAATTAAATCAACAAAAACGGTTAACAGTAAAACCAATAACATTAAAGAGGCTGAAAATATTCCCACTTTTTTCATTTGGAAAATAAAACGCCAATCAATAATATCAATACCAACTTTAATTAACATACCTGCTAGAACTGTATGAGGAATATACTGTGCGTAATCTCCTGCCCAGAGAATAACGATTAATAGGGTAAGGGAATGTATCATACCAGACAGGGCTGTTTTACCTCCAGCACGAATATTTATGGCAGTACGCATAGTTGCTCCTGCACCCGGTAATGCACCAAAAAATCCAGCGATTGAATTGGCTATTCCTTGACCGATAAGTTCTTTATCACTATTGTGATGACTCTCGGTCATGGTGTCAGCAACCATCGAAGTGAGTAACGAATCAATAGCACCTAATACTGCTAATAAAAAGGCGAAATAGCTAATATGATAAAGTGTGTCTAAAGAGAAACTAGGCATTATTAAACTAGGAAAACCTGTTGGAATTTCACCGATAACAGAAATACCTTGTTCGCTAAAAAAGGTTGAGCTAATGAATGTTAATGCGAGTAGCGCAAACAGTGGCGCGGGGATTACTTTAGTCCACTTTTCAGGCCAATAAATCATGAACAAAAGTGTGGTTACACCTAGTGCCGTGGCAAAAGAATTTTGTTGGTTAAATGAATTGGGAATGTTTGTTAGCGCAGTTAACGCGTTGCTATAACCAGTATTACCTAATAATGGCGATATTTGCAGCAAAATTATAATAATGCCAATGCCGGTCATAAAACCAGAAATAACAGGGTAGGGCACCATGACAAAATACTTACCTAGTTTAAGGAAACCAAATAATATTTGAAATAAGCCTGCTAAAATTACGCAGCTAAACGCTAATACTAAACCAGTGTCAGGGTGACTAGCGATTAATTGCGTTAATACTAATGCCATCACTATACTCATAGGCCCAGTTGGTCCCGATATTTGTGTGGCTGTTCCGCCAAATAATGCTGCAAAAAATCCTACAAAAATGGCGCCGTAAACACCGGCTATAGCACCTGCACCTGACGACACACCAAATGCTAACGCTAATGGGAGCGCTATTACAGCAGCGGTTAATCCGCCAAAAATATCACCTTTAAGATGCTTTTTAGATATTTTATTTAATAATATAATTACTACACCTTAAGTGTATAAATAGGTTTTTTATTTCATTAATAGGGACTAAATTTTGAATCTTGCGTTAAATAGAAAACAACAGTATAGGCGTGAGTCAAAAAAAGGTGTTATTAGACTTTGGTAGGCAAGCTTATCTGCACAGTAACACCCTCAGGACCGTGATGATTATATGCGCTGATTTTTCCGTGATGAAACTGGCAAATTAATCGAGAAATATATAAGCCTAAACCAAGGTGTGGCACAGCTTGCTTGCTATAATTTTTTAGACTTTTATCGCGTAACGACACCATAGAATCAAATAAGTTTTCGCTTAGTTGCTCAGGTAATAAAATGCCATTATTACTAATAAATAGCTCTGCACTGTTATTATTTGTGGTCAACTCAACAGTGATTTTATTATCTTGACTAAACTCAACCCCATTACTAATTACCTTGTCTAGTAATTGTACTATATGCTCAGGTGAACCATGTAAAAGTAGCTTTTTGCTTTTAGAGACATTGACTCTATTGTTAAAGCTAAATTTTATGCTTGGGTAAACTTGCTGATAGCCTGAAATGCAGCCATTAACTACCTGTAGTAAATCAAAATCAATTTTTTCAGTGGTTGTTAACATTTGCTCAAGTCGTGTCGCCTCACTCATATTTGTTAGGATCAAATTCAAGGTATTAATGCCGGTTTGTGCTCGTTCAATATAAGGACTGTTAGTTTTATCTGCTTGAACTCGTTGCTCTTCTAGTAAACTTAAGTTTTCTAATGAGGTTTTAACCACGGCAATAGGGGTTCTCAATTCATGAGATAAGCGTGATGACATGCTTTCTAAATAATGATTGTATTCACTTAAGCGGTTAACTGCCGTTGCAAAACTGCGCGATAAATCACCTATTTCATCATTACTGTTCGATGCCTGCATTTGGCCAATAATTCGCCCTTGTTTATCAATAGCTAATTCGGCTTGATTAGATAAATGTCGAATGCGTGATGAAATGCGCGAGGCAAATAAAAGAAACGCTAAAGCGCCTAAACTCATAATAGCTAAAATGGCGGTAAATAACTTTTCTAAAGCACGGTTTCTTAAAGTTCGAATACCGTTGGTAGTTTCTTCAACAATGACAGCACCTTGTACTTGGTTGTTAATAAAAATAGGATAGGCAGCAGAGAGTACTAAAGCTTTTTTGTCGGTTGTTAAACGCCATTGAGAAGTTGCTTCTCCTGTTAATGCATTAACAATATGTGAGCCTCTTAAATGTTGTTCATCATAGAGTTGGTCGATAAAGTCTGTAGAAGGTTTAGTTAAAATTTTATAATACAAGGGTAACAATATATGTTGCTTAAACTGATACCAAAGACTCTTTTTCTCATCTTCTTTTGGCTGTTTTTCCTTAGCGTGCCATACACCGCTGGCTGATTTTAATGAGCCTGCACTGGCTAATACTCGATGATGTTGATCAACCACCCAAATGCTAGAATTAGTATAGCGCATGCCTTTTACGATACGCTCAATCTCGGGTGAGGGCACGACAATAGTGCCTAAACTTTTAGCGTTACTTGGATCTGCTGAGCCAATTGCTGAGACTGCCTCGCTATCTTTTTGGTCTACGTCAAAAAAAGCGAAAGCAATGTTATCACCTAAATTATCTAAGGGTACTCTTAATTCAACATTGTACCCTTGTGTAGTTAATAACCAGTGACCTTGAATGTTAGGTGCAGGCTCAGGAATATTAGTGTCATCATCAGTAACGCTAAAGGCAGATATCCAACCAGCTTTTTTATTGCTAATAA
>Ga0105358_10002083_pt1 | contig 10699 bp, 7 predicted proteins | sample GOMGulsemesocosm_5_FD_83509 | JGI IMG/M metagenome (GOLD analysis project Ga0105358, IMG submission 83509) | Methane-oxidizing microbial communities from mesocosms in the Gulf of Mexico - GOM15C Gulf of Mexico | ecosystem: Environmental > Aquatic > Marine > Cold seeps | place: Gulf of Mexico...
GAACCTTATAGCTAGTGAACTTTCGTATATTTAACACCCCGTTATCTAAAATTAGATATTGCCCCTTTATTCCCATTAACCGGCCTTTTACCTCGGGTATTTTATCAAAGTTAAATGAAGTCACTTTCTGTGGGTATTCTAGAACAGGGTATTTAATCTCTACCTGCTCAGCATCCTTTAATAGCTCAATATCACCTTCTTTATTGGTCATTTGTATCTCACTCAATTCGCTTTGTGCAGCCTGAATTAGGCGATCTCTTTCCTCATACAAATCCTTAGATTCTGCCTGGCCTTTTAACATTTTTCGCCAATCAGTTTTATCAGATACGTGTTGCTTTAATGCCATTTCAACCTGCCCTGATTGCAAACGAGTCCTTACTTTGAAAATTGGTAATGCTTGGGTCGCCCCTTGATCAATCCAGCGCGTTGGCACTTGTGTGTAGCGAGTAATCCCTACTTTTAAACCGGAAGAATTTGCCAAGTAAACAAAATGGTCTTGGAAACAAAAATCTTCACCCCATTGCGGCTCTCTACACGTACCTAAATGATAGTGACAAGTCTCCGGCTTCATAATGCACAAATCACATTGAGCCAGCTTAGTCATACAGGGGTAGCAAAAGCCTTGACTATAGCTTTTCTTTGTTCGTTTTCCACAGCTTAAACAATTGATTTCACCCTCATACGTCAGCTTAATGATTTTGCCCAAATACGGGTTCAACGCAATGCGTTCATCGCCGATGGGTAATACATATTCAACAGGCTCACTCAATGTGCTGAGCATTTTCTTTAAATGGCCTTCAATCATGTTCTATATCCTAATTCAATTAACCCATGCCCGTTTAGCATGGTGGCAGAATAACTACCTACTTATATGAAACTTATCTTTTATGAAGATAAGAAGTCGACTGTTTTATCTAAATAATTTTCGTAATCAGCAAAGCCATGATCACCGCCTTCAATGACCACTTGCTCACTACCTTGGTAATAATCTACACCCTTTTGAAAATCTAACACCTCATCTCCTGTTTGAGTCAGCAACAATAAATTTTGTGCCTGTTTGAGGGTCGATACGTGTAATAGTTCCAGCTCCTTTAGGTGCTTTTCAGTAAAACCGAAGAGTTCTCCCGTATGGTAATTCTTATTTTCTCCCAACGCCTTTTCAAGTAACAAGTGCGCATCAACAGCAGGATTAATTAACACGCCTTTTTTTGTATACTTTTGACTCAAATACGTCGCATAAAAACCGCCTAAGGAACTACCAACAACACCCCATGGCTGATTACCTAACGAGGCTATATACGTCTCAACCTGTAACATTGCTTTAGCTGGAGAATAGGGTAAATTGTTCAAAAAAAGGGTGTGTATGTTATTTTGCTCAATATGGTTTTTAACTAACTGTGCTTTAAAGGAATCAACAGAACTACAAAAACCATGTAAATAAATAATATGCACTAAAAACTCAGTATCAAAATAAAACGTTAGGATAACCGACCCGTTGCAGACCCGCCATCATTAACGATCAGTTAACCCTATTAATGAACGCTATCAACCTCTTCAGATGACCCTGCATATTCTGCTATAAATGCATCTTCGGACAGTGGTTTATTAATCAAATATCCTTGAACAAGATCACAATGATGTTCCGCTAAGAAATCATATTGTTCCTGCGTTTCAACGCCTTCTGCGACTACTTTCATCCCTAAATTATGTGCTAACACAATCATGCCATCAACGACGGCCATGTCTGCTTCGTTCGTTGGTATATCTTTAATGAACTCCATGTCCAACTTTAAAGTACTGGCCGGCAATTGTTTTATATAGCTAAACGATGAGTAGCCTGTACCGAAATCATCAATAGAAATACTCACACCCATCGCGTTAATCTCATTTAATTTTTCAAGCATGGCATCAATATTTTCCAACACCATTGTTTCGGTCACTTCTAGTTCTATGTATTTCGGGTCTAATTCATATTTATCCAAACAGGTACCTACCAATGTCACAAAGTTGTCTTCTGCCATTTGTACAGCAGAAACGTTAACCGCAACCGTACCGTAGTAGTCATACTCTGTTTGCCATTTTTTAGCCGTTGCACACGCTGTGTCTAACACCCACAAACCGATTTCTTTAATGAGCCCCATTTCTTCGGCAACAGGTATAAACTCGGCTGGCGACACCATCCCTCTTAAACGGTGCTCCCAACGTACCAATGCTTCTGAACCTATCACCTCGCCGGTAGCTGTGTCTTGCTTGGGTTGGAAATACAGCGACAATTCATTATCGGTCAATACCTTTCGCAGCTCTGTTTCCACACGCATTCTTTGTTCTAACACTTCGCTCATTTCTTGTGTATATGCACGATAGGTATTCCTACCCGCAGCTTTTGCTCTATACATGGCCGTATCAGCATTCTTCAATAAAGCTTCTTTTGATAAGCCATCATCCGGATACATTGCAAGACCTATGCTCACACCTGCAAACACCTCATTTCCTGCTAGGCTAAACGGTTCTTTTAATGCAGCAAGCATAGACCTAGCCACCTGATCAGGCGTTGCATCATCAGCCATATCACTCAACACAACAACAAATTCGTCGCCGCCTATCCTCGCCAACATGTCGCCTGATCGAATACAGTTCATTAACCGTCCTGATAAGGCTTTTAAAAGTATGTCCCCGGCCTCGTGGCCCATACTGTCATTTATATCTTTAAATCGGTCAAGATCAATAAAAAAGACCGCCACTCTCGTATTATTTCTTTTAGCGTGTTCCAGTTCCTGTTGGAACTGTTCAACAAAGGCTGTTCTATTCGGTAAGCCCGTTAGAGCATCTTTATAGGCTAATTTATGTACGTGCTGATCGGCGTATTGCTTATCCAATAAACGCTTAACTCGCTGTCTTAAAACAGATAAGTTTATCGGTTTAGGAACAAAATCAGCAGCACCACTTTCATAAGCTAAGTCCACAGATTTTTCGCTTTCTAGGGCCGTTGTTATAAGTACAGAAACATCGGCACCACCGGGCATCGCCTTGATTTCTCTACAAGCTTCAAAGCCATCTTTAATAGGCATCATCGCATCCATGATAATAACGTTCGGTCTAAGCACTTCAAACAACCTAACAGCATCGCGGCCATTCGCGCCTAACTCAACTTGATAACCTTCACGTTCCAAAACACTCGCTACCGTCATCCGCGTACTTTGATCATCATCAACAATTAAAATAACTTCTTTAGTACGTTTTGCTTGCCCTTCGGTTGATAGTTGCAACGTAGCTAATTTGCTGTTCAATGCTGCTTCAACTAAGGAAAATTCTGTTTCTAAGCGTTCAACTAATGGTGCAATAATAGACTCATCTAGCGTTTTTTGAGACCAAGCTTCTTCTATTTCCACACAAACAGATACAAAATCTTCAGCACCTAAATTACGAGAACTCCCTTTAATTTTATGCGTCACATCTAAACACTTCGTTGTATCACCTGCCTCCATCGCTGCAATTAACGTCACAATATAAATAGGCGTATCCAGTAAGTAAGACTGGACAACTTGTTGAATACCACTGCCCGTATTTACGACTAATTCTTTGAATACCGAATCAGTAAGCACTGAACCATCCGAAGTTTCTAGCTCTATATCCGATGATTCACCATCTGTTAAAGGGAAACCGAGCTCTTTTTCAAGTTTGTTCAATAACTCAGATAGTTGAAACGGCTTTAACAAATAGTCGTTCATACCACTGTTAATACAACGATCAAAATCACCTTGTTGGTCTTTTGCTGTTAACGCAAAAATAATAGGCTGTTTTGACTCAACGCCTAATGCACGAATCGCTTCAGTGGCTTTATACCCATCCATCACAGGCATATTGCAATCCATCAAAATAAAGTCATAGGCATTTTCTTTGAATGCATTTAAGGCTTCTAGACCATTAGTTGCAACATCAGAGAAAACACCTATTTCTTTCAGTGTCGCCGTTGCTACTAATTGATTTGTGACATTATCATCAACAACGAGTGCCTTCAAACTTTGTAAAACATCTGATGTATTGGCCTTTTTCTCTACTTCTTCACGCTCATACTCATCATTTTCAGAAAATACGTCGAGCAATGTCATCCTTAATTTTGCATACCGTACAGGGCGGTCAATTGAACCTGCAAACAGTGGTTGTGAATCATCAATTGAACTGATCTTGCTTCCAAACCTAACCATTGGAATTAACTTTGTGTCGGCAAATATTTCATTTTTGTTAAAACTCGCTAGGAAACCACTCATATCCCCCGAACTATAATCAACATTAAATAAACATGCATCTGGCACCCCGCTTGATTCCAACTCATCGTTTAGCTTGAAATTGGCTTCATCTAAACTGTTAACTGTTTGACATTCAATTCCCCACGCCTCAAACATACCCATAAGGTAGGCTTGAGTTTCTTCAAATGGATCAACTAACAAAACCTTTTTTCCTCTTAGAAATTCAGCTTCATCTGTCGGATGTTCATAAGCAATACTATGGGTTTGCATTGGAATTAATACTTTAAAACACGAGCCTTCATCTACCGTACTTATCACCGATACTGAACCACCCATTAACTCTGTCATTTGACTTACAATCGTCAAACCAAGGCCCGTTCCACCATATTGATTCGTCGTTTCTGCGCTAACTTGACCAAAAGGTCTAAAGACTTCATCTAACGCACCCTCAGGTATACCCATACCTGTGTCACTCACTGCTAGTTCAATCAAAGAGCGGCCCGTAGAGGATGAAATGACTCTCGCAGATAACGTAATATGACCTAAGGTTGTGAACTTAACGGCATTATTTAATAAGTTACTGATGACTTGACGAATCCTTGTTGCATCACCTCGGACAAACATCACATCACTGGTTGGTAAAGCTAAGCAAAGCTCTAAATCTTTTGCTTGAATTTTTTCTGCATATAACAAAGCAAGCTGTTCCAACAACAATCTCAAGTCAATATCTTTAAGTTCCAACTCAAAATGTCCAGATTCCATTTTGCTAAAATCAAGTACATCATTAATCATTTGCAATAATGAATCACCCGACTTGCTCGCCACTTCGAGGTATTCATGTTGATGCTGCGGTAAGCCCATTTCTTTCAACAAATTAACCATCCCCAAAATACCATTGAGCGGGGTTCTAATTTCATGGCTTAAATTTGCTGCAAAATCTGATTTCATCTTAGCCATTTGCACAGCTTGATCCCTAGATTGCTCAAGTTCATTACTTCGTGTTTCAATCATTTTCATCATTTGATTGAATGCTTCAGACATCTGATTCAGTTCGGCAGAAACATCATATTCTGCTCTTAGTCCCGTCTCACCAGATGCCGCTTGAATCATGATTGATGAGAAACTTTCTAGTGGCTTGGTTAAGCGCCTAACTAACATGCCAATAAGCAATAGCAACATCAATGAAACAAAAACGATAATTCCTACATTAGTAATAAATATTGTTTGCGCATACGCACCTAACGATGGCTTAGCAAGTATGGCCATTAAATATGCTGCAGAGCTTTCATCACCTATATTAATCCGAGAAGTAAAATAAAAAGCTTGCTCCGTCTCACGCTCAAATTTAGCCGCCTTTGAATTAATATCTTGCCAACCACTGATCAATTCATATTCTTTGTCTTTTTTGACTGCTATTATTTCTTTGAATTCCGCGTCAAAGATAATAAATTGTTGTACCCCTTTAAATTCAAAATAAGACTTAGCTGAATAGCCTAACAATTCTTCAGTACTTCCAGAAAAAGGAATAGAAAGTTGACTAATAAGAGCATCCGAGACTGCCTTACCATGTTCGATATATACTGCCCGCTCCCGCTCATAGGCTCGGTGAGAAATGAAGGCTGATGATACAAGTGATAAAAAAATAGCGCCTATCAATAAAGCAATATTTAGTTGCTGGCCAAATCCATTTTTATTTATTTTTTCGTCCATCGTTCAATCGTTAGTTTAGCTCACTCCATCTAAATAACTATTTATGTAAAGCTACAGTTATTCACTTATCGATTTATCATTAGCTTACATCATAGTTGAGAATTTAAATATTACCGTTAATGTCCGCCACTAAAAAATTCCATCCGCAAGGCCGTTGCAGGTCGTTATAATGATCATTATTTTTAATCATTATGGAGTGACACATCATGTCATGGCTTTCAAACAAACCCATTCCTGTTAACGAACGACTCATCGTTGCCTTAGATGTGCCCGATATCCCAAGTGCTAAAGCCCTTGTCACGTTACTTGGTGACAGTGTTATTTTCTACAAGATAGGGCTTGAGTTATTCATGTCTGGTAATTATTTTGAGTTAATTGACTGGCTAAACGAACAAAACAAACGCATTTTTGTCGATCTCAAATTCTTTGATGTACCTGCTACTGTTGGTCGTGCGGTCAAACAACTCAGCGATAAGGAAGTTGACTTTGTCACCATACACGGTAATAACGCTATTATGCAGGCTGCTGCTGAGCAAAAAGGTCAATTAAAGGTCCTAGCTGTCACCGTACTCACCAGTCTTGATAGGGGGGATTTAGATGATTTGGGGTTTAAATGTGACGTTGAAAAACTCGTCACTTCACGTGCCAAACGTGCTATTGAGCTGGGTTGCGATGGTGTTATTTCTTCCGGTTTAGAAGCACCTGGGCTACGCAATTCACTTGGCTCAAACTTCCTAGTGGTATCACCCGGCATTCGCCCAGTGGACAACCGGCCCGAAGATGACCAAAAACGAGTAGTCAGCGTTGAACAAGCATTCTACAATGGAGCCGACCACATTGTAGTGGGCCGACCGATTCGAGATGCTCAAGACCCTAGACAGGCGGCTATAGATATACAAAACAGCATCCGCAATGTATTTAATACAAAGTCATAAGGAGATACTGATGGTTAAGAATATTAATGGTTTCACTCAACCCATTTCAAAACTTGTTGAATTAAATACCCACCACTTTGACACCCTCATGGAAGCTCAGAAAAAAGCTGCCGAAGACTATAGAACGCTTGTCCAACAACGTATGCAGACAGCCAGTGAAATAAAAGACCCTGTGGCGTTAGCAAGTTTTGTCACTGACCAAATGGCACTCGCTCAAAGTAGCTATGAAAAAATGGTGGGCAATAGTCGTTCAATGTTTGAAGCGATGACAGGCTATAACGCCGAAGTTATTCAATTGTTTCAAGAGAGCACCGCCCAGCTTAAAGAAGAAATCGAAAAAGAAAGTAAAAAGTAACTAACTTTACTTTTAGTTAAACTTAATTGGTTTGCTCGTATATAACAGCACTCTCAATTATGTTGCAATGCAATATAAAATGTACTATACTCTTTCCAACTTAAATAAATCTTACCGGAGAAATCACATGAATGACTTTAATGCATTTGCTGCACCCATCACCAAATTGATTGAGTTAAACAAAGCTCAATTTGAAAAAATGGCTGCTGCACAACAAGAAGCGGCTAAAAACTATGCTGCACTGACTGAAGCTCGTATTAAAGCGGCGACAGGCATCAAAGACCCCGAAGCTCTTAATGCTTTTGCTAAAGAACAAGTTGAACTAGCGCAATCTGGTCTTGAAAAAGTTGTTGCTGATAGCAAATCTTTATTTGAAGATACTAAAGCTTATAACGAGCAAGTGTTAAACATTGTTAAAGAAAGCGCTGCCGCTTTAACACCTAAAAAATAAGCTACAAAGTTAAGTCTATTTTGGAAGCCACTGCCTACGGTAGTGGCTTTTTTTATATTTGAAGTATTATTTAAAATAGAAACAAACTCTTATAAAAGTTAAACTAGTCTCATCTGCGAGTTTTACTCATTCGTAACCAAATAACTTAAATCTATAAGGGGACTTCAAATGGCTTTAATTTCTCTACGCCAATTACTCGACCACGCGGCTGAAAACAACTATGGTGTACCTGCTTTTAATGCCAACAACATGGAACAGGTCCATGCCGTTATGCAAGCGGCAGATGCAACAAATAGCCCCGTTATCATTCAAGGCTCTGCGGGGGCAAGAAAATATGCAGGCTCTTCATTTCTAAGACATTTAATCCTTGCTGCAGTTGAACAGTACCCGCATATTCCTGTTGTCTTTCACCAAGATCACGGCACAAGCCCTGCTATCTGCCAGCGTTCTATTCAATTAGGCTTCACCTCAGTGATGATGGACGGCTCTTTAGAGGCTGACGGCAAAACGCCCAGCAGTTATGAATATAACGTAGACGTAACCAGAAAAACGGTTGAGATGTCTCATGCTTGTGGTGTTTCTGTTGAAGGTGAGCTCGGTTGTTTAGGTTCACTTGAAACCGGTGAGGCGGGTGAAGAAGATGGTGTTGGCGCATCCGGCGTATTAACACACGAACAAATGCTAACCGACCCTGAAGAAGCTGCTGATTTTGTTAATAAAACTGGCGTTGATGCGCTAGCTATCGCAATTGGGACAAGCCATGGCGCATATAAGTTCACTAAACCACCAACGGGTGATACCTTAGCTATTCAACGTATAAAAGAGATTCACGCACGACTGCCTAACACCCACCTAGTCATGCACGGTTCTTCGTCTGTTCCCCAGGATTGGTTAAAAACTATAAATGATTTTGGAGGCGATCTTGGTCAAACCTACGGTGTCCCTGTTAAAGAGATTCAGCAAGGCATTAAGTATGGCGTTCGAAAAGTTAACATAGATACAGATTTACGACTCGCAAGTACTGGGGCTATCCGACGCCACTTAACAGAAAATCCCAAAAACTTTGACCCCAGAAAATTTTTAGCCGTCTCAACCGATGCGATGCAAGCTATTTGCGAAGCCCGTATGGATGCTTTTGGGACTTCAGGACAGGCTAGCAATATCAAAACTATTAACCTTGAGGATATGGTGCTTCGTTACGACTCTGGAGAACTAGATCAAGTTATTAACTAAGATGAAACTTTTTGACTCATTGCCGTTCTAATCGAAAATATTAGTTAAGGTATCTTAAATGCGCCAGATTCTTATCACGACACTGTTCGTTGCTCTAGTTGCCGTTGTCATTTTTTTTGTATTTATTGGCCCACCCACCGATCCGGCTTTATTAAAGCCGGCTTCTTTTTCATACCCCGAGACAATCAAAGCGAGTTGCTCAAATAAATTAAAAAGTAGCCCTTCTGGCGTTATTGAAGACAACAAAACAACGTCAGGGGCTATATACAACTTACGGACTCCGTCTAACTATAAGTCAGATATAGCCCACCCACTCATTGTTGTATTTGCCCCAGCGGGTACAAGTGCTAATAAATCTGAACGCCATGTGCACCTCACAAAAGAAGCCACTGATGCTGGCTATATCATTGCTTACGCAGATAATATTCGTCTTTCACTAAGTGCTATTGAAAAGCTCTCATCTATTCCACAAGATATTCAGCAAAAATGGTGTGTAGACCCGTCTCGTATTTACTATACTGGACATTCAGATGGCGGAACGATCACTAACGCACTTACTTTCTTACCCACTTCCAAATTCAAACCAACAGCTATAGCGCCGAGTGCTGCAGGTATGGATGGTGAGAGTCTAAAAGAATACGAATGCCCGCCTCCTTTACCCGTCATGGTTTTTCATAATACCGATGATTCACACTTCGAGGGCTTTGGTAAGCAAGCCGCTGATTGGTGGGCAAACTGCAATCAATGTAACAGTGAACTTAACAAAGCAGACAGTAATGGTTGCCGTTCATACAAAGATTGCCCTACGTCTGCTGAAACTTTTTATTGCGAAAGCCCTGGCTCACATGCAAAGTGGCCCAACAAAAACAACTCTCTTATAAATTTTTTTAATAACGCCTATTGAACAAGTAAAATGAATGAACACGTTAAAAGCCTTTTATATATGGGGATTGCAGGCGTATTACTCTGGTTATTTTTACCTGAAAAGTACGCCATTAACGCACCCATTTCATTGGCTAACTCCATTAGCGAAGAAGAAGCTCTAGAACGTTTAGATACCCCTAATAATTTTACTATTTCTATTTACGCCAATAAATTATCAAATGCCCGCGCACTAGCCATCACCAGTACTGGCGACCTTATTGTTTCCCAGCCTAATACAGGAAAACTCACCCTCGTATATAGCGACTCGGATAATGACAGCCATTCCGATGGCAATAAATTATTATTGAAAGGGCTTAACAAACCTCACGGTATCGCCATTCATGATGACTGGCTCTACATTGCAGAAACTAATGCCGTACTGAGAATAAAATACAATGCCAAGCAACGTAAATTCATAGGAACACCCCATTACATCATCAGAGATAGTTTTCCTGGCGGTGGCAACCATTGGGTAAGAACCATAAAAGTTGGTCCAGATAATAAACTTTACGTTAGTGTGGGCTCAAGCTGTAATGCCTGCAAAGAAAGTTCTAACAAGCGAGCGAGTATTCTACAGTATGATTTAGATGGCAAAAACGAAGTACTCTTTGCTACAGGCTTAAGAAATACTACTGGGTTTGATTGGCAACCTTCATCTCAACTCATGTTTGGTGTTGATAATGGGCGAGATTACTTGGGTGACAACACACCTGCTGAAGAGTTAAACCAAATAAATCAAGACCATCACTATGGTTGGCCATACGCATACGGTAACAATATTATTGATAAAGATTTTAAAAAAAGTTCTATTGCCCCTTTAACAATGACACCCCCCATCCATGAA
>Ga0105358_10002087_pt1 | contig 10687 bp, 8 predicted proteins | sample GOMGulsemesocosm_5_FD_83509 | JGI IMG/M metagenome (GOLD analysis project Ga0105358, IMG submission 83509) | Methane-oxidizing microbial communities from mesocosms in the Gulf of Mexico - GOM15C Gulf of Mexico | ecosystem: Environmental > Aquatic > Marine > Cold seeps | place: Gulf of Mexico...
CAGATCGATTTAATTTCGATTTTTTTAATAGTGGTAAAATTAAATGATGTGATTGGCAATGATGTATCATTACGGGTAAATTGTTTTGTTTGGCTATGTGTAATTGCATTTCAAAGAACGCTTGTTGCAAATTCAAGTTATTAGTGAGTGCTTGCTCATTTTCAGTGTGTTTTTTTGCTTTAAATAGATCAATACCACACTCGCCAATGGCAACAATTTCGTTACGATGTTTTATTACTGCTTGTTTGAGTTGTTGTTCATTAAACGTAAGGTCAATATTTTTAGCTGAGTTTATGTTAGCGGACTTGTTACTGGGTAAGTTATCTTGAATAATTATAAACCACGGGTGTATGCCTAAACAACATGAGATGTTAACTGTGCTGTTGCTCGCTTTAGCGGATAATGATAATACGCGTTGCCAATGTTCGGGGTATACTGAAGGTATTATAATACGGTTAATATTACGTTGTTGGCATTGAGTCAGTAGTTGAGGACGTTCGTGCTGAAACTCAGTGAAATCAAGGTGACAATGACTATCGGTAAATTGCATCATTGCCCCCTGTCTTCACATAAAATGCTAAATTAAAATCAACATGATAAAAACTAAATAAATCGAAATAAATTTCATAGAATAAATGTTACATTCTATCCATTACTTCGATGCCTAAAATATCAAGACCTTGTTTTAATGTTTGCGCTACTATTTGACACAAGGCTAAACGTGATGCTTTAACTTCATCGTTTATACCTTCTTTAAGAATAGGGCAGGCTTCATAAAAACTCATATACAGACTGGCCAATTCATATAAATAATTACATAACAGGTTTGGTGTACATTCACTGATTACTGCATCTATTACATCTTCAAGTTGTAATAACTTTAATGCTAGGGCTTTTTCTTGTGATTCAATAATAGCGATAGTTGCTTGAGTTTTAGTATAACCTGCTTTAACACTCCCAGCCTTAGAAAAGATACTTTGAATACGTGAGTAAGCGTACTGTAAGTATGGCGCCGTAGCACCTTCAAAACTCAGCATGGTTTTCCAGTTAAAAATATAATCACTTGTACGATTTTTCGATAAATCGGCAAATTTAACAGCACCTATACCTACTTTGGTGGAAATGACAGCCAACTCTGTAGTATCAATATCCGGATTTTTTTCTTTAATTAATTCACTTGCGCGACTTACCGCTTCGTCTAATAGTTCTGCTAATTTGATCGTGCCGCCAGTGCGGGTTTTAAATGGTTTGCCATCTTCGCCCATCATCATACCAAATGGACAGTGATCATAATTAACGTGTTCAGGCAATAAGCCAGCATTCCGGGCCACCACTTCAACTTGTTTAAAATGAAGTGATTGACGGGCATCGGTGAAAATAATGATGCGATCGGCTGCTAATTTACTACTGCGATAACGACAAGCCGCTAGGTCAGTAGTGGCATATAAAAAACCACCGTCAGATTTTTGAACAATAAAAACAGAAGGTTCACCGTCTTTATTTGCCATTTCATCAATAAAAACAACTTTAGCACCTTGATCTTCAACAGCGATTTCTTTTGCCATTAACTCATCTACAACGATAGACAGGTCTTCGTTATAAGCGCTTTCACCCATGATGTCGCTGCGATTTAACGACACATTTAATTTGTTATAAATCTCTTCACTATGCGCAATCGAGATATCAATAAACTGTTGCCACAATTTGGCGCAGGCAGCATCACCACTTTGCAATTTTACCACATCAGCACGAGCGCGATCAGCAAAGCCATCTTCATTATCAAAGCGAACTTTTGCTTCACGGTAAAAATTTTCTAGATCGCCAAGCGCAGTTTCAGCAACTTCATCGCTTGCTAATTTGTCGCTTAAATGGGCGATTAACATGCCAAACTGTGTACCCCAGTCACCCATGTGGTTTTGGCGAATAACCTTATCACCACGAAACTCTAAGGCTCGTACTATGGCATCACCAATAATGGTTGAGCGTAAATGACCAACATGCATTTCTTTGGCAAGGTTAGGGGCTGAATAATCAACCACAACGGTTTGAGGTTTATCTTGTAAAGAGTTTGTTTGCTTAGTACCACGCTGAGTGACGCCAATATATTGATCATTGGTAATGGCATTTAACTGAGCGGCTAACCACTTTTGACATAAATGAATATTAATAAAACCAGGGCCTGCTAGTTCTATTTTTTCAGCAATACCCTCTAAATCTAGATGTTCAACCACTTTAGTCGCTAATTCACGCGGGTTAGTTTTTAGTTTTTTAGCAGCACCCATCACACCATTAGCTTGATAGTCACCAAAACCAGATCTTGTAGAGAGACTTACTGCAGGGTTCGTACCTTCGGGTAAACCGACTGCAATCATTGCAGAACTAACTCTTTTACTTATTATTTGTTTAATATTCATAATGTTTAATATTTCTTTTACTTATGTTTTCCAAAATTAGGATTGTTGTTTTGTAAACTAGATTGGATTTTAGCAAAGCCGTCGAACAGTTTTATTAGGAGCTTAGTACACCAAACCTTATAGGAATGAGTGACGAAATAAAACTGTGATGATAATGCCGATAAAATTCTATCTAAGAAGCAAAAACTAGTGTTCACGTGTTGAGTGGAACGTAATATCCGGATTACGCTCTTGTGCTAACGATAAATTTACCATTGTTGGGGCAATATAAGTTAAGTTATTACCACCATCTAATGCCAAGTAATCACCGGCCTTTTTTCTAAATTTATCTAAAGTTCGTTCGTCATCACAACTGCACCAACGAGCCGTTGCTACATTGATAGGTTCATAAATGGCATCAACCTTGTATTCTGTTTTTAATCGTTGTACTACTACTTCAAATTGCAATACACCGACTGCGCCAACAATCATGTCATTATTGATAAAAGGTCTAAATACTTGTACTGCACCTTCTTCAGAAAGCTGAATTAAACCTTTTTGCAATTGCTTCGCTTTTAGTGGATCACGTAAGCGGATGCGACGAAACATTTCAGGGGCAAAGTTTGGAATACCTCTAAACTTCATTATTTCGCCTGCGGTAAATGTGTCGCCAATCTGAATGCTGCCATGATTATGTAAACCAATAATATCACCAGCATAGGCTTCTTCAACTTGAGCCCTATCTCCGGCCATAAAGGTTACCGCATCGGCAATTTTAACCTCTTTAGCTAAGCGTACTTGTTTCATTTTCATGCCTTTTTCATACTTGCCAGAGCAAATGCGCATAAAAGCGATACGGTCACGATGTTTAGGATCCATGTTGGCTTGAATTTTAAAAACAAAGCCTGAAAACTTTTCTTCTTCAGCGCTCACTTCTCTAGTATCAGTAATACGAGGTAAAGGTTTAGGTGCCCACTTAGTTAACCCATTAAGCATATGATCAACACCAAAATTACCCAGCGCAGTACCAAAAAATACCGGAGTTAATTCACCATTTAAAAATTTTTTTAAATTAAATTCATGTGAAGCACCAAGTACTAATTCCATTTCTTCTCGAAAATCTTCTGCGAACGGGCCAATGGCATCATCGAGGCTTGGATTATCAATACCTTTGATCACCCGCTTTTCTTGAATCATGTGTCCTAAACCTGATTGATATAAAAATATCTCATCAGTAAGCAGGTTATAAACACCTTTAAATTCTTTACCCATTCCTATAGGCCAAGTGATTGGAGCACATTTGATATTTAATACTGTTTCAACTTCATCCATCACTTCAATGGGGTCTCTAACATCACGATCCATTTTATTCATAAAGGTGATGATTGGAGTGTCACGCAACCGGGTAACTTCCATTAGTTTAACCGTACGTGCTTCAACGCCTTTAGCAACGTCGATAACCATTAAACAAGAATCTACTGCGGTGAGTGTGCGATAAGTGTCTTCAGAAAAGTCTTCATGGCCAGGAGTATCTAATAAGTTTACTAAGCAATTATTGTAGGGAAACTGCATAACTGAGGTGGTGATTGATATACCACGCTCTTTTTCCATTTCCATCCAGTCAGACTTCGCATGTTGGCCTGATTTTTTACCTTTTACTGTACCTGCTCTTTGTAAAGCTTGACCAAACAATAATACTTTTTCGGTAATTGTGGTTTTACCCGCATCGGGGTGAGAGATAATAGCGAACGTTCTTCGCTTGTTGATTTCATTGAGAAATTCGGCGTTTGCCATCTGTTCTAAATCCTGTTTTGTACAATAATTTGTACAAAAAATAAAGTTAACGCTAAGCCCCGATTTCTAAGTCTCTGCCAAGGCATACAGCCAGCAAAACCTCCCATCAAAGCAATGAAAATTAAAAGCGTGATTTTAACAAAATTACCACGCGATATAAATTAATTAAGCCAAAATGTTTAATAGCGCATCTAACTGCTCTTGTGCGGCTTCGCAAAGCTGATATTTAGCTATGTCACCTAACAGGCCTCAAGCCATGTTAACTTCAATTTTAACGATGAAACCATGCTCGCTGAGTTGAAGCTTAAACTCTTTGGTGTGTTTTTTACGTTTTGTTATTTTATTCTCTAGTTAAGATTATTATCTCTTAACTAGGTAGTCGAATCCATTAAACCATGTCGCACTTCAAGATGCGAGTTTGAAGTGGTATGGGTATAAGTTACAAAGATGTTAAGGTTATGCCCATATCAGTCGATACAATGATTAATGTATTACGATTATATTTACTTTGAGGACACCCTATGACAATTAACATCAATAACTCACCCACCTTTGCTCCGGCTAATAGCGGTAACGGTACACATTTAGAAGTCGCAGTTAAGGCTAAAGAATTAGCTGAAGAAGAGGGAAAAATGGCTCTCCAATTAATTGAAAGTGCGGCCCCTTCAAGCCGTTCAAGTAATTCAGTAGGTAATGCAGGGCACAATATTAATATTAAAGTCTGATAACGTATTAAATACTTACCTCAATAACCATCAAAAGCACCGCCAATGTTAAAAGCCTCTTCGGCACAGGCGGTGCTTTCATTGCGACGAATAAAAACCTTGTTGATATTACAAGAAAACAACTTTTATGAAATAAAACAGAAGTGATTACGTGTTTTAAATATAAAGTGCGCCTAAAGTTTCAAATTTTTTATAGCGAAAATATGCAGAAAAGTCATTTGAAATTACTTGTTTATGTTGAATAAATAATACGTTTAAATATGGCAACACATAACGATTGCATCTTCATAACCAAAACCTTTGGCACTAGGGTAATAGCCAGTACGTCGGCCTGTTTCTATAAAACCTGCATTCATATATAACATTTGTGCTGCAATATTTTTAGCGCGTACTTCTAACCATAATTTAACTGCGCCTTGTGCTTTTGCTTGATTAATAAACTGTGTCAAGAGTTTTTTACCCAATCCTTTACCTTGGTTACTTGGGTTGACACAAATATCCATTAGCGTTGCTTCGTCAATAACGTGCTCACCAATATAAAAGCCTATTATATTAGGTGGTTTGTTTAACGTGTCGCTAAGTTTTTCTCCGAAGTAGCGACCACTAATACAACTGCGAAAGGTTTTTTCACTCCAAGGATGAGAATGGCATTCGTCTTCTATGCGCATTAATGGGTTGATATCGGTAGGGATAATAGGCGTAAATATTAAAGAGTTATTCATATTTTTACATCATTGTTGCTGTTTATAATAGGTTAGTCATTATAGTTTGCCATAATTGTTTTTTTAAGGCTGGAGATTTACTCATTAGTTCAACACTTGGACTCATTAATTTATTATTAGTAGATTGAATTGTTGATACTTTGTTTTGATCAGCGTAGAAAAACCAATTAAATAAACCTAAATCAAGGTGATCTTTTTGAGCGGTAACTTCACCAATAGAAAGTTCAAACGTGAGTAATAAATCAGTAAAAAAGGTTTGTTTAGTTAGTATATCTAAGCTTTTTGTATCTTGTTTTAGATAACTGATGTCTGCTTCTGAGTTATTTTGAGCAGTTGAATAACCTTTAAAGGCTCTGGACCTGTGTTGCCACAAACTAATGCCCATTTCAGTTAACTGCTGATATTGTTTTTGGTTAATGCTCATGGCGTAATAATGACAGACTTGGGGGTTATTGAACAGTGTTTGGGAGAATTGAACAGCGCTTGAAAACAAAATAACTAGAAGAGATAAAAGAAAATGGCAGGGGTGGAGAGACTCGAACTCCCAACCATCGGTTTTGGAGACCGCTGTTCTACCAATTGGAACTACACCCCTGCAATGGAGGTGAATTATACTGATGCTAAAGCAAAGGTAAAGGGTAAAAGGTTAAAAAAATTGATTTGCTTGACTGTTTGGCTATTTTATAAACAAAGGGGTGGCGAACTTGCTCGCTACTGGTAATATTATACCAATGCCAATAAAACTAAGATCATTCTAAATGGTCTAAATCTCCAATAACATCGTTGCTTTCAATCCTAATATACCCATACCACTTCAAGATGCGAGCTTCAGAACTACATCATAAAGTGGTATAGCTAGCTATTGCTCAATCAAGCGCCGTGTTCTTGAAAATTTATCCTCATTGAAATTTGATCACTAACTTACTGGCAATGGTATTACTTATTTGATTTTTTCATTTCACAGAATCTAAATTTATCAGGGTAGGGGTAAACATCTTCGTAAATACCCTCAGCAACATTTTTCTGAGATTGTTTCCAGTAACTTGCCGTTAATAAATCTTCATGATGTAATTTAAATGCTTTTAAATACTTAGGATTGGCAAGCGCAAACGTGCCTAACTCTTCTGGGAACATATCGCCAGGCGCAACAGAATACCAAGGTTCAGCTGCGTAAATCTGCTCTTCAGTGACTGCTACCGGTTTTACTCTGAAATTAACTTCGTTCATGTAAGTTATTTCATCATAGTCGTAAAAAATCACTCGGCCATGTCGGGTTACCCCAAAGTTCTTCAATAACATATCACCTGGAAAAATGTTGGCAGAAATGAGCTCTTTAATCGCTTTGCCATAACCATTTAACGCATCTTCTATATCTTCGTCACTGGCTTTCGCTAAATAAAGATTTAATGGCACCATACGGCGTTCAATATATAAATGCTTAATAATAAGTAAGTCATCCTCATAACGAAGGAGTGATGGTGCAACTTTTTGTAACTCCTCTAGCACTTCAGTATCAAATCTGTCTTTAGGAAAGGCCACTTCAGAGTATTCCATTGTATCGGCCATGCGCCCAACTCTATCGTGTAGCTTTACTAATCTGTATTTACCTTTTACATCAGCACGGGTCATGTTTTTGCTAGGCGAGAATTTATCTTTAATAATTTTAAAAACATAAGGATATGATGGCAGCGTAAATACTGACATCACCATGCCTTTTATTCCAGGTGCTAACGTTAATTTGTCATTACTGTTATCTAGGTGATTTAAAAAATCACGATAGAATTGAGTTTTCCCCTGTTTATGAAAACCGATAGCGGAATATAAATCAGCCTTAGTTTTATGGGGAATTAATTCTTGTAAAAAGTTTACTAACGCATAAGGATGTAAGCAATCAACAAAGAAATAAGCACGGGCAAAGCCGAATACTACGGCCATGTCTTCACTTTTACTTAACAATGCATCGATATATAAACCGTCTTCATCATTTAATACCGAAACAATAAAAGGGGTTTGGCCAGCTGGAGACAATACCCGACCCATTAAATAAGCGCCTTTATTACGGTAGAAAGTAAAATTTAAAATATCAAATTGTAAATCTTCTAGCTTAAAACGGGTTTTATGTGCTTTACGGCGAAAAGCGCGGATCAAAATGTCAACGTCTGCGCTTAGGTTTTTAAAAGGAACTGTGCTTTTGTGAGCATTCATTATGTCGCAAATAGTTTCTTTTAGGCCTTTTATTTCTGGTTTATAAGAAGTGTAAATAAAGGGTGTAGGCCTGTCATCAAGACGTTGAGCTGTACTTTCTACAAAGATATAATCATTATGATAGTACCTACGTTCAAACAACCAACAAAATACTGAGTTATAGAAAGTTTCAGCTAGCTCTGGTTGCATGTGATCAGCAAGTAATTCAACATAATTTCGTTTTATTTGAAGCCATAATTCGTCATCGAGCGAGTGGATACAAAAATCTTGTTTGATAATTTCATACGTTTCTTTCACCCTTTCTTCATAAAAGGTGGTTCGGGCTGTAGCCGCTTTTTGTACCTCACTCCACTGAGATTGTTGGAAGCGTTGTTGGGCTGATTTGGTTATTTCGATAAATAGGTGAATATGGCGATCGAAGCCATTAATAATAGTGTTGGCTATGTCGCCAGCGAGATTTTGCATAAAGGCCTACTAACTAAGGGGTATTTCTAAGTGTAAAAAGCATACGCTAATATATTGACTAAGCGAGAATTTATTGAAAAATTATTAAATATTATTGTACCTTACGGAGATATCAATGTACGAATTGATAATTACCCAAGTAATTTTTCTGATTTTTCTTGCTATCAAAAGCTTCGGGCTCTAAAATTACGCGCTTTTATTACAACACTTTAGACTGAACAAGGCTCTTCTTAATATATTATCATGCGCGTATCTGACTTTTTTTTTGATTTACCTACTGAACTAATTGCTCGTTTCCCTAAAGCTGATCGTACTGATAGTCGATTAATGCTACTCGAGGGAGATTCTGGCGCAATAACTGATCTTGGTTTTAAAGATATTCTAGCGCAATTAAATGCTGGCGATTTAATGGTATTTAATAATACTCGTGTTATTCCTGCACGTATGTTTGGGCAAAAATCTACTGGCGGAAAAATTGAAGTATTGGTTGAGCGTTTAATTGACAAAAATACTGTGCTAGCTCACATTCGAGCGAGTAAATCACCAAAGGTAGGGGCAGAGTTGTTGCTTGAAGGATTAGTCAAAGCAACAATGGTCGCGCGTCATGGTGCTTTGTTTGAACTGAAATTTCAGGGCGAGAAATCAGTGCTTTCAATACTCGATGATATTGGTCATATGCCATTACCCCCTTATATAGACAGACCCGACGAAGATAGTGATCGTGAGCGTTATCAAACAGTCTATAATGAAAAACCTGGTGCGGTTGCTGCGCCAACTGCAGGATTGCATTTTGATGAGCTATTACTTGATCAAATTAAATGCAAAGGCGTTGAATTGGCTTTTGTTACCTTACATGTAGGCGCAGGTACTTTTCAGCCAGTAAAAGTTGATGAAATTGCTGATCACAACATGCATGCTGAATATGTTGAAGTGCCACTTGAGGTGATTGAGCAAATTAAAAAGACTAAAGCTCGTGGTGGTAGGGTTGTGGCTGTTGGAACAACCTCTGTTCGCTCTTTAGAAAGTGCGGCTAAGTCGGCAGAAGTAGCAGGTAAAGAATTAACTGCTTTTTATGGTGATACGGATATTTTTATCACGCCAGGCTATGAATTTAAAATAGTAGATGCGTTGTTAACTAATTTTCATTTATCAGAATCTACACTGTTAATGCTCGTAAGTGCTTTTTCGGGTTATGAAAATATTATGAATGCCTATCATCATGCTATTAGTGAACAATATCGTTTTTTTAGTTATGGTGATGCAATGTTTCTTACTAAACAGGCGTTTACTAAGAAAAAATAAGAAAAATATCTCTTCGTCGTTAAAAAAGTTATAAAAATACCAACCACCAGCCTGTTTAGCTGTTAGGAAAATTTATGAACAATAAAATGAAATATGAATTAATTAACACTGACGGCAAAGCCCGTCGTGGCCGTTTAACCTTTACACGTGGTGTGGTTGAAACGCCCGCATTTATGCCAGTAGGAACTTATGGCACAGTAAAGGGGATGAAAACAGAAGAAGTAGAAGCAACAGGTGCTCACATTATTTTGGGTAATACTTTTCATCTAATGTTGCGACCAGGTACAGATATAATTGAACAACATGGCGGTTTACATGGGTTTATGAATTGGGATAAGCCAATTTTAACTGACTCGGGTGGTTTTCAAGTGTTTAGCTTAGGTAAAATGCGCAAAATCACTGAAGAAGGTGTCTGCTTTAGTTCACCAGTCAATGGTGAAAAAATCATGCTGACACCTGAGCGTTCTATGGAGGTGCAGCGGAAACTAGGCTCAGATGTTGTGATGATTTTTGATGAGTGTACGCCACATCCAGCAACACATAAAGAATCACAAGATTCCATGGAATTATCACTTCGTTGGGCGCAACGCTCGAAAGACGCACACGGAGATAACCCATCAGCACTTTTTGGTATAGTGCAAGGTGGCATGTTTGAAGACTTACGTGAAGTGTCTGTTAATGGTTTGAAAGCGATTGATTTCGATGGTTATGCCATTGGCGGCCTCTCGGTAGGTGAACCGAAAGAAGATATGATTCGCATATTAGATCATACAGCGCCCTTGATTCCCGAAAATAAGCCCCGATACTTGATGGGAGTGGGTAAACCAGAAGATTTAGTTGAAGGTGTGCGTCGCGGAATAGATATGTTTGATTGTGTCATGCCAACCCGTAACGCCCGCAATGGCCATTTGTTTGTCAATACGGGTGTGGTTAAAATCAGAAATGCGACTAACAAAACGGATACTGGACCGCTAGATTCAACGTGTGATTGCTACACATGTAAAAATTATTCACGTGCCTATTTACATCACTTAGATAAGTGCCGAGAAATTTTAGGTTCGCAGTTAAATACCTTGCACAA
>Ga0105358_10002089_pt1 | contig 10683 bp, 8 predicted proteins | sample GOMGulsemesocosm_5_FD_83509 | JGI IMG/M metagenome (GOLD analysis project Ga0105358, IMG submission 83509) | Methane-oxidizing microbial communities from mesocosms in the Gulf of Mexico - GOM15C Gulf of Mexico | ecosystem: Environmental > Aquatic > Marine > Cold seeps | place: Gulf of Mexico...
GCGAAATAGCGGAGTCAGTGTGCCCCTGTTTATGGGCATTACTGGTGTAAATGAGCATATTGAGCTTGTTTTTAACGCCGTATTATCAAATGCAGTAGTTATGCTGAGGTCTCTAAATAGGAGTATACAGTGGAAGATTTGCAAGCACTATTTAACAACACAGTAGCGACTGGTGAACTGCAGCAGTGTTATCAAGCTTTATGTGTAGAGCAGCCGACACTGCGCCGCAGGGAGCAGGCAGAACTCTTAAAGGTATCTGAAGCAGCGCTGATTGATAATCACTGTGGTGTGGCAAGTGTACGTTTATCAACAGAGTTTAGCGATATTATCAAGGCACTGCCTGCACTGGGTTACATTATGACTTTAACCCGCAATGATAGCGCGGTGCATGAGCGCAAAGGTTGCTACGATAATGTCAGTGTGAGGGGGCCAATGGGCTTAGTGATCACTGAGGATAGAAAAATTGATTTACGTATTTTTGTCAATCGCTGGGCTAGCGGTTTTGCTGTGCAAGAGCCTATTAAAGAAGGGTTTAGGTACTCACTGCAGTTCTTTGATGGCGCAGGTGGTGCTATCCAGAAAATATTTTTGCAACCAACTAGTGATGTGCAAGCGTTTGTTGCATTAGTGAACAAGTACAATGATGATACAGTTGCACCACTAAGCTTTAGCGAGTTGCCTGCAGACCCATACAACGTTGAGACAGCGCAAGTGGATAGACAAATGCTGATTGCTGATTGGCAGGCAATGACCAATGTACACCAGTTTTTTGGCATCTTAAAAAAGTACCAAGTTAGCCGAGAACAGGCCTTTGAAATTGTCGGAGCGCCTTTAGCGCGACCGGTTGATCCTCTGTTAATGGCTAATTTTTTGACAAAAATTGCAGCAAGTGCTCTATCGATTATGTGTTTTGTGGGTAATCACGGCAATATTCAAATTCATACTGGGGCAATCGAGACCGTCAAAAAAGTGGGGCCTTGGTTAAATATTTTAGACCCTGAATTCAACCTGCATTTACTGCAAGAGAATATCGCCAACGCTTGGGTAATTAAGAAACCGAGCGTGGATGGCAATATTACCTCGCTTGAACTCTATGATAAAAAAGGCGCGACAATAGCGCAGTTCTTTGGTCAGCGCGTTGAAGGAGAAGCGGAAAATAGGCGTTGGCGCTCGCTGGTTGAATCTTTGCTAGTTGAGGAAGCCGTGGTATGAAACCGCGTACTAAGAAAACCCGTACTATGAAAATCAATTTGGCCGCTGGTGTTTTGTGTCTAGTCACATTGACCACTGGGCTGTACGCAGCCCCTAAAACGGTTGTTTCTGCCGATGGTTCATTAACAGAGATAGTGTACGCTTTAAAGCAAGAGCATACTCTAGTCGGTGTAGATACAACCTCAGGATATCCTATTGCAGCAACCAAGTTACCGCAAATCGGCTATAAGCGTAATATTTCGGCAGAAGGAGTGCTGTCACTGTCGCCACAAGTGCTGATAGCCACCCGTGATTCAGGCCCTGATATTATCTTATCGCAAATAGCAGAAGCGGGGGTGACAATTGAGCGCTTCAGTGCCAAACCCGGGCTAGATGTGGTGAAAGATAAAATTCTTGGGGTGGCAACACTTTTAGACGTTGAATCGGCAGGAGAACAGCTGTGGCAAAAAGTGGCGGCTGATGTGGCTGCCGCTAGAGAGCAATTATCTCGTGTTGAAAAGCCGATTAATGTCATGTTTGTACTCAGTGCGCGCAGTGGCAGTGTATTAGTGTCAGGCAGTGATACTATGGCAGATGCCGTCATTTCTCTCTCAGGTGCTAACAACGCAGTACAGGGCTTCAGCGGTTATAAGCCTATGTCAATTGAAGCTATTATTAGCGCTGCACCCGATGTCATCTTAATGATGGACAGAGGGGGGGAGCACGGCGCTGGCGATGAAATCTTCAATCGCGAAGGTTTCAATTTAACACCTGCAGCAATAAATAAACGCTTAGTGAAAATGAATGGTATGTTGATGTTGGGTTTTGGACCGCGCATTGGCGATGCCCTGAAAGGGCTTATTGGTGCATTCTATCCACAGCTAAAAAGTAATAATGCACAATGAATAACAGCGTTTCAATAGGGTTAACTGCGCGTGAGTTAAGAATTAAATGGAGCATCATTAGCTTATCTGTGGCTTTGCTTTTATGCCTAGTGATCTCTGTTGGTATTGGGCCGATGCCAATCAGTATGCTCGATTCTTTCTCGGTTATTCTCTCCAAAGTAGGGTTGATCGAAAGCAGTGCACCCCAAGCGGTACAGAGTATTGTCAGTTCAATTCGACTGCCTAGATCGCTACTGGCTATTTTGGTTGGCGCTGCTCTCGCTGTTTCAGGAGCGGCTATGCAAGGTTTGTTTCGCAATCCGCTAGCGGATCCCGGTCTTATTGGGGTAACAGGTGGTGCTTCCCTCGCGGCTGTGTTACTGATTGTATTAGGCGGCAGTAGCTTCAGTTTCCTATATACCGTTTTTGGTGATTACGCGTTAATGGTCGCTGCCTTTTGCGGGGCTTTTACCACCACTATGTTGGTATCAAAAGTCGCTACGACTCAATTTGGTACTTCGGTCACGAGCATGTTGCTCGCAGGAATTGCTATCGGTATTGTGACGGGGGCCGCGGTAGGTGTGCTGACATTTCTCGCCGATGACGCACAGCTGCGCACTCTGACATTTTGGGCCATGGGCAGCTTAGGTGGTGCGAGTTGGAGTACGGTATTAGCGGCGGGCTCTTTAATTACAATCACTTTAGTGTTTATGCCGAGTCAGGCTAAAAACCTCAATGCATTATTGCTCGGTGAATCCGAGGCAAGGCACTTAGGGGTTAATGTGGAGCGAGTGAAACGACAGATCATTATGCTAGCAGCTATTGGGGTCGGTGCAAGCGTTGCCGTTTCAGGCATGATTGGGTTTGTCGGTCTGATAGTACCGCATATTATCCGTTTAACGCTGGGGCCTGATCATCGCTATTTGCTATTGGCCAGTGCCGCGCTTGGTGGCTTGTTTTTATTAGTAGCCGATATGATTTCACGCACTATTATTGCACCGGCGGAGCTGCCTATCGGTTTAATTACGACCATTATTGGCGGTCCATTTTTCATCTATATGGTGATCTATAGAACGCGGAGTAACGCTTTGTGAGTTTTCAAGTAGAAGACATTAGCTTGTATATGGGGGATAAAAAGCTGATTGCGAATGTGAGTTTAAATGTTATCCCCGGTGAGCTTTTAGCTGTGTTAGGCCCTAACGGTGCCGGTAAATCGACCCTTTTTAAAGTAATGGCGGGAGAGTATCAGCACTACAGCGGCAGCATGCTGTTAAAAAATACAAGGTTTGAGGATTATGTGGGTCGAACACGCGCTAGTCTGCTTGGGGTACTGCCGCAATCTTCACAGCTTAACTTCGCCTTTAGTGTTTTTGAAGTGGTGATGTTGGGGCGATTACCGCACAGTAGCGGTCGCATCAGAGATCGTGAAATCGCCTATCAAGCGATGGAGCAAGTGGCGGTGGGCCACTTGGCACAAGCGCTGTATCCATCGCTTTCGGGCGGTGAAAAACAGCGGGTACAATTGGCGCGGGTGCTGTGTCAGATATGGGAAGAAGTGCCTGGGCAAAGCCGCTATTTGTTATTGGATGAGCCCACCTCTGCATTAGATTTAGCCCATCAACACCATACTCTAGCTCTCGCTAAAGAGCTTGCGGCACAAGGTGTGGGGGTGATGAGCATATTGCACGATCTCAATTTAGCGGCGCAGTATGCCGATAGAATTTTATTGTTAGGAGATGGCAAAGTTGTTGCCCAAGGTCTGGTCGATGAGATATTAACCCCTGACAAAATATCAACACTATATGGTATCGATGTTGAAGTGATCCCTCATCCTAAAAGAGCCCACCCTTTAGTTGTTTCTCTATAATTAGATTATCAAAGAGGATTAATAAAATACAGGCTTACAAAATCTATCGATACTCTGGGTGAGGGATTAAAAGGGTATAGTGATGCTTAACAGCTCATTACCGATATCGTTTAATAAGGCGGCGCATGCTGGTGCAGTACGCCGTTTTTGAAGTCAGATTAAGTGAGCACTTTCTCGACACTACGCTGCCACAATTGCTGGTGGGCGGTACGCTGCTGATCATCCCAACGGCTGCTAAATTGCGCCTGCTTTTGCCAGCGCTCAGTGATGTCTTGCAGCGATTTAAAAATTCCCACTTGTAAACCGGCAAGGTAGGCAGCTCCTAGTGCGGTCGTTTCAACTAAGCTTGGGCGCTGCACATCAACGGCCGTTAAATCGCTTAAGAATTGCAGCATCCAGTCGTTGTTGGCCATGCCACCATCCACGCGCAGTTTATCTAATTGGATACCTTCATCTTCAATGGCGCTAATTAAATCTTTGGTTTGATAACAAACCGCTTTTAGGGCAGCGGCGACAATATCGGGAATGCCCGTATCACGTGTTAAACCAAAGATAGCGCCGCGCGCATTTGGATCCCAGTGTGGAGCACCTAGACCAGTAAAAGCAGGCACCATGACGACTTGAGAATCACTGCTCGCTGCACGCGCGAGAGCTTCGACTTGTCGGGCGTCGTCGATAATTTTGATGCCATCGCGCAGCCACTGGATAGCAGCACCTGCAATAAAGATACTGCCCTCTAATGCGTAGCTGACCTTGCCGTTGAGGCGGTAGCCGACAGTGGTTAATAAGCGGTGTTTGGATTTTACCGCGGTGTCTCCAGTATTGATGATCAAAAAGCAGCCAGTGCCGTAAGTGCTTTTTGCCATTCCGCTATTAAAGCAAGCCTGGCCAAATAAAGCCGCTTGTTGATCGCCGGCGATACCGGCGATTTTAATGCCATCGCCAAAGATGTGCGCAGCGCTGGTGCCAAAATCAGCAGCGCAGTCTTTCACTACGGGCAGCATACTTTTGGGAATATCTAAAAGGGCTAACAGCTCGCTGTCCCACTCTTGCCTGTGGATATTAAACAACATAGTGCGTGAAGCGTTAGTGGCATCGGTCGCGTGGCTTTTACCTTCTGTTAAATGCCAGAGCAAATAACAGTCGACAGTGCCAAATAATAAGTCACCGGCTTGAGCACGCGCTCTAGCGCCCTCCACATTGTCCAGTATCCAAGCGACCTTGCTGGCAGAGAAGTAAGCGTCAATTAACAGGCCGGTCTTGGCGGTTATACGCTCTGAATGACCTTTTTTTACGAGTTCAGAGCAATATTCATGGGTGCGCCTATCTTGCCAAACAATGGCGTTATACACCGCTTCGCCAGTATTTTTATCCCAGACGATGGTGGTTTCTCGCTGATTGGTGATCCCTATCGCGCTGATTTGGCTGGCGGTTAGTTCAGCACTCTTTAGCGCTTTTTTACAAGTGGCTAAAGTGGACTCAAGAATGTCTTGAGGGCGATGTTCTACCCAGCCGTCACTGGGAAATATCTGTTCAAATTCCTGTTGTTCTTGGCAGATAAGTTGTGCATTTTCATCGAATATAATCGCTCTTGAGCTGGTGGTGCCTTGATCGATGGAAAGAATATATGATTTCATTATTTGACACCTTGCTATTGTGTTGATTGAGCAATAATCTATGGGAATATTATTTACGCTTAAGTGAGATCATGACTAGCCAACAGCGACAAAGTAAAATTCTCGCACTGATAAATGACACAGGTTTTGTCAGTATTGATCAATTAGTTGAACGCTTTAAAGTCACTCCGCAAACCATCCGGCGCGATTTAAACGCGATGGCTGATGCCGGTCAAATTCGCCGTCACCATGGCGGCGCCCAAAGAGAATCTAGCACAGAGAATGAAGATTATCAAAGCAGAAAAATCAATCATTTAGAAGCTAAAAAAGCCATGGCGACGCAAGTGGCTAAGATGGTGCCTAACGGAGCTTCAGTATTCATCAATATCGGTACCTCGACGGAGTTAGTGGCAAGGGCGCTGCTCAATCATCAAAACTTGAAAGTGGTGACTAATAATATTCATGTCGCCTCTATTCTCTCGGCGAATGCCGGTTTTCAAGTCATTATAGCGGCCGGTGAGGTCCGTCATAGTGATGGTGGGATTGTCGGCGAGGCGACTTGTGATTTTATCAGCCAATTCAATATGGATATTGGTATTATAGGCATCAGTGGTATAGGTGTTGATGGATCTTTATTGGATTTCGATTTTCGGGAAGTTAAAGTCGCCCAGTCGATTATCGCGAACTCCTCCAAAGTGGTGCTTTGCGCGGATCATTCAAAATTTGGCCGAAATGCGATGGTGAAACAAGCCAACATTACCCAAATAGATGCTTTAGTGACCGACGCAGCTGTTCCCGTCGACATCAAAAAATTACTTGATCCGTTAAGTATTGATATTTTTGTCTGTACGCAAGGCTAGCTTTCCCCTTTGAAAGGTTGAAAAAGGGTGATAACTGCCAGTAAAGGTATAATGTTAACGCAACATTGGTGGTGTGATAGTGCTCATTTACGGTCACGCTATCCAGCTAGTTTGACCTAGCACTTAAACTTGAATTGATTTTTGTGCCGCTTTAGGCAACAATTTCGATAGATATCAGTTATATATTTTGGAGTAAGAAGTGGTTAGTCAAATGCAGGTGCCAAGTGATGAACAAGGTTCGGATATTCTATTTGCCAGGCAATCTATCTACAGTAAAAACAGAGACGTTGAGTATTACGAACTGCTGTTTCGCAACGCAGATAATGCGTTTGACCCTAGCATTAATGATGAAGATGCGACTTTTGAAGTAATCACTAACAACTATTCAAATGTTATCAATGACGGTGAAACCAAAACGGTCCCTTGTTTTATCAAAGTGACAGATGAGTTATTACTCAATGGCAAATTACCTGATTTGCCAAAAGGGCATTTTGTGCTCGAACTACTAGGGCGCTCTAATATCACTCCGGAGCTAGTTGAAAGGCTAAAAGAGCTTGGCAAACAGGGAGTTAGATTAGCGCTATCTGATTACGATCCAAGAGAGAGGCGCTTTGATGTCCTGTTAAATATCGTGCATATTTTGAAACTGGATTTGCGTCGCCTCGGCATTGATTCGATGCCGAGTTTAATGGCTAAATTAAGACCTTTTGGATTGGAGTTACTGGCTGATAAAGTAGAGTCAAAAGAACAGTTTTTACGCTGCGTAGAAATGGGCTTTTCATTCTATCAAGGATTTTTCTTAAGTGAACCTGCGACAGCTAAAGGTAAAAAAATTAGTGCCAATAAGCTAGTGCTGTTACAAATGCTGGCCGAAATTGACAAGCCTAATGCCACCGCCAATAGTATCGAAGAAATAGCGCTAAATGACCCTAACCTCACCTTTAAGATACTAAAAGTTGTCAACTCTGCCGCTTTTAGTACGCCTAAAGAAATTGTTTCTCTGTCCCACGCGATTACTCTGTTAGGCATGAACCAGATTAAACGTTGGATCATTATTTTCATGACGGCAAGTGGTGGAAAATCCTCGGGTGATCTGGTGAACAACATGCTGGTACGCGGGCGGATGTGTGAATTAATCTCTGAAATGTCAGGACAGCAAGACCCGATCAGTTATTTTATGGTGGGTTTACTGTCTCAACTTGATGCTCTACTCAATATAGAAATGGAAGAGTTACTGACTCAAATGCCGTTAACCGCAGACATATCGGCGGCAATTCTATCTCATGAAGGAATGATGGGTGAAATCTTAGGGGATGTGAAATATTATCAACACGGCGATTTTGAAGCGATACGCGGCTCCTTGGCGAGTAATTTTTATCAGATGGCCTACCGCCACAGTATTAATTGGGCTGATCAAGTGATGAAAGCACTATAATCACGATTTATTTCGATATTACTGCTATTTGAATGTAAGGTTTTGGGTGATTATTTGGTGGGAAAACAACAACAAGTGGATGTGGGGAAAAGAACCGGGAAGTTTGCATTAACATTTATCTTTCGAGTGTGGTTGATTGTGGTTATTGCCGTCGTTGTCCTAATCGAATCCATTTGGTTGCCCAATAGCTTGAATGCAGAACTTGACCGGCAAATAAACCAATTTCAATTGGTTTTACAAGTTTCTAGCAGGTTAGCAAACAAACAGAGTTCGGACCAGGAACGGGCTTTGTTACTGCAGCAATTAAATCAAAAAGCAGTATCGCAAGACTGGCAAGAAATTGTCTTTGCTCCTGAAATAGATTTGCGCAATCAGGCAAAAAGCGAGTTACACCGACAGTTATTATTGCAGCGCATGCCTGATTCTAATTATGCTTATGGGTTATGGTTTAGCCCGAGCGACGTTATTCAAGAAAAACGTTTTACCTACCGCTCGTTTGAATTTTTCGTGATTGCACTGATCACCCTTATGGTGGTGCTTATTTGGCGTCGGCGTACCTTACTGCATGAAAAATTAGACAATATTAGCTTGGCCGCTCAGGCTTTATCCAATGGTGATACCTCTAAGCCATTTCCAAGCTTGAACCCTCGCTCATCGTTGCTTAAATTAGCCAATGCCTTTGAAATAATTCGCTCCTCTCAAAGTGCCATGCGCCGTACAATGAGGTCTCAGGTAGAGACTATAAAGATTATTGAACAGCGTTTATTGACGCAAACGACTGAAAAAAAATTGGCTGAACAGCGACTGCTAGAGTCACATCAAGTAGCCAGTATCGGTAGTTGGGAGTGGGAAATTGCAGCGGATAGAGTGTGGTGTTCACAGAGCTTAATAGAAACACTCGGGCTTGATTCTGAAAAAAGTGTGTTAAAGGTCGAGGATTTTCTACAGCAAGTGCACTCGGCGGACAAAAAAACGTTACTCAAGAAAATAAGAGCTAATATTCACATTGGCGCAAGCATCTCCAGTGAATTTAGATTGTCTTTAGATGGTAATATCAAACACGTGCATTTGTTGGCTAATGTACGACGCCATCAAGATAGTAGTTTAAAGATGGTAGGCACTTGCCAAGACATTTCGGGGCGTAAAAGCATTGAATTCCTGCTCAGAAAGCTAACCAGTGTCATTACTGCGACGAATTCTGGTGTAATGATTACCGATGTTATCGGTACCATTGAATACGTTAACCCTAGATATGCGCAAAGCGGGGGTTTTGAAGTGTCTGAATTAGAGGGTATTCCTTCAGTCATGTTATCTAGAGAGTGTCTCCCTCAAGATCAGTACGATAGCATGTGGAAAGATATTCTCAGCGGTAAAAACTGGCGAGGCGATTTAGAAAATATCCGCAAGGACGGCAGCTTTTACTGGTCAAATGTTGTCATTTCGCCGATTAATAACGAATACGAAGAATTGACCAATTTTGTCATATTAGTCGAAGATATCTCAGAGCTAAAAGACGCTAAAGAGAAAATGAAACATTTAGCCCTCTATGATGGCTTGACGGGGTTACCTAATAGACGTCTTTTCTATCGCGCATTAAAAAAGTTATTTCAGTCTAATGTGATGGATTCGCCTTCGGTAGTGATGTTGTTTGACCTGGACGGATTTAAAAATATTAACGATGCTCAAGGTCACGCCGTTGGTGATAAAGTGTTAATCGAGGTCGCTAACCGACTAGAGCAATATCTTCCCGAAGAAAGTGTTGTTGCGCGTTTAGGGGGAGATGAGTTCGCCATGCTGATTAACGAAGTTAGAGATGTTGAGCAAGTGGACATTATTGCGCAAAACTATTTAAAAGTTATTTCAAAACCTTACGCCATTGAAGGGGCTGAAATAAAGATAAGTACCAGTATAGGACTTTCCTGGCTGCCTAAAGATGGTCGGTTACCTGATACCATTTTGAAAAATGCGGACTTGGCGATGCATCAAGCCAAAGAAATGGGGCGCAACCAATACCGACAGTTCACCGAGCAGCTTAACGAACAAGTACAGCGCTATATTCGCTTTTCAAAAGAGATGCCTGATGCTTTACGAAAAGGGCAGTTTAGGCTTGATTTCCAACCTAAAGTAGACTTGCGAGCGAATCAGATTATCGGAGTTGAAGCACTAGTGCGTTGGCAGCATCCAGAGTTAGGGCTGGTCTCACCTTTTGATTTTATATCCATTGCTGAGGATACTGGGTTTATCGTTCCCCTAGGCAATTGGGTATTTGCAGAGGCGTGTCGAAATATGAAAAAAATGCGTGATTTAGGGGACGCAAATATTTCTTGTGCGATTAATATCTCATTGCGCCAGTTTAAAGACCCTACTCTGTTGGGAGTGATGGAAAAATCTCTGCGCGACAATCAAATTGAACCTCGCTTGATTGAAGTTGAAATTACTGAATCATTGTTGATGGAAGATGTTGAACAGGCTATTTTAACCTTACAAAAAATTAAGCAGTTAGGTATCAGCGTCGCCATTGATGACTTTGGTACAGGGTTTTCCTCTTTTGCCTATCTCAAGAGCTTACCGATTGATGTGCTAAAAGTAGATAGAACATTTGTTAAAGATATCCCACTCAGTGAAGGGGATATGAAAATAACCTCTGCTATAATATCGATGGCACATAGTTTGAATTTGAAAGTGGTTGCTGAGGGGATAGAAACAGATGACCAGCGCCAATTCTTAATTGAACAAGACTGCGATATAGGCCAAGGGTATCTATTTGGTAAACCAGTGTCTATTGATCGACTTAAAGAGGTATTAGATAATTATTAAATACGCTTTTAAA
>Ga0105358_10002090_pt1 | contig 10677 bp, 5 predicted proteins | sample GOMGulsemesocosm_5_FD_83509 | JGI IMG/M metagenome (GOLD analysis project Ga0105358, IMG submission 83509) | Methane-oxidizing microbial communities from mesocosms in the Gulf of Mexico - GOM15C Gulf of Mexico | ecosystem: Environmental > Aquatic > Marine > Cold seeps | place: Gulf of Mexico...
GGGTTAAACACTGCTGGATTTATTTCTGGTTATCGTGGCTCCCCTCTTGGCAATTTAGATCGTGAACTTTGGAAAGCCAAAAAATATATAAAAGAACATCATATTGAATTTGAAGCTGGCATTAACGAAGAACTGGGTGCAACGGCTGTTTGGGGTTCTCAACAAGTTGATTTATTTAAAGGTGCCAAATATGACGGCGTCTTTGGTATGTGGTATGCAAAAACACCCGGTGTCGATCGTTCTGGTGACGTTTTAAAACATGCCAATTATGCAGGAACAGCTAAATTTGGCGGTGTTCTCGCCCTAGCCGGTGATGACCATAACTGTAAATCATCCACCATTCCCTGCCAGTCTGAATATGCATTTATGGATGCGCAAATTCCCGTTTTAAATCCGTCTAACGTACAAGAATTTTTGGACTATGGTATTTATGCATGGGAAATGTCACGCTTTTCTGGCTGTTGGGTCGGGATGAAAACCATATCTGAAACGGTTGATGCCTCTGCTTCCGTCTATGTGGATCCAAACCGTATTGAAACTATTTATCCCGATATTCAACTGCCCGTAGATGGTGTTCACATTCGCTGGCCCGATAAACCGCTAGATCAAGAATACCGCCTGCAAAAACATAAATTATATGCTGCCATTGCCTTTGCCCGCGCAAATAAATTAGATCGCGTGATGATCGATAGTGAAAAAGCCCGCCTTGGTATTGTGACATCCGGTAAATCTTACCAAGATGTCTTACAAGCCCTTGAAGATTTGGGCATCGATAAAGCCCGCGCCAGCCAATTGGGTATTCGCCTGTATAAAGTTGCCATGCCTTGGCCTTTAGAACCTGAAGGCATTAAAGAATTCACTACTGGCCTTGATGAAATTTTGGTTATTGAAGAAAAACGTGCGGTCATTGAAAACCAATTAAAAGAACAACTTTACAACTGGGATGAAGAAAACCGTCCTCGTGTTATTGGTAAATTTGATGAAACGGGCGAATGGATCCTGCCCAGTACAAACGAATTAAGCCCTGCACGCATTGCACGCGTCATTTCAGCACGTATCAAAAAATATTATACCGACGATAAAATGACAGAACGGCTCGCATGGCTTGATGGTAAAGATGCTGAACTGGCCCGTCCACGCAACACAACACACCGCACACCGACATTCTGTTCAGGCTGCCCCCATAACACCTCTACCGTTGTTCCAGACGGCTCTCGCGCATTGGCGGGCATTGGGTGCCATTACATGGCAACGTGGGTGCGTCCAGAAACAACCATGACCTTTACCCAAATGGGTGGTGAAGGCGTAACATGGGTTGGCCAAAGCCATTTCACAGACGAAAAACATGTTTTTGCCAATCTTGGTGATGGAACATATTACCATTCTGGCCTTCTCGCCATTCGCCAAGCCTTAGGTGCCAATGTAAACATCACCTATAAAATCTTATTCAACGCAGCAGTTGCCATGACGGGTGGCCAACCGGTTGATGGCCCCCTAACCATTCAAGGCATCACACAACAGCTTCAGGGTGAAGGTGTTAAACGCATCGCCATTGTTGCCGATGATCCAAATAAATATCCAAGCAAAGCTGATTTCCCATCAATCGTCACATTCCATCATCGTGATGATTTAGACGCTGTTCAAAAAGAACTCAGAGATTGGACGGGTGTTTCAACCTTGATTTTCGATCAAGAATGCGCAACTGAATTACGCCGTAAACGCAAACGCGGCCTTGCCGTAAAACCGACAAAACGCCTGTTCATCAATGACGCTGTCTGTGAAGGCTGTGGCGATTGCGGCATTAAATCCAATTGTGTTTCTATCACGCCAAAAGAAAGCGCCTTGGGTCGCAAACGTAAAATCGATCAATCCAGTTGTAATATGGATTATTCCTGTGTGAAAGGTTTCTGCCCAAGTTTTGTTTCTGTTCATGGTGGTTCTTTGCGCAAAAAAGAAGGCAGTACGGATGCGGCTCAGTTTAATACAGCCCTTTTGCCTGCACCAACGTTGCCTTCTGTCAAAGATACCTATTCCATTGTTGTCACAGGTATTGGTGGCACAGGCGTTGTAACCATTGGTGCCCTATTAGGTGTCGCTGCCCATATGGAAAAGAAAGGTGTTTCCGTTCTGGATATGGTTGGATTGGCCCAAAAGAACGGATCTGTCATTTCACATATTCGTTTGGCCAATGCGCCAGAAGACATCCATGCGGTTAAAATTCCTGCTGGTGAAGCAGATTTAATGTTGGGTTGTGATCTTGTCACATCTGCCAGTTTTGATGCTTTGGCAAAATTAAAAGCAGATAAATCAAAAGTGATCATTAATGACTATATGGTCATGACACCTGATTTCGCAGCCAATCGCGATGCCCCCTTCCCCACTGACAGCATGAAAAATACCATTATAGATTCTGTAAATCAGGAAGATACGTGGTTTATCAACGCCAGTGAACTCGCCACTCAATTGTTGGGCGATTCAATCGGGTCAAACTTATTTGTCGTCGGTTACGCATTCCAAAAAGGGCTGATCCCTGTTTCTGAAAGTTCCATTCTAAAAGCAGTTGAATTAAATGGTGTTGCCATTGACTTTAATAAACGCGCCTTTGGTCTTGGCCGATGGGCTGCACATGATTTGAAAAAATTGACCGCATCATTAAATGACGAGACAGCTCTTGAAGATAGCTTCCCGACAAGCCTAGAAGATATCATTGCTCATCGCATTAAACATCTAACCAACTATCAAGATAAAGCTTATGCCGATAAATACCGTCACATGGTTGAACGTGTAGAGCGCGCAGAAAAAGAACTCGGCCTTGATAAACAAGACTTAAGCCTTTCAGTTGCCCATACCTTGGCAAAACTAATGGCTTATAAGGATGAATATGAAGTCGCTCGCCTTTATAGTGACCCCGAATTCAAGCGCAAACTTGATGAACAATTTGAAGGTGATTACAAGCTCAGCTTCCATTTAGCACCACCACTTATGGCAAAAACAAACCCACATACAGGTCATCTCATTAAAAAAGAATTTGGCCCGTCGATGTTAAAAGCCTTTAACTTCCTTGCTAAATACAAAGGTTTGCGTGGTGGTACATTTGATGTCTTTGGCAAAACCGCTGAACGTAAAATGGAGCGCCTTCTCATTTCACAATATATGGGTACCTTGGAAGAGATCTGTCAAAACCTCAACCCGGCCACATATGAAACCGCTGTTAAAATCGCAGACCTTCCACGCGACATTCGAGGCTTCGGCCATGTGAAAGAAGATGCAATCAAAGACGTTAAGGCCAGAGAGATCGATCTCTTGTCTAAATTTCGAGAAAAAGGCAAAGAACCCATTGCCGCTGAATAAATAAAGACATCAAGATGCCCATAAAATAACCGAAACGGTGCCAACCTTACCTACAAATGGTATGGGTTGGCATTTCGACCTTATAGCCCGCACAGGGCATTACCACTGCCTTAAAGCACGTACCATAACAACGCAGGTAAAACTGCAAACCCCATAAACGTGGAAACAATAACAAGACCTGCGACTTCTTCGGGACGTTGCCCATAACGTTGTGCAAATAAATAACAAAAAACAGCCGCGGGCATCGCGCATTGTAAAATTACAACGCCTGCTGCGGCCCCGCTTAATCCCATTATGGATGCCAAGGCGACACCAACACCAAACCCCATACCCAATCGTAAAGATGACAGCCAGAATGCTGTTTTCAGACTACCTATTTTCAAACTGGCCAAAGAAACGCCAAGGGTGAATAACATTAAGGGAATGGTCAAATCACCAATAAGCTTTGTCGTATTAAAAATCCATGCGGGTACAGCCAAATCACCGAACAAAAAGATCGAGGCAAAAATGGTTGCCGGAATAACGGGCATCTTCAACACTGATTTAATCGAAAAGTTACCCGATACGAATGACACACCCACAGTCATTTGCAAAACCACATAGACAGTGAAAAAAGCAACAGCCAACGCAAGACCTTCATCCCCGAACGCCAATAGGCACAAAGGAAGCCCCACATTCCCAACATTGGGCCATGTCAAAGCTTGTAAAAATGCACGTTGCGGCAATTTGAAAATAGCTAAAACAGCAGACCCGACAAAAAGGAAAGCAAGGTTGGCTGCAATGGCTGCAATTCCCATGTCCCAAAGTTTTGATAAATCCAATTCGACCTTTGCCAAGGCATAAAACACCAAACAAGGCGTTCCAAAGTAGGTCACAATTGATGTGATTAGATCAACATCAAAACTGCGCCCGGAACGCGCCCAGCCGTACCCAATACCAACACAAATAAAGACCGGAGCTAAAATAGAAAAAATTTCAGAAAACATAATACCATCTCAAAAAATTACTCCCCCATCCATGAGGAAGGGGGAGCATTGCAAATTCAGTCATAGAAGAAAACAAAATTCTGCACGTCTAAGGGTTTTAGCTTACGCTCGTAATCCGTAAAATATTAGTTGCCCCAGGTGTTCCAAAAGGAACGCCTGCTGTCACCACGAGACTGTCACCACGCTCCGCAATTTTTGCAGCTTTGGCAACTTTACGTGCCCCTTTAACCATTTCGCTGAAATTTGCCGCATCAGGTGTTACGGCTGAATGTATGCCCCATACAAGCGCCAGTTTACGTGCAGTGCCAACTTTTGGCGTTAAACCCAAAATCAATACTTCTGGTCGTTCACGCGCGACACGATATGACGTGGAACCCGTCGTTGTATAAGTTACAATCGCTTTGGCCTTGATGGTTGCTGCCACTTGACGTGCGGCTGCACTGATGGCATCTGCATCTGTTTCTTCTGGGTTAGTGCGATCACGTTCGCGGTTAAGATGATATTGGTTATCGCCTTCAACACGTTTAATGATCCGATCCATCATTTCCACAGTTTCAATGGGGTAATCACCCGCCGCGGTTTCAGCAGATAACATCACCGCATCGGACCCATCATAAATTGCAGTTGCCACGTCAGAAGCTTCTGCACGTGTTGGGGATGGGCATGACACCATGGAATCCAACATTTGCGTCGCCACAATTACAGGCTTGCCTTTTTGTCGAGCCATTGTGATGATGTGTTTCTGTAAAATAGGCACATCTTCTGGCGGCATTTCAACGCCCAGATCACCCCTTGCAACCATTACCGCATCCGTCAATTCCATAATTTCTGCCAAATCGTCAATGGCAGATGGTTTTTCAAGTTTCGCAATGATAGAAGCTTTTTTGCCAATTAATTTTCTGGCTTCGCGAATATCATCTGCTTTTTGTACAAAAGAAAGTGCAACCCAGTCTGCGCCAAGTGACAAACCGAATTTTAAATCGGCAATATCTTTTTCAGTCAATGCGGAAATCGGCAAAACCACATCCGGTACATTCACCCCTTTGCGATCACTTAATTCACCATCCACCATCACTTCGGTTTCAGCAAAATCAGGCCCGCATTCCAAAACTTTCAAATGCATTTTACCATCATCTAGCAACAACGACATACCGGGTTCTAGAACAGCAAAAATCTCAGGGTGCAACAAGGGTGCGCGTGTCACATCACCTGGCGCTTCATTTAAATCAAGACGGAAACGCCGCCCCAAACCCAAAAGCACTTTACCACCCAAAAAAGTGCCAAGCCGCAGTTTGGGTCCCTGTAAATCCATTATCACCCCAATGGGGCGACCTAATTCTTTTTCAACATCACGAATGGCATCATAACGTTCTTTATGTTCTTCATGAGTGCCATGCGAGAAGTTAAGGCGGAAAACATCCGCACCAGCCTTAAAAAGCTGTTCGATACGCACGCGGGTGGAACTGGCCGGGCCGAGCGTTGCGATGATTTTTGCATTTCGTAATCTTTTCATAGTCATCAGCATAACCCGAAACGTTTAGATTTCCACAACATTTTCATGTTACATTACAAATAACACTGAAAGCCTACGTTCTTATCTCAATGATCCGTTCAGGAAAAAATACCATAAATGTTTGAGTCTCTACAAAAAAAAATACTCAATAAAGTCTTAGGGAAACCTGCGGCTAAAAATAAGAAAAAAAAAGCATCCAAGAAGAATGCCGATTTACGAAGTAATTCTGGCGTGGCCTTAGATGACGCCCTTGGTAAACTGCAAGGCAGTGGCGATAAAATGGATATGCGTCTGGACGAACAAGAAGCTTTACTGGCACAAGTCAAAGCCGAAGCCGCAAAAAAAATGACACCGGAACGTAGGGCGCTCATAGAAAGCGCCCAAAGAATTCGCAAAGCCCAAGAAAAAGTCCTTGCCGACCTTGATGATGAAACCAAGGCCCGCTTATACCTTACAGCCCTTCGCGCTTTTCAAGGTGATAAATAACTTAATCTATGACACCAATTGTTTTAGGACTGATGAAATCTTTCAAAAAAGCACTGCCTCGTGTTAAATCAGACCATTTCGCTACATCGATTGTTAAATGGGCACAAGCGGCCGTTGGGTATTTAGAGTTCAGCCGTTCAAACGCTTTTGCTTCACCATCTCGACATAATGCAAAGGCCATTTCTTCAATACCCGGATTATGACCAACAACCATCAACGTTTGAACCGTTTCATCCACATCATGTATCAACTGCATGATCGATGCGTAAGAAGCTTCATATATAGCACGACTTAATGCCACCGTCATTGGGTGGCAATAGGCTTTGAGTAAGTGACCGAGTGTTTCACGCGTGCGCTGTGCGTTTGAACATATAATTTGATCTGGCAAGGGATAACATTTTGCCAAATAAATTGACATTTCATCCCCTGTCATGTGACCTCGTTCGTTTAACGGGCGATCAAAATCATCCATGCCTTGTTCAGACCAACTGGATTTTGCATGGCGCATTAATAAAAGATGTTTCATTCAATCCTCATGGTGCTTTTATCTCAAGAATATATCAGGAAATATTTTTTTTCTGCTAGAAAAATTTTTATAATGATTTGGTATCATAAAACTGTCATCTTTATGTATTATCACATTGCATATCTCATCTGACTGCATTCGTATCATACATCATGCTTTTTCTTGAGTTCTATTACCGGGAGAGAGGGAGAAAACTCATGTCCACACAAGTAAAAATTAAAAAAACGGTTCAAACCATTGCACTAGATTCGCCAGATCGCTTCATTAACCGTGAACTTTCATGGCTTGCCTTTAACAATCGCGTTTTGGAAGAAGCCAGTAATCTACATCAACCTTTGCTGGAACGCCTACGTTTCCTATCGATTTCAGCTGCGAACCTTGATGAATTTTACATGGTCCGTATTGCCGGTCTTCATGGCCAAGTTCATGCTGGTGTGAAATCTCTCAGCTATGATGGCTTAAACCCCGCGCAGCAATTAGAAAGCATTCATACGTCTGCAGAAAAACTGGTCATGGACCAACAAGAATGTTACCGCAGATTACGCCACCAGCTTGCTGAAGAAGGCATTAAGGTTCTAAAAAGCCAAGATCTTGCAAAACGTGATGTTACATGGTTGGAAGACCATTTTCTCAATCAAATCTTCCCCTCTTTGACACCTCTTGCGATTGATCCGGCACACCCTTTCCCATTTATTCCAAATTTGGGCTTGGCAATGATGTTCAGTCTTGAGTCCACCATCAATCAACAACCTCTTAAAGCGTTGGTTCCTCTTCCTCAAATGTTACCTCGTTTTGTGCGCCTGCCCGATTATGGTAAAACAATTCGCTTCATGCCTGTAGAAGAAATCATTCGCCTGTACCTATCTCATCTGTTCCCGCATTTCAAAGTCATTGAGTCAGGTCTTTTCAAGGTCATCCGCGATAGCGAGATGGAAATTGATGAAGAAGCAGAAGACTTGGTACGTACATTTGAATCAGCCCTTAAAAGACGCCGTCGTGGTTCTGTTATTCGCATGTCATTTGATACTGAAATGTCACAAGAATTACGCGCACTGGTTATTGAAGAACTCAGCGTTCGTCCAGAGGATTGTTTCATTCTTGATGGCCTATTGGGACTTGCCGATACAAAAGAAATGATTGTGGATCAACGTGCTGATCTTCAATTTAAATCTTATAATGTGCGCTTCCCTGAACGCATTCGTGATTTCGGTGGCGATTGTTTCGCAGCCATTCGTGAAAAAGATTTTGTGGTCCATCATCCTTACGAAAGTTTTGATGCGGTTGTACAGTTTGTTTTACAAGCAGCACGTGACCCCAATGTGGTTGCCATTAAACAAACACTTTATCGCACATCCAATAATTCCCCTATTATCAAAGCTTTGATCGAAGCTGCCGAAGCTGGTAAATCCGTAACGGCAATGGTAGAATTAAAAGCGCGTTTTGATGAAGAAGCCAACATCCGTTGGGCACGCGACTTAGAACGCGCTGGCGCACAAGTGGTCTATGGATTTGTTGATAAAAAAACACATGCCAAAATTAACTTAGTCGTTCGACGTGAAGGTAAAAAGTTACGATCTTATGTGCATTTAGGTACAGGTAATTATCACCCGATCACAGCAAAAATCTATACCGATTTATCCTTTTTCTCCTGTGATCAAAATTTGTGTCAAGATGCAACCAAACTTTTCAATTACATGACGGGTTATGCAGAACCAGAAAAAATGGAGAAAATTAAATTTTCTCCCCTAACACTACGCAACACGGTTCTTGATGGCATCCAACAAGAAATAGCCAATGCGAAAGCTGGTAAACCTGCCGAAATTTGGGCGAAAATGAATTCAATTGTGGATCCTAAAATCATTGATGCATTGTATGAAGCATCAAACGCAGGTGTCCAAATTGAATTGATTATACGCGGTATTTGTTGCCTACGCCCAGGCGTTCCCGGTCTTTCAGAAAATATTCGTGTTAAAAGTATTGTCGGGCGTTTCTTAGAACATTCACGTATCGTTTGCTTTGGTAATGGGGCTAAGCTGCCCTCAGCTAAGGCAAAAATTTACATTTCCTCTGCTGATTGGATGCCACGTAACCTTGATCGCCGTGTTGAAACGTTAATTCCCATTGAAACAGACACAGTTCATCGCCAAATTATGGACCAGATTATGGTTGCCAGCTTGAAAGATGAAGCCCAAAGCTGGACATTGAATGCTGATGGCAGCTTTGATCGTGTCCCTGCTGAAAAAGGTGCTTTTTCAGCACATAAATATTTCATGACAAACCCCAGCCTTTCCGGTAGTGGTTCTGCATTGAAAAAAAGTAGTAAAAGTTTAAAAAGCCTTATGTTGGATTAATATCGCACGTCATGAATTATGCATCTCAACATCAAATGATATCATCTAAAGATAAGGGCCGTTTAACCGCTATTATTGATATTGGGTCAAACACGGTGCGCTTGGTCGTTTTTCATGGGCCAGCGCGCGTCCCCTTACCCATATTCAATGAAAAAGTACAATGTGGTTTAGGACGTGGCCTCGATAAAACCAAACGCTTAAACCAAGCAGGTATTGACCTCGCTTATGAAACGCTCAACCGCTTCATGAAATTGGTAGAGGTAATGGAAGTCGACCATGTTAGTCTTCTTGCCACCGCTGCTGTACGTGAAGCTGAAGATGGCCCTGGTTTTATAGCTGAAATTAAATATCGTTTTGATGCAGACGTTCATGTTCTAAGCGGTGAAGAAGAAGCCAAGCTGGCAGCATATGGCTTGTTGAGCGGGCTTCCTCAGGCCAGCGGGTTATTGGGGGATATGGGGGGAGCAAGTTTTGACCTTGTCGCCTTAGATAAAGGAAACTTTTCAAAACACGATACAACCCCATTGGGTCATTTACGTATTTTAGATGCAGCCCAAAAAGGCACAACGGGTATGCACAGTCATATTCGTAAAAATTTACTTTGCCTCGATTGGTTAAAAGAAATGAAAGGCCAACCCTTCTATGCTGTTGGCGGATCATTACGCGCAGTTGCTCGTCTTATTTTAAACCGAACAAATTATCCCTTACATGTGATTGATAATTTCACTTTACCTTATGAAGAAGCGCAACCTTTAATCAAATCACTAGCTGCACTTAGTCAAAATGATTTGGATAAATTGCGTGGCGTATCTAAAAAACGCCTAGAAACCTTGCCTGCGGCCCTAACTTTGCTGCAAGAAGTATTAGATATTGTCAAACCGTCGCACTTAATATTTTCTGGTTTTTCTATGCGCGAAGGACAGTTTTATCTCTCTCTTCCCGATGATATTAAAAACCAAGACCCGTTGATTAGTGCCTGTAGCGACCTTGTTCAACGTGAAGGCCGCTTCGGTCCCCAAGGAGAAGAAGTTTTCAAATGGATGACTTCCCTTTTCCCAAAAGAAACACAATCCTATAAAATTTTACGCCACGGGGCATGTTTACTGCATGATATTGCCTGGGCAGAACATCCAGATTACCGCGCAGAACATGGTTTTTTAAGGGTATTACGTTTACCTGTTGCCGGCCTATCTCATCATGACCGTGCATTGATGAGTGCCTGTATTTACAGCCGATATAAGGGGAATTTCAATCTTCCGATTGCAAAACCATTGCGCTATTTTTTAAATGATGAAGATGCACTTTGGACCAAAACGGTTGGTGCGGCTTTGCGCCTTGCCCATACACTTGCCAGTGGGGCACCACATCTTTTAGACCAAACAAGCCTAGAAATTCGGGCCGGAGAATTAATTTTGGCACTGCCTGAAGATCAAGATATTTTCATCAGTGAAACGGTTGTAAAAC
>Ga0105358_10002092_pt1 | contig 10669 bp, 15 predicted proteins | sample GOMGulsemesocosm_5_FD_83509 | JGI IMG/M metagenome (GOLD analysis project Ga0105358, IMG submission 83509) | Methane-oxidizing microbial communities from mesocosms in the Gulf of Mexico - GOM15C Gulf of Mexico | ecosystem: Environmental > Aquatic > Marine > Cold seeps | place: Gulf of Mexico...
GATGTCACTGGCCACTGTTTTTTCTCGAGCCCGACTAGGGCTGCAAGCACCTGCCGTTACTGTCGAAGTTCATCTATCTAACGGTTTACCCTCTCTGTCTATTGTGGGAATGGCAGAAACCGTAATAATTGAGAGTCTTGGGTACTCTGTGTGATAATTTCCTGACCACACTGGAGAATCACGAATGGATCAGCTCATCGGCAGGCCAGCAATCATCTACGGTCGTTTTAGCTCCCACGCCCAAAAAAACAGTTTCAGCCGCGAAAGACAGACTCAACTCGCATACGCATTCGTCAATAGATACAAACTAGAATTGATCCCTGAAGGGGTGTGGTTTGATGCAGGGATGAGTGCGTACAAAGGTAAACATCGTCAACAAGGAGAGCTGGGAAAGCTCTTAGCCCTCATTCAGGACAACAGAATACCAAAACAAACTGTGCTCGTTGTGGAGTCTCTCGACAGGTTAAGTAGGGAGAGCCCCCTAGAGGCCTTCGACCTGACAAGAGAGATAATAAAAGCAGGAATCTCCATCGTCACCCTTCAAGATCAGCAGACCTACGATAACGAGCAGCTGCAAAAAGATCCCTCCAAGATCTTCCTGTTGCTTGCAGGGATGCAAAGGGCACACAGTGAGGCGCTCGCGAGATCAGAGCGCTCAAAGGCTTCGTGGGTTCACAAGCGCACCATGCTGGAGAAAGGGGAGCTGCCTAGGATGCGACGACCTTACTGGCTCGATAAGCAGGGAGAGGTCATCGAGCCCAATGCGCAGGCAGTGCGAGACATATTCAGATGGTACACGGAAGACATCAACAGTTTCCAAACCATCACTAGACGATTGAACGAACAAGGTACTCCAAGCCCAAGTGGCGTTGCATGGCGTACGTCGCAGGTCGCTCGATACGTGAAGGACGCTAAAGTGATAGGGCTTGTTGGGATTACGGAGGTGTACCCACCCATCGTATCTCGTGAAACCTTCACCAAAGCCCAGCGTATTTTGGAAAAAAAGCGAGGAGCTGGAAGGGTCGCTAAGTCGTGGAGTTCCGCTGTCCGAAGAGTTGTGACTTGCGGGACATGTGGCAGCACACTCCAAGCTCATAGCTCTGGAAAGCCAGTACGGGATAGCAGGACACTATATTGCCGCAAGAATATGAATGGCGCATGCACGACCAAGGGCGGAATTAATTACAAGTTGGCTCTGCTGTTCGCAGTGTGGGCTGCCATCGATAAGATTGCACACACAGAGGCATTGAGGACAGTACGAGAACAGGAACGTCACGATTACTCCCCTGAAATTAAGGCACTATCAGAGCAATCAGACAATTTGGCTGAGGCGATCAAGCTAGCAAGCGACATACCGACGTTAATTATCAAGCTTAGGGAAGTGGAGAGTCGGAGAGCCGAGCTTATTGAGCTACAAAAAGAAGGGCTAATTAGTGCCGATGCCGACATCTTCGATGAGCTGTGTGACTGGCGATACAACAGGCTACCAATCGAGACTGCAGCAGCGCTGGAGGGACGAGACATACCTGCGTCGGTTGAGTTAAACCGAAGGCTTCAGGAAAGTGGCATTAAGATTGGCTGGGATGGTCAGCACCTCACTTGCGACCAGTTCAAGGCGCGTAGGAGCAAGGACGGGAAGCAACTGTTCATTGAGAGGCATGGGGTCATCAAGAAGACAGGTGATGGAACTATGGAGCTAGGTGGGGGCTGGTGGTATTTGGAGACACCCACAACCTAGAATAGGCCAAAAAATCTGAGCGTCCTTTTAATATGTGCTCCCGTCAATTTTACCCCATGCCCCAACCCCGAACTGAACCATGGCAAGCCCTAGAAACCAAAAAGCCCCACTCTGTTTAACAGAGTGAGGCTAAGCACCTACATGCTGTGCTTACTTACGCTTCTTCACTTTAATACGAAACGCTTTCTTACCGTACTTAGCAGCAACCAACACCTTGCCATTCTTCAATCGAATAGTCTTGGTGAAGATATACTCGTAGCCATCTTCAAGCTTAGCCATCGTAATATCCCCAACGGCAAGGCAGCATGAAAACTGGGCAGACTCATAGTTTGCGCAAAGCAAACAATGTGTCTAGAATAGAAACGTATCCCGCCAAAGATACAGAGCTATTCCCCCAGAGAGATACGTAGTGCCTTATTCTCCGTAACTCCTTTGGATGCTCGAGGGTAATTAGAGTTTTGCCACTCTGATTGCCCTTTTTTATTTTCCCTGTCGAAACTTCCTTAGCCTGCTATCGGCAGCTCCATGACTAACCCCAAACAACTCACTGACATCGAGTGTGTCCATCCCCTGTTGCAATAACCTCTGATCCACTAGAAATTCGTTCGCGAAAGTATCTGCCTGCCATTCAGAATCCTCATAGATCTTATGATCACCCGTTGTCCCTCGCGCATAACTAGCTTGCCCCCGATGCATCACCATATGCCCCAGCTCATGAGCAACAGTGAAGCGGCAATGTCCATCACCGCTGTGCGCCTTGTCGTAAACCGACTGCTTAATACGCATAAACCCTCTATCAGGGTAGGAGACAGCCTCCTCGTCGCCAAGGACATGATCCTCCACGACTTGAAACTCCAAAAAATCCATCTCTTGGAGAACCTCAAGCAGTGCCGTCACCTTGATAAACGGCTTTGTCTGCTTGAGCGCATCACGAAACCCCAATGCCGCACTACGTATCTTCGCCCCACTTGAAGGCTGTACCTTTTGCCCTAGTTTTCGCTTTGGCGGATGCATGGATGTTATCCCTCCAGCAGTTTCATCAGTTTTTGCTTACGTTCAGATGACAAGTCGTGATACTTGCGAGCAAATGAAACTGCTAGCTCGCGATCCTCATCATCCCCCATTTTAAGGTCAATCTTCAAAGAAGGCTGCGACACATCCACAGCATCCTGTAGCTCTTTAATTTCTTCGGCATTCAATCGAAAGTATGTCGATATCTTTTGAACAAACTGTTCAGTAATATTCTTATTACCTAACTCCACAGCAGAAGCGTAGGCAGTACTGATCTGAACACCGTCTGCCATATCTTTAAGTACCACTCCTCGATCTATCCGGAGCTTTCTTAACAAGCGTCCAAACAATGTGGCTTTACTTTTCATTGCAATGTCCTCATCCCAGCGGCACACCACCTAGGTGATGCGTATTGTTAATATACATCTAACCGTAGAATTATTCAACCATTATTGGAAGAATTTTTATTCTAAATTTAAACTCGCGGGGAACACAACAAGAGAGCTTTGAAATTCACCAAAAACCTGAGCGCCCTTTTAATATATTGCATCGACCATTCCCCCCCGTACCCCCCTAGTATCACTATGAAAACTGCTGCGATAGGTATGAAGTTAATTGATATCACTACTGCCGGAGGCATCGAGAATGCCTTTAGGTCGTCGCTTACGCAGATATCACTTCTGCATTTCCAGCTCTTTCCTCTGCTTTCCATTCTTTCCAGTCAGCACTAAAGAGAGGTGCTATTGGTGACAGCATGTTCAGCACATCTCGACCTAAAGAGGTTGTACTGTATACGATGGCCTCGCCACCGAACCGGTCTCCCTGAACCAACCTATCGCCCGCTTGATTCAAAGCACTTAACAACTTCAAGAGTTTTGATGCGGTCTGCGGAGGTACAGACAAAGTCTTCCCCAGCTCAGTTACAGTGACTCCACCGCTCTCTGCGATTAGCGCTAAAGCATCTAGTGCTTGATGTGACCGCTTTAGGTCACCTGTCCATTGACTGTACTTCATGCGCCTCTCCTTCTCTGCTAGGGGCCGTGAGCTAAAAAGAAACAGGGTAGTGTGAAAGTCTTTGATGGTCTAGCTAGCCCACTGCTTAAGATTCTTATTCATACTCGAAGGCTCATCGGCAATCGCATTCTATCTAGGGTACGACCTAGCCGGAACACAGAAGACCATCTATTTAGGGTTGTTATTGGTTGTAGAATGTGGAATTCTATATGGGTCTAGAGATCAAATGGAATTTAATAGCCTATGACCACCTACATATACGCCCGTGTCAGTACCGACGAACAGAACTCAGAGCAACAAGCCGCGTACCTAGCATCTCGCTACAAGCATGACTTCATTGTTGAAGAGACATTCACCGGCACCACGACGGAGAGGCCTGAGTTCCAGCGTCTGTTGTCTGACCTCAGTAGCGGAGACACCATGATCGTCCGAGAGGTCTCACGTATCGGCCGTAAGACCCAAGAAGTCTTAGAGGTCGCTGAGCAACTGAAGGCGCGTGGTGTGTACTTGAAGGTCGACCAACTAGGGGGGTTAGATGTGACTAGCGCTGCGGGTGAAATGATACTCACCGTCATGGCGGGGTTAGCCAAGATGGAACGAGAGCAAATGAAGGAACGGCAGGCAATAGGGATCGCTAGAGCCAAGGCTGAGGGCAAGTACCAAGGGAGGCAGGCCGTAAACCCAGCGACCATCAAGACTGCCAAGATGTTGATCGAGCAAGGGCAGAGCAAGGTTAGTGTGGCCAAGCAACTGGGCATAGGACTCAGCACTCTCTACAAGCATCTAACTTGAGATCAAACAATAGGTATGCCGGTTAAAACCAATTAACCCGACCTATTAGACAACATACAAGGCAACACTATGACTAACACCTTAACCAACTCAAAGAACCGCACCGACTTGATGAATTCTTGGGCAGCATCCGCAACTCAAGAGACTATTGCTCTTGCTGATCTCGACACAACCTTACAGACACGTGTTGCCGGCACCGACAACCAACTCGCCGCTGAGTACCGCATTGCGATGAAGTCCGGCGTCACGTTCCCGCCCGTCGAAGTCTTTCTTATTGAAGACGCGGTAGGTAATGAGATCGCCTATTTAGCTGATGGCTACCACCGCCGTGCTGCTTACGCCTTGCTAGGCACACAGGAGATCGTAGCCAACATCTACCGAGGCCGCACGTTTGAAGAAGCGAAGCTGTTTGCTCACTTCTCAAATGTAGCCAACGGTCGCGAGGCGAGCAAAGCAGATGTCCGCAGCGCTATCCAGCACTTACTAGATATGGACACAGAGCGCAGCCTCTTCTTCAAGTCCAAGTACTCCCTAGACATGAGCAAGCTCTCTCAGTGGGTAGTCGCCACCCAGACGTTCGTACGCTCCGTCACACGAGATCTGCGCGATCACCTAGAAACTATGCGTGACGCCGAGATAGCTCTGAACGCAAAGGCTGAAATGTCCCAGCGTGAAAGTGCTGCGGCAGTAGGTGTGGATCAGAAGACCGTAGGAAACTCGCTGAGGAAATATGAAACCCATTGCGATATTCCTCAAGAACACTCACCCGCTCACAAGGCTAGCACCCCTTCATTGTTTGATCGGCTGTACGCAGACAGGCCTGACTCAGAAGAATTAATGTCCAAAAGTGAGCGTGACGCCCGCACCGAAGTTCAGACAATACTTGTTCTCAATGAGGGTCTGAGCGACGAACAGCACCAAGCCTCACTCAAAGCATTAGAGAAAGCGAACAAGCAAGGCTTTGACACTTTGATCCGCAACATGGACAAGTCACGAAAGAAGAAGCAAGCGAAAGGGATCAAACCAAAAGCTGACCATACGCAGAACTTAGTGAATGCACTGGGTGCTGCGGTGATGATGTTCAACGTCGCCAAAGACCATTGCCCAGACCTATCAGAAGCAGCGGCTGCTCTCCGTGCCGATGTTGCGGGTCTCGAGGACTTAACTGCCCTCACTAACTTCGTGAATGAACTCAGGGCCAAGACGCTCTCGTAAGGGGCGCATGGCTGAACACCAGCACCGACACACCCTATCAGGGCGACGACTTCCAGTTAACGCTGGGCCTCCTCTCAGCCCTCCTCTTTAATAGATGGAAAGCACCTACCCATACCAACCTTTAGATGGACAAAAAGTAACCATAATTGACCCGACCTCTAGGAGAGAACAAAAAGAAACTTCAGGTAAGCACTAGGTATACCTGAAGCCTCTCCATGCCCAGAGCCTACTCCAAGTAGACACTGGGCTTCTTTGCTTACCTATCCATAGCCCGTAAGGGGTAAAGACTGTAGGTCAGAGAGTCTAGCTACCACTGGTAAGCACTCAGCACACCAGAGCTTACCTCCTCCCATATCCCATCAGGGATAAAGACTGAGGGTCAGAGAGTCTAGCTACAGTGAGTAGACTCTCAGCAATCAGCACCCCCATGGCTTCCCAAGGCCATCAACACCCCTAGTAACATTCTCAAAGGTGATAGGTTAGGTAGACGGTATTCGTCCGTTTACTAGCTGCCTACCTTTTGGGGAACCTGTCTCCTTTGATAATGAGGACGAACAACAATGACCAATCAAATCAACGTACACACAGACGGCTCCTGTCTCGGCAATGGTCGAGTAGACGCAAAAGGTGGCTGGGGTGTACTGATCACCAACCGCATCAAAGAGCGCTGTATTAGCGGTAGTGCCCAAGGTACAACCAACCAGCAGATGGAACTAACAGCAGCCATAGAGGGTCTCAGCGCCGTCAAGAATACGCAGGCCACCATCTGTCTACACAGTGACAGTCAGTACGTTGTAAGAGGCTGTAATGAATGGCTGGAAGGATGGAAGGCCAAGGGCTGGCGAGGCTCCAACAAGAAGCCCATCAAGAACCTAGAGCTGTGGCAGACCATGGACGAACAGCTACAGCGCTTCACAGGTCTATCGTTTCAATGGGTCAAAGGTCACAGCGGTAACCCAGAGAATGAACGGGTAGACCGACTCGCCACTGACGCCAGTAATGGTCACACGGTGGATGAGTACAGGAGTCTGTAACGACCAAAGAGAGCAGTGGGTGAAAGCCTGCCGCCCTCTTGTTTTCGTGGGCCTGTTGTTTTCATCTGGTCACCATTGGCCTTACTACTACCGAGAGCGTCTGACTGATCTAAGTGACTCATTGCGTAAAAACGAAACTACTTTCGAAATGACGCAATGAGTCACTTAGAAAAGGTGGTGACCAAAAATGGCCGGTGGCCGAAACCGGACAATGAGTCACTTAGAAGCTAATGCGTTGCTCATCAAAGACTCCCCGAAAAGCGTCACAATACTCGCTGTACCTGAAAGCAGACGAGCTGTTAACTCTGCCAGTCAACGTGAAACGCCAAGGCCTCTTCTCAGATTGATAGACTAGTGCATGACCCGTGTTCGCCTCAGACACAAGACTGTGAAGATAGCTATGCAAGATATTTGGCGCTGAAAGGGGAGCCAGTAACTCTACGCCAGCTAAACGCTCTTCTGTACTGTCCCCTATCGCCTGATAACGCTCGTGCCACTGTGCGTAACACTGAGAGACGTACGGAACCCAGCCCTCTTTACGCTGCTGCTTTTTAAGAACCATGAGCAGAATGTCCGTACCACCTGCGGTCACCGCTCGCCTAGCAGTCGGAGTAGCTGCATCTTCAATAGTCTCTGCTACCACAGTTCCCGCCACTGAACAGAGACGCTCCTCCGCACAATGAGCCTCTGCTGGTAACTCTTCAAACCGTGCCAATAGATCGAGAGTTAGCTCCTCCTTTCGCAAGCGTTGTACCTCTTCCTTCCGGCCTGCGGCCCAAACACTCTGCCCTGTATCAGCCCAACCCCCAGTGGCAGTGACAACGTCACCACAAGCTACAAGCCGCCGCACTGCGCGCCTAAGATTGTTATGATCCACCCCCAGCGCACTAGCTAAGGTCGGAATGTGTGTGACCTCTGAGGCAGTTGCTAGGTGATCCATAACGAGCTGCTGGTTCTTTCCTCGTCCTCGACTCACGCGACACCTCCAGAAATTAACACTGAGTTTGAGTTTGAGTTTGAAAGAAATTTAGGTTGCATCTCAAACTCAGCCAAGACACACAGATCCTCTAACTTTTCATTCAGCTCCTTGCTCACCTGCCCACCGCTTCTCAACTTCTCCATGAGGTCTGCGAGTGTCATTAGGTTTTGCTGTTGTTCCCATTGATGAACAGCGCGGCGCTGTGCTTCTGTTTGCTTCGAGTCATCAACTCTTCGAGCTTCGTGATAGGTCGCGACCTCTTCGTCAGTCATGAAAGGGAAGTCGTCGTTGCTTACTGTATACATGGGAACTCCCTGTTCGCTGTTAGTGATTTCGCGGGCACAATAACAGGATTAAAATTGTGTCACATTCGAGACCGTCTCAGGTGCGGAACAGCTCTGCCCGCTTTACATGCACCCCCCCTATAAACACTGAGGAAGATTCAGGTTTTTGTACAAAATACACACTGAAAATAAATTTAAGAATTATTACTGAGGTAATCGCAACGTAGTTATGGCTACCGTTTACCGAGAAAGCTAGGCGATTCATTGCAACATTTCGCAACAGGTTTTATTTTGTTTCAAAGAGTGCTCCCTGAATTGACCCGACCTAAAGGACAAAGAAAGCAATCTCCTGTTTTCTAAAAGTGACCCCTATAGGCCCACCATGACCACGAACAACCCTGTGTACAACACCGGCTCACGACTCAGTCGTATCAAAGTAACAATGAGTGCTGAGTTGCTCCAAGACCTTGATCAATACGGCAACTCTTTAGCAAAGGAGCTAGGGCAGCCCAGTGTTTCCCGCAGTCTGGCGCTCAGCCGCTTAATGACCAAAGCCAAGCAGCAAGGAGTGATGGACGTATGACTGAACAAGCGACAGGAGCTTCCGAACAGGATGCTATTTTAGGCGGCGCTACTGCAGCCATGGCTATGATCGTACCGTGGGGTACAGCCGCTGCTGCAGCGATCACTGTGTTCCAAGGAATGGACTCAGCCAAGAAGTCTGAAGCTGCGGCAGAAGCCAAACGTGACGACGACGTACGTGCAGCCACGCTGGATAATCGCGCCGATAACGCAAAGCTACAGGCGAAGCTGGAAGAGAACCAAGGGCATCGCATGGATGCACAATTGAAAGCGTTGAAGGTTCAAAGCCAAGCTCAGAACGACACGTCTGGGGTACTGGGCAACACAAAGCAAGACGCTGCTGCAGAAGTGCAGAACCAACTGAGCCGAGTGTTAGACGATGTGAATCGAGCTGATGCCCGAGCGAAAGACAGCGTCGCTCTCACCAAGAAACAGCGTAACCATAGTCTTGGGTCGCGCATCAAATCATCGACCGTGACAGGCTATGACGCTACGTCTGACATCCTTGGGGCAACGCTGAAGATCGGTGACTATTACGACACACTGAAGCAAAAGACCACCGAAGATACCACTGAGCCAGTCACAACCAAGGGCAGCGGTGCGCAGACCGTCGGAGGACTGTAGCCACCTAGCCCCTCTCAATCTAATGTAGGTAAAGCCGTAATTCACCACAGCATTTTGTTCCCCCACACCCTCCCCTAACGCTCCACACCAAGGCACGTTGCCAGTCTCCTTTCGAGACTCTACGTGCCTCCACTCCCCACCAAGGACAAGTCGAAACCGAAAGAAAATCACCAGTCTACCGAGCAACGTAGGGCTCAAGTCCTGAGGACTGGTTGTTACCCTGTTGTTTTTGACAAAGACTCTGAGAGATAAAGCGCCCATTCGTATGTCCAAATGGAATGTAGGCTTCCTCGCCTTACGAAGCAGTAGCCTCAAACTCTGCCAAGATGCAAAGCTCCTCTAACTTTTCATCCAACTCTTCACTCATCTTCCCGCCAGCCTTCAGCTTCTCCATCAGGTCTGCAAGTGCCATAAGGTTTGGTTGCAGTTCCCACTGACGAACAGCGCGAGACTGTGTTTCTGTACGTTTGGCTTCATCAGTCTCACGGGCTTGGTAATAAGTGGTAACTTCTGCATCAGTCATGAAAGGTAAGTCGGCGCTACTTGCTGTATACATGGGAACTCCGTGTTCTCAGTTATTGATGTAGTCGCACAGTAATAGAACGATCCAAAAATAAAAAGAGGGCCGCATAGGACAGTCTCAAACATAGGATATGAATCGTATATTTTACATACAGGCCCACTTTGTGCAGTAGGGTATACTCAGCAGGAGTACAGAATACATACAGAAAATATATCCACAAATCATCACCAGAGGAGGCATCTGAAAGCCCCTAACGCACCCAGTGCCTGCCCCTCCAGTGGTTATACTCAAGGCCCACCCACACAAGGAATGTGAATCATGCTTGTACTATCTCGTACCGTAGGCGATACCCTCCACCTGTTTACCGAAGATGACCAAGAGATCATCATCCACATACTCGACAAGTCTGGTGGCGATTCGGTCAGTGTTGGGATAATAGCTGACGATAATATCGACGTCGTAAGAGGTGAGTTGCTAGAAGAGTTCTGAGGGTACGCATTAGCCTCACCTGTAACTTTCATCGAGTAATTGTGGGCTGGCTCGCCTCTAATTCAGTGCGACCAATCACTTGCCAATAGTCTCATTCATTGTGGTTAAAGAGTCGCGAGACAGAGTTCGCAGTGCCATCCTCAACTGTCGTTTCGAATTTCCCGCTCGACGTATCACTGTCAACCTTGCTCCCGCCGATTTACCCAAAAGTGGCGGACAGTTTGATTTACCCATCGCTCTCGGGATTTTAGCCGCCTCCAAGCAGATTCCTGCCACTGATTTAACCCGCTACGAGTTCGTCGGAGAACTCGGGCTCAATGGAGAGCTACGATCTGTCTCTGGCTGTTTACCGGCCGCCATCGCCTGCGGAAAAAATGCGCGGCA
>Ga0105358_10002093_pt1 | contig 10665 bp, 9 predicted proteins | sample GOMGulsemesocosm_5_FD_83509 | JGI IMG/M metagenome (GOLD analysis project Ga0105358, IMG submission 83509) | Methane-oxidizing microbial communities from mesocosms in the Gulf of Mexico - GOM15C Gulf of Mexico | ecosystem: Environmental > Aquatic > Marine > Cold seeps | place: Gulf of Mexico...
AATGCCTTTATCCAAAGTTAGGGTAAGGTCAGTTATTTGATTTTGCATACTGAGCGCACCTGCTTGGTATTCTATAAACGTATCAAAACGACCTGCAATTTCATTAGTCTTTATTATGTTTTCTAGTTCAGCAGTAATAGGTAGCTGATGCGCATTAACGAACTTCTTAAGTGCTCTTAATTCAATCGATAAGGCAACGGTAAAATCAGGTATGTTTTTATTTTTGTTTTTTTTATTACTTTTACTCTTGTTTAATTCAGCTTTAATAAATACGGCCTCATTAGCATTTTGTATAGAAAAAGTGAGCATACTATCTACTACTGACAAACTCGCTATGTATGGTTTTTTTTGTGAGCCTAGGGATGTATTTTTGAATGTTTTTAATTTATTTTTAACAGTAAAAGGTAAATATAAAACCTCGTTTATGTTCAATTTAATAGGTAACTTAAATTGTTTAATCCTCCTTAAATAAGGCTGGAATGTTGCAGACAATAACTGACTAATACTTTGGTTATTATTGTTGCTCTCATTGGGCAAGTCATTCTCTTTAGAGCTAAGACTAACGTTAGAAAACAAATGTTCAGTGCCTCTAATATTTATTCGCTTAATATCAACATTGCTTATCTTAACCTGAGGAAAATATTGCCATTGTACGGCCATATCAACCATTTCAATGTCAGCCTTAGAGCTTTGTATACATAATTTATCAACAATAATGGCCATATTACTCGCAAGACTGATATCCAGGCAGTTAATTTTCATCTGATATTGGCTTAGTTGCTCTTTTATTAGCTCGTTTATAACTAAAACACGAGCACTATAAATAAGTATAAAAATGGTGAGTAGGGCTACTACCACAATTGAAATGGTTTTAAAAAATCGCACTTAAACTTCCCTTACTAGACATACCCTGAATTTAACCAAGGCTAAAATAGAATAAACACAGATTAGTTTTGAAAAAATCGGTTAACGCAAAGCCAAACAACAATGCCACTTCATTGTGACCTCCTAATGGCTTCCAGCTCAAAGGTATAAATAAAAATTTAAGGTTGATAGTTTTCTTCGCTATAGGGACGAGAGGTTTTCTGCGCATAAAGCTGCCTTGAAGTGGTCAAGTAATACCGTTCCCTTCATTTAGATTTAAGCCCCCTCAAAATGCGAATTTCAGAACTACGGAGAAATTATTGAAAAAGGTATATATACTGTGTTATTGGTTTCAACAATAGAATAACTATTCTCTTTAATCAAAGTTTTACCTTCACACCTTTTAATTCTCGCACAATTCTACATCTTGAAGTGGTTTGGGTATAGAAGGACAAACGTTAATACTATAACTCAATAAACCCTTAATTGGAGAAAACGTCTTATGAAAAAAATAATTACCTTTATCACTTTAATTCTGGCTATTGCTGGGGGCGTGTTCTGGTTTATCACCAGTGACAAGCTGAATGAACTTATTGCAGAGCAAATAGAAATTCAAGGTAAAACATTTACTGAGCAGCTAGTCACAGTAAAAAAAGTAGAGATGAAACTATTAAGCGGTGCAGGCACCATCAATGGTTTAATATTAAATAATCCTAGCGGCTACACATCTACACCTTTGTTTGCTTTAGATGAAATTACCTTAGATTTTAATATTGAAAGTTTCGCCGACGTACGTGAAGGTAAACCTATATTGATAGATGCTATCATTATAAACAAACCAGAAGTCCTCGTTGAATTTAATGAAACTGGTGGTTCAAACATTCAAGTAATTCTTGATGCTATCGATAAAAATATCCCTAAATCCTCAGCAACCCAATCTTCAGCAACCCAATCTTCAGCAACCCAATATTCAGCAGATGATAAAACAAGCTCTAGCGAAATAAACACGCCAAAAATACGCGTGAAAAAATTTATATTAGCAGGCGTTGCTTTACGCGTTGATTTAACAAAGCTAGGCAACACTACTCATAAAAAAACACTACCCGATATTATTTTATTCAACATTGGCGGTGTAGACGGTTTACCCGCTAATGAACTAGGCGGTGTAATGATCAAAAAAGCATTATCAGCTATCTGGAAAGAAGCTAAAAACTCACAAAAAGATGTGTTAAAAAGTGAAGCTAAAGCTAAGATTAAGAACAAAGTTGGTGAATTATTTAATAAGTGGAGTAAAGGCAATTGAATATAAAACGAGAACCTAGTTAGTCGTTGAAATATTAAGAGAGAAAAAACTAGGTGGTGAAATCGTCGCAGGTCAGCCATTGCGTCAAACAGCATTAGCTGACGAGTGATATAAATGCATTTATTTTGGGCGGGTGGTATTTCAAAAGCAGGCCCAGAGCATGCAGAGCTTTTAGCTTATTGTCAGGCACGTGAAATCGACAGTGCAGTGACCAAATTAAAACAACATATTCTTAACTCTCGTGATGAAATAAAAACTTTTTTATCACAACGCGAAGCGAGTTAACCTTTTTGGTAGACATACCCACTTCAAAAGGCTTAGGTATAAATTAATTATTTTGGTTGCTTAGTTTCTCAATGTTCAGTTTCTGGATGCTCAGCAAACCATCTTTTAAGCCATATTTCCATTTCATCAAGTACAAAACCACGGTGAATAATACCTCCTTGTACTAAGCTACCACCCATTGCTTTATATCTAGTAAAGGTTTCATGTCTATCAATATTAGTACCAATTAAAGGCAGCTTCATACTACCTGCTAAAGTAATTAACGCATTGACGATCGCTTTTTCAGCCCGATTATCTTCATTAGATACTAGCTGTTGACAGTTAATTTTCACTTGATGCACAGCCATTTTCCGTAAATACCTTAACGATTCATAACTGCCAGAAAAATTAGCAATAGCAATGGCAACCTCTAATGATTTTAATTGATCTATTGTTTTTTTCGCTTTTTGACCAGCAGATAACATCACTTGTTCGCTTAGCTCTATCATTAAATATTTGCCTGCAATATTATAGTTTTTCATTTGCTGTTCAATAAAGTCAACTAAATCAGGTTCAAGTAAGTTTTTACTCGATAAACTAACAGATACCCGTTGTTGAACACCAAGTTTATTCAATTTAAATAATGTTTTAAAAGTCTGAATTATCATCTGTTTCGTTAACAAATAAACTTCACCACTATGCTCAGCAAGTTCGATAAAATCAGGTAACTCCAAAGGTTTTGCATCACCTGAATTCCAGCGAACTTTTAATTCAAAACCAACAATACTTTTATCATCAATATTAATTTGTGGTTGTAAATACCAGTATAGTTTTTCCGCTAGAATATCTTCTCGTAAACGATCCATTAATAACAATTGCTGTTCTGTGTATAAAATAGCACTATTATCAAAATATTGAATCATTTGCTTATTCGCTTCACCTTTTAGCAAAGCATCCGTTGCATGAGCAACAACCTCATTAACACTATTACCATGCTCACCACTGATACCAATACCAAAAGCCAATTCAAAGTTTAATGAAAAACTCTTAAAACTCATCGCTTCTGGCACCGCTTTAGTAAGTTGTTGACATAAGTGATCAAGCACACTTTTAGCATCATGGTTCGTGGAAGAGAGATCATATACCACTAAAAAGTCTAAGCCTTGTAATCGAGCTAACCTTACCACTTCAGGCTTTTGATCAAAACTAAGTAAACTTTTATTATTAGCAACACTTTTCTGTAAACAAAAAGCTAATTGTAATAATAAAATGTCTGAATTATGGTGACCTAAAACAGTATTAACTTGTTGAAAGTTTATGGGTTTAAAAACAACCGCAGCCATACTCTTCTTTTTCGTTGATTTCAATGCCCTTTCAAACTGTTTCAATGCATGTTGAGCTGTCGGCAGGTTAGTCGCTAAATCATGAGTATAGTTAAACAGTTCTTCTTTTGTTATATTATGCTCGACAGTTAAAGATAGCGGTTTACGAGTAAAACGTAGAAATAATTGCCAACAAATAAAAAGTATTATCGGTAGACTAGCACCCATTAAAAATACATAGAGAGTATCAGCAGAATACGGAGAATTTCGGCCCGCATAGACTGTAGATGAAAACATTAGTGATATGAAAAATAAAGAAACTGAACGCATACTTACCATCCTAATTTAGCTATATATTCCTGACTTTAGAATCATATCACTCACATTATCCTATAACTTAAACCTTGCCAATTGCTCATTCAAGCCTTTTGATAGTGTTAATAATTCTTCACTTATTTCTTTACCACGTATTGCATCTTCACTCGATTTTTCCGCCACATCACTAATACTAACAACATTAATGTTGATTTCATCGGCAGCTAAATTTTGCTGTCTAGCTGCATCAGAAATTTGACAATTAAGCTCATCAAGTTCTTTTATTTCTATCGATATGTTTACTAAAAGTTCTGCAACATTAGCAACATCTTCAGCTTTTTCACTGGCTTGCTGACTAACATCATTCATTGAGATAACCGCGCCTTTTGCATCTTTTTGTAAAGTGCTAATAGTTGACTGTATTTGATCAATAGACTCACGTGTTCTAGTTGCGAGCGAACGTACTTCATCAGCTACGACGGCAAATCCTCTGCCCTGTTCACCAGCTCTAGCGGCCTCTATAGCTGCATTTAATGCCAATAAATTGGTCTGTTCTGCAATTGCTGTTATTACCTCTAAAACGCTACTGACTTCATTGGTTTTATTACTCAATTCTGTAATCATATTAGTATTTTCAACGACTTTATCTCGCAAGTCATTGATACCTACTCGGGCTTGTTCAACTAAGGTTAAACCTTGTGACGCACGCTCATTAGCTGATTCAGATTTATCTGCCGCACTTTGTGTGTTTTGTTGGACTTCATTCGCCGAGGCATCAAGTTCGTTAATAGCGGCTGCAACTGAATCCGTACCATTTTTTTGCTCTAATACCGCGCCTCTGGTTAATGATGATATTTCGTCAACATTTTGCGCAGAAATAGTCAGTTTATGCGTGACATCAGAAATCGATAAAAAACTCTGTTTAAAAGTGGCCATCATGCCATTTAAGGCTGAACTCACATTACCAAGTTCATCATGATAATTAACTTTAATTTTTGTGTTTAAATCAAGGTTTTCTTCAATATTTCCAATGGTATTCAGTAACCTTTTTAAGCGAACAAATACCAATTTTTTTAAGGTGTAACTTAATAAGCCAAAACTAATAATAGTTATTATCAGTTGTAATATAGTCGCTTGGGTGATCGAGTCAGCTATATCTTGGTCGGCTGAAGAAAGATCATAGGTAATTTTTACTGCACCTAGGATCTCATCATTACTGACTTGGTGACAGGTCAAACAGTTAGTACCACGGTAATCATCACTGGCTATAATGGGCATAATAAAACTCATCATACGCTTACCATCTTGTTCAAATTTTTTAAATGCGCTAGTACCAGCTAAACCTTCTCGTTCAAATTCTGATTTAGCACTTTGATCGGCATAGCCATCACCAAAAATTTTAGTTAACGCTGGTGCTCTAATAATACGCGCTTCAACGATATCATCTTGGCTCATGATTTTATTTTGAATAATTTGCCTATTACCAATAGTTCCCGTTAACATCATGGTATTGACTGAATCAAAATAATTCAATGCTAAACTTTCTAAATTACGCTCTATAAAATTCTCTGCCAATGCTTTTTCATCATCGTAGAAGAAAAATATTGTAGTACTTAAAAAGGTTAAGGCTATTAAAACCAATGCCGCGTTAATTTTTGTCGCTAAAGACATTTGTTTAAACATGAACTTTCCCAGTGAATGATAAAAATAAAAAATATTATACTTACATACTATAGACCTCTATCGACAATTACATAAAAAGCTTAAGTTTTTTTGATATAACGCATAAAATCTATTGTGCAAAATAGCTTATTGCGAAACCTATTGAGTAATATGACACTGTTCTCGCTAAGTGTTATTTAATTTTTAATAGGTTGTTTTAACTAGTAGAAATACTCATGATAAACATTTGCAAGGTGGGTTACTAATTAGCTGAAGTATAAAAGCTAAATAGGAAGGAGTAATTAATTTTGATAACCCCAACGTGGCATAATTATTTGCGCTATGCCTAGGTGATCTAATACTCGACCCACCATAAAATCAATTAAGTCATTAATAGATTTAGGTTGATGATAAAATCCCGGGGCTGCGGGCATTATCGTTACCCCCTGTTGTGATAAACTCAGCATATTAGTGAGATGAATCGTTGATAAAGGTGTTTCTCGTACCACTAAAATTAACTGACCTCGCTCTTTAATGACCACATCAGCCGCGCGTTCAATTAAGTTATCACTCATACCTTGGCTAATCGCTGCTAATGTGCCAGTTGAACAAGGGCAAACTACCATTTGCTTTGGTGCAGCAGAGCCAGAAGCGACTGGCGAGAACCATTGCTCTTTACCAAAAACAATAATTTGTTCAGCCTTCGCTTGGTATTTCTTAACTAGCAGTACACTGGCAGCATCTGGAGAAACAGGTAATTTAAAATCAAGTTCAGTATCAAGTACTATCCTACCCGCACTTGAGCACAATAAATACACTTGGTAGTTAGCCGCTAGTAAACATTCTAACAAGCGTAAAGCATAGGCTGAGCCGGAGGCACCAGTGATAGCTAGGGTTATTTTTTTGTCAAATTGTTGAGCATTAAATTGTAGTTTGTTTTGTACTTTACTCTTTACTGTATTGAGTGCTTTGTTGAGTGCTACCAAAAACCTATTCCCTATTTATAATTAATTTTTTATTAATGCAGGTTAATTGCAGTTAATATTTTTTCATGAATGTTATCAAAACCACCATTACTCATCACCACAATAGTATCGCCCATTTGGCTTTGTTCAACAATTTTCACCACTAAGTCATCAATATCTTTTTCGACAAAACAAGGTGGCTGACAAGCCTTAATTAAATCACTCACTGACCATTTGATTTTCTCATCTTGAAAAATAAACACTTGATCTGCTAGTGCTAGCGACAGAGGTAAAGTATCTTTATGTACGCCTGATTTCATGGTATTTGAGCGCGGTTCGAGTACCGCTAATACGCGTCCTTTTTGAATGCTTTTGCTGTTCTGATTATCTACTTTTGCCCGTACGCCTGCTAAGGTTTTAGCAATAGCAGTTGGATGATGAGCAAAATCATCATAAACACTGATATCATTTGCTACACCACGAAGCTCAAATCTACGTTTACTATTGACAAATTGAGCTAAAGCATCAATAGCTATATAACTTGGTACACCAACATGACGGGCGGCGGCAATCGCCATCAACCCATTATCAATATTAAAATCACCAATAAGCGGCCACTTAACTCTGCCCTGCTCCTCGCCTTTAAACGTTACGATGAACTCACTGCCATCGGCAATAAGTTTTTTCGCTTGCCAGCCATTTGCGCATGCACTGTGCTCTGTCGGTGTCCAGCACCCCATTGCTAACGTATCATTAATCGCCAATTCATTTTGCGGAGATAAAATCAACCCATTACTAGGTACCATACGAATAAGATGATGAAATTGTCGTTGAATATCGGATAAATCATTAAAAATATCGCCATGATCGAATTCTAAATTATTAATCACTAACGTTCTTGGACGATAATGGACAAACTTAGAGCGTTTATCAAAAAAAGCAGTATCGTATTCATCCGCTTCAATAACAAAAAATGGTGCATTACCTAATCGCGCAGAGCATGAAAAATTTTGAGGTATACCACCAATAAGAAAACCCGGAGATAAATACGCATACTCTAAAATCCAAGTCAGCATACTGCTCGTAGTAGTTTTACCATGCGTACCTGATACCGCTAACACCCATCGATCTTTAAGTACATTTTCTAATAGCCACTGCGGACCAGAAATATAAGGGATATTACGCTCAAGCATATATTCTACCATCACATTACCACGAGACATGGCATTACCAACAATGACTAAATCTGGCTCATCGTTAAAGTGTTCTGTTTTATAGCCTTGTTTTAAATCGATGCCTAACTGCTCTAATTGCGTACTCATCGGGGGATAAACTTGTGTATCGCAGCCAGAAACACGAAAACCAAGCTCTTTCGCCAACGCGGCAATACCGCCCATAAAAGTACCGCAAATACCAAGAATATGAAGATGTTGAATTTTATTTATCATGATGTATTATAAAATCAGCTAAAATAGGATGAAACATTATGTTGCATAATATACCTTAGACCCTTAAGACAAGTAAAAAACTATTAAATAAAATATCAATAAAATTTGCCGACCATATGTCAATTATAAAAGTTACTAATCTTTACATTTACCCCATTAAATCTACTAAGGGTATCAGTTTACCCCAAGCAAATATTGATGAATTAGGTTTAGCGTTTGATCGACGCTTTGTTATTAGCGATAATTCAGGGCAATTTATCTCCGCTCGCACTGAGCCATCACTTTGCTTAGTAACAACAGTGCTCACTGAGCATGGAATAACATTGTCAGCCCCCTCTATGCCCACGCTCACGCTCTTTTATAAAAATTTTAGTAAACAATATCAAAGTGTAACAGTATGGGGAGATGAAATAGCAGCTCAACTTTGCTCAACCCAAGCTAACTCATGGTTTAGTGATTATTTACAACGCCCCTGTCAGTTATTGTATTTTGGGCAAGCATCAACGCGTGAAAAAGAATTAAATTCAGACAACGCTCGAAAGATCGCTTTTGCTGATGGTTACCCACTACTAATAATTTCTCAAGCGTCAATAAATGAACTCAATCAACGACTAGTCGCTATTAATCAACAAACGGTTTCGATGGCACATTTCCGTCCTAATATTGTTGTTGATAACTGTTTACCCTTTGCCGAAGATGGTTGGCAATATATTCGCATTGGTGACATAGACTTTAAAGTAAGCAAGCCCTGTGAACGCTGCCTATTTACCACAATAAACCCTAAAAATGGAATGAAAAACACTCAACAGCAACCCTTAATTACGTTGAAAACATATCGACAAACAAGCAGTGGTGAAGTGTTATTTGGTCAAAACTTAATACCTTTAACGAGTGGCAGCATTAAACAAAATGATATACTTACTGTTAGTAAGTCACAAAAGCCCCCTATCTTTACTTCACCTAACTCTGCGCCAGTGACCATAACGGCGAATAAGAAGAAAAAAATTACCATACAGTTTGAAACTTGGAATAAAAGCCAACCAGCAGATAACCAAAAAACCATATTAGAACATGGAGAAGAAGCAGGTTTGCTTATCCCTAGTTCTTGTCGAGCAGGTATGTGTGGTAGCTGTAAAGCTAAATTAATTAGTGGCGAAGTAACTCAATTAGCAGATGATGGTTTATCTGCAGCCGAAAAACACCAAGGGTATATTTTATGTTGCTCTAGCATTGCCCAAAGTAATGTAGTGATTAAGCATAGATAACTGGCAACATATAAAATGAATAAACCGACACAGGGGTTACTGCCTTGGAATATCAACAAGGCGGTTGGTTAGCAGCTTACTCTTCACTAAGCAAACAGATAGCTCCCCGTGAAAATAAAAAGCTAAAGCCTTTTTCAAAGTAAAGAGCGCTACCTAAAATTTCATCATTATATGCTAACTTAGCTGCACCGTTGAAAATAGGATAAAAAATTAATAATGTCAGCCACCAAAACGAGAAACTTATAGAAAAATAAATGGAAAGTACAACAGCCAACTGATTTTTTCCTGTTAAACAGCTTGTTATACACACGACTGCACATAAGCAGCTAGTCGTGCTAATTCATCATCGTCAGCGCGTTCAAAGTCGTGAGATGACAAATGTCCTTCATAGTTTTCGTAAAACTTATCAATTTTAGACTCAATTAGCTGGAAGTCTGCTTTATCGCCAGTTCCATGCATAGGAAACAATTTACTATGTAAGTGATCAACTCCATAGCCTTCATAAAACATCCCTGTGCGTGCTACACCATCAAGCGCTTTATCTAGAAGAAGCGCAACTCTCTTTGTAGCCAAAGTTAATTTTGATAATACTTCATCATCTTGTTCAAACACATAACTAGAATAATGCTGCTTTGAAATAACAACAGAAAAGCCTTTGGTATTAGGGAATATAGATAAAAATGCTAAATGTTCACCATCTTCCCAGATTTTATGACAAGGGGATTTACCTGAAACTATATCGCAAAAAATACAACTCATGCGGTCAACTATCCTTAGTGTGTATAACGAGACTGTAGAATTTCTCTTTTAGAAAAAACAGACTCAACGCCTTGCTAAGCGAGAATTAATGGATGGCTATAATAGCGAAGCGATGGCCAACGGTTAATTTTCCGTTTAAGCAACTTGTTAAGCCGCATTACGCCACTTGAAAATTATATGGTGAAACATGTAGTGAGCTTTGCTCTTGTCTTATTTGCCATAAATCATGTGCATTCTGTAAACGAAGCCAATGATCTGCTGATGGTTTTCCAAAAGCTAATTCAAGGCGAACTGCCATTTCAGGAGTCACAGAGCCTTTGGCATTTAAAACTTTAGATAAAGTTTTACGACTTACATCAAGGTGTTTTGCAACATCTGTGATCGTTAGCTCTAAAGAGTCGATCACTAACTCTTTTAATATTTCTCCCGGATGTGCGGGATTAAACATAGCCATTAGTGGTAACCCTCATAATTTACTATTTCAACATCACGTCCAGT
>Ga0105358_10002097_pt1 | contig 10659 bp, 8 predicted proteins | sample GOMGulsemesocosm_5_FD_83509 | JGI IMG/M metagenome (GOLD analysis project Ga0105358, IMG submission 83509) | Methane-oxidizing microbial communities from mesocosms in the Gulf of Mexico - GOM15C Gulf of Mexico | ecosystem: Environmental > Aquatic > Marine > Cold seeps | place: Gulf of Mexico...
CATGGTCAGAATAAACGCTATCATCATAAATATATTGGCATGGGTGGGCGTTTAGATACTATTCAAGCCGCTGTTTTATTGGCCAAATTGCCGCATTACAAAAAAGAAATTAAAGACCGGCAAAACGTGGCGAAAAAGTACACGAATGCACTGCAAAACACAGTGCAGGTCCCTCAGATACAAACAGACCGGACTAGTGTATGGGCGCAATATACCGTGCTAGTTGAAAATCGAGATGAAGTGCAAGGCAAGCTAAAGTTAGCTAACGTCCCTACAGCTGTTCATTACCCAATGCCACTGCATCTTCAGGAGTGTTTTCAGTACCTCGGTTTAAAAGAAGGCGATTACCCAGTATCAGAGCAGGCGGCTAAAGAAGTAATGAGTTTACCGATGAATCCCTTTCTAGCGGATGAAGAAATTGAGTATATCACTCAAGCTATAAACAATATAAGTGCTTAAGGATAAATGGGGTTGCCGCCATAGAGGTTTACTTTTGTGATTGAGCGTCTGAAACCTAAAAGTGAATTTAGCCGTAATGTGCTGACTTTGATGACTGGAACAACTATTGCACAAGCGATTCCAATAGCAATAAGCCCTATTCTAACTAGAATTTATACACCTGAAGATTTTGGGTTATTTGCCTTTTATATGGCTATAGCCTCAATTGTTTCAGTTATTGCAACAGGGCGATATGAATTGGCAATTATGCTTCCCGAAAAAGAAGAGGATGCATTGAATATAGCCGCATTGTCTGGGCTAATTACAGTATTTGTAAGCTTAATAAGCTTTGCGGTAATATTTGTTTTTAACCATCAAATTGTGCTGTGGATAGAAAAACCAGAAGTTTCAAATTGGCTATACTTAATTCCATGCAGTGTTTTAGTTGCAGGGTTATATCAATCGTTTAATTATTGGCATAACCGAAGTAAAAATTACAAAGTGTTAGCAAAAAACCGAATTATTCAAAGCAGTACTACAGGATTAAGTCAATCTGGTTTAGGACTTATTAATACTGGAGCAGGGGGGCTTATATTTGGAGGGTTAGCGGGTCAAAGTTTGTCTTGTTGTTATTTGGCTAGAAAGATCTATGTAGGTGATAGAACGTGTTTTCGTGGATTAAGTCTTGATAGAATGAAGAGCATGGCAAGAAAATATATTAATTTCCCTAAGGTGGATGTGCCAACAACACTCATAAATATTGCCTCTAGCCAAATACCAAATATATTGCTGACAAGCCTTTATTCACCAGTTTTTGCTGGCTATTATTATTTGACCCAAAGAGTGCTACAGGCTCCCATTACATTAATTTCTTCGTCAGTGCTTGATGTGTTCAAGCAGCGAGCTAGTGAAGATTACAAAAAGTTAGGCAATGCTAAAGAAATTTATAAAAAAACATTCTTAGCCCTAATGTTAATGGGATGCGCGCCGTCAATAGTTCTATTTTTTGTTGTGGAGGATCTGTTTGTATTTGTTTTTGGAGAGGCGTGGCGTGTGGCAGGAACTTATGCGCAAATCCTGTTGCCTGCTCTTTTCCTCAGGTTTATGGCAAATCCATTAAGTTTCATGTTTTATGTAGCTGAGAAACAATTATGGAATTTTTTAGGGATGCTCACTTTATTTACTATGGTATTAGCTTCTTTTTATTTTGCAGAAAGCGATTTTGAGGTGATGGTTTTTATCTCTACAACTTACACTTTGATATATATTATGTATATTGCGACTTCAGCTTGGTTAGCAAAGGTTTTTTAGAATGAAAGATTTTATAAAAAAATATCCGAAATTGTATTTTAAGTTACGAGTAATGAAAAAGATTGGCTTTAAAGTTTTATGGGTTAACTTTATTTTTCAGCGTTTATTTCGTAGGCATTCACGAATGAAACATTCGATTAACTTCACCTCCTCTATATCAGAAGTTGGTATTTCATATCATAAAGATTTTAATACGCTAGCAAGCTTTGCGCTAAGTGGGCATTGTTACTTTCAAGCAATCAATGGTATTGCCCTTGGAGAAAATATACTTTTTGCACAAGGTGTAACTTTTATTAGTGCTAACCATAATTTATTTAGTGAAAGAGTGAGCTTAGATGCCCCTCCAATAAATATTGGAGACAATGTTTGGATAGGGGCGAACGTGGTTATCCTTCCAGGGGTTCGTATTGCAAATAACTGCACTATTGGAGCGGGAAGTATTGTAACTAAGTCATTTTTGACGGGAAACTCTATAATTGCGGGTAATCCAGCTAGATTAATAAATAAGGTCTGAGGAATTAAGCTTATGTTAAAAAAAATAACCAACTACGCAATAGCTCTAATCTTATTGCTGGGGTATGCAGGCTCCTCCCAAGCGGAATGGTGGGAGGATGAAACACGCCCTACAAATGGCAGGCTATCCTTTAAAGATAAGGAATGGTACGAAAAGACTGAAAATCTAAATAGTAACGAGGTAATCTTAGAAGATTTAGACAAAGACGGAGATCCAGACATATTAATTTACAAAGATACAGGAATAACCGTAATGGTTATAGATGACAATGATGATATGACATTTAATGACAATAGAGGTGATGTGATAGATGATTGCTTCGTGATTGATTACGATGGAGATGGGCTTGTTGATAGAATCGTAGACTATATAGACAACAACAAAGACGGTGTCCCAGATGAGATGGACATAAGATACCTAGATAAAGGGCAGTTAAAATGGGCTTGGTTTTGGGAAGACAAAGACAATGACGGCCTAATGTTTGACATTAGAAATTACGAATATGGAAGCGCCTGGGAGTCGGATATGTCAGGGGATAACCTCTTTTATGCAAACAAATATGACGCTACAGAAAATAACTGGAAACCATTCGGTGAGGCGCCATTTGCATTTTATGATTTAGATAAAGACAACAAATCCGAATCCGTTCTGAGGATTTGTGCTACGCCGACAGGATATAAAAACATAAAAATAAATAAACAAATATTCCACACGGATTCTAAAGCGCTTCTATTCGAGCTTTCAAAGCATGATGTCGATTACTGCAATAACCTTGACCACTATTTCAGTAACACACTTCCAGAACCACTAGACATTGAGGTTACAAACCTTAGGTTCAGCTATAGCTTAACTGACGATTTAGTTGGTTCTAGCAAGTACCCATATGCTTATGATTTTGGATTCACATTATCAGGAGATGCTAAATACCAGGGGGAGCAATACGAGCACTTTAACCGTTTTCGCAGAAGCCCCAAAACAACCAAGCGGATGTCATGGGAAGACGGCAGGTCATATTTTGACAACTATACTGCTAAACAAACAGGATTCAGTTGGGCAGAAGCTCGACTGCGGAAAAGACCTCCCGCCTGGGAAGGCGTTTTTTGGACTTGGGAAAGAAGAATCATCAATAACACAGGTGGGAAAACCCTGAAATATAACGTTAGAAGGGAATTTGACAATAACGTTTCAAATAAGAGAAGGATCTATTACTCACCAGTCGATAAAAGAATTCACATGTTCGGTGCTGAAGAAGGATGGTTAGAAGTAAGCGACCCTATTGAGCAAGATAAAAAAATAGCAGAGATCCGCTACTTTGATATTGATAAAGACGGGTATTTTGACAGATGGGAATATGACCTAGACAATGATGGTGTTCCAGATCGCACGGCTTCAGTGACAAACTCTAATAACGAGATGATGACAATAGATTATCCAAGTCTTAAGAATCGTTACAACAATAGCATACTCCCTGAGTCAATTGAATTAAACCTAGCGATCATAAAAGCGATAACAAAAGACTTAAAAGGGATTATTCAAGAGACTAATACAATGAAGCGCCTAGGACTATGGTTAAAGGAAAACCCTAGAAACACAACCGAGAAAAGACTGTACTCAGAAATATTAAGAGAGCACTACTTTAGGGTCTTCGTAAATCATATACGAAGTTTTAACCGTGAGATCTACCCTCCGCCATATACTGCTGCTGAAAAGTTTAATACCCACTTGCTAGAAAAAAGCAAGACTCACTGGAAATTGGCAATAGGAATAACAGAATTTGAATCTTTATATTCTCAAGGGGATTTAAACAAAGCATTAATAAAATTGGAGGCTCTGTCTGAATCAATCAAAAAAATTAGGCTGTCATTGAAAGATGACCAGGCAGGCTCCTAAAGATGTTAAAGCAATAAAAGTTTCAACTTGAAAAACACAATTATTTTTGTCACTTGCTTTAAAGAGAATCAAATGCTTAAAAAGCCACTATTATTCATAGTCACACTTATTTTTGCAATCATGTGGACTGGTATATCAAGAAAAAATGAAGTGAAGAATATAGTAATGGCAGAATATGATTCTTTATACAGCTACCTAGCAAGTTCAAACATGAGTGGGTATGACTTTATTGACACAGATACTAAGCGCTACTACCCAATGGCTCGGTCAATGGTTGCTAGCTCTGCCGCAAGAATGTACACCTACTCAAGTGAAAAAAGATACTTGCACTACGCTTTACAAGAAACTGAGTGGCTTACAACAAATAGTGACCTAGATAAAGACGGTATATTGGGATGGGGGCTTCCCCTAGAAATTACCACAGCATGGGGAGTCTATCCGGAGAACCATGAATTCCAAATAACTTCGTTATTTGCAATCAACGGGCTACTTGATACATACGACGCACTACTCGATGCATCAATGCCTCAACCAGGACTACTCTTAACAGTTTCTCGCGAGGTGATTGATAGCATTATTGAGCAAGGGTGCATTACTGAGCACAGCGATAATAGTGCTTCAATATGGTACTCCTGCATTCCAGAAGACGAATCATACGACGCAACAAACATTAATGCGATGATGGCTGGAGTCTTGTCTCGACTGTCCAAGCACGAACAAATAACAAATAACAAATATCAAAAGTTATCACACAAGATTGTCCAGCATCTGATGAAGCATAAAATTACACGGGAGAACGCTTGGCTGTGGTTTTATCGCACAGACAATATGTATAAGAAATACATCCAAGACCTAGTGCACACAGGCTATACCGCGTACGGGTTGTTGATGTTCCGTGACAACCAGGAAAAAGACACATTGATCGACGCAGAGAAACTACTCAACGCCTTGAAACTTTACAAAGACAAAAAGCATAATTTTTACAAGCGCTTTATCAATAAAGACATTGGCGCACGAACGTGGGGAATTGCATTCAACTTACTACTACGGGCAAATTATAGTGATTCAAAATCCAAGGAGAGCATTGCTAGTGAGTTCCAAATACTAATTGACGTCAAAACAGAAAATAGGTCCTTCAGTTTCACACAAAAAGACGAACGGGATTTTGTCCGAGTACAAGCAGCCGTCCTTTTATCATTAAGCGGATATTATCATTTTGTATCATCTGTTCCATGGTACATGTACTTATGATTTAGTGATAGAAATGTAAGTGGGGAAAACGGTAACAGCCATTAATTTTTCATGAATAAAAGTGGTTAGTGCTTATTTCTGAATAGAAATAAGATCATAGGGTATATTTTAAGGATAAAGCGTAGAAAATGAAAACAGAGACAAAGAATATTTTATTTATATCCGCTCTAGATTTTAAAGAAAAATCTATACAAGTTATTCGTAAAACACCTGAAGCATATGTTTCGGCTGGATGGAATGTTGACTACATTGTTGCAAGAGATAATCTTGAGAATGGAAATTATTATTATGAAAATGAAATAAATCCTGATGGCGTTAATATTAAAAGGTGTTATTGGCCATTTCCAAAGTTGCGTGCGAGTCTTCCTAGGTTGATAGCACTATTGCTGGGGAAACTAGCAAGTTTTTTTGTGGTATTAAATATGGCCTGGTTTGGGTTTAAGGCATTAAAGAAAAAGAAATATGACATTATTTATGGTTATGAGATGCAGGGCGTCCTGGCTATGAATTTATTGCGTTTATTTATCTCGAATGAGACGAAAACAATTTCTAGGTTTCAGGGAACATTCCTAAATGAAATGTTTTCAGCTAGAGAGTATGCACGACTTTTGTTTAATTTTGACCTGATATTAGCAATATGGTTTAAGTCAGACCTACTAATCATGACAAATGATGGTACGCAAGGTGATCTTGCTGTGAGACGAATAAAGAAACACCAAGATTACAATATATTTTTTTGGGTTAATGGTGTTGATAGGTTTGATATCGATCCTGATTTTAAAGAGATTGAAAAAGATAGTTCAGAAAATATGGTTTTCATGTCAGTTTCAAGACTGGTTGCTTGGAAGAGGGTTGATCGTAACATTGAGATTTTAGCTGCTCTTAAGAACCTAGGCTATGGGACGTTTAAATATTATATAGTTGGTGAGGGCGATAAAAGAAATGAGCTTCTGGAACTGGCTAAGCAAAAAGGCCTTGGTGAACAGGTTGTTTTTGTGGGCGCGGTACCACATAACGAGGTGATGGGGTATTTGCGACAATCAGATGTATTCATGTCAATGTATAATTCATCAAATGTAGGCAATCCTCTTCTCGAGGCTGTAAGGGCTAATAAAATAATTGTGACTTTAAACAATGGTGATACTAAAAACTGGATACAGCATAAGAAAAATGGCTTAATCTACAACCCAAAGGAAAGTTTTTATAAAAAAGTTGCTCAGGATCTATTAGAACTATTACAAAATAAAAATAAGATGAACGAGCTCAAAAGTAATTTATTAATAACAGAGCATGAAAAACTTTACACATGGGGTGAAAGATTAGGCAAAGAAATTAGTGAAGTTGAAAAATTATGCGGTTGAGTTTATCGAAACTTTTCCTCTTCTTATTGGCAACAGCCGTAATGGGTCCTGGAATTGGCTATTCAAAACTTTATTTGTTTCATGTTATTTTGGTTGTTTTCTTAGTGGCTTGGTTTGCTCTTCAGATTATTGGGAGAGGTTCTATTTTGTATAAACCAAAATCTACGTATCTATATTTTTGGTATGTTTTTTTTGGATGGTATGCTCTAAGTATAATTTGGAGTATCGAGCCATTATATACATTAAGGTATTTATTTTATTTGGTTATTGGGATTTCACTTATAGTTCTGATTAATTCTTATGTCAACAGTAGGGCGCGCTATCAAGAGGTTTTTGAAACTTTAAGGGTGGTTTTTATTTTGGCGATTATTATTGCATTACTAGAGGCCTTCACTCCATTTAGATTGCCAACATCACCCTATTCTGAATATGCAACTTTTTTTGGTAGAAAAGCCACTGATTTTTTACAATTTGAATCCAATGTTCAGGTATTGATTCAATCTGCCCCGACCGCATTTTGGGGGAACCCAAATAACTTATCAGTTGCAATGGTCATGATTGCACCATTTTTTCTTATGTCTAAAAAAGTAAAATGGAGATGGGTAGGGCTGTTGTCAATAGTCTTGATTGTAATGATGGCTGGTTCACGAGGAGCTTTTATTGCGCTTATTCTTGGTATTGTAGGATACGTTTATATTAAAGGCTTTAGGTATATATTGCCTGCTGTTTTTTTAGGATTTTTACTAAGTATTGCTTTGATAGCCAATATAGATAAACTGAAAAGCTCTGAATATCCCAGAGTCGCGGAGCTTGCATGGACTGGCCAGGTTTTGTACACGTACCTATTTGAGCAAGAGGAATCTATGAATAGTGTTGGTGCTCGGCAGCTACTCATACAAAATGGATTGGATGCTTTGTGGAAAACTAATGGTTTAGGAGTTGGTGGCGGTGGGAGCCAAGCCGTTCAGGAAAAGCTTGGCGGTGTAGCGGGTAAACTCAGCTCAATGCATAATTTTTGGGTTGAGGTATTAGTTGATGCGGGAGTTTTAATGTTCTTTATTTTTATGATTTGGTATGCGCGGCTGTTGTTTGAGCTTTATAGGGTATACACGCTTACTAGGGATAGTTTCTTTAAATATCATGCGGGCTCTTTATTTCTTACAATGATGATTTTTTTGATCGCAGCAGTTTCAGCGAGCAGTGTAATTTATTTGCTCCCAATGTGGCTAATGTTTGCAATGGCAATTTCTGTTGTGAATATTTATAAAATTGAAAAGACTTTAGTGGTCTCGTTCAAAAAATAAGGAGTTAGTAAGTGAAAGTTGTCTTGTTATCAGGTACTAATTGTATTCACACTGCACGATGGGCAAATGGTTTGGCGCAACAAGGAGTTGAAGTACATTTGATTTCAGCTCACAAAAATGAACATGAATTAGATCGAAATGTGAGACTTTATATTCTCAGTAATCAAGCACCTTGGGGGTATTTGACTAACTTATTTGAAGTTAAGGTATTGTTAAAACGAATACGGCCCGATCTGATGAATGCTCATTATGCGACGGGGTATGGTTTGTTGGCGCGATTGATTAGGTTTAAACCAACGTTACTTTCTGTATGGGGTAGTGATGTATATGATTTTCCAGAAAAGTCATTTTTTCATCGTTGGTTGTTAAAAGGCAATTTACAAGCTGCTACTGCTATCGCTTCTACTAGTCATTGTATGGCTCGAAGAACTTCCGAAATTTTTCAGCATAATGAAGTTTTCATTACTCCTTTTGGTATTGATGAGCAGGATTTTCAACCTCGAAATAACTCATCAAAAAAAGAAAATAAAATTATAATTGGTACCATCAAATCATTAAAGAAAATATATGGAATTGATACCTTAATTAAAGCATTTTCTTTAGTAGTTAAAAACTATACAGGTGACAAAGATTTAATTTTGGAGATTACAGGAGGAGGTACTGATTTAGAGTTATTAAAGAAATTAGCAAGATCTTTAAAAGTTGAAAATAAAGTAATTTTCAAGGGAGAGGTTCCACATACTAAAGTAGTAGACATGCTTAATCGTTTAGATATTTATGTGGCGTTAAGTCGGCAAGAAAGTTTTGGTGTGGCTATAATTGAAGCGATGGCTTGTGAAAAGCCGGTGGTGGTATCTGATGCCTATGGACTTGTTGAAGTGACGGTAGCCGGAAAAACTGGTTTTGTAATTCAAAAAGAAAACGCCAAAGCTGCAGCGGATGCTATATTAAAATTAGTTGCGGATGAAGATTTAAGAGTGGAAATGGGTAAGGCGGGACGAGAACATGTGCTTGAAAACTATACTTGGGGAAAGTCATTGGATTTAATGATAGATGCGTATGAAAAAACAACACAAATAAGGAGTCGGAATTGAAAATTGTTACCATCTTAGGTGCGCGCCCTCAATTTATTAAAGCAGGCTCAGTCAGCCGAGAGATTAGTCGACAGTCAAAATCTGGTGCAGATATTAAAGAAGTAATCATACATACGGGGCAACACTACGATGCCAATATGAGTGATGTGTTTTTTGATGAAATGCAAATCCCCAGGCCTGATTATTTTTTAGGTATTGGTGGTAAAACGCATGGCGCGATGACGGGGCAGATGATTGAAAAGATCGAAGAGATTCTAGTAAAAGAAAATCCTGACTGGGTTATGGTTTATGGTGATACGAACTCGACTCTAGCAGGTGCATTAGCGGCATCTAAGCTACATATAAAAATTGCCCATGTAGAGGCTGGTTTGCGAAGCTTTAATATGCAAATGCCGGAAGAGGTTAACCGCATTCTTACGGATAGAATAAGTAGCTTATTGTTTTGCCCCACACAAGCAGCGATTGATAACCTTAATAATGAGTCGATGGATGCATGGAATACAGGAGCTAAAAAGGTATTGTCGGGTGATGTTATGCAAGATGGCGCTATGTTCTATCGCAAACTAGCGGAAAAACCACTGGATGTTGAAATAGCCAATTCATTCGTTTTATGCACTATTCACAGAGCAGAGAATACAGATAATAAAGAACGTTTAGGGGGTATCATTTCAGCGTTAAATGAAATCGCTGAAGATAAACAAGTTATTTTGCCATTACACCCGAGAACTAAAAAGATATTACAAGAAAGTGATTTTGAGACATCAAATTTAACTATTATTGACCCGGTAGGCTATTTAAATATGGTGTGGTTGATTGATCATTGTGAGTTGGTGATGACCGATAGTGGCGGATTGCAAAAAGAAGCGTATTTCTTTGGAAAACCATGCGTTACTCTTCGTGACGAAACAGAGTGGGTTGAGCTAATCAATGTTGGTGCAAATATACTTGTGGGAGCAGATAAATCAAAAATTATGAATGCTTTTGATAGCAGAGCAAGTTTTGATATGGAGAATTTTTCGTTAGATTTATACGGTGCAGGAAAAGCAAGTGAGCGGATTGTTAAGGAGCTGCTCGATGCATGATTTTTTTTGGATGATTAATGAGTGCAAATTTAGTTTTGTACCCCAAAGTATAGAGTCATCCACAGTGACTGAAAGCTTGTGAAAATACTGTATTTACATCAATATTTTGTTTTTCCTGAAGAGGCTGGCGGCACACGTTCTTTTGACCTTGCTAAGTCATTTGTTGAGTTAGGTTACAGTGTTGATGTTATTACTACCTCTGCGTTTATTAAAAGTCAGGTGTTTACAAAAAGGTGGACGGTCATTCAGCGAGATGGTTTCACGGTGTATGTCCTTAAAATGGATTACAGTAATAAGCTTTCATATGCCTATCGTGTGTGGGCTTTTTTGCAGTTCTTAATATACGCATCAATCAAACTGCTCAAGCTTAAAGGGGATTTGGTGTTGGCCACATCTACTCCTTTAACTATTGGG
>Ga0105358_10002100_pt1 | contig 10654 bp, 10 predicted proteins | sample GOMGulsemesocosm_5_FD_83509 | JGI IMG/M metagenome (GOLD analysis project Ga0105358, IMG submission 83509) | Methane-oxidizing microbial communities from mesocosms in the Gulf of Mexico - GOM15C Gulf of Mexico | ecosystem: Environmental > Aquatic > Marine > Cold seeps | place: Gulf of Mexico...
ATAGAACTCAAGAGTTTTACTGGCAATGTGTCGTTGCTGCGTGCTGCCCAGTTATTGTCTGTGCGGTCGGGCGACAAACTTGAGCGCGGTGATGTGTTGCAGGTTGCGAGTGCCAGTAGTGTGACGCTTGTATTGGGCGATGGACGTTTGTGGTTCTCTGCTGATGAGCAAACGCTGGTGCTGAACGAGGACAATATTGCGCTGATGCAACAGCAGGCTCGTCAGGACAATAATCCATTGGCCGACGTGGATGCATTTGCGGAGATGGGCAGCATTATTTTCTCAGCCGAAGAAACAGGCCCCGCAGATGTTGAAGCGAAAATAGGCGGTGCGAGTGACAGCATTGCCAGGGCGACTCGCCTTGAGCGTCATGCTGTGGATGAATCCGCCTCTGATAACGAGCGCCTGTTTGCATTTGGTGTCGATACTTCTGCGTTGGTTGAACTGCCGTCGAATGATAGTGGTGAGCCGCGTGCGGATGATGACGCGTTGATCGGTTTGACGGGCGATGTTCAGAATGACCCTGCACTGACAGCGAGCGGGCGTTATACGTTCAGTCAGTTAGGTGAGCGCGATTTGTTTACTTGGGGTGAGGCCGCCTCAGCAGACAAGGAAACGCCAGCTGAGGATAGACTGAGTGGTTTTACGCTGGGTCCAGCGGGGGATGTGTTAGACCTCAGTGACCTGCTCGTTGGTGAAAACGCGGCCAGTGCCGCGGATTATCTGGCGTTTTCCGTGGTGACGGGCGACTCGATTATTGCCGTGGATGCACAGGGTAATGGGGATTTTGAACGTTCATACCAGGTTGTGCTCGAGGGTATTGATTTGAGCCTCTTGGGTGATTCGAACGCGTCGATTGCGAATAAACTCATCAGCGACGGAAACCTGCAAATTGATTTATAAACATCCGTCAACGCCGAAAAATACTGCATGCTTGCGTCTGTCGCTGGGTGGTCAGTTCTGTGTATTGCTGCTCGGGCTGGTGTCTTGTTTTGCATCGGCGGGCGAAGCAGTCGATAACAACTGTACGCCACTTATCACACTAGAAGGACGCTGGGTTCAGGGCGGTTTGCTGAAGGGGCAGTTTGTCAGTGGTGTGGCTGGTGAGGTTCACTTTCTTAAAAATGTTGTGCCTATCTCCAGTGACGGCGTTTTTATGTTGGGTTTGGGGCGCGATGCCGCAAAGCGTGTGCAGGTCTCTGCCAGTGTTGGAGAACAGGCATGCACGCAAACCTTTTCTGTAGAGCAGCGCGACTATAAAATTCAGCGTGTCGAAGGTGTACCGAAAAAAACCGTCAACCCAGGCCCGGAATACTATAAACGTATCCGTGCCGAGGCCGCGGCCGCGCGCAAGGCTCGGATCGCTCGGTTAGATCTACCCCACTACCTGGCAAGCTTCCAATGGCCACTGACGGGTCGCATCAGCGGTGTTTACGGCAGTCAGCGCTACTACAATGGCAGCCCGCGCCGGCCCCACTTTGGCGTGGATATCGCTCGCCCCACTGGCACGCCGGTCATGGCGCCCGCTGGGGGAGTGGTAACGCTGGCCCATGCTGACATGTTCTTTTCGGGTGGTACCCTGATTCTGGATCACGGGCAGGGACTGTCGTCGTCCTTTCTGCACCTAAGCAAGTTGCTTGTCGAGGTTGGTCAGGTGATTGAACAGGGGCAGTTGATCGCCGAGGTAGGGGCTACTGGGCGGGTCACCGGGCCGCACCTAGATTGGCGCATGAACTGGCTTAACCAGCGCGTAGATCCCCAACTACTTGTTCCGCCCATGCCTTAACGCCATATTATTGGCGCTGTTATCTTGACGGTTTGATGGCGCCGATGCTTAAGTTTCTAGCAAACCGCCCATTAGACGCCGCGGCTTCCTACTCGATTGAAGCTTTCCCCCCGCCTAGTGGTGTTTTCTAATGTGTCTGGCTTCTGTTCAGACATGCTTAATACACACCCCGCTAGGCTCCCTTCGCTTATCTATGCCTTAATACACAGTCTTTTTGTGTTTTTATGCGTTATTCGGCAAAAATATTTTGTGACTGGTGTTTAATTGACGTATTGTCGTGTACCTAAGGATGAATGTGTCACGCCTGATGAAATTCTGCCGGTCTGGATTGGCGCAGTATTTGCTTTGGTTATAGTAATGGCTCGGTTTGATTTCTATTTATAAGGTGGAATAAAAAATGCAAAACTCTATTAAAGTATTGGCCGCCGCTTTGGCATTGGGTGTATCTGGTGGGGTGTTTGCTGCTCCTTCGACAACTGGTGAGCTAAGTGATAGCTTATCGGGAGATTCAGTTCAGGTAACAGTTGAGGTGGATGAGGCTGTTAAGCTGACGCTGGACTCGACTGCGGATCTTGATTTCGGCACGTATAATACTGCTGGTGATGATGTAGCAACGCCAAACCCAACTGTGGGTATTTGCATTTACCACCGTGGTGTAGTAACTGCTGGTTTGTTGTTTGAGTCTAGTAATGCTAATGGCGGCGGTGAATTCAATATGATTGGTGACGGTGTCGGCACGCCGTTATTAGAGTACTCAGTTGCTACAGCAAGCCTAGGCGATGTTACAGAGGGAGATAAAGAAGAAAATGTTGTGGCTGACTCTGCCGCTAGTGATTGCGGTTCTGTTGGTGCTAAAAATGACACTGTTACAGTCACGATTACGGGTGATTTAGATGCTGTGTCTACGGGTACGTATACTGATACTCTTACGATGACAGTTTCACCAACCTAATAAATGGTGCTGTGTAAAAAAGCCCTGGACGGCTTAGCCTCCAGGGCTTTTTTGTGTCTGTTTTTTGTCGTAAATGATGGAGTTTAATTTGTGGGGGTATTGATGTGCCGCGTGTTGTCTTTTTTTGGGGGGGGGGCTGCAATTAAGTCTCGGCTGGTTCTCTCCTGCGCAGGCCTCCCTCAAGGTATTGCCCCAACTCCTCCAATGCAGATTTTGGTGTCCGGCGTGGCCAAGAGCGATTTAAAGACCCATCAGCGTTCATTACACTCTAGTCGCGACTGCCTTGAGAGGGGTGACAAGGCTTCGCTGAATGTTACGATAAAAGCAGAGAGCTTAATGTAGTTTCTGGCGTCGCTATGAGAGTCAGTAAACGCTATGGTTTAGCTTGAGCAGCTAGAATTTATGATATCGGTTAAAAGGGGACGCCAACCTGTTGCTGTGTGTGTTTTTTGTCTGCGCGTGCAGCGCACATGCGAAAAAAATCATCAGCATTGATCCCTTTCAGGTAAATAAAAGCGTACATGAGTTTGTGGTTGCAGTGACTTTGAGCCGCTGTCGTTTGATATTATCGGTTGTGTGTCCGCCGGCGAGGCTAAGAAAAAGAAAGAGTGGGTAATTGTTACCAGCTCACCCTTATAGTTGTATGCCGCCATGCCAAGAAGCGATAATAGTGCAGTTTTCTCTGTCGAGTTGTTGGGCGAGGGGCTGCAGGCGTTGTCATGTGAGCGCTATCGTAGTGTTTTGAATATTACGGATAAGCTTGAATAATGCAGTGCTGTTTTCTTTGGTGGTTTATGGTCGTATTAATGGTTGTCGATAGGCTAAAAGAGTACTGTTGTTCGTGTTCAGCGGTTATATTTAACCTGTTGAGGGTGGCGGTCTTGCTGCTAAAAAGATGAGTCAGGTGGTAAATGTGAGTGCTAGGAATACGGTTACGCGTACACCGGTATTATTGGTTGTATTGCTGTTTTTTTGCAGTCCGGCGAGTGCTTATTGGTACATCGACTTTGGTGACTTTTTATCAACCAATCAAGACTTTGCTAATGTAACCGCTAAGGATGAGCCAGCTCCACTTACCTTTACAGGTTGTGTTTGGTCTTATCAGATTAAGAGAGTAAATAAGAATAATCGTAATCATGTATTTCGGGACTGGATACTGACTCGCGATAGTACCGTAATGACACGCATTGGCGGTGGCGGTACCTTGAAACTTGAGATGACGTTTAACAATGTAGGGCTAGCCGCCGGTATTTCTAGTGCTTTGGTTACGCCTGGTCACACGGGCAACTTTCCTGGCGCTAAGGGCGACAAGAACAATCCACTTGTCGGTACGCTCTGTGGGTCGGCTGTCGCTTTAGAGGTTAAAATTGACTCTGATGATTGGTGGTCTCAGCCGGCTGGGGATTACGCGGGTACGGTTGAATTTGAAATTTGCCATGTTAAAAATAGCGGTATTGGCTGTCGTATTAATAGCGCGGATAACTCGGCGACTCAATCTGTCTCCTTTACGATAGCGGTTCCGGAAGCGGTAAAGCTGACGTTGGATTCTTCGGATGATCTTCATTTTGGTACTTTAGCAACGGCTGGCACAGGCGCCGCTAATACACCATCGGTTGGTGTTTGCGTTTATCATCGTGGCGATAGTCAGGCTCAGTTGATGTTGAATTCTGCAAACACGACAAGTGCATCCGGTACAGCGAACACGTTTAATGTGGCCCGTGTGGGTGGCGCTTCAAGCCCATCGGCCACCGCGCTGGTGGAATACACTGTAAAGGTGGATGCGGTCCCATTTATTACAGATCAAAAGCAGGGTGTTACTGCTGATGCTGGCAGCCCATCTTGCAGTGGCGGTTCAAATCACACTGTGAATGTTGAGCTGGTCCCAGGCGCCGTTGACGCAGTAGAAGAGGGCACTTATCAGGACACCTTAACGTTTACCGTCACCCCAAATTAACGGTGTTTTTTTCGAAAAAAGCCCTTAAAGGCAATGCTTTGAGGGGCTTTTTTGTCGGCGCATTTAGTGCTCGTGTGAGGCTTAGGGGGCTTTCTGCTTCTTACTTCTAGCCTCTTGGTTCTTCTCTCTAGCCTTCTACTACTGGGTATTAGGCTTCATTTCACAGCTCAATTCACCCAGTGAGGCAATGCCGTTACGGGCGCTAATCTCCGGCAGCTCAAGCTCACAGCTTGCCTCGCGCGTTTTCACCTTGATCACCTCAGTGTCGTTGCGTATTTCAGCTTGAAAGAACCCGTACTCATCGGTAGTAGCAAGGCCGCTGACGCCCTCAATCAACGCGTTGCTGATGGCATCCCCGTGTTGATCGCTGAGGCGACCAAAGACAATGTTGGTGGCGGCAATGTCCCAATTTAAGGTCACCACGTTACCCGGGTAGAGGGTGACGCTTTGTTTCTGTTGGCTGTATTCAATAAACCCCTCGCCATTGTGTTGCAGTTGTACCTGATAGGTTTCAAATGGCCTTAGATTAATGGCCGTCGTGCCTCCTGCCGTAGCCCTACCACGATCCGCGCCATTGATCACGATTTTGAAACGTGGGTCCTGGGCCTGGCCATTGATTTTTATCAGCAGGGCGCTCTGGGTTTGCTCGCGGCCGCCAAGGGTGATGCTGTCGCCGTTGATCATAAAGCTGGTGGATATAACGCCACTGTTGGAACGTGTGGTGGTCTGGCCACTGCTGGTGGATTCGTGTTGCAGCTTGATGGCGCCTAGATGGGAATCCCAATCTACACCTGTGCTGGTGCGTGTTTGGCTCGGTGCATCACTGTGGGTAAGGGTGATGTTGAGGTCATCATCGGGCAGCAGGTCATTGTCTTGCCAGCTCAAGCTGGCATTTTGTTGCAGTGTATTGTCGCGGCGATGGTCTTGATCAATGTTGGTGTAATGATCTGCCTGGTAGTTGGCACTTAGGTTTTTACCGCCAAAGCGCAGCTGCGCATTGATGACAAACTGGCTGGCGCCGCTCTCTCGGCTGGCGCGCATGCCCAGCAGTAGATCAGTTGTACCCAGTGCAATACGGGGCAGATCAAAACTGGCGTTGTAGCTTTCTTGGGTGTCATCATCGGTGCGGTTGACGTTGCCACCAAGGGAGAGGCGACCGATCCGGGAGCCGTAGGAGAGGTTAAGGTTGGCCTGTGTTACTGGCGAGCCAAGGTTGTCGTACTCACTATTAAAACTGGCTAGCTTGCTGTTCCAGATGCGGCGCAGGCCGCCATTGAGTTGGTAGGCGCCGAGAGAGAGTCGGCTGGTTGTGCTTAGGCCATAACCTTGTTGGTCGGTAACGGCCGCGTTGACGTTGAAGTCATAATTCCGGCTGAAGAAAAAGCTGCCGACTTCCAGAGCGTTAATGCCGGCCGTGTGGCTGAAACCGGTGTTGAGGCTGGTCTGATCGTTAAGGCGTGTGTTGTAGCCAGCGCGAAAAGCGACTTCGCGGATGCCTTTGGCGATGGTGTCGCCCGCGTTTTGTTCGATAAGCTCACCGGCTTCAAAGAAGTAGAGCGCTTGATCAACCGGCGGCAGTTGATTGGACTTAGAGTAGAAGCGGGTCTCGCTGCGTTCCGCGCCGCTGTCTTCTTTAATGCGGATTTCTACATCGTAGGCACCACCCGGCATGAGGGTGGTGTCAATGGTCTGGTTACCGGCTTCGTAGCGGGCGGTGGTGATCAAGCGATCATCTTTATAGAGCGATACACGACTGCGGCTGCGCAGAAACACAATGAGCTGATTGCCGCTGCTGAGTCGCAGATCATTGCGGGTGTCGAGCGTGCTGGCGATACGCACACCGCGCATGCTGTTGTTGGGCATAAACAACAGGCCGTTATTATCGCTTTCGAGAATGCCGGCTTGATAATTTTTACCCTGCCAGTCGTGCTGCAGTGCCAGGGTCTGAATGCGCTTGTTGTCGTCTTGGTCGATGTCGCCATTAATATTGAGACGTGTTTCTTTAAAAGCCAGTGTGGAGTTACTGAACAGGCTGTAGTCGGCCACACTGCCGCCGCTCTCGCTGTAGGCACCATGCAGGCTTTGCAGCCAAGATAGTTGGCTGTCTGAGGCGGGTAGGAACTTTTGTTTTTTAAGGCTGCGCACAGACAGGTAGTGGGCGTTTATATACAGATCGACGCGAAAGCGGTTCTCATCAAATATCACCCCGGCAATCAGGGGCTCGAGCTCCCCGCAACTCTGTTGCCCTTGGTATTGGCAAATTAATTCTGCGTGTGCATCCAGCTCACCGTTGATAGCCGACAAAACAGCATTTGGCTCGAGAAGATCACTGAGGTGAGCGGTGATGAGTGCTGGCTGGCTGAACTCAATAGTTGAAGGGGTAAACGTTGCCAGTTGCGAGTTTACAAATCGATCACCGTAATAGATATCGATGAGGGTAGTTTGCGGGTCAAGCAGTGACTCAAAACCAGCTGGCACGACGCTGGCTTGGCTCTGGGTGGCCTGGAGCCAAAATGTCAAAAAGCAGACGGCTAGCCAAGCGAGGCGACGTTTTTTATTGGGGTTAATCATTCAGGAGGCCAGCGGTCTACAAGTACTTTCTTTCAGGGCTCAGTGGATGATCTTTTGAGTGCTGCCTTCAAAGCTGGTCATCTGATAAGCGGCTGGTTGATCTTTTGGTAATTCGGCTTCCCATGTGTTGCCTGGGTAAACTCGGCGGGTGGGTAGTTGCTGGCACTGCTCACTCTGGGTGTTGGTTTCACCTTCGGGGCACTGGCTGCCGTTGTAGAAGAGTACGTTGGTGTTGCCCTTGTTAACAACGCGCAGTGTTTTACCGGTGCGGCTGATGTCCAGGTTTTGTGCTGGTTCGACGGCATCAATCATCAGTAATATTTGATAGGCGACAACAACGCGCACCATGCTGCCTTTGGGGTCAGCGAGTGGTGGCAGTACGGGGGTGACATTGATGCGGTAAATGCGTTCGTCACCCGGTGCGACGGTATTGATCAGGCGCACCATTTTTTGGCTCTTGGCCTGGACGATTAACTTGCTCGGCGTTGCGATCAGTTTCATCTCTTTGGGGTCGGTAACCTTGACCAGCTCTTCTTCGCTGGTGCCAGGGTTACGCACCTCGAAGACTTCGATATTAACGTAACCCACTTCGTCGCCGTTGTTGATGACCTTGAAGTCTTGGCGCGGTGGCTGGTCGGCGCTCATGCGAATAATCGCGCGGTCGACAAAAATATCGGCCGACGCTAAGGCTGGCGCGAGCAGTACGAATAGGCACAGCATTAACGAGTGAAGTGTCTGTCGTAGTTTCATGGTGTTATCCAATTTTGTGGTTTTATTGTTGTATTTACAATTATTGAACGGAAGCGGTTAGGCCGAGTAGCCCTGAATAAATACCCGCTTCAGCGTTGCGCATTTCATCCGCTCTTACGATGATGATAAAAGCGGCTGTGTTATTACCGTCGCAATCACTGCTTCCAGACTGTACGTCGTAATAAGCTGAGCGCTGGCCGGGGATCAGTAGGTCCCTACCGCCGTTAGTGAGGTCTCCACGGAAGTACACCTGATAGCTGATGCTGTCCCCATTTTCCGATTGCAGTTGGAAGGGCGCATTACCGCCATCGGTTGCCGAAGCTGAGACGCTGTAACGGCCGCCGGTGTTGCCGCGTACACAAATGCTTTCTTCCACTTCGACATCACTGTTGCGATCGGTGACGTCAATGACAATGTCACTGACGTTGGATATCTGAATGTTGGGCTCAATGGCCAGCGTGATCGTGGTGGTGGCCGTTGACTCGGTGGCGGCTGTGTCACCTTGCAGGGCGCTGTGGGCCAGTGGCATGCCGAGTAGCAGTGCAGAGAGAGAGAGAACGACGTAACTAATAATCTTCACAGCTTTTAATGTCCCTGACGCTTGCCTATTAACGGCGCGAATTTATTAAATTATTAATAAGGCAGGATTCTACACAAAAGCGCTAGGAGGGGGAATGCGGGCTCACTTAGCCGTTATTATTAATTGAAGGACTCAATGAATATCAGCAGCTGAGTCGCTGAGTTTTTTTGCTGGAAAATTGTCGTTACTGGGGGGCTATGGTCAGCGTTAGAACGCTGTCGCTCTGGGTTGTTGATGGGTTGACCTGGCGGATGGCCAGCTGAGCACTGTCGCACTGGTTGGAGAGGCTTTGGCTGCGGGTGGCGTGCTGCTTGCTCAGGCTTTCACCGTTGTAGCTGACCTCATAACCCTGACTGCTGTTTTGCTGGTTGTGGCTCCATTGGCTAGAAAGTTCGAAACCGTCGATGCCGCGACCCTTGATGCAAAAATCATCGAGAACATTGTCATGGGTGTTATAGAAGACATTGTCGAGGCCTGTCACCTCTATGCGCGGTGATATACGTAACGTAATCTGTACCTGTGCGCTGGAGGTTTGACCCAGTGAGCCTTGGGTGGCGGCAAAGGCGTTGGTGGCGGCCAGTGGTGAGAGCAATATGGTAGCGGTAAGCGCCGTGGCGCGCAGCAGGCTCTGACGTCCTAGGTTGCGCTTAAGTTGGCGCTCACTTATGTAGCCCAAGCCGATGAGGATCTCACCCAGAGGCGCCGAGCTGTATTTTTGCTCGGCAAGGGCTGACTTGAGCTGCGCAGGCGTTATGACACCACGCTTTACGAGCAGGTCACCCAGTCGAGTTTTGTGCTGTTGTTCGAATAATCTGGCGTTTAGCATGTCATTCCGTCAGCTATTTATCGGGTTGGCAGCAGGGCAGGCGTTGGCCTATGTTATACCGCCGCTAAGCTCGATTCTAGTTGATGAGTCGTGTAATGGGGGAAATTACATGACTGATCTGTGGTTTTGAGGGAAGTAAGCCCTTAGCTTGTGCCCGTCGTGCAAGGCTGGCCTACACAGGCCGTGGAAAGTTGCGTAACATGCGTCCATTGCTTCAGCCAACGGTCTCGTTGGCTGTTTTACCGATTGAATGCAGGATTTCTTATGATTGACCCTAAATTGTTAAGCCTATTGGCCTGCCCTGTGAGCAAAGCGCCGGTTGAATACCACCAAGAGCAGCAAGAATTGGTGTGCTGGGCCAGCGGCCTCGCCTACCCCGTGCGCGACGGCATTCCGGTGATGCTCGAAGGCGAAGCGCGCCAGTTAACCGAAGAAGAGAAGGCGGCCCACAACGCCTAGTGTTTGTTACATTGCTTACTGAACTGAGCCTACTAAACCGAGTCAGCTAGGCCGAGTTTAGCGGCGCCGCTCCCAAGGAAGTTACTATGACGGCTACTACGACCGATGTGTCCATTTTTACTCGGATTATGAACGGTGAAATCCCCGCCGATATTGTCTACCAAGACGATGATTGCATCTGTATTAAAGACATCGCGCCCAAAGCGCCGGTGCACCTGCTATTAATCCCGCGTACACCCATCGCACGTTTGGTCGACGCCACCGCCGAACACCAAGCGCTGCTGGGGCAGTTGATGATCAAGGCCGGTGAGATCGCTAAAGCGCAGGGTGTCGGTGATGCCTTTCGCCTCATCGTTAACAATGGCGAGCGAGTGGGCCAGACGGTATTTCATCTGCACCTGCATATTTTGGCTAACAAGGCCTTTAGTGAAGAAGATCTGGGTTTCTAATCAGACTGCCTTGATGGTTGGCTACTGAACCTTGAAAATCAGGCCTGCTATCTAAAATCTGTATTAAAAACGACCACCGCACGCGCCGCGCCGGTGGTCGTTTGCCGCTGGTCGCTTTAATAGCGTGCAGATGGGCTGCGTTATCGCACAAAGCCTTATATAATTCAGCGTTTTAGCCTATTGAATGCTCAATTGCCTCGGCCCGAGCGCCTGCATGAGCAACTATTACTTAACCGTGCCACGCCACCGGATTCGAATTTATGAAGAGCGCAGAGATACGCGACGCCTTTTTGAAGTTTTTTGAAACAAAAGGTCACACCATTGTTC
>Ga0105358_10002101_pt1 | contig 10653 bp, 9 predicted proteins | sample GOMGulsemesocosm_5_FD_83509 | JGI IMG/M metagenome (GOLD analysis project Ga0105358, IMG submission 83509) | Methane-oxidizing microbial communities from mesocosms in the Gulf of Mexico - GOM15C Gulf of Mexico | ecosystem: Environmental > Aquatic > Marine > Cold seeps | place: Gulf of Mexico...
GAATTTTCTTTAATGTTCTTATCACTATGTAGGTTGGGCTTTAGCCCATCACATTGACGCCCTAAAGGGCGACCTACAAAGTATATAAAATCAACGTTTTATAGCATAGACAACAGTATCATGTAACAGAGCCAAAATAGTACATTTGGTTTATATTTTGTATCAGCTAATACGGGAAGAGTTGGTGCAGGTATTATTTGCAGTAGGTATTAATATTTATTCATAAATGTTCAATTCATTCTTGGAGTGCTACACGGCCTATTTATTCAGCACTATATACTTCAATTGCCTCATCCTCTGCAAAATACCATATTTTATCAAATTGAACATTTTTCCTATTTGATAAAATATATTCTATAGTTGAAACTACATCATCATTTGGTAATGCTAATCCTACATCATCATAAAGCAATAATTGAATGGGTCCTTTAACCTGATACTTTTTATCTAACTTTGCATTAAGTATTCTATTAGTGCTGTCTTCTCCCCAAACCTCATTGGTATGACCTGAAACGTCAAGGAATTGTTTGGCGAACTCTTTAGTATAATTTCTAGCCAACTCAAAATAAGTAATCTTTCCATCAAAATTACAGACCAAATCAGGCTTAGGAGGAAAGCACTTAGCAACACCGGATATTTCAATATGAGATAATTTAGAGCAGAATTTACCAAACACCTCTATTTCATAAAGTCCTTTATCTGATTCTGAATTCATGTCTTACCTATAGTGCTAACAGCTTATTAAACAGGGTATAGATGAGGACTAAAAAAATCAATCTATTGAATATCGATTGACTTGATAAAAAGATGAAGCAGTACATTTAATTTGATGCTATCGGGACGTAAACATTAGAAAGGTGTTTAAACGTAAAAACTCTTGTCTTGTTATAACGCTCCTCCTTGATAGCTATTGATATGAATATGTGAAATATTAGTTGTATTAAACTCTAAATTTAACGCGTTTTAAAGTATCTATCAAAACTATCCCTTTTTGACGTACATATAAATTAGCCTGTACTATCTTTAATCGCTTTTGATATTTTCTGTTGTCGTGCATCCGTTAATTTTTGTACATTGTTTGCATTTTTATAAAGATCTAAAACCTTACTTGGAGTGGTGATAACACTATTTGGAGAAACATCATTGTGTTTTTCTTTTGAATTTGAGTTAGATGAGTCAATTGTAGGTGCATCGAACGCAGGTAAAACTATAATATCTTTTGGATCAAATAGTATTTCTTCGCTTTCAAAAGGTGCTTGAGGTTTATCTGAATAACTCCAATGACCATTACTATCTTTCCAACGGTAAACTTTAACGTTGTTTTCTTTCTCTGGTGCATACTTCTCGAATACTTGTTGAAGCTTATTAGTGGCTAAATTAATTTTCTCATTAATTACTTGTGCGTTAGGAAAAAAAACATCTAGCGAAAGCCAAGGTTGACCATTTGGCTGTTTGAAAACAAAAAGTCCAGCTAAAGCAATAATTGAAATAATGGATATTAAATAGACAAAAAATTTCATAGATATACCGATAACTTTAAATCGAGTCGTTTATAGGATTAAAGATTAAGCTTGCGAACACTCAATTTGTTTAATTTTTCGGTAGTTAAATTGTAAAGTGAGAGCACAAGATAATAATGATAAAAGCATAATTTGAAATGATGAAACGTCCCTCGCTAATGAAAGAGTTATCAATATCGCAGGGTAGGCGATCAATAAATAAAGAGGGAAGTCTTTAACTTTTTTTAAGATTGAATAACCAAGCACAGATAAACTAACTAAAAATACAATTAACCATGTATCTAAAGCATAAGAGCTTAACACTCTAGGGCTTAAAGCATTTAAATTTAAAGTCAGTTGAAAATATGAAATTATTTGGATATATATTGAAGCTAATACGTGAAAGAAAAACTGAATACTAAATAGACTGATGATAAATAACTTGAGTTCCGCTTTGCTTTCCATAAATGAAAGCTCTGCTACTGAATCGGTAAGCTGATGCATAATGAATCCTTTTATTACACTTGAGTTATACAAGTTATAAATCGAAAAATAACGAGTCTCTAATTCGAGCTAATATCTCATAATTTCAATGTATTGAAAACATAAATAATCAATAATATTATTGTTAGCCTATGTACTCATAATAATAGAAAATAATGCACTCTTCTTTGCACGCTTAAACAAAAAAATCAGAAAAATTGTCAATAATTGTTTTGTGGTAAAATAAAGGTTTGTCAAAATTCATCATTATAGACTATATTGCCAGTCTACCAATTAAGGATGATTGAATTATGAAACAACTACCACCGCATATGCTCGTTAAAACTTGGTTATACATTATTTCTTCTAACGAAGAAGGGTTGGACTTCCAAAAATTCAAATTACGTAAAGTAATTAAAGAACTTTTTGGTTCAATGGAGTTAGCTAAATTATATATTGAACAAATAGCCGACGATGATATTGAAATCTATTTTGTATGATCAATTTCAAACGACTAATCAGTAAATAATGCCGCAAACAATTTCATGCCTATGCATATGGCTCAGGATCGTCATCACCGTGGTGTTTTAATCGGGGATCCAGTGTCTAAAGCGCAATGTATCTTCGATCAGAGATTACGATGACGTTTACAAAGAATTCCTGAGTAAACTACATAGGCATGAACAATTTTAGTCTTTTAATCAGGTCAATTTTTTGATATTGAAATTTTTTAGATATAAAATTGCATGTAATTCAATAAACTAAGGTGGTCGCTCTAGAATCCTTTGTCATGAACATTTAAAAAAATTCAATAATAACTGTACAGAAAAACAGTGTTTGCGCTATGCTTGAGTTTAATCGTAAATAACGACTCGAATGTGGAACACTGTTGAAGTTATATATTGCTGAAAAGCCCAGTTTAGGTCGCGCAATTGCGGTAGCATTGTCGGATACCTTAGCAAAACCACATAAAAATCATAAAACGCATATTGAACTTGCAAATGGTGATGTGGTTAGTTGGTGTGTAGGACATATTCTAGCGCAAGCCGATCCAGAAGATTACGATGATGCGCTAAAAAAATGGCGTATGGAAACATTGCCAATAGTCCCTCAGCAATGGCAATTAAAACCTATTACTCGTACCCGCGCGCAATTAACAATCCTGCGAAAATTGGTCAAACAAGCCGATGAAATTATTCATGCCGGTGATCCAGACAGAGAAGGGCAGTTACTGGTTGATGAAGTAATAGAGTTTTTAAAGGTTTCAAAAACTAAAAAAAATAATATTAAGCGTTTATTGATCAGTGACTTGAATTTACCTGCCGTTAAACGATCTTTAATGTCTTTAAAAAATAATAGTGAATTTGTACCACTTTCTATTTCCGCTTTAGCACGATCTAGAGCCGACTGGCTTTATGGTATCAATTTAACGCGTGCTTATACATTACAAGGGCAAAAGCAGGGCTTTAATAGCGTTTTATCCGTTGGTAGGGTGCAAACACCATTGTTAGGTTTAGTGGTTCGACGTGAACAAGAAATTAGTGAATTTGTCAGTAAGCCTTTTTATCAGGTACTTGCTCACTTGAATGTTAATAAAGTGCCTGAGGGTGGTGAGAAAAGCTTTAGCGTGAAATGGCAACCCAGTGAAGCTTGTCAGCAATATTGTGACGAAGAAGGGCGGGTATTAGTTAAAGCATTAGCAATGAATGTTGTTGACCGGATTACTAATCAGGACGCGATTGTTGAAAGTATTAATACTGAGGATAAACAACAAGGGCAGCCATTACCATTTAATTTGTCAAGTTTACAAATCGCAGCGGCTAAGCAATTTTCTATGAATGCTAAGCTGGTATTAGATGTGTGCCAAGCACTTTATGAAAAACATAAACTGATCACCTATCCGCGTTCAGATTGTCGTTACTTACCGAAAGAGCAGTTGAAACAAGCACCGGCTATTATTGAATTATTATCACAAGCTAATCTACCTTGCGCTCAACAGGCCATAGATGCCGATAAAAGTATTAAAAGTAAGGCGTGGAATGATAAAAAAATTACGGCTCACCATGCGATTGTGCCTACTGAAAAATTACCTAATAATATTCAGTTGAACCCCTTTGAAAAAAATATTTATTTGCTGATTGTACGACAATATTTAGTTCAATTTTATCCTGTGTACCTTTATCAGCAAACGTCACTAACAGTAAAAATAGCTAAAGGACTTTTTACAACAAAGGCAAAAATGGAACAGCAATTAGGCTGGAAAGTGCTATTCCCAATTAATAAGGAGCAAAAAGGGAAAAATGAATTTCAAGAGTGCGCTTTACCTAGGTTAACCCAAGGACAAATATTACATTGTTATCAAGGAGAGTTAGTAGAAAAATACACCTCCCCACCTGAATCTTTTACCGATGCTACTTTGTTAAGTGCCATGACAGGTATTGCGCGTTTTGTTAGTGATCCTAACATTAAAAAAGTACTAAGAGATACTGATGGATTGGGTACAGATGCTACGCGTGCCGGTATCATTGATTTACTTTTTAAACGAAACTTCTTACAGCGCAATGGTAAAAAAATAATAGCAACGGAAATAGGTATTGCATTAATTAATGCGTTACCAACAATGGCGACATTACCTGATATGACCGCGCAATGGGAAGCTGTATTAACAGCTATTAGTGAGAAAAAAGCGAGTTATATTAATTTTATGCAGCCCTTAATTAATACCGTGACAGAAATGGTGACAGGTGCAAATCAACAATCTTTTGCCGGATTGCCTAAAGTGGCATTTAAACCCAAGCGAGCAAAAAGGAAGTTCAATAAGAAAGCACCTAGGACAAATAAAGCGGCAAGTGGATAGTGATCTAAGTGATGATTACATTGCTATGATATTGCCAATATTAGTTGCTTTAGGCTGAGTGACATTACCTATACAATAAGTGCAGAATCACTAACCAATTGGTATAGTAATCATCTGGATAAAAATTGATAAATCTACGTTTAGTTAAAAGAGTAATATAATGATAATACTGCAAAATGCTATGGAAAAAAGCCACCTTTATAAGGTTGATGAGTTTGGTATAAAAAACTATAACTATGGGGTATTAGGTGGTCTTTCTTTAGCATTGTTTACTTTGCTAAATATAAGTTTAGGGTATATTACTTTTCTAGCTGAAACTAACGTGACGGGCTCACCTGTGCAAAACTATACCGATGCTTTGTGGTTGATGCTAATGTCTTCTACTACAATAGGTTTTGGTGATGTTTATCCTATAACCCTGATTGGCCGAGCGGCAGTCTTTATCATGTTTATTTTAGGTGTTGGGATTTTAGGTGGTGTTGGTGCCGTATTTGCAAATAAAATTTTTGGTTTTGCCGATACTAATATCAAGAATAGGGAGCTAAGAAAGCAAAATGATAATATATTTGCGCAAAATATAGAAATTCACAAAAAACTGGAAAAATTAGAGAAAAAATTAGAGTCGTTAACTAAGTAGCATCACAATATTATTTTTTGTAACGGTAAATAGCTTTACTGACCAATGGCAAGTACAGTCCAGAACTACATTTATATTTTGGGGACGAGTTTGAGGTTCTAATTATGCGACAGCGTTGCTTAGTTCATTTCATGCATCAATATAGCCAACTTACCATCAATTTTCCGGAACTTCGAACGAGTTTTTAATTCTGTACTACACTTAAATATATTATTAAAATGGTTGGAAGTGCCAAATGAAAATGGACAACTTCACACAATTAGCTATCTTCTTCAATAAAATCAGTGCATGGCAAAGGGAACTAACGCTTAATTTAAAGTATTTAGACCGAGCAGAACTATGTGCTTTTTAGAAGCCAAAAAATGGCTCCCTAAATATCTTTTAACCTTGATGCTGATATATTTTATCTCTGCCTCGTTAACAGCTCACTCCTTAGAGAAAACTCCTTATGAATATGGGTACACTGCGGAAGAGCAGGAAACTCTTCAATGGCTCTGGCAAAAAGCTCAACAATTTTCTGGTATCCAATCTATATATCATGTTGATTGCCCTTATCATCTCCCTATTTATATTATGACTAAAAGCACAATGAATAAAGAAATGTGCCCAGATGATCCTCAACATTGCCGCAATTTTGTTGGGGCATACGACACGGGAGAAAAACGCATTTTATTACATCATGGGCTGACGCCAGAAGATGATATGATTTCTGCTTCGTTTTTACTCCATGAATTTATTCACGCACTGCAAAATGAAACTATTTCTGATGAAGGGATGTCAGGAAGCTGTTCACGTCTGCGTATTATAGAGCAGGAAGCTTATGATGCGCAAAACGCTTTTTTGCAATCTGAAGGAGCATTTTTTCGCGCCGGTGTTGGCATGCGTTTGATGGTCTGCCCTGAAGATCGAAGTCATCAAGTTGGTTTTAACCAAGATAATTATTAGCTAAGAAAATCGTTTTCTTAGCTAATATAGTGAGGTGTAATAGCTGAGGTATTACGTTATTTTGCTTTATTTTGCTTTATTTTGCTTTATTTTGCTTTATTTTGTTCTATCTTCTTATTCGCTTTTTCTTGACGGCGTTCATGGTTTAATTCTTGAACATCACCACCGATATGATTCTCACCACGTTGTTCAGCGAGTGTTATTTGACGTTCGCGTTCAGTAAAACGGCTACGTTGCTCGTCGGTTACTTTATCATAACAACGATGACAGCTAATACCTTTAAGATAATGCTCACTTTGCTTTTCTGGCTCAGTAAGTGGAAAACGACAAGCAAAACATTGATCATACTGACCTTGCTCTAAATTATGATCGACAGCAACACGACCATCAAAAACAAAACATTCACCTTGCCACATTGTCTCTTCACGGGGTACTTCTTCAAGGTACTTTAAAATACCGCCTTCAAGGTGATAAACTTCTTCAAAACCTTGTTCTTTTAAATATGCGGTAGATTTTTCACAACGGATACCGCCGGTACAAAACATGGCAACTTTTTTATGTTTGGTATTATCTAAATTATCTTTGACGTATTGTGGAAATTCACGAAAGGTTTCAGTATCTGGGTTTAACGCCCCTTTAAAAGTACCTATTTCTACTTCGTAATCATTACGAGTATCAACTAGTAATACTTCAGGATCAGAGATTAGCGCATTCCAGTCTTTAGGTTTTACATAAGTGCCAACTACTTGATTTGGGTCTATGCCTTCAACGCCCATGGTAACAATTTCTTTTTTAAGTTTTACTTTAGTGCGATGGAATGGGTTTTCTTCAGTGTAAGATTCTTTGTGAGTAATAGCACCCAAATTAGGTTGCGCTTGTAAAAAATTAAGCACTTCTTCGATAGCTTTTTGTGAGCCAGCAATAGTACCGTTGATACCTTCTGCCGCCAACAATAAAGTACCTTTAACGTCGACACTGTTCATTTTAGCTAATAGTGTAGGACGTAGTTCTAGATAATTTTCTAAACGAACGAATTTATAAAGGGCGCAAATAGTAATTGCACCAGTTGTTTGAGCTGTAGACATGTTTGACTCCATTGAGCTAGCTGGAACGTAAATCCAGTGCTATAGATTAAAAGTTAAAGCTGAAATTACATTAAGCTTTAAGGGAGGCGCATTTTAGCAGATAGCTTTGCGCTTTAACATGGTTAAATATCCAACTAAGCAGTCATAAAACAAAAACGCCACCTTGTATTAACAAGATGGCGTTTTTCAGATAAATTCATTCGGTTGCCCGATGTAATAAGTTCAAGAGCAGGGTAGCAACACAGAACCTATAACTTATAGGAGAGTACTGCTAACGCTGTTATTGAGCTTGTTAGTTAGGAGCAAGCAATAAATTAAGCTTCTACTTGCAAAATAACTGTATCGGCTTTCTTCGTGTACTCTTCCATTTTATCAAAGTTCAAGTAACGGTATGTATCGGCAGCAGTAGCATCAATTTGAGAAGCATACTCCATATACTCAGCAGGACTTGGAAGTTTACCTAAGATAGCACCTACTCCAGCAAGCTCTGCTGAAGTAAGGTATACGTTTGCGCCAGTACCTAATCGGTTAGGGAAGTTACGTGTTGAAGTAGACAATACCGTCGTATTATCGCCTACACGTGCTTGGTTACCCATACATAATGAACAACCCGGAGTTTCAACCCGAGCACCTGCTTTACCATAAATATTGAAGTAACCTTCATCTTTAAGTTGTGCGCTATCCATTTTTGTCGGTGGTGTAACCCACATACGTGTTGGTAATGAGCCACCAAATTTTTCGATAAGCTTACCAGCTGCACGGAAGTGACCAATGTTAGTCATACATGAACCGATAAATACTTCATCAACTTCAACACCAGCCACCTCTGATAATAATTTCGCATCATCAGGATCATTTGGACAACAAACGATAGGCTCTTTAATATCATTTAAATCAATTTCAATAACATGAGCGTATTCAGCATCGTTATCAGCAGACATTAACGACGGGTTTGCTAACCATTCTTCCATGCCCTTAATACGACGAGTGATAGTACGAACGTCACCATAACCTTCACTGATCATCCACTTAAGCATAACAATGTTAGACGTTAAGTACTCAGCAACAGCGTCTTCTTCAAGTTTGATTGAACAACCTGCAGCTGAACGTTCAGCTGATGCGTCAGATAATTCAAATGCTTGCTCAACGGTTAAACCTTTAAGACCTTCAATCTCTAATACACGACCAGAGAATTCGTTTACTTTACCTGCTTTTTCAACAGTTAATAAACCATTTTTAATTGCTGTATAAGGAATAGCATGTACTAGGTCACGTAAGGTAATACCCGGCTGCATTTCACCTTTAAAACGAACTAGAACTGACTCAGGCATATCTAAAGGCATTGTGCCTGTAGCAGCAGCAAAAGCAATTAAACCAGACCCCGCAGGGAATGAAATACCTAATGGGAAACGTGTATGAGAATCACCACCAGTACCGACAGTATCTGGTAATAACATACGGTTTAACCAAGAGTGAATTACACCATCACCCACACGAAGTGAAACACCGCCACGATTCATCATGAAATCAGGCAATGTGTGATGGGTAATAACATCAACAGGCTTAGGGTACGCCGATGTATGGCAGAATGACTGCATAGTTAAATCAGCAGAAAAACCTAAACATGCTAAATCTTTTAATTCATCACGTGTCATAGGGCCTGTTGTATCTTGTGAACCTACAGTAGTCATTTTTGGTTCACAGTATTGACCAGCGCGAACACCTTCAACACCACAAGCTTTACCCACCATTTTCTGAGCAAGGGTAAAGCCTTTACCTGTATCAGCAACAGCAACTTGTTTAGCGAATAAGTCAGCTTCAGGTAAACCTAATGCTTCACGAGCACGACCAGTTAAGCCACGACCGATGATTAATGGAATACGACCACCAGCACGAACTTCATCTAATAATACCGGGCTAAGTTCAAATTCTGCAATAATTTCACCAGCAGCGTTTTTAACAACACCTTCGTACGGGTAAATGTCGATAATATCGCCCATATTCATTTTTTGTACGTCTAATTCAATTGGTAATGCGCCTGAATCTTCCAAAGTGTTATAGAAAATAGGAGCGATCTTGCCACCTAAACAGACACCGCCACTACGTTTGTTTGGAATACAAGGGATATCATCACCCATGTACCATAAAACAGAGTTAGCTGCAGATTTACGTGAAGAACCCGTACCAACAACATCACCAACATAAGCTAGTGGGATACCGTCTTTTTGTAATTCTTCAATTTGAGAGATAGGACCAATAACGCCATCTTCTTCAGGGTTAATACCTTCACGTCCAATTTTAAGCATTGCTTTAGCATGTAATGGAACATCAGGACGAGACCATGCATCAGGAGCAGGAGATAAATCATCGGTGTTGGTTTCACCAGTAACTTTAAATACTTTAACCGTGATTTTTTTAGCCACTTCTTTTCTAGAAGTAAACCAAGAACCATCAGCCCATGATTGCATTACTGATTTAGCTGCAGGATTACCTGCTTCAGCTTTTTCTTGCACATCATGGAAGGCGTCGAACATTAATAAGGTATTTGATAAACCGTGTGAAGCCGCTGAAGATAGTGCTTCATTGTCTAAAAGGTCAATCATCGGCTGAATGTTATAACCACCTAACATGGTGCCTAATAATTGTGTCGCTTTTTCAGGGCTTAAAATAGGTGAAGTCGCTTCACCTTTAGTCACTGCAGCTAAAAATCCTGCTTTAATATAAGCCGCATCATCAACACCTGCTGGTACACGATTGGTTAATAAATCAATTAAAAAATCGCCTTCACCAGCGGGTGGGTTTTTGACTAATTCGACTAATGCTGCTGTTTGTTCAGCGTTTAACGCTTTAGGTACGAGACCTTCAGCTGCACGTTCTGCTACGTGGTTACGATAATCTTGAAGCACGACATTCACCTTCTTATTGGAGACACTAGTCACTTTAGGGATGGCTCGGATAATTTAGAGCCAATTTAGAACAAAGTTTTTAAGTATCTAGGATTTAAAATTCGTATTAATAATACAATATTGTCGACACTTTTTGTTGTTTACCACTAGTTGTGTTGTTTATTTTCAATATTTCATCTCCTTATAGTGGTTAACTTTTAGGTGCTTATGTCGATTTTTGCTTTTATTTGTACGACTATAA
>Ga0105358_10002103_pt1 | contig 10647 bp, 11 predicted proteins | sample GOMGulsemesocosm_5_FD_83509 | JGI IMG/M metagenome (GOLD analysis project Ga0105358, IMG submission 83509) | Methane-oxidizing microbial communities from mesocosms in the Gulf of Mexico - GOM15C Gulf of Mexico | ecosystem: Environmental > Aquatic > Marine > Cold seeps | place: Gulf of Mexico...
ACATTGCTGTGCAGCTTAATTACAAGTTCTAACTTCCAGCTTGTAATTGTTCTGCCCTTGGCGCTTCGGCGCCATTTTTTTAGAGTTTGGGGTCGGAGCAAGTTTAGGGTCGGAGTAAAAATTCATTCTCCAAAGAGTTTGAATGGGGTCAGAGTAAAAACTCCTCCCCGCGAGTATTTACTGCCAAAGATCAGCAAGGCCCTTCGAGTTAGCATGGCCGCGAATAAAATTGTTGTAAGATAAATTTTGGAATTCATTGGTGTGGAGGTGGAATGCCCTAAGGCGTTTACCCCCCCCCACCCAATTCCCATATTCCCATTAATGTATGATTCTCTCAGGCCATATCGATTTCCCGTCGGGATATCGTGTGATGAGACTCTTAAGTTGTTTACTTCAATAGAAGAGTTTGTGGAAGCATTCTACACGAACTGGCTATTCGAAGTTGAGAGGGTGATTCTAGGTTTTGTCGCACGAAAACTTTCTACAGACAGCCAAGCCCTCGAATTGACTACTGGTCATAGGGAGCAGTTTTCCGCTTGGAATCTCGAATATTGAGACGAAAATCAAGTAGTGTTGGCCGGTTTCATGGGTTGCTAGCCGGAATTTTCTATCGTGAGACAAAATACCACATACACTATGTCTAGAGCTTCATTGATCTAACAGATCTTAATTTTGGGTGGCTATACATCTAAGCGTTTTAAATTTTGTTGTACAATCATTGACAAACTTTTTATGGCGCTTTTTATTTGCGTGCTATTGCCGTACCCAAAGCCCAATACAATTCCCCTCCGAGCATCAATTGAGCAAAATTCCGACAGGGGGCGGCAGCCCATTGCGTATTTGCTTGCTTCCCTACATATTTTCTTATCATCGAGTCGTTTATCGATTTCAATAGTCATGTGTAAGCCCGATTCGCCACCGTGAAGCTGCCCAATGCCCTTGAACTCTTTTGTGACTAATTTTGAGATGAAACTTTGTTTTTCACTATAGATAGCTCTCATGTTTCTGATGTGACGGTAAAAATATCCCTCGCTGATGTAGTCAGCAATAGTCGCTTGCAATACAAAAGGTACCTCTAAAGCAAAATGTTTGGCCGCCTGTCTCATGGCGTTCTTAATTTGATGAGGCACGACTAGGTAACTCACACGAATATAGTTTGCGAGCACTTTACTAAAGGTTCCAGAATAAATAATTCGTTCAGATGTATCCAAGCCTTTTAGGGCGGGAATTGGCTTCGATCCCAGTGGAAATTCTGTGTCGTAATCGTCTTCAATAATCCACGTGTTGTTCGACCTCGCAAATTCAACGAATTCTTTCCGTCGATTCAATGTCATATTTATACCCATCGGAAATTGATGGGAGGGTGTAACATAAACAATTTTTGCCGGGTCATTGGGTATGGTCGCTCCGCTGCTGTCCAATGCAAGATCTTTAATACTAAGCCCTGCCATTAGAGCGGCAGACTTTATTCCTGGGTAGCCAGGGTCTTCTACCATTAATGTGTCATTGCGATCGCAAAGCAAGTTGAATATTAGACTTGCCGCTTGCTGTAGGCCGTTATGTATGAGTATTTGATCGGCTTCACATTCTATGTTTCGGGAAACTCTTAGATGTTTAACAATGGATTCTCTTAATGGTTGATACCCGCCTAAGTGTTGCTGAGAAAGAGATGTACCCAGGTGCCGATGGGCATAGCGATTCGTTAGCGTTTTCCAATATCGATCCGGGAACCTCGATAAATCCGTAAGCCCAGGAAGGAATAATGAGTGGTTTTCGGCATCCAATAGAGTATCTAATTTAGTAAAAGATACCCCGCGATTCGATAACACTGCTAAGGAGTTGTCTACGCGTGCTCCCGAAGCTTTTTCTGTGCGTAAATTGCTCTTAATGTAAGTTCCGTCGCCGGGTTTCGATTCCGCGATTCCCTCTGCAATTAGCTGTTCGTAGGCGTTAATAATGGTGGATCGAGAAACGCTCAGGGCTTGAGCAAGATACCGACTAGCGGGTAATTGGGCGCCCGGGCTAATGCGCCCAGAATGGACGGCTGATTGAATAGAATCACTTAGGTTTCTGTAGAGCGATTTTTTACCGCGCGCTGGAGATTTTTCAAATCTGAGAAGCTGAATAAAATCTTCCACTAGCATACTTAAACCTCAGTTTAAAAAAGAGAACATTATATTGGTATGCAATTAAATGCAATATTGGATATATATTACGAGCCAATTCCTTGTCAAACTAAGGGTGTTTGATTGATGTAAGTAATTGGAGTGTAGATATGTTTGATGTTTATCGCAGGAAGTTAATACTTAACTCTGTTATTGCCGGGTTGTTGACATTGCACGCTGGAGGGAGCGTTGGCGAGCCAATAGCTAAGCCATATTGTGATGTAGAGAACTCAGGAAGTGTTCTATTAACTCGGCCTCAAGCTGATGAATCCATGTCATACATCAACGATGTGAATTGGTTCGCGCGGCCAGTCCCCAATCCAAATAATGACTATGTGGTTGCATTCGCTAGCCACAATCAAAATTATTTGTACAATTTGAGCCGCGGTATGAGGGTTGCTATTCCCGATACCTCTGATGCTGTGGCAACACCAGACGGTCGTTTTATCACTGTTCCATCACATTACACTCCAGACCATTCAATTAATTTTTATAAAGCGGGCGAACTTCTGGATGCTTTGGATGAAGGACGTGATGCTCGTGATACCAAACCGATTTTTTCCCATAAAGATAAAAATGTATTCAACACCTTTTATCAATCTGTGGGCGTACTGCACTCTAGTGGCAAAAAAGATCAGTATGACGTTAAGTACCGGATGATGTTTTCTGGGTCTTTGCCCCCTACGCCGCCGGGTTTTTTGATTGCGGATTACGACGTTTCAAACAGGAATGGTGAAATTTTCTTTTCTCCAAGCCCGGTACTGAAGCTTTGCCCAGAGATTATTGATGATATGGCGACGCCATTTATTTCTAAAGATGGGCGCTATATTGTTGCGCATGACAATAGCAATGTGAGGTCAGATTCGAGCTTGAAATTATTTGAAATAACAGGTGTCGATTACAAAGGCTTAACAACGAGCTGCAGGCAGGTTATTGATTTTGGGTTTAAAGCGGGAAAAGCAGATTTTAGTTTTGACAATAGCATGATCACCTTTCATCTAAGTTCGAATGATTATATTACAAGCTTTATTAGTGGCGGTGTTGATGCTCCGCATATTACGGATGTGGTCGTGGTTAACTTAGAACAAGATGAAAGTGGAGCCATTATTGGTTATGAGAGCATGTCAAGATTGACCACATCGAAGGTTCAAGGGGTTGGCAACTATTTTCCTTCATTCTTTCCGGATGGCAATCTGTTCTATATCGCCAATAGTATGCCGAGGAGTCATCCTCATTATGATGTCGGTGATGTTAAAGATCGAAGATTTCAGTTCCATGTGATAGACCCTACAAAGTCGAGCTATCAACCCGACGCATTCCAAAACACCCAAGAAAAAAATGATATGGCGACGATAGGACGCTTGTGGAAGCAACATTGTACGCCTCAGAATAATCCTCTTTCAGGGGCCAAACCCGCTTGGAGCTATATGAGCATGAACTCACACCAATGCTCTAGCTTGATAAACGACAAGTGGCAGGGTAGCGGTGCCGTAAAGCAACAGTTGCTCAAACAGTGTCAACAGCGGTGAAGATGAATGGTCTCAGTCTATTATTGCTTGTTATGGTGAATGGGCTATTGGCTCAAAGTTCATTTGGCAAGCCGTTGTATAAATGGACATGTGCTGACGCGGTTGCGATTCAATTGCAGCAGTGGCATGTGAAAGGCAATATTCAAGAAGAGCCAGTGGCATCTGTAGATGGCCACTTTTTCAAGATGCCTACGGATAAAATGGGACGGTGGGCGTTAGTGTATGAAGAACTTGATCTAGTGCATTTATCATTGGTCGATAGCGAACGGGTTCAATTGAAAAGACTAAACTCGCGCTGCGCTGAGGTACATTCTACCGATGTCGCAATTAAGCCTAGGGGTGATGTTGGTTTTGATGACGAGGACCTGACCGATTTGCTTTTAAGCAATAAGAACGGTTTGGTGTATATTTGGTCTCCGCATATGTTGCTATCGGTGCATGGTATTAAAGAGCTATTGGCCATTGGCTTAGAGCTTGGGGTGGCGGTTACGATCCTGTTGGATGTCAACGCGGATATAAACTTTGCTCAGTCTACGGCCGATGAATATTCGTTGCCAGCGTCTGTATTGACACCGGCAACGGCATTGGAGTTTAAATTTCGAGGGGCGTTGATTCATTCGCCAACACTGTTGTTCTATAAAGATTCAAATTTTGTAGGTCCCGATATTCCTGGTTACCGCCATCCAGAGCATTATAGGCAGGTAGTTGTTGATCGATTAGCATTATCCCGCGTTAGTTATACGCCGGTTGGTGCACGCTGAAAAAGTTTGGGGTCTGAGTAAAAGCTCAATCTCCCAATACTTACGGCCAAAAATTACCAAGCTTCTTCGAGCGAGCATGGAGGCGCATTAATACCATTGTTAAGAAAAATTTGGGATTTTAAAAATATTGGTATGGAGGCAGGGCGCATAAGGACGCTTACTCGACTCTCCCTTATACTGATCAATCCATGATATTCTTGGAGGAAATCGTTTTTCACCGAAAAATCTTGTTACGAGACCCTTAAGATGTTTACTGCAATAGAGGCGATGCCTCTGCCGGAGCAATCCAAACTCGACAGTTGTCACAAAAACCCCGGGATGAAAATACCTGATGTGCACACCGATTGCTTCTCGCTTTCAATTCGAAAAACAATATCAATCGAAGATTATATAGAAGCATTCTACACCAGTTGGCTCTTCAAAGTTGAGAGGGTGATTCTTGGTTTTGTTGTGGCAAAACCCTCTACAGACACGCAGGCATTGGAGTTATCTATGGGCAAGAGGGAGCAGTTCTCCGCCTGGAACCTTGAATATAGAGACGAAAAACAAGTGGTATTGGCCGACTTTATGGGGAAAACTAAATCTTGGCTAATGGTCCAGAATAAGGGCGAGGCTTGTACGCAATTGTTTTTTGGCAGTGCTGTAATGCCGCGATACAATTCGGATGGTTCACTGGGAAAGCCGTCCCTTTTCTTTAGGTTGATGGGTGGTTTTCATATTCTCTACTCGAGATCACTTTTATGGGCCGCAAGCCGAAATTTGGGGTCAGAGTAAAAACTTACTCATTGGTCACCTGTTTTCCGGCCGTGATGGTGATGCGAAATATTGAGAGCTGCCAAATTTCTATATTTTAAGGATTTTTCTCCCATAACGTATAAATAACGGGGCGGAAGAAGACGCAGGGACCATTTATATTAGTGTGATTTTCCGTCATTATTCCTTTCATAGAAAGGACGATATCTGCGAATTATATTGAATATTTCATTTGTTTTGTGAAGCTCGCTAATAATGCGATTGAGTTTCGCTACTAGATTAGGCGTAATTACCTTTGAATTCTTAGAGCACTGAAGCCTAGATTCTTGAGTTGAGAGTGGGCTGTACGTCAGATTGGTTGAATAGTGTTTGTCCATGAAATCTCTGGTACCGATGAACGCGTCTATTCTGCCCGCATTTAGCATGCTTAATCCGTTTTTCGAATCACCCACTGGATATTTTACAGTGTGTTCCAAGAAAGAGAAATTCTCTTGCTTTAAAAAAAATGCCCCTCTTAAATGCCCAACTTTAAGTCCTTTTAAATCCTCAATTCCAGTGATAGGGAAATCAGAGTCTAGCCTGCTTACGATAACCAAATCCTTATACATAATTGAGGCAAGCTGTAAGAAGTCGTTCTCTCTACTCTTGCTCGTAAGCAAAATTGAACAATCATAGTCTCCATGCTTCAGGCCATGTATTACTCTCCTTAAGGGCACCAAGGCGGCTCTTGAATTGGGGATGTTTAGTTCGTCTATTATGGCCTTAGAAATATCGTATAAGTAGCCTGTGGGTTTGTTTTCTACATTTTTATACGCTGCGGGCTCTCCCACCTCAATTATCGCTATTACTATGGGGGCTTCTTGTTGTTCGGCTGAAAATGCTCTATTGCTACTAATTAAGAGCACGTAAAGAAACAGAAGGGATAAGTTGTTTTTGAGAATAAGCATATAAATTTAGATTCTATAAAAAGCCAATATTTTTGATTTTAGAGCATATTCAGTTGCCAAGTTAATCTGGCAGACGGCCGAGCCGTGATTTTCCCGGGCATTAGTGCGTCTGGCCAGCGATCGAGGTGCCATGCGTAAGCTACTACGTTTTTTTTAGAAATTCTATGGGTGTGGGAGGTTTGAAGTTTGGGGTCGGAGTAAAAACTCCCTGAAGGCGCATAAAACCCGCCGCCAGGGGCGTTTGGCGTATTTATCCCGCGGCTGGAAAGGCGATAAATTTGCTAGCATTCGACGCAATCTATGGGTTTGGCCTCTGCACAGCGAACATAGATATCTCAAGTCAACTGGCCAGGAATGGGTTAAGCTCTTTATTGGTGTAACGGGTGTTAAGAGCGACTATCTTAGTAAATAGATAAAGGCATGGAGTGTACATAGAAGGTATCACTGCAATGGAAATGGACGAATCGATTAACGTGTTTGGTGAACAATTGGAAATCTGTGGAGAGGACCCCATCACTGGGTTCTACCGGGATGGTAAGTGCAATACATGTAAAGATGATGTTGGATCTCATACTGTTTGTATTGAAGCGTCGAAGAAATTTTTAGAGTACTCCAGGTTTAGAGGGAATGATCTATCTACACCTGTGCCTGAATTGGATTTCAAGGGCTTAAAACCCGGAGACAGTTGGTGTTTATGCGCAGCGCGGTGGCTAGAGGCAGTGGAAAGCGATATGGCTCCGAGATTACATCTTAAACGTACTCATATCAAAGTTTTGCAGATTGTACCGATAGAATTACTTAAAAAATACGCGATAGATTTAAATTAGCGTGAAATACAATGTTCCGAAGTGTCTTTGGCGTCTAGGCATGATAGCCCTTGCGATAATTTGACTGCGCTGGCTTTCAGCTCAGAAGTCCTGCAATAACGCCCGTTGATAATTCTCCTTACTGACACTGACATTAAAACGAAGCTGTAAGGCTTCCAGTTCTGCTTGCCAGAGCGAAAGCTCTTCCATCAACAGAGTGTTGTCGTCCAGCTGCCACAATTGTTTTGAACCTTCGTAAGAAAAGCTAAGAATTGTCATGGCCTGTTGATGCCCCTGCTGGGCGGCGGCCTTGATCTTATTCATGCGACGGCTGATTTGATTGAGTTCCTGCTTGAGGTGCCAGACGTATGCGACCTCAGCAAAGTAGGGGCGCGCCTCAAGTTTCCGCAATACCATTACCAATAGCACCGACGCCAGTAGCACTCCGGTTCCATTCAGTGCGGTATTGTTCGCGCTATTCCCTAGATTATCCTCTCCAAACAAGGCAATCAGCAGTGTGGAGAACAGCAGTGCCAACAGCGCTAGGGATACGGCCACACCTAAAGCGACTCGCTTGAAGCGTTTTTGGTACAAGCCCTTATCAATTGTACGTAACTGCATAACCAAGCCTTCTTAAGTAATTGTGTGCGATTTTAGGGGGGCTTCAGTACTTGCCTAGTCATTTCCTGTTAAGTGTTAGAGAAAAAACCAGCAGGCTCACCTGGGCACCCATGGGCTAGACCTTCGCGGCTAACAAGGCCAAAGTATCTTCATTTAGGCCATTCCTAGAAAGATAACTAGTACCGCCTGAGTGGAGGATTAGAAAACCTTTATCGGTGCTATTGATTTCAGCAATGTCGTTCCAGAGCATGTCTTGCTGGTGATAAGTACCCTTGGTAAATATGCCTTGATCGTCAATTCGAATACTAATTTCACTGCCAGCGGCACGGCTGATCATTTGGCGAGTAATCCACCAACTTCGTTTATATCGAATTGATAGCAGCTCAACGCCGGTCAAGCAGATTAAGAACCAGACGACATAGGCCTCGATTTCCATGACAAAAAACACGCCGGCCACGAAGATAAAAAATATCGCCTGGCGATAGGTTTTGAGGCTGATAGCGGTGTTGGCCGATTCGTCGAAGCACTCACTGAAATACTCACGGTTGAGGGTATAGTAGCTGGTGTGGCCGGTGCTGGTGCTGGTGATTGTATCTGTGTCTGCCATGTTGAGGGCTGCCGATGATGGAGAGACGCTAGTTTAACAAATTTGGCGAACGAATCTTAGTAAGCAATGAAAATAATTGGGTATGATGATTGAGGCTAGATTAGGTCAATGAACCCCATACCTTGCAAGATTCACACTCGCACACCCACCTTGGCCCTTTATTCTTGGAGGCCGCTTGTTGTTAATCTTTGGAAGTTTGGGGTCAGGGAAATTTGGGGTCAGAGTAAAAGCTTCACAGAGTTCTTAAGCCTGAGCGGGCAATGTGCGTATGACCTAAGCGGGCAAACGAGTGCTTGCTACAATCCTACGAAATAGTCCGGGCAATAACTTGGCGATGAATGCTACTTGGCTTTTTATGAAACCACTGTGTTTAGGCAGTGAATCACTTATATCTGCCACCCTACGGTGGTAGAAAATATGAGCTGATGGTTCTGGAAGCCTCTGCCCTGCGGGGATATTTTCACTGGGGATTATCGTCAGTGCGGGGAATAATGGCAGTTCCAGTAGCTCTATGGCGGGTTTTTTGCAAGTAGCACATTTTCCTCTTTGGACCGCGGGTGGTGATTTATATTTTTTAAAGCTTATTTTTTCTTTGTCATGTAAGTGCACGTCCTTTGTCAAGAAAATGGTAACATCAGAATAAGCCGCATTATTGAATTCCTGGCATATTGTGCAATGACAGAACATGCGGGTAAGCGGCTTACCCTGAACCGTAAATTTGCTACTTCCGCACTCACATTGGCATTCTTGTTTAGAACTATCATCATTCATGTGTTTCTTCCAATTTCATATGATACCCCTTCGTTTGATTGCAACACTAGCGCAGAAAAAAATGCTTGCCAAGCTTTTTGGAAGTTTGGGGTCGGGGTAAAAGCTTTGGCTTGCAAACCTTGTCGCCTATGAGAGAGCATAGACAATCGACTATTTCTTAATTGTCTTAAGCGGCTTTAGTTGCTTTAGTTTTTCCAAAAACAGAAAAACCTTCTCAGATGGCGGTGTATTTTTACGCGTGACTGCATACCATTTGATAAAAATTCCCTTCTCGGTTAGCCGCTTTTGAACAACCTTACGCTGCGGAGCGTAACATTCCATTATCCATCGGGTAAGGATGGAGACGCCGGTCTTCTCTCGAACTAGGTTGACAACCACATCGGTATGCCCTGCGCAGAGAATACGCTTAGGCAGGGTCTCGCCATGCTTGAAAAATAATTCGTACTCCCTGCCTTCCATGGTCCTGGTAGCGTTAGTGATAAAGACCTGGTCCTCGAAGTCTTCGTGCCGCAAAAATTTCTTTTCTGCCAGTGGATGATCGGCCGGAACAATGGCCACCATCTCATCTTCCATAATCTCCTCTGAAGAGAAATACATAGGGTCGGATTTCAAATGGGTAATGGCGAGGTCGATGGTTCCATGTCTGAGTGCGTAGAGTGGGTCCTGGTTGGCCTCGGCAACAATTTCTATATCGATACCCGGATGTTCAGTGGAAAACTCCTTTAACACTTTTGGGTACCAATGGTAGCAATCGTAACTGTTGGTGCTAAAGCGAATGACATGCTCAAGGCCGCCCATCATTCTCTCAATATCGAATTCGGTTTTGTGCAGTTGATTCAAGATTGATTTAGCCGAGGTGTATAACAGTCGGCCAGATTTTGAGAGGAATAATTTTTTGTTACGACGGTGAAAAAGCTGTATTCCAAGGCGCGTTTCAGCTTCTTGTAAACGATGGCTTAAGGCCGATTGTGACAGGTTCAGTTTTCGCGAAGCCTGAGTCATGTTGCCGTGATTCTCTTCGATGGCGACAACAGTTTGAAGGTGGTTGATGCTGAGTTTGTACACGGAGAACCCTCGTAAATTAGCAATCAATTAATTTATTTCATTAATGTAATACAAATAATCACTTTTGTTAATTGATTTCGTTCTGATAGGGTGGATCTAGCAAGTGAGAAGGACCAGACACAGTCTGTATTTCTCTGATAACTCAGTTGTTAAAGCGTCGAAGGACCCTTTCTTCTGGAGAGAAATAAGAGTGGTCGTACATATACATTCTAATTCTAAAACTAATGTGCTCGATGAGGAAAATATCATGAATAAAAATGTCTTGGCGCTTGTAGTAGCATCGCTAACAACGGCAACCCCATCAATTTCAGCGGCCCAATCTGAATTTACTCTGGAAGAAGTCATTGTTACGGCGACTAAACGCGGTTCGGGTTCTCTGCAGGAACTACCCTTGGCGGTTCAGGTGCTCGATGGAGGGGCTTTACGAGATAAAGGTGCATTAGATTTCGTTGATTTCGCGGGTTCTGTGCCCAGCTTGAACTTCCAGGATCTGGGCCCGGGTGATAAACGTTATATTCTGCGCGGCGTTAATTCCGTGGGTGCCTCACCCGTGGGTGTGTATTTTGATGAAGTGGTGATCTCTGCCAGCAATGCTAACGATGGTGGTGGCCGAAACGCCGAT
>Ga0105358_10002104_pt1 | contig 10645 bp, 10 predicted proteins | sample GOMGulsemesocosm_5_FD_83509 | JGI IMG/M metagenome (GOLD analysis project Ga0105358, IMG submission 83509) | Methane-oxidizing microbial communities from mesocosms in the Gulf of Mexico - GOM15C Gulf of Mexico | ecosystem: Environmental > Aquatic > Marine > Cold seeps | place: Gulf of Mexico...
CCTGGTTTAGAAGATGCTTTGCTTGATCATCAAGCAGGCGATAAGTTTGAAGTAGCTGTGGAGTGTAAACAAGCTTACGGTGAGCGCCATGATGAATATGTACAAACTGTACCAAAAGAGTTATTACAAGGCGTTGAAGAATTAGCCGTCGGCACGCAGTTACGCGCCTCTACCGATGATGGTGAGCAAACTGTTATTGTGATTGATATTAACGAAAAAGAAGTAACCGTTGATGGAAACCACCCTCTTTCAGGTTTAGATTTAAGTTTTGATGTCGAGGTTTTAGAAGTTCGTGAAGCAACAGAAGAAGAGCTTGCTCATGGACATATTCACGCTGAAGGCGAATCTTGTGGTGGTCACTAGAAGTTAAATGGCGAGCAAGAAAAGTTTTGAGTTACTAAGCACAATGCTCTGAATTGTTGGTCTTCGTAACTCGCTACTTATACCAAGTCCATTAAGTTATTTCCCACTCAGCGAGAATTAAAAGGCTTAGAGGCAAGGCATTGATTGAAGAGAATGGTTATTCCCTTATCAAAATCAATAACGCAGCATATACGCCTTTTAAACTCGCCCTTGGGAGCTTGTCAGAAAAGCAATAACTGCACAAATTTGTTAGATATAGAATGACTATACCAGCATAAATTTTATTTTTGATAACTTCTCTGACATAGCTCTGAGGTGGGAATAAATTTAATGGAATTGGTATTATATCTACTTTTATCTTGTCTTCGTTACTAGTCACTCGTCACCCGAAACTTTCCGCCTTAATCTTTAAAATTAGTAAACTGAAAAGACTGCTCTAATTCTGCTTTTCGCACAACCTGCATAACAGATTGTAAGTCATCACGTTTCTTACCTGTAACCCGTACTTGTTCACCTTGAATAGCCGCTTGTACTTTTAACTTTTCTGCTTTGATCAGCTTAACTACTTTTTTAGCAACATCTTGCTCAATGCCTTCTTTAAAGCTAACTTGCTGGCTCCAATTTTTACCGCTAGCAGAAGCTGAGCCTAACGTCATGGCTTTAGCGTCAATTTGACGTTTAGTTAACTGACTACGTAACATGTCACTCAGTTGCTTTAATTGAAAGTCACCTTCAGCTTTCATTGTTACATTAGGTTTTTTCCACTCAAAACTTGCTTCAACGCCTCGAAAATCAAAACGAGTTGATAATTCTCGGTTGGCATTGTCTACGGCATTAAGTACTTCTTCTAAATTAATTTCTGACACTATATCCATTGATGGCATGATCATTTCTCTTATTAGCAAATTTATAATTTTACTATTATACCCAAACAACATTAGCATGATAATATCTATACATAACTTTTTATCTCTTTTTACTTTTGAAAACACGACACCATTTAACTTTTTTCATATTAATTAGTAGCGCTGCAATTTTACTGTTTTTTTCCAGTGAATTATTACTCCCTGCTGAACTTAAAAAAATAGTCTTTCGTTCTCCGCAAATTGATACTATCGGACACTTCATTGGCTTTTTTGTATTAGCTTGGCTAGTGCATTCATTGATAAAGTTAACTTTAGTAGAAACCTTAATTACTCTCAGCTTTTATGGAGCACTAAGTGAATTAGGCCAGTATTATTTAGGTTTTCGAAATGGTGAGTTTAGTGATTTTTTTGCTGATATTACTGGTATTAGCTTATTTATACTATTGAAGTTACTTTATTTAGCTTATAAAAAAGCTATGAGTAAACAATTAAATAAAAAGCACTCAACAACATCAACGATTTCAAAGCTCGATTTATGAATATCATCGTTGTAGGTCAAGGCGCTATGGGGTTACTCTGGTATCACCATCTAGCTATATCAACCCCTGCCACTAATTTATCATTGTTAGCATCCACGCAACAAAACCTAATTGATGATAGTTATCACTTTATTGACAGCCATGATAAATCTTATCAAGGTAAAGTTAATTATGCCTATGATGAGCAAATTACAAATGCGGATGTTATTTTACTCTGTGTGAAGTCCTTTCAAATATACACAGTGTTAGAACAAATGGCATTGTACTTAAAAGCCAATACCACCATTATTCTTGCCCATAATGGCATGGGTACGTTAGCTGAATTGCCTAAAGCCTTTGTAAATCGACATAATATTTATGCTTTATTAACAACACATGGCTGCCTGCGAAAAAACTCATTACACATTACACATACCGGCGTTGGCATAACAGATATCGGTTTATTATCGGGGAAAGTAGAAGTTACGGCGCAACAAGCGTTAACTCGCTTGTTAAATAATGCATTACCCTGCGTAACCCTTCATAACAATATTGAAGAAAAACAGTGGCTAAAATTGGCTATTAATTGTGTTATAAATCCAATAACAGCATTACATAATATTGATAATGGTCAGGTAAATAATGATATATTTACGCAGCAGATAGCCAATACTTTAGCTGAACTAGTGTTAGTTGCTAAGAGTGAAGGTATTGATTTGAATTTAGCTCTACTGATAAAAACAGTACAAAAAGTAGCTAGCGCAACAGCTAAAAACTGCTCATCAATGCGCTGTGATGTATTAGCGCATAAACAAACAGAAATTAATTATATTAACGGCTATATACATAAGCTAGGTATAAAGCACAATATTGCCACACCTGAAAATACTCAGCTATGGCAAGCAATCCTTAGACAAGCTCAGAATAAGCGATAAATTCCGTTCATGCTGAAACCGAGATAAAATAGTTAAAGTAAAGACTAAGGACGGTAAACCTTAACGTTTTTATAGCCGTTATCAATCAGATATAAGGCTTGTAATTTACTCATTACGCCATGATCACAATAAAGTAAGTAATCTTTACTCATATCGAGATCACCAAACTGCGTAGAAAGCTTATAGAATGGAATATGCTTAATTTCGACATTAGCTAGCTCTAATGGTTTATCTTCTTCTTCTTCAGGGCTACGAATATCAATAACTATCGCATTCTCAGGAATGTTTTCAACAAGATCTACCGCACGTATTTCTTCTTCCGTCTCTTTACCAATATCGCGAATATCGAATACACGAGTTTCACTAACAACCTTGTCTAAAATATCAAAATTAAAATTACCTTCCTCTTCTTCGACTTTAGAAAGTACCGCTTTCACTGTTGGTTTTTTAGAAATAACACCACAATACTCAGGAATTGTTTTGGAAAATTCTTCTGTTCCAATTTTGCGGGCAATATCAATAATATCTTGCTTATCGTAAGCCGCTAACGGGCGCAAAATTAGCGTATCAGTAACACGGTTAATAACGTTTAAGTTAGTTAAGGTTTGACTTGATACCTGACCTAAACTTTCGCCAGTAACCAGTGCTTGAATTTTACCTCGTTCTGCAATTTTTGTGGCTGCACGTATCATCATTCGTTTAAGCACAACACCCATCTGGCTATTTTCAACATTTTCTAAAATTTCAGCAACAACAGGTTCAAAGTCTACGGCAAAGAATCTTACTTTATGAGAAGCGCCAAACTTGTTCCACAAATAATAACTGATTTGTTTAACACCCACTTCATGAGCCGATCCGCCGAGGTTAAAGAAACAATAGTGAGTACGAGCACCTTTCTTGATCATTTGATAACTTGAAACACCCGAGTCAAAACCACCTGACATAAGCGACAACACATCTTCTTGGGTAGCAATTGGGAAGCCACCTAAACCTTGATGACGTTCAGTTACAATAAATAAGTCTTTATTTTTTATTTCAAGACGTATAGTAACATCAGGATTTTTTAGTTTAACCTTGGCACTGTCTACCGCTTGATTTAAACCACCACCTACATATTGCTCTACTTTTAGTGAATTAAAATCATGATTGCCTGTGCGTTTGGCTCGCACACAAAAAGTCTTATTTTCAATCGTTTGAGCATGAACAGCCAAGGTTTTTTCATAAATGTCATGAACATCTGTAAACTCTGTTTGCTGTACTTCTAAAAACATCGGCACACCGGGAATGCACGCTAACGCATCAACTAAACGTTCACGGTTTTCAGGTGAATTGTCTTTGGTATTAACTTCAACATTATCCCAGTTCATACGTGTAGTGACTTGCTCATCAATACGACGTAATACATTTTTGATATTCGATTCTAAAATTTTAGTAAAACGTTTACGAACCGGGCGAGATTTGATGGTAATTTCAGCTTGCAGCTTTACGATAAATTTCATCGACAAGTGACCTAAGTAATAACGGTAAAGAATTGCCGCGCATTATATACTCAAATAATCTTAATTTATAGTGTTTACTCTAGGGCTACAAGCTTTGCAATTATTAACCCGCAGCTAATATATCGCTACGAGTTACTGGATCACTTGAATAGGATCAGTTTCTTTGGCTTTACCTTGATTAATGGTTATTTCTACTCGACGATTACGACGACGATTTAACGCATTAGTGTTCGGCACTAATGCACGAGTTTCAGCGTGCCCTGCGACCACTAAACGTACCTGATCAAAACCAGGTACTTTAATTATCTCATGCGCAATAGCCACCGCTCGTTTACTCGATAAATCCCAATTAGAACTAAATAGCTCTGAATCAACACCGCGATTATCGGTATGACCTGATATCATTATTTCGCCGGGAACCGTGTTTAACAGCTCACCAATTTGTCTAATAATAGGTCTAAATTTTGGCTGTAAAAAGGCCGAACCCGAAGGAAAGGAGCCATTTTCTCTAATTCGAATAGTAACCTGTTGCCCTAAAGATTCTAGCTCTACCGCACCATCTTGAATTTGCTGCTCTAACTGCTCAGCTATTTTCTTAACAAGATCATTTACCTGCTCCTGTGCGGCACTTTCCATTTGCTCTCGAGCTTGTTGTAATGCTTCTGCTGACAAAGAGTCTTCAGTATTTTGAGATTGACCACCACGCTCAGTGCCACGTTGTTCCTGACGACCACCGGCAGACGTTTCATCACCCGCCTGAAACTCTAACATTTGCTGAGTCATTTCCATGGTTTGCTGCTGGATAACCTCAATAGGCGTAGGTTCAGGTTTACCCGGGCGAAACTCTTGCGCAATAATACTGGTGCCTTTAGGGATATCTTTTACTTCAATTTTGTTTTGCACACCAAAAGCAAACTTCATCGAGCCCGCAATCTGCTTAAACTTCAACACATCCATTTCAGAAAAAGACAATAGCAATACAAAGAAACACATCAATAAAGACATGAGGTCGGCAAACGTTCCCATCCATGCTGGTAGTCCCGGTGGTGGACATTTACACTTTTCAGCCATACACCCTCCTATGCATCAATGCTTTACTACTCATCATCAGTAGTGTTAATTTTGCGTTTACCCTCGGCAAGATAATTTTTCAATAAGCCTTCAATAACACGTGGGTTTTGACCATCTTGAATACCTAGCACAGCATCAAGCACTAATTCTTGATTCATTTTTTCTTCAGCTAAACGTAGTTCTAATTTTGACGCAATAGGAATAGCAATAACATTGGCTAAAAATGCACCGTAAAGTGTTGTTAATAAAGCAACAGCCATCGCTGGACCAATAGACTTAGGATCATCCATGTTTGATAACATGGCAACCAACCCAATTAGTGTACCAATCATCCCCATAGCCGGAGCAACATCCGCTAATGCCATCATCATTTTAGCACCAGTTTCATGCCGCTCTGTAGTGAGGTCAATATCTTTTTGCAAGGTCGCACGCACCACATCAGCATCGTGTCCATCAACTAACATGTCAACGCCCTTTTGCATAAAAGCATTAGTAATTTCAGCTTCTTCTAACGCAAGAAAACCACCTTTACGTGCGGCATCAGCCATATCAACTGCTTTTTCAATTAATTCTTCTGGCTTTTCTAATTTAAACATAAAAGCCTTGCCAATTATTTTCCCAATACCAAAAAACTGTCCCAGATTATAGTTGGACAATACAATGAACAGTGAACCACCAAAAACAATAATCACTGACTGAGTATCAGCAAACATCATAATATCGCCAGAAAGCACCATTGCCATAACTAGCAGGCCAATTGCGCCTAATATTCCTATTAACGTTGCTAAATCCACAAAAATCCCCTAAAACAAAACACTTTGAAGCATCAATAAAATAATAGTACATCAAGCGCTTAATATTCGCTAATGGTTATCATGATAATACTTAATCAATATTAATTTATCGCCAGAAAGGTCAATAACTTAACGTTTAATGAAAAATATTTAACTAAAGGTTTAATTGACCCAAGGCCTTAGCTAAGGTAAGTTTGCGCCTATACTTTATAAGCAGCCAGTCCAGAGTAAAGATCATGGCAAAGAAAAAACTAGAAAACCTGACTTTTGAAGAATCGTTAAGTGAATTAGAAACCATAGTACATAACTTAGAGCAAGGTGAATTAAGCTTAGAGGAGTCTATGACATTATTCGAGCGAGGGTTAAGCCTAAGCCAAATAAGTCAAAGCAAACTACAAGCAGCTGAGCAAAAAGTAAAAATTTTACTGGAAAAAAATGGTGAGCAGAAACTATCTGATTTTGACTTATCAGCAGAAGACAACACGTTAGGTGAACATTCGTGAGCAAATTAGCCCATCATGATGTTTTTCAAAAGCGTATTAATGATTTTCTAGCACTGCAACTCAGCAAACTACCCATTAATGATGACAAACTCCATCAAGCCATGCGTTATGGCTTATTAATTGGAGGAAAACGCATGCGGCCTTATTTAGCCTATATCACGGGTGAGGCATTAGGCGCTAGCTTAGATGATATTGACGGAATTGCTGGTGCATTAGAGTGCATCCATGCATATTCCTTATTACATGATGATCTACCTGCCATGGATGATGACGATCTAAGACGCGGCCAACCAACTTGCCATAAAGCTTTTGATGAAGCCACAGCAATTCTTGCCGGCGATAGCTTACAAACATTGGCATTTGATATATTAGCTAATCATAAGTTTTCTCCAGAAATTCAGCAAAAGCAAATAAAGTTAATACAACAATTAGTTTCCGCATCAGGCTACCAGGGTATGTGCGGCGGTCAAGCACTTGATTTAGCAGCCACCAATCAGCAAATTGATATTGACGAATTAGAAACATTACACTCATTAAAAACAGGTGCGTTACTGGAAGCATCTGTATTAATGGGTGCAGAATGCGCAACCCAAGCAACTGAAAAAGATAAAGATGTATTAAAAAAATATGCCCGACTAATTGGTTTAGCCTATCAAGTTCAAGATGACATTATCGACATAACGTCAACAGAAGAACAGTTAGGGAAGCCGAGTGGTTCAGACCTTGCTGCAAACAAAAGTACCTATCCCGCGCTGCTCGGCTTATCAGGTGCGCAACAAAAAGCTGAAAACTTATTTCAACAAGCACTTCAAGCTTTGACTAGTTTGCCTTACAATACGCAATCCTTAGCTGAGTTTGCTACCTTTATTGTTAAACGTAGCCACTAAACACAGCCGTTTATCAATGCCAGCTAAAATAAAAACAAATATTGACCAACTATGACTACAAACCTTGCTGATTATCCATTACTTGCTCAAATCAATTCGCCAAAGGATTTGCGTAATTTATCCCAAGATCAATTATCACGTATCAGCAATGAACTACGTAGCTATTTATTAAATTCGGTCAGTAAAAGTAGTGGCCATTTTGCTTCGGGCTTAGGCACAATTGAATTAACCGTTGCACTTCATTACGTATATACCACGCCATTTGATCACCTTATTTGGGATGTTGGTCATCAAGCTTACCCTCATAAAATTTTAACTGGCCGCAGAGATCAACTACACACTATTAGACAAAAAGACGGATTACATCCTTTTCCTTGGCGAGAAGAAAGCGAATACGATACGTTAAGTGTTGGTCATTCAAGTACGTCGATATCTGCTGCGTTAGGCCTAGCAGTTGCAGCTGATAAAGAAGGACAAAACAGAAAAACAGTAGCGGTAATTGGTGATGGTGCTATGACTGCTGGTATGGCATTTGAAGCATTAAACCATGCAGGTGATATTAAAAAAGACATGTTAGTTATTCTAAATGATAATGAAATGTCAATTTCAGAAAATGTTGGTGCTTTAAATAATCATCTAGCGAAATTATTATCCGGAAGCCTGTATACTGGTCTTCGTGAGGGTAGTAAGCGCTTACTTAACAACATACCTCCAATTAAAGAATTAGCTAGCCGGGCTGAAGAACACCTAAAAGGTATGGTGGTTCCTAGTACTTTTTTTGAAGAGCTAGGATTTAATTATATTGGCCCAATTGATGGTCATGATGTGAATGGTTTGGTTGAAACCATCAAAAATATGCGTAATCTTAAAGGCCCCCAATTATTACATATTGCGACTAAAAAAGGTAAAGGCTATTACGCTGCTGAGCAGGACCCAATAAAATATCATGCGGTGCCAAAATTTAATCCAAATGATGCTAACTTGCCTAAATCTAAGCCTACTTTACCCACCTACTCACAAATTTTCGGTGATTGGTTATGCAAGACCGCAGAGGTCGATAAAAAGTTAGTCGCTATAACCCCTGCCATGAGAGAAGGCTCTGGCATGGTAGAGTTTAGTCAACGATTCCCTGACCAATATTACGATGTTGCAATAGCTGAGCAACATGCTGTTACTTATGCTGCTGGACTTGCTATAGGCGGCCAAAAGCCCGTAGTTGCCATTTATTCTAGTTTTTTACAGCGTGGTTATGACCAGTTAATTCATGATGTGGCTATTCAAAACCTTCCTGTGATGTTTGCAGTCGACAGGGCTGGGATTGTTGGTGCTGATGGAGCAACTCATCAAGGTTCATTTGATCTAAGTTTTTTACGTTGTATTCCAAACCTAATAATTATGGCACCCGCTAATGAACGTGAGTGTCAATTAATGTTAAATACGGGTCACCAACTTAAAACACCATCGGTAGTACGTTATCCAAGAGGAAGCGGCACTGGAGAAACACTCCCTAGCGTTGATGAAACGATTGAAATTGGAAAAAGTTTAACCATACTTAACGGTAATAAAATTGCCATATTAAGTTTTGGTACTATGTTAGCTGAAGCAAAAGTTGCCGCAACAGAACTTGATGCAACCTTAGTAGATATGCGCTTTGTTAAGCCATTAGATCGCCAACTCATTAATGAATTACTGACTTCACATGAGTTATTAGTAACAATTGAAGATAACGCTATTGCGGGTGGTGCTGGCTCTGGTGTGAATGAATATATTCTGTCACAAGGAAAAGCGATAAAAATATTAAATATCGGAATTCCTGACCATTTCATTAAGCATGGAACTCAAACAGAGGTACACCAAGAGTTAAGGTTAGATAGTTCGGGAATTATCACTAAAATTAATAGTTTCATTGATTGCTAACATAAAAATAAGCATACAATTTTACTAAGTATGCCCTCAGTTATTTCATAAACAATATAGTTTACAAATTTTGTACATCTATTCTGTTTTTTAAATTATCCTCTAAAGCAGACTTACGCTCACGTTCTTGGCGTTTTTCGCAAGGATTGTCACAGTTGCACTCTTTATCAATGCCAACACTAGCCAACCCGCCACAACTACCAGCAAGGGTTTTATTTTGAAAGATATAACCGACTGCCATGGCTGCACCCACAACAAGAAAAAAAACAAAGGTAATTAAAAAAATCATCATAATAAGAGTATGCCTATCAATAATTAGAGAAGTTGCCAAACTACGCTACACTTGAAGTAGCTTACTAGACAGTGCCCAAGCATATTGTCTAAAAGTCTAGCCTATAACTGGCTTTGAAACTAAAAATTCGTGACGCGAAATTTTACTTTAAATATTGCTTAAATTTTACCGTAAATTGTTCGCTAAAGCCATCCTCGGATTTGGAAATAAACAAAGCTGCAAGGTTATTTTTTACCGCAAATTTCATACCCTGCTCAACTCCCATTACCATTAAAGTTGTTGACAAACCATCAGCCGTCATTGAAGACGGATGAATAACGGTGACAGAAACAAGGTTATGATTTATCGGTCTACCTGTAGCGGGATCAATAATATGAGAGAAACGTTGACCGTCGGCCTCAAAGTAAATTCTATAGTCACCTGAAGTAGCGACAGCATTATCTTTAGGAATAATCACTTGATGAACAGCTCTTTGCTCACCTGAGGGGTCTAAGATGGGTTTTTCAATAGCAATAGCCCACAGCTCACCTGTATGCTTAAAGCCTTTTAAACGCATTTCTCCACCAATTTCTACTAAATAGTTAACTATGCCATTAGCTTCAATTAATTCAGCAACCATATCAACGCCATAGCCCTTTGCGGTTGTTGATAAGTCGATATAAAGATCTGGAATATCTTTTGATAACTGATTACCGTCCAAATGCAGGTTTTTCAAACCAATTCTCGCTAATGTACTTGTTAATACCTTTTCACTAGGTACTTTTTCTGGACGCTGTTCAGGGCCAAACCCCCAAAGGTTAACTAATGGGCCTACGGTTATATCTAACTTACCTTTACTTAATTCACCTAAACGAATTGACTCTTTTAAAACACGAGCAAATCCATTTGATATATCAAAAATCTCACCTGAATTTGACTGATTAAAAAGTGATATTTCAGAATTAGGGATATAAGTCGACATTTCTTGATTAACTTGCTTAAGGACTGTCTCAATTTTATC
>Ga0105358_10002105_pt1 | contig 10644 bp, 9 predicted proteins | sample GOMGulsemesocosm_5_FD_83509 | JGI IMG/M metagenome (GOLD analysis project Ga0105358, IMG submission 83509) | Methane-oxidizing microbial communities from mesocosms in the Gulf of Mexico - GOM15C Gulf of Mexico | ecosystem: Environmental > Aquatic > Marine > Cold seeps | place: Gulf of Mexico...
AACAAAATTGATAACTTAGATGATGTTGAACCGAGAATAGATCGCGATGATCAAGGTCGACCAATAAGAGTTTGGCTATCTGCACAAGCTAATGTTGGTATCGATTTATTCTTTACTGCCTTAGCTGAGCGCTTAGGTAGTCATGTGGTACAGCAAAAACTAGCAATACCACCTAATGCAGGAAAGCTGCGCGGTATATTGTACAAGTTAAATTGTATTAAAGAAGAATATTATGATGAACAAGGTTTTTGCCATTTAGTTGTCAAATTACCGAAAAGAGAATGGAACAGATTGGTAAAGCAAAACACTAATCAAATAGAGCAGTTTATTGTAAAATAATGTGTTAATACTCATATAGAGTCTTATAAAACAAATTTTTTTATCATAAACTGAATATATACTCGTGTTACCTCAAAATGCAGGATTCAGCTGGAATTACAAACGTCTTTAAGCAAGGTATTGATTGGAAAGAATAGTTGCTTCTTAGTCAACAATAAAACGTTTATAAACCAGCCCTACGAGGATGTCTGAGCATGAATCACTCCGGCATCCTGAAACTCACATTTTAAAGTATCACGGGTATAAATATTATGCTTCAACTGTTGCTTTATCATAATCTTACATAAATGGAACCAAGACCGTTTACTAAGCATTGATCGAAAAAACTTGTTGAGTGAAAAAAACACTAATTTAATAACCTAGCGGAGAGCACTATGGCTTGGAATGAACCGGGGAATAACGATAAAGACCCCTGGAAAAACAAAGGTGGGAAAAATCAAGGGCCACCAGACTTAGACGAATTACTGAATGATTTAGGTAAAAAAGTCACGGGTATTTTTGGCGGAAAAGGTAAGGGGAAATCTACCGGTGGCTCATCCCGGTCAGGTAAAAACTTTTCTAGTATCGGCATAAGCTTAGTGATAATTATTGCCATCGTTGTTTACGCTTTTAGTGGTTTTTATACCATTAAAGAAGCTGAAAAAGGTATCGTACTTCGTTTTGGACAATATTCAGGTACCGTAGATCCTGGTATCAATTGGAAGTGGACTTTTATTGATCGAATTATCCCTGTGGACATGCAAAGTACGCGTGATATGCCTTCTTCAGGCTTTATGTTAACGCAAGACGAAAATGTTGTTCGCGTAGAAATGCAAATACAATACCGTGTGGTAAATGCGCGTAGTTATATCTTTAGTGTTACTAATGCTGATGACAGTTTAAACCAATCACTTGATAGCGCACTTCGTTATGTCGTTGGTCATTCAACCATGGATGACATTTTAACCAGTGGACGTGAAAAAATTCGTCAGTCGGTTTGGCAAGAGCTAGAAAAAATTATTGAGCCATATCATCTGGGGTTAATCGTTGTTGATGTTAACTTTAAAGATGCTCGCCCGCCAAATGAAGTAAAAGATGCTTTTGATGATGCTATTTCTGCACAAGAAGATGAAGTACGCTTTTTACGTGAAGCCGAAGCTTATGCTCGTGGTATTGAGCCTACAGCTCGTGGCCGTGTGAAACGTATGGAACAAGAAGCGTTAGCTTACAAAGCACGTATCGTGTTAGATGCAGAAGGTGAAGTCGCTCGTTTTGCTAAAATTCTACCTGAATATCAAGCAGCACCCGAAGTAACACGTCAGCGTTTATATATTGCAACGATGGAAAAAGTGTACAGCAACACCAGCAAAGTGATGGTGGATGTTGAAGGTGGAAATAACATGATGTACTTACCATTAGATAAAATAATGCAACAGCCTTCAACTAGCCGTGCTACACCACAGTCTACGCTGTCAGTACAGCAAGCACCAAACGTTAATACATCGCCTTCTACTTCTGGGCGAAGTGATAGATTTACCAGTGGGAGAAACTAACCAATGAAGAATTTTTCCATTGCAATTTTTACATTAATTTTTATTTTAGTGGTTTCGTCGGTTTTCATCATTTATGAAGGCCAACGTGGTATCGTTTTCCAATTTTCAAAAATCAAGCGTGATTCTTCGACTGATGAAATGATGGTATTTGAACCAGGACTGCATTTTAAAATACCTTTTATCGAATCAGTACGTAAGCTAGATGCGCGTATTCAAACGCTAGATGAAGCGGCGGATCGTTTTGTTACCTCTGAGAAAAAAGATTTGATGGTTGACTCGTTTGTTAAATGGCGTATTGTTGATTTCTCAACATATTACTTACGTACTTCGGGTTCAGTTGATAATGCTAGAGCTTTGCTTAAGCAGAAAGTAAATAACGGTCTGCGGACCGAATTTGGTAATAGAACCATCAAAGAAATTGTTTCGGGTGATCGCGATTCTATTATGGCTAAAGCGTTAGAAAGCGCAGCAAGTAGCCGAGAAGACTTGGGTATTGAAGTCGTTGATGTGCGTATTAAAGCGATTAATTTACCAACCGAAGTAAGTGTTTCTATTTATGAACGTATGCGTGCTGAGCGAACTGCCGTAGCAAAAGAGCATAGATCACAAGGTCAAGAACAGGCTGAAATCATTCGAGCGACTATTGATGCTAAAGTGACCATAATGTTAGCTGAAGCGAAAAAGTTTGCTTCTACTACACGTGGTGAAGGAGATGCACAAGCGGCTAAAATTTATTCAGATGTTTATAGTAAAGATGCTGAGTTTTATCGCTTCTATCGTAGCCTTGAAGCTTACGAAAAAAGTTTTAATAGTAAAAGTGACATAATGGTTATTAAACCTGATAGTGACTTTTTCCATTATTTAAAAGATGGTAGTAACGCTAAAAAGTAGAATTAATTTAGTTATTTTAAAAAAGCCAGCAGAATTGCTGGCTTTTTTGTAAGTCATTATGAGTGAGAGGATTTACGGTGGATATATTATTAGTCTTTGGCTTAGTGCTCATTATTGAAGGGTTAGCCCCTGCATTATTTCCAAATAAATGGCGTGCATATTTACTGAGGTTAGCTGAACAACCCATTACGAATATCAGAAATATAGGTTTGTTTGTTCTATTATTGGGGGTCATTGTCATTGGATTATCACAATAATAATAGGTTAATTGTAAAAATAAATAATTATAACTACATGACTTAAAAGTTAATTTTAAAATTATAAGAAAAATCATATATTTTTTCTTGGACTAAATATTTATTCTTGTTAGAATTCTCGCCTAATTTTCTTATGAAATAGTCAAAATGGGCAAAAACGTAGTTGTTCTAGGTACCCAATGGGGTGACGAAGGTAAAGGTAAGATCGTAGACTTACTAACCGATAAAGCAAAATATGTCGTTCGCTATCAAGGCGGACACAATGCAGGTCATACGCTAGTTATTGACGGTGAAAAAACCGTACTTCATTTAATTCCTTCAGGCGTGTTACGTGACAATGTAAAATGCATGATTGGCAATGGTGTAGTTTTATGCCCTAAAGCTTTGATGACAGAAATTAAAATGCTTGAGGCTAAGGGGATTCCAGTACGTGAACGCTTGCTTATTAGTGATGCATGTCCGCTGATTCTTCCTTATCATACTGCTCTAGATGCTGCACGTGAAATTGCACGCGGAGCGAAAGCTATCGGTACTACAGGTCGTGGTATTGGTCCAGCATATGAAGATAAAGTTGCTCGTCGCGGATTACGTGTGGGTGATCTTTTCTGTGCAGAGACTTTTGCGGCTAAATTAAAAGAAATTATGGAGTATCACAATTTCTCTTTAGTTAACTATTATAAAGCAGAGCCTGTAAATTATGAAGAAGTCTTAGCTGATGCACTTGCTGTTGCTGACATAATTAAAAAAATGACAGCTGATATATCAGAAATACTTGATCAGGCACGTAAAAGTGGTGAGTCAATTATGTTTGAAGGTGCACAAGGTACATTGCTTGATATTGATCATGGCACATATCCTTATGTAACGTCGTCAAACACAACCGCTGGTGGTGTTGCTACTGGTTGTGGTGTTGGCCCTCGTCATCTTGACTATATCTTAGGTATCACTAAAGCATACACCACGCGTGTTGGTTCGGGTCCCTTTCCAACAGAATTAGATGACGAAGTTGGCAATCACTTAGGTACTGTTGGTCATGAATTTGGTGCTACTACCGGCCGTGAACGTCGTTGTGGTTGGTTTGATGCTGTAGCCATACATCGCGCTATTCAAGTAAACAGCATTACAGGTTTTTGTTTAACTAAGCTAGATGTACTTGATGGCTTAGAAACATTGAAAATATGTACTGGTTATAAAACGCAGTCAGGTGATATTATTACGGTACCACCAACGGCCGCTGAAGGTTATGAGAAAATAACCCCGGTATATGAAGAAATGCTAGGTTGGGCTGAAAATACAGTAGGTGCCACGTCAGTTGACGCCTTACCAGCGAATGCTCTTGCTTATATTAAGCGTATTGAAGAAATTACCGGTATACCTGTTGATATTATTTCAACAGGTCCAGATCGTAATGAAACTATTATCAAAGTAAATCCTTTCGTTTAATTACAAAATGATTGAAAGATACTAAAAACCAACCTTCGGGTTGGTTTTTGTTTTTAAAAATTGAGTAATTAGTGGTAAAACGTTTATCTAACTGTTTTCCATTTTTATGAGGTGTTTTCTTAAGAATTATAGAGCTTAATAGTAACTATTTAACAAAATAATGTGATTTAAGCATTACAGGTATGTATATTTATTATAGCTTACAGCGCATTTATATAGTTTAATAGCCTTGTATTAAAGATTAAGAGTACAGTACACTATAAGTATTATTATTCACTGTGGCTATAGTAGATATAGTCACAGTGAATCAACGGATGAATATTTACTGAATATTTACTTTACATAATATACAAACGCATTTGGAAACTACCATGACAGACCTTCGCCAACAAGCACTTGATTACCACGCTTTACCTACACCAGGTAAAATCAGTGTTTCATTAACAACCGCAGCTGAAACAAGTGAGGACTTATCACTCGCTTATAGTCCTGGCGTGGCTGAGCCAGTAAGAGAAATAGCCGCTAACCCTGATGATATTTATAAGTATACGGCAAAAGGTAATACGGTTGCTGTTATAACTAACGGTACGGCGATTTTAGGTTTAGGTAATTTAGGCCCAATGGCAGCGAAACCCGTAATGGAAGGTAAATCTTTATTGTTCAAACGCTTTGCTAACATTGACTCATTTGATATTGAAGTAAAACACAAAACAGTTGAAGAGTTTGTTAACACCGTTGCGAATATTGCTGATAGCTTCGGTGGTATAAACCTTGAAGATATTAAAGCGCCAGAATGCTTTGTTATTGAGAAAGCCTTAATTGAGCGTTGTAAAATTCCGGTATTTCATGATGATCAACATGGCACTGCCATTGTTACTGCCGCAGGAATGATCAACGCATTAGATATTCAAGGTAAAGATATAAAACAGGCTAATATTGTTTGTTTAGGTGCAGGTGCTGCTGCCATTGCTTGTATGGAATTATTGATAAAATGTGGCGCTCAGCGTGAAAAAATCTATATGCTTGATACCAAAGGTGTAGTGCATACTCGTCGTGATGACTTAAATGAATATAAAAAACTTTTTGCGAATAATACTGACAAACGTACTTTAGATGATGCCATTGAAGGGGCAGATGTCTTTGTTGGAGTATCGGGTCCTAACTTGTTGACTGCTGAACAAGTTGAATTAATGGCGTCCAACCCTATTATTTTTGCTTGTTCAAACCCTGATCCTGAAATTAGACCTGAATTAGCATTAGCCGCTCGTGATGATGCAATTATTGCGACTGGTCGTTCTGATTATCCGAACCAAGTTAATAACGTACTTTGTTTTCCTTTTATCTTCCGTGGTGCTTTAGATGTTCGTGCTCGTACTATCAACGATGAAATGAAAGTTGCAGCAGTACATGCTATTAGAGCTATAGCAAAAGAAGAAGTTCCGAATGAAGTTCTAATAGCATCGAATGAAACTGAGTTAACTTTTGGTCGAAAGTATATTATTCCAAAACCAATGGATTCGCGTTTATTACCTGCTGTCGCTTTAGCGGTAGCAAAAGCAGCAGTAGACTCTGGAGTTGCCGCTTTACCTTTACCTGATAATTACATGCAATAATTATCATTTAGGTGACAAAAAAAAGATTTATAATATTAATTGTATTACGTGCCTATGCTTCAGGTGCGTCACTCCTGTAGAGTCTTAAGCGGGAATTTTAGTCTACAGTAACCTCCTGAATTAACTACATAGGTATGTTCTTTTCTGCTAATATTTTTTACACGATAAATAAAAAACAAACTAAATGGATAAAGGAATTTGCCCATTTAGTTTTCTATAGAAGTTCATTAGAACAGTCTATTCAACCCGTTTAACGCAGCCACGCGAAAAGCTTCAGCCATTGTAGGATAATTGAAGGTTGTTTCGACGAAATATTCAATGGTATTACCACCATTTTTCTGCTGCATAATAGCTTGGCCAATGTGAATTATTTCCGCTGCATTTTCGCCAAAACAATGAATACCTAAAATTTCTTTTGTTTCACGATGAAAAAGAATTTTTAAGCTACCAATGGCACTGTTGCCTATTTGTGCGCGGGCAAGATGTTTGAAAGATGCCCTACCGACTTCGTAAGGTATTTTTGCGGTAGTTAATTGTTGCTCAGTTTTACCCACGGAAGACATCTCAGGAATGGTATAAATTCCGGTTGGAATATCTTCAATTAACTGTGCTTGGGTCGGAAGCTTAAGAATATAACCGGCAGCAATTCTTCCCTGATCATAAGCCGCACTTGCTAAACTCGGATAACCTATTACATCACCCACGGCATAAATATTATCTACAGCAGTTTTATACTGGTTATCTATTTCTAACGAGCCTCGAGAGTTTGGCAGTAAACCAGTATTTTCAATGGCAAGGGTATTAGTATTTCCACTTCTACCGTTAGCAAATAAAATACAATCGGCTTTCATTTTTTTGCCTGACTGAAGTGTTAGTACTACACTCTGATCCGTAGCAATAATTGACTCGTATTCTTCATCATGACGAATAACAATGCCACAGTTCCAAAAATGGTAGCTTAATGAATCAGTCATTTCGGCGTCCATGAAAGACAATAATCGATCACGCGTATCAATTAAGTCAACCTTACAGCCTAATCCTCTGAATATGGAGGCGTATTCACAACCGATAACCCCTGCGCCATAAATAATAATACTTTTTGGATCATGCTTTAACGATAAAATGGTATCAGAGTCATAAACCCTTTGATGGGTAAAATCTATATCATCGGGACGGTATGGTCTTGAACCCGAAGCAATGACAATGTTTTCGGCTGTTAATATTTCTTCGGCACCGTCTTCACTCGTAATCTTCAACGTATTTTTATCCACAAAGGTGGCCGAACCATGAACAACATCTACATAATTTCGGTCATAAAAACCAGCTCGCATTCTCACTTGGTCTCTAATTACTTTTGTGGTGTGCTGTAAAATATTTTCAAAGGTCAGTTTTACTTTCTTTTCAGAAGGATTAAATAAAGGGTTGGAATTAAACTCAATCATACGCCTAACTGAGTGTCTAAGGGCTTTTGAAGGAATGGTTCCCCAATGAGTACAACCGCCACCTACTTGATGGTGGCGTTCAATCATAGCCACCTTCTTATTTTCTTTTGCTAATCTCATTGCGGCACCTTCGCCTCCAGGCCCAGTACCAATAATTATTGCATCGTAATCAAAGCTAGTTTGACATTTTTTTTGTTTCGTTGCCATTTTCGTATCTGTTTTTGCTTTAGTCAAAATACTTTCCCCAAATTCTGCCAATTGTATTTATTATTTATCCATATAAAAATGAAAAATATTATTAAGAAAATTTTAACAGGATTCTTGGGTAAATGATAATAGCGCGAACAGCTATTGATTATTACGCATGATTATAAGTTGATCGATGAAACAGACATTAATTATAGATTACAGTATGATTAGCAAAGCATATCGTTAAACGAGTTATAACCATGAGTGGTATTCGCGCCCAACAAAAAGAAAAAACCCGTAGGTTGTTAATTGATGCTGCGTTAAGTCAACTAAGCGCCGAACGTAGTTTCTCTAGCTTAAGCTTACGAGAAGTGGCTAAAGAAGCTGGACTTGCACCAACCTCTTTTTATCGCCACTTTTCTGATATGGATGAGCTAGGGTTAACGTTAGTTGATGAAGCTGGTTTAACATTAAGACAATTGATGCGCCAAGCGCGTCAACGCATTGCTAAAGGTGGCTCTGTAATACAAATATCCGTTGCTACTTTTATGGAGTTAATTGAAAGTAATGGTAATGTATTTAGGTTATTACTGCGTGAACGCTCAGGAACATCAGCAGCCTTTCGAGCGGCGGTAATTAGGGAAATACGATATTTTACCATGGAACTTTGCGATTATTTACAGTATACCAATAATCTTGATAGTGAAGTTGCTTATATGCAAGCTAACGCTGCGGTCACTATTGTTTTTAGTGCCGGCTCTGATGCACTCGATATAGATGATAAAACAGAACGTGCACAATTATCGAAACAAACAAGTCAACAATTACGCTTTATTGCACGCGGTGCCGCTGAGCTAAGTGACCGTCGTAAATCGGGAAGGAAAGTTAAATAGGTTATATTTGGAAGCAACCTATTTAATTTTTATCTGAACATTAAAAAAAATGCTATTTACGAGTAAGTATCATGCCTACTTCAATATGATCGGTATAAGGAAATTGATCAAATAAGGCGAATTGTTGAATGACATGTGTGCGGCTTAATTGAATTAAATTATCTTTCAAGGTATTTGGATTACAAGAAATATAGATTATTTTGTTAAAGCGACTAACCAATTGAACACTATCTGTATCTAGACCTGCCCGTGGAGGATCAACCAGCACGGTGTCATAATTATAGGTGGTTAAATCAAATCCTTCTAAACGTCTAAACTGACGTTCGCCATTCATTGCTTGGCTAAATTCTTCACTAGACATACGAACAATATCAATATTCTCAATATCATTTTTTATTATGTTTACTTGTGCTGATCTAACAGATGTTTTCGATATTTCAGTGCCTAATACCCGATCAAAGTTTTGTGCTAAGGCAATACTAAAGTTACCATTACCACAATATAACTCGATTAAATCACCCTTTGAATTATCCGTAGCTTGTTGAGCCCAGAGCAACATTTGTTCATTAACACCACCATTTGGCTGAGTAAAACTATTCTCTACCTGTTGATAAATAAAAGTTTTATCACCTACTTGTAATGACTCTATAACATAGTCTTTATCAAGTATAATTTTTTGTTTCTTAGCGCGGCCAATAATATCTACCAGTGCAATGGAAGATAATGCTTCTTTAAGTACTCTAGCTGAATTCTCCCACGTTGGCTCTAGCGGCTTATGATAGAGCATACTTATAAGTAGCTCGCCGCTTAGGGTTGAGAGGAAATCTACTTGAAATAGTTTATAGCGAAGTTCTTTGTTATCCTTAATTAACGTCAATAAAGCTTTCATTGCTTGATTAATTAACATGCTTGCTACAGGAAAGTCATTAACACGAAATTTTTCTTTGGTTATATTATTAAACATAATGTAGTAGAGATCATCACCTTGATGCCATACTCTAAACTCTGCCCGTAGTCGATAATTCAAGGGTACAGAGGGGAATACTTGTGATTTGGGAACATCGAAACAAGAAAATAACTCCGTCATCGCATGCTGTTTTTTCGATAATTGCGCTACGTAGTTATCGGGATGAATATGATCAAACATGCTGAAGCCTATATATTATTGAGTATAGAAGTAAATAAGAGCGCAAAGTTTACTCTCGCTTATATTATTGTCTAGGTTTTTTTGGATAAATTTATTGATAGAGTTAAAATAAAAAACCTATTAATAAAGCAGTATTAACAGGTTTATTGAAAACTATTTTTTAGATGAAATATCAATCAACAGGTTCAATACGTTCAGGGCGTTCTTTGGCCTCTCTAACTTTTAATGTGCGTTGTTGAAATTCAGTATCATTCAATGCACTAATCGTCTTATCAATATCACTTGTGGCCATTTCAACAAAACCAAAACCACGACGTTTTCCAGTATGTTTATCTTTCATCAACCTTACTGATTGTACAACACCGTGATTAGAAAATAACTCCCTGATGGAGGTTTCATTGGCACGGTAGGGTAAATTACCAACATAAAGGGTTTTAATGTCCTCTGAAGGTTTTTGTACGGACGCACTTACCTTAATCGTACTTGAAGAACTATTAGCAGAGCTACTAAGTAATGGGGCAACAAAAGCACTGATAAAAACAATAACAGATACAATTACAGGAGTAATAGAAGCAGTACTAGTAATAATGTAAGCAAAGATAGCAAAAGCAATAGCTATAATTACGGTTGAGATTTGCGGAGACTTCATAATGATTACCTAATTATTATTTTAATTTATATGTGTATAAAAGCAAAAAGTGAAATTCTATGGTACCCACCTTTTATAAGAGTGCAACAATAAGTGTGAAAAACATGCAATTAAACAAGTCTTAGAAGTGAAATTGTCTTATATACATTCGTTTAGTTCAATTTATCTTCGAACAAATAAAAGAATAAAAATAATGCTTGATCCCTGCGGTTAGATCTATACAATGCGCATCAGTTCCAAGGGGTTCAG
>Ga0105358_10002107_pt1 | contig 10630 bp, 11 predicted proteins | sample GOMGulsemesocosm_5_FD_83509 | JGI IMG/M metagenome (GOLD analysis project Ga0105358, IMG submission 83509) | Methane-oxidizing microbial communities from mesocosms in the Gulf of Mexico - GOM15C Gulf of Mexico | ecosystem: Environmental > Aquatic > Marine > Cold seeps | place: Gulf of Mexico...
CAAAAAACTATAAAATCAAGCTGCAAGCTAGTGCACAATAAATTGGGTGCTATTTTCGAGTTAGGGCTATACTTAAGTTATAAGCGTTAAGAAAACGGTCTTACCGATCTTTTTCATTCAAAGTTACTTCTAACAAAGGGGCTAACGATGACAACAATTGCAGAATTTAGTGTCCAATATACCCAGATCCTAGACAGCCAATCTCAGCTCACTATCAGTGAACAACAGCTCAAGGACAAAGGCATCAACGCTGCGTCGCTGCTCGATTTTTATCAGCACATGCTACTTTCGCGTACCTTTGATACCAAAGCTGTCGCGCTGCAACGCACCGGCCGTTTAGGGACTTACCCCTCTTGTGCTGGCCACGAAGCCATCAGCACTGCAATAGGCATTACGATGCGCCGTGAAGATGTATTTATCCCCTATTATAGGGATGTAGCAACACTCTTGATCCGCGGTACTAAAATGGAGGAAATCTTACTCTATTGGGGTGGCGATGAGCGCGGTATGGACTACAGTGTCAATCGCGAAGACTTCCCTTTAAACGTGCCGATTGCCAGCCAGTGCCTGCACAGTGTTGGCGTAGCTTACGCCTTTAAACTACGCCAGCAAGCGCGTGTAGCAGTAGTTGTCTGTGGCGATGGGGCCACCTCCGAAGGAGACTTTTACGAGGCGATTAATGCCGCTGGGGTATGGCAGCTGCCTATCGTCTTTGTGGTGATTAACAACCAGTGGGCAATATCAGTTCCTAGAGAGAAACAATCGCACTGTGAAACTTTAGCGCAAAAAGCGATAGCAGGCGGTATCAGTGGAGAGCAAGTTGATGGCAATGACTGCATCGCCAGCCAAGTGCTATTGGCTAAAGCAATTGCAAGCGCCCGCGCAGGCCAAGGTCCACAAGTTATAGAAGCCATCACCTATCGACTTAGCGATCACACCACAGCAGACGATGCCAGCCGCTATAGAGCTGATACAGAATTAGCAGAAGGCTGGGATAAAGAACCGATTAAACGCTTAGCGAATTTCCTAATAGCCAAGCAGTACGCCAGCGAAACGCAATTACAAGCCTTACAAAACCTTTGCAGCCATGAGGTAGAAAATAGTGTGCAGCGCTATTTAGACACACCCGCACAAGCTGACAGCGCCATGTTTGAATTCATGTATAAAGAGATGCCAGAACAGCTACAACAACAGTTATCACAGATTTCTCATAAACCCAAACAGAGTTAAAAAAAGGAGTGTCGTTATGCCTGAATATACTTTGATAGAGGCCGTTAATGCCGCGATGGATTATGAGATGTCAGTCGATGACAACGTCATCGTGCTAGGTGAAGACGTCGGCGCCAACGGCGGTGTGTTTCGTGCCACCGATCATTTACAGCAAAAATATGGCGAAATGCGGGTACTCGATACCCCGCTGGCTGAATCCCTGATCAGCGGTATGGCTGTCGGTTTATCTGTACAAGGCCTAAAACCCATCGCCGAAATCCAGTTCATGGGTTTTATCTATGCCGCCTTTGATCAATTTTTATGCCACGCAGCGCGTATGCGTAACCGTACTCGCGGTAGATTGAGCTGCCCTATGGTATTACGCGCGCCCTATGGGGGTGGTATTCATGCTCCTGAGCATCACAGTGAAAGTACCGAGGCCATTTTTGCCCATGTGCCCGGTATTCGCGTCGTCATCCCCTCATCCCCCGCCCGTGCCTACGGCTTATTACTAGCCGCTATTCGCGACCCTGATCCGGTGGTCTTTTTAGAGCCAAAGCGCATCTACCGTGCTCAATCTGAGCAGGTTGAAAACGATGGAGTAGCACTACCGTTAGATGTTTGCTTCACTTTGCGTCAAGGTCATGATTTAACGTTGATTAGCTGGGGGGCGATGCTCACTGAAACACTCGCTGCTGCCGCGCAGCTGAGCCAGCTAGGTATTGAAGCAGAAGTGATTGACCTTGCCTGTATAAAACCTATTGATAAGTCCACTATCCTAGATTCGGTTGAAAAAACTGGCCGCTGCGTGATTGTCTGTGAAGCAGCCAAAAGTGGTTCGGTCGCCGCTGAAATATCAGCGATCATTGCCGAAGAAGGGCTTACTTCACTGATGGCTCCTGTTATTCGCGTTAGCGGCCACGACACAGTCATGCCGCTATTTAAATTAGAGCAGCAATATATGCCCAGTGTTGAACAAGTCATTGCAGCAGCTAACAAAGTGATGGAGTACTGATAAACTTATTCAAACTATAGCAGCAACCGTCAATATTGAGCTTTGAGCTTTGAGCTTTGAGCTTTGAGCAAATGATGCAGTTGCTAAGGAAGTAATGGAGTACTAATGAATATATTTAAACTGCCCGATTTAGGGGAAGGCCTGCCAGAGGCTGAGATAGTCGAATGGTTCATCAGCGAAGGTGACAGCGTTAGCACCGACCAAGTGCTCGTCGCTATGGAAACTGCCAAAGCCATTGTTGAAATCCCCAGCCCCAATAGCGGAGTTATCACTAAACTTTATGGTAGCGTCGGTGACGTAATTCACACTGGCGATCCACTTTTGGAGTTTGCCCAGAGCGAAACCAACCAAACACAAAGCAGCACTAGCACAGAGTCCAACTCCGTGGTCGGAGAAATTTCCACTGATCGCAAGCAGTTGAACGAACGTGCGCAGCCGAGCAGTGGCAGCAGCCATATTGGTGTAAAAGCCACCCCTGCGGTGCGCGCTCTCGCAAAGCGCTACGATATTGATTTAAGTGTGATCACCCCATCGGGGCCCGATGGCACTATTAAAGCTAGTGACGTGGAAAGAGTCGTCAAGATTTACGCCAGCGTCGGTCAATTACAACCCCTCAAAGGCGTACGCCGTGCCATGGCCAAGACCATGGCTCAAGCACATCTAGAAGTAGTGCCAGTAACCATCATTGATGATGCTGATATTCATCACTGGCCAAAAGGCACGGATGTCACAGGCAGATTAATACGGGCAATCATCAGTGCCTGTAAAACAGAGCCGAGCCTGAATGCTTGGTACGACAGTCACTCAATTGGCCGACGCCTGCTAGAACAGGTGCACTTAGGCTTGGCAGTTGATACCAAAGATGGTCTTTTTGTACCGGTAATCAAAGATGTGGCGCAGTTTAACGCTGCGCAATTACGCGACAAAATCACTGAGATAAAAAGCTTAGTGAGCAACCGAAAAATCCCTGCTAATCAGTTGCGGGGCAACAGTATAACACTGTCCAATTTTGGCTCGATAGGCGGTAAGTATGCCAACCCAATTGTGGTTCCACCGACGGTGGCGATCATTGGCGCGGGTAGAAGCTTTAGTCAATTAGTGATGCAAAATGGCGAGGTACAAGAACATACTTTTTTACCTTTGTCTTTGACCTTTGATCATCGCGCAGCAACGGGGGCAGAAGCGGCGAAGTTTATGCAAGCGCTGATTGCAGATTTAGCAAGTCAAGGATAGTCCAGAAAATACGCCCTCTCAATAGTGACATGTCTATTGACCTTGTACAGCGCAGTCATTTGGAAAATAACAACCATTAGCTAAATTCGAAATTAATGGAATTACTTTTATGAGCTTTAACAAGTGTGCGTTAAGCAGCGAGCATTTGATATCAAAAAATTTCAAAGGCTATAATTGGGGAGTGTCTGGTTCTGTTTTTTTACCGGCGCCTACAGAGGTACAAGAGCAGGTCTGTTTCAAGACTTCAATGAGCTTGGCTCTTCGCGGCGTACTTGGATTTAAGCCTCATAAACTACGATCACATTGCCTAGTTAACTAAAAACGCTAAGGAACACCTACTTTTTATAGCTACTTTTTTCTTGATCAGCGAGCTATAGAAAAGCTGCGAATAAGCCTGTAAATGTTCCCCATACCTCTTATAGATAACCCCCAGTTCTCTAGTAAAAATATGATACTCAAAAGCAATTAAAGGATATTTTGAACAGGCACTTTGTACCTTAACCACATTATCCGCAACACCCAGAGAGAAAAGTTTGTACTCTTAGATAGAAACCGCCGCATTTTCACCTATCAAAGTTCCAGATACGCATGCTCCTAACAGCTAAGCAGGCACCTACTGTTCAGTTTAATGTGCCCGCTACTACACTTTTGTAATTATTCAACAGCGATATTGATAAATTAGGACTTTATTCAATGTCTATCTTGGCGTAAATGCTTATTATATATTCTTAATATACTCTTAAGATTGTTCGAGAAAAATAGAGGTTTTACTAACACTTTTAATGCCCATTAAGTATCTAAATCAAGCTGTTTAATGATGACTAAAGCTAGTTTTGTCATTATATAACTTTAAATTTCAAGGATTTAAGCGTACAACAGCAACATATATTCTGAGGATGACTAATGAATATTAAAAGCAAAATCTTAATCGGTTCCGCCCTCTTGGTCGCGATCCCTATTCTAGTTTCTTCTGCGATTATTGGCTATCGCGCCTCTGCTGACTCAATGCAAGCACTGGAAAATTCCAGTCAAGCCCAACTTATTTCAGTGCGTAATATAACTCGCGGACGGATCGAGGATTATTTACAGACGATTGAGAAACAGGTAAAAAGCCTGGCAAAAGATCGCATGATCATAAATGCCATGCAGGACTTTTCCAACGCTTTTAAGCAATATTCCACTCAAGACTCCACTGATGTAAAACAAGCTAAAAAACAATTATCTAGTTACTATAATCAAGAATTTAACAGCGTTTATAGACAACGTAATAACCAACAATCAGCCAGTGTAGATACTTGGTTGAATGCATTATCTGAGACTGGAATTTTGTTACAACACAATCTAATCCAGTTAAATCCACACCCGCTAGGTGAAAAGCATTTATTAAATAGCTTAGGGAACAACAGCGATTACGATCTCGCACATCAACTGTACCATCCGTCAATTCGTTACTTTTTAGAACAGTTTGAATTTTATGATATTTTTTTAGTCGAAGCCAAATCGGGTAATGTTGTTTACTCTGTTTTTAAAGAGCTTGACTATGCAACTTCCCTAAAAAAAGGTGCGTTTTCGAACACCGGCATAGCAAAGGTATTTAATGAAGCGACTAGTACATCGAGCACTGACAATACCAGCATATCCGATTTTAGTAGCTACCCCCCCTCTTACTTAGACCCTGCCTCTTTTATTGCCTCTCCTATTTTCGACCAAGGCAAGGTCATAGGGACACTGATATTCCAAATGCCTATTGGTCGTATCAATGAAATAATGACTCATTCAGAGAACTGGAAGAATGCCGGGTTAGGTGCTTCGGGGGAGACATATCTGGTTGGAAGCGATAATACCTTGCGCTCTCAAAGTCGCTTTCTGATTGAAGACAAAAACAGCTATCTAGCTGCGATAGCTAAAGCGGGGATTAACAAAAGCATCATAGCTACTATCGACTCAAAGAATACTGCGATCAGTTTGCAGCCGGTGAGCAGCCCTACCGCAAACCTCGCATTAAAAGGTAAAACAGGGATACAAATCGTCGATGATTATCGCAAAGTGCCGGTTTTATCTGCTTATGCCAATATTAACGTCGGTAACCTTAACTGGGCGATCTTAGCCGAAATAGATGAGAGTGAAGCCTTTGCTGCAGCGAACAGTATCAGTGATCAAATTCAACTCTACGCGACTGTAATAGGTATTATACTAATCGCTTTGGGCACACTGGCCGGCTGGCTATTTTCCAATAGTGTTAGCTCTCCCATTAGCGAGTTATCTGACAAAATCGATGATATTGAAAAATCTTCGGATCTCACTTACCGTCTACCCAGTGACACTCATGACGAGATCGGAAGAGCCTCTCAAGCACTTAACTCTATGATGGAAAAGTTCCATCAAGGCATAAGCAAAGTGGCTAAAAATGCAGATAAAGTCTATTTGTCTGCAGATTCAACATCTCAAATAAGTAAACAAAACAGTCTACTGTTGAACACCCAAAAACAACAAACTCATGACGTTGTTATATCTATGCGCAGTATGACTTCTTCCGTCGATACTATTTCCAACAGTTTAAAAGATGCTATAACGATTATTGAGCAGGCAAATAACGAAAGCAGCCAAGGCCACAGCACCATGAAAGAGACGATTGTGCTGGTCGATCAATTGGTTAAACAAATTGATACCGCATCTGACGTTATCAAAGATTTTGAATTACATAGCTCTGAGATAATTTCAGTACTTGCCGTCATTAAAGGTATCGCAGATCAAACAAATTTGCTGGCATTGAACGCAGCTATTGAAGCTGCGAGAGCAGGAGAGCAAGGCCGTGGGTTTGCAGTTGTCGCCGACGAAGTACGCGCATTAGCCGCGAGAACACAAAGTTCCACCGGTGAAATAAATGATGTTATAGATAAATTAAAACTTAGTTCAGAAGACGCTATTGTCGCTATGCAGCAAAGTCAAACCTTAGCTATCAAGGTCGTTAATCAAGCGACCACTGCCGAGCAAGCTTTTTCAGGAGTATCAGATTCTGTCGCTTCAATAGCCAAAATGAATGAAAAAATCACCACTAATGTAGAGCAACAACTGCACATCAGCAAAGAAATTGACCATAGTATTAATAGTATTTCTGAAATCACCGATGAAAATGCCGAGGGATCGCAACAGACCTCTACCGCATCTCAAGAACTGGTAGATCTGGGAACGGAGCTAAAGTCACTCGTCAAGCAATTTAAAATATAAAACCCGGTAGATAAGTTGGGATTTTGATCCTCGAAAAACCCCAATGTTAGTGGCATTTTCTGATAATAAATTTAAGCCAGTACTAGCTATCTAACCTCAATCGCAAGCTTAACAATAATGCGCTACTGATTAACGGCCTGCACTTTGGAGATAGCAAACTGTTGGTTGTAAGCGTGGCGATATTGCTGAATAAACTTTTTATCTAACCACTTCTCAAATATATTGCGGTATTGCGTACTCTGACGTTGATCAAGTAATAGCTTATCAATAGCCGCTATTATTTTCTTACCTTGTTCCGTTTTTGAACAAGCTACATGAGAGACACTATAGTCGCCAGCTTCTTTAATCGGTAAAAAAATCATATCATTCTGCGAATTATTTTTTAAACCCATTTTGGCCTGCACATAACCAAACTCAAACGGGAAACCTAGTACGTAATTTATACGTCCTTTGACCAGCATCGATAAAAGTCTACTGTAAGAATCACTTCCTCCCAATGGGTAAATATTGCTATCCCCCTCAGTCTGTTTGAGCACTTCATCTATCGCTTTACCAAATGATCTGGATTGGGTGTAACCTAGTTTTAACTTTTTGTTTTTTAATAATTGCGTGAGAGAGAGTCCTTCAAAAAGTGCTATATCTTGCTGCATAATAGTGATGCCATTGGCAGGAGTGAATACACTAGGTAGCGAAAAATACATAAACTCTTCACGTGCTGCGTTGCGTTTCATTGAAGGGTTGCAGCTATTATTGGTCTCTTTCATGATTTTAAACAGCCGGTTGGGGCTGACTATCTTGCGTGACTGATGGTACTGTGAAAGGTTTTCTTGAATTAATTGGGTAATGCCATCGGTGACTCCCTGATCTTTACCTATACCTTGTTTAATATGATGGATAGGCGGCAGCACAATGTCTATCCATTGAATGGTGTTTTGCGCCTGTGAATTATTACTCATTAAAAATATGAAAGTAGTTAAGCAGCTTACAGAGAGAGACAAAAAAGGAGTTTTATACATTGCGCCACCTATTAAATTGTAATCAATTAGACGAGTGTAAAAAGCTTAGTCCAAAGCATTGATTTATACCAACTCAAGTTTGATGCTTAACAATGACCTTATTACTAACATCACTGTTCTAGCGACATGATGAAAACATTTAGTCGTTAATTTCTGATATTCCCTATGCTTTCTTTTTAAGCTAAGTCTAAATAGTCAATTCCCATCAAGAGGGCATATTGATCCGCACAATAATGCCAATAGAAAGGCCTGTCCTTTATAAACGCTTTGACGAAGTAAATACTGATGAAACAAGATTTCATCTCAAAATAGATGAAACAAGATTTCATCTCTGCAAAGTGCTTAGCTTCCTTATTAAACGTAACTACCCTACGGGGCGTTCAGGATGATTTGTGTCCTTTGTTAATGTTATTCGCAGGTTTACTCCCACCTGCCACCATTGCCTCAATCACAAAATCCTGTACGCCTGGGCTGTCTGAGAGCTATTCGCTGCCTCGCTACACAGCTTGCAGTATTTTAATTGACAGGTCATCCACCATATCTGTCACTTTCGCTTTATACTCCAGCATATGTGGCGCATTTAAATGCGCATAAAGATGATCGATAGATTGCCATTTTTCGACAATAGTCACAGTGTTTGCATCTAGCAGTTGCACAGGTATCTCAGTGATAAAATCGATATTAGCGGTATATTCAATACAACCCTCTTCGGCTAATACACTGGGAATATTGGCTTTAAATATTTCAATAAAACTAGCTAAGTGTGAAGATTTAACGGAAATTGATGCGATAACATTGATCATAAATACGCCTTTAAAGTTGCACATAATGAGAGAAAACAAATCAGAATTGTCAGATTATCAGTTAATAAATATTATTCAATAACGTATTCACGACTTAACGCCAATCACAGTTTTATTGAAGAACATTAACGAAGTCCCTTTAACCAAGAGACTCTAAACACCTCGAGACCTCAGCATAACTACTGCATTTGATAATACGGCGTTAAAAACAAGCTCAATATGCTCATTTACACCAGTAATACCCAACAACAGGGGCACACTGACTCCGCTATTTCGCTTGTTTTTGCCTTGTCTTATCTGCATTCGCTACGTTATGCAGAGGTCTCACCTCAATTTATTAGCGCTACATAACAGCAAATTGTGGCAATGCTTCCAAATACCAACCAAGAAATATGTTGTCCTCTACTTGCAACAGCCGCCAGTATAGCGCTGAAAAGAAACACACCGAAGATCACCCATAATATGTCTGTCTCTATATTTTCACTGGGAAGGGCGAGTAGATACAAAATACCAGCAAATCCCCACCAGACAATCGTTGTTAAGTGCCAAGCAAAGCGAAGGACTCTTTTAGTAAACCAATCACTACCGAGTAGTTTGGGGAGATTATCCTGTCTAAACAACCGAATAAGAATGTATTTTTCGCCGAGTAAAGAGTGAACAATTCCTATTAGAATTGTCAGTAACGATGCAATGTATAACATTTAGGTAATCCTTATAGACGCAATTAGACAAACAGCACTCTGCTCGCAGTGATCCACTGTATGTTAATGACTTAACATTTTTTGTTGGTAATCCTCACCTGCTATCTGCCTCTTATCACCAAGTATTATCAATCCCCCTTGCACCAACAGCAAATAAGCACCAGATTGTGGAACAATGATAATAAGAACAGCGGCTAACAACGCAAAACCCCAACCTAAATATCGCGGCAATTTAAAACCTTGATCAAGGGCACTTTGTAAGGCCAAGCCAAGTACTACCCAAAAGGCCCCCAGACTTAAAAACCATAAAATAGCTTCCCTATCGAACAACATTTGTCCATTGATAACGGTTGATGCTAACCAACCATGCTGATTCATAAGCACCAGTATTGGCCAGCCTAAAATCACACCAATTACATTATGTAGTACTCCTGTAGCGCATAAATAATAGCCTGAATATTTTGTCCAATTCATGATATATCCTCAAAAAATTTACTCGCTGCCAGCTCTGCCATTCGGCTAACAGTGGCAAAATCTGGTTTTGGATAAAGTTGCTGCATTCCTAGAAATTGTGCATAGGCTATCATTGCAATATCTTGAGCCAACTCAGCAGGAACCAGCATCTCGACATAACACTGTTGCAAATAAGATTGACGCTGGCTGTCTATTTTCTCTAAATGTCCAACTATCATAGGCTCTTGCAACGCCCAGGCGCGTATATGCATTTCTGCTTCCAGATCGTGGTTTGCAATTACTTTATCGAGTTTTTCCAGGCGTTGTAATGGTCCTTCTTCCATATTGGCCTGCTCTATAAAATTTAATGTCTTCTCCTGATACCAATGCTCCATTAAAGCTTTGATAAATAGTTGACGGTTTTTAAAATGATGGTAGAAAGAACCTTTAGTCACCCCTTTAACTGCGCAGAGTTTTGCAATAGTTAATTGTTGCGGCCCATGTTCCACCAGTTGCTGTAGGGCAAACTCTAACCATTGTTGCCTGCTGTTGTTCTTAGTCTTCATACTTTGAAACTCACTCTTATATTCTCTAATTACCTTTATATGCGTTGTTTTACCGGCGCTTGATTGACAACCAAGCGCGCTATCAAGCAGTGAAAAGAGATAATTGCATTGACATAAATACGACCAATAACCGTTTTTTGATTAACTAATGTTGAGACTATTTCCCAATCAGCTATTTTGCTTACAGACATTAATAATGTGAGACCTCAGCATAACTACTGCATTTGATAATACGGCGTTAAAAACAAGCTCAATATGCTCATTTACACCCGTAATACCCAACAACAGGGGCACACTGACTCCGCTATTTCGCTTGTTTTTATTAAAACCCTTCGGGCCAGCTAAAGCTGTTGTCTACGCTTCGCTCCGGCTGCCTTGTCTTATCTGCATTCGCTACGTTATGCAG
>Ga0105358_10002109_pt1 | contig 10629 bp, 6 predicted proteins | sample GOMGulsemesocosm_5_FD_83509 | JGI IMG/M metagenome (GOLD analysis project Ga0105358, IMG submission 83509) | Methane-oxidizing microbial communities from mesocosms in the Gulf of Mexico - GOM15C Gulf of Mexico | ecosystem: Environmental > Aquatic > Marine > Cold seeps | place: Gulf of Mexico...
AAATCGTCTTTATTAAAGTTTGAATAAGTAAAAAGGTAATCACTCATCTCACCAATCTCAAGTTCATCGCTTGCTCTCGCTCGCGGAGAATCAGGATGAAGTACATTTAATTCAGGAAATTCAGGTAAACGTTCAGTCCACATATCATCTGCTCGTAATTTACCCTCTTCAACTTTTTGATTACCTGAATAACAACCGACATTGACCGTACTACACCGATCAATTTTCTTTTCAAGAAAAACTAAGGTGAGCAATTTCTTCGTAGGGTTTTTAATAGATACACTAGTAGAGCTACACTGGCTTTGATGTACTAACGGGTTAGCTAACTCATCAGGGTTACTGAACAAAAATGTCGCATCAAAAGGTGCACATTCATTACCTTCAATATCATTAAATACAATACCGGAATTACTTGTCGAATAACTTGAATAGGCTTTCAAAAAACCCTTACTTGATAGCTCATCAATAACACCAATATGGAATTGACTGGTATCAAGACGAGAGTTTTTAGAGATATTTTCCGGTGATGTAAATCCCTCAGGATGAGGATGTGTATAAAATTGTACAAAAGGAGGTGATGCTTTAGAGCGCTGAATACCACGCTTTGATATCATCGCAACTTCTTGTAAAAATTCATTATTGTCGTCATTTTCTTTAATGATATAACATGAAAAGAGTATATCTACTGATGAACCGATTAACTGTTTCGATGCTAAGTAATGCTGTTCTCTTTTCTCAACCGCTGTTAGCGCACTATTATACTGGTTATTCTTAACAGAGTTATTACTGAGAATCCTCTTTAGCTCTGCATGACTGCGTGCATATTTCTTTATTTGACTATCAAAAACTTCTATCGCTTTAGATGCTTCAAGTATCAGCTGTGTTTCCAGCTGCTTTTTTGAAGCCTGTAATAGAAACTCTTGTAAACCAGCAATTCCAGGCAAAAAGCACAAAACTTGTTGACCATTTTTACTTTTTTGAACACCATTTAAAATACGCTGGCAATTTGAACGATTAAATTCCAACCAATGCGACATGCCAGTAATAGTTTGTGCTGAATGCGGAAATTTGACGACGATATGGCGTAAAACATTTTTTAAATTTTCGCCGGTTCTATTTAACGCAATTAAATCTTCTTTTTCTAAGAGCATAATCTTAAATACTATTTCCTAATTGTATACCCAAACCATTTAAAAATTCCGCTTTAGGGTGATTTGAATAGAAATACTTTATCATGCAATAGTGTAAAAAACACAGTCACATCCTTTGACTTCAAAGTTAACTTTTTGGCTTCTCTGCAATTATTTGTGCTATCGCTTTATTTGACTGACTATTGTCACATTTCACTATACCTTCAAAGTGATGATGTATTTTCCAACTAGAAAAGTGCTCAAGTAGTTCACCTGAATTTAATAAAAAATCAGGATTAGAAGGCCGTCCATATTGACTCTGTTTACTGGTAAAAGTTTCATAAAAAATAAAACCCTCGGGTATAATAGCATTTTTAATTTGCGCCATTAATGGTCGATGTAAATAATTAAAAACTAAAATTCCTGTATAAGTTTCTTTGTTCAATGAATCATTATCATTATCCTCAAAGTCGACCTGCCAATTTTTTGCTAAATGCGCTTTATCTCTCAACTCATCACTAAGTAAATTATCTTTAATCGCAGCAAGTGCCGCCTCTCTTATATCAGCAAAAACGGTTGGAATGTTATTTTCTACTAAAAACAGACCATTTCGACCCGAGCCGCAAGCTAGATCTAAGACAGGAAACTGTTGATTAGCTTTCTTTAATAACGGTAAATATTCGTCTAATAATAATGAATATTTCATTTTGATACCAAAGATTGTCGCAATGATTTTTCTAACAATCTTAGACCTTGCAAAAAGTTTTCCTGACCTAAACCTAAACGAAAATAACTTCCCGACAAACCAAATAGAGAACAAGGTAAAATAAGTAATCCACTTTGCTCAACAAGTTCTTTTGCCCATTCAACAACAGGCTGCTCAATTAACAACTCAACAACAGACAGCACCCCAGCTTTTGGAGGAATCCATCTAAAGCAATCTCCATGTTTATCAACAAACTCATGAAAGTATTTAATATTATTTTTAATTATATCGTTGTTTCGTTTAAGTATTTTTTCACTATTATTTAATGCCATCAAACTAAGTTGTTCATCAATAACGGAGCAACAAATGGAGCCATAACTTTTTATTGCCAACAACGCTTTCAACAACAATGCATTTTTCGTTATTACCCAACCTAAGCGAAGCCCAGCTAAGCCAAAGCTTTTAGACATTACCGATACAACAATACTCTTTTCATAGCTCAAGTAATTATGTGACAACGCCAATTGTTGATAATTACTGGCTTGAGATACATCATCACTAAGCAAATAGCATTGGTGTTTTTTCGCTAAAGCTAAAATTTTATCTGCTGTTTGACTATCAACAATACTGCCTGTTGGATTATGCGGTGAATTAATCACGATCATCTTAGTTTTATCGTTAACCACACATTCAAGTTGGTTAAAGTCTATTTGCCAATTATTTTCAGCACGTAATTCAATACTTTTAACCGTTGCCCCATTTTCGTTTATCATCGACACTAAAGACGGATAACAAGGGGTAAATACCACAACCTCATCATCACTTGTTAATAGACATTTATAAATTGCCGCTAATGCCTCTTGCGCACCACAAAAAGTCAGCACATTATTATGATCAAGCCCAAAGTCAGCATGGTTTATTTGATTATGGTATTTAACAATAGCTTGTCTTAATTCAACGCTTCCTGGTAAAGACGCATAACTCAAATCAATATCATCAATAGAGTTCCCGGCTAAATGGCACAATTCATTCACCGTCATCGATTGTGCACAGGAGTTACTTAAATTATGAGTAATATTGGCTGTTACACTTTGGCTAAATGCGATATGTGCAGGCAATGACAATTTACTTTCACGCATCATATTAACTACTACTGCCTTTAAGTTGCCATACCGTCATATGGGTATTAGCCACTTTAAAGTTTCGTTGATTATCTTTTAGTACTCTTGATAATTCTTGTTGATCAACTAGATTAAAATGTTCGCATAATTGTTCTGATAAACCATCAAAACCACTGAGGTTTTCACCATTAACTTTTTTACCACCCAGCCATTTCTCTTTAACCGTTTTATTTTCACTAAAGTTATAATCAGAAACAATAATCAATAACCCATCAACAACTAAACGTTGATATATGGTACTTAAAAATAATTTGGGGTCATAACTTTGCTCAAGAACATGTTGCGCTAAAATAACATCGTAGCCATTAAATATCGCTTTAAGATTACCTACATCGCCTTGGCTAAACTGCAACTGGTTACCGTCATTAGATAAAGCCAAATCATCAAGAGTAACTTCATTAAAGCTGACAATATCACCTTCTATTTCAGAGACATAACGTAAACGTTTGCTTTGCTGTAATTTTACGCCGTGTTGAATATAACGCGCCGAAAAATCGACGCCATCAACAACATTGAAAATAGCCGATAATTCAAAACTACAACGACCAACACTACAACCAAGATCTAGTACTTTTTGAGTGTTTAAATCATACTTACGACAATAATTCACCACTGCTTTGGCTATCTCGCGGGGGTAATTTGGAATATTAAGTAAGTCATCACCATAGTGACTATCTAATTGTTGGCAAAGATCTTTTGACGTTTCATAACTGTTAGTTTCATTTACAGGAGAGTAAGGTGCTTCACTTTCAATATAACGAAAACCCGCATGTTGAAAAAAGTGCCTGCGAAATGCATATCGCGATGACTTAAGTGCTTCATTACCCGTTGATAACCATGAACCACCTTTGATCAAATTATGTTTACCATCAAATGTGGGTGTTGAAAAATCATCATATAAGGGGTGAACATTAAACCCTTCAAAGCCATCTATTGCTGACTCTGTCCACTGCCAAACATTACCAATAATGTCAAAAAAACCGTCGTTTTCAAATTGTGTTACTGGACATGATGACGCATACGATTCCAAGTTAATATTACCTGGAGCATGCTGCCAAGTTGTTAAATCATCCGTTATTTTATCACGTAGGCAATACCACTGTGCTTCAGTAGGCAATCTCACCTTGGTATTAGTTTGTTGTGCTTTCCAATGACAAAACGCTTTTGCTTCTAAGTAATTAGTTTCTACTGGCCAATCTTGTGGTAATGGCATTGCATTAAATAAATTTCGTTGAAAATACTCACCACCTTTTTTAAACCAAAACCTTGGCATTAAGGGCTTTTTATACGCCAACCATTCTTTACCTTCATCAGTCCAATAGCTTTCATTTTGATAACCACCTGCAGTAACAAAAGCCATAAACTCATGATTAGAAACTAAATACTTTGATGCCTTAAATGATTCTACTTCTTTATGTTCAACACCATATTCATTATCCCAGCCATATGTTTTATCACTATCTGGCTTTCCTAATACAACTTCTTTACCATTCACTTCTAATAAACTGTTGCTAGGTGCACTACCTATTACCTCACATGGTTGCCAATCATTTGTCGCCGTTAAATATTTTAGTGGCAACATTCGCATAATTACTGATGAGGTTTCAATGTGAATACGTTCATGCTCACAGCCCATCAACAATACCCAAGCAAGAGAATCTTGTGTGATCGGTAATTCCAACGCCATATCATCGATAAGAGTATTGATTAATTGATAAACCTTTTGACGATACTCTTTTACTTCAGCAACTTTTGGCCAATCATAATGTTCGCTATTAAGATCATCCCAACTCATTTCATCGACACCCACTGCACATATGGCTTCTAGCTTTTTATTTATACGTGTAGTGAGATATTTACCTAATATCAGTTTGTTAATGTAAAAAGTTGCCGTATGACCAAAATAAAAAATCAGCGGATGCCGTAAAGATTCTGGGCGTAAATAGTAAGCACTGTCACAATGAATATGGGCGAATAAGGAGTCGTAAGTCAGCCAAGTATTTTTAAAGTATTCTTTTATTTCAGCCCTTTTCGCCTCAATAGAGCTGCCATCTAATAACGGTGGTTTATTCTGTGATAAAAGTTTGCTTTTTTTTAAGGGCAGATTTAAGGACTTATTCATAATGGATACTTTTAATTATTCTAATTAGTTAACGTTAGTAAAGAGCTTTGTTGATATTGACTTATAATAGCTTGCTGCAATTTGGTGCCTAGCTTATCTGAACATTGTGTATTGGCATTTGCTTTTACTCTCATTTTATCTTGTACTTTTTCTTGTACTTGGTTAATGGCATGACTAAACCAATTATCTTGGACGAACAGACTTATTGCTCCATCACCACAGGGATTATCATACAAGGACTTAGGTAATTCAGTTGTAATCTTCTCTTTAGTTAATAACAGCTCACACTTATTGCTTCGATAAACCTCAATAGCATCAACCAAATTTAATAAACCGTAGACGACATTTACGTAAGCATTATAAGTAAGACTAGACGCACCTAAACGATGTTCAATACGCGCTGCTTCTTGCCAGTTAATTTCAGAAATAATGACTTCGTTAAATTTATTAAATAGCAGCGGCTGTTCACCCATTTTTTGATTATGTTTCCCAAATTCTTTATACAAGGCAATACTTCCTTGGTGACCCCCTGAAATATCAATTGGCGAGCATAACTCTTGTGCTAAACCATAACGATCTTTTAGTGCTAACCGCTCAAAAGCTTCTTCTTCAGGCAAATATAACAAACAACAAGCAAGGCTGGTATTCATAAAGCACTGTTGCAAGTATTCACCAAAATACTTATCTGCAATAATATTCTCACCGTTTTGGTTAGTGGCACTAATATTCATTTGAATTGCGTTAGGTATATGTACTACACGGTTATCATGGGTAAAAATATTGTTACTACCTACCGCAAGTTTGCCTTGGTCTCCAGACCATACAACAGGTTTTATCAATGTATTATTAATACCTTGTAATGATAATAAATAAGGTATATTAGCAATGGCTCGCGTTAAGTTGGTTGCTTCTTTCAAGGGCGATTGGCGGTTAAATTTTGAGACATACTCCCATTGATTCTTCCAATATTCAGGAACCAATTCACCATCAATATCAAGGTGGTTAAGCTGTTTATTAATAAGCGCGTAGTTCAATGAAAAAGGGCTATTATCTGGCGATTGAAAGCACCCTTCCAGTTCGAAGTGAATACTAGGGCGAAAGCCAAGTTGAGCGATATATGCTTGTATGATTACGATTGCTTCTTTAGCTAAAGCATTACACGATTGCATGAATAAAATTTTAATAACCTTCTAAAATAATCATAGTGTATTTGTACTATCTCATACTACCGGTATACATAGTGACGCAATTTTTCCCTTGGTTTTTTGATGAATACAGTGCTTTGTCGGCCTGAACATAAAGCTCTTTTTCATCCGAAATATTTTTATTTAAGCTTGAAAAACCAATGCTTACGGTGATATTAAATGCTTGTTGCAGATCAGTGATAAATTGATGTTGACTAATATTAGCTAATAATCGCTCAGCAATAGCTTCACATTGCGACTCATCAATACGAGGTAAGATACACAAAAATTCTTCGCCGCCAATTCGTCCCATAATATCTTCATTGCGCAGAGTCATTTCCCCTATCTCAGCAACTTTTTTAATCACTTCATCACCTATAGGGTGACCATATCTATCATTAATTGCTTTAAAGTCATCTATATCAAGCAGTAGTACCGACAGTTTACTTTTTTCAGCAGATTTTGCGTTTATAATTTTTCTTAAATACTCAAAAATATAACGACGATTGTAGAGACCAGATAACGAGTCTCTAATTGACAATGCCATCACTTTTTTAGTATTTCTTCTTTGTAAAATAAAAGCGCTCATACTAACAAGACTCAAAAATATGCCAAAGAATATCAAATAACCTTGATGAATATTTTGTCGCTGTTGTTGTTCAATCTTAAGTTGTTGTACCTTATCTCGCTGCTGTAATAATGACAATTCAATGTTTTTCCGTTCAACTCCCATTGCCACTCGTACTTGTAGCAAACGAGAAGTCGAATTATCGATCAGTACTTGTGTATATTTTTGATAATAATCAGTCATCAATTCATAAGCTAGAGCAAAATCACCTTGAGCATAAGCTAATTCACTTAATACTTTGAAAACCTCTAAATGCCATGTTGTTCCGATCAATTCAGGTAAACTGTCAAAAATAACTATCGCTTTGTTAATCGCTATTTCGGCTTTATCAAATTCCTTTAATGTAATTAGACAACTCGCCTGTCGCTTATAAAGTTCAGCATTGTAATCAATAATGCCCTTGAGGCTTAATGCTTGTTCGATCACGTCTAAAGCACGCTCACACAAACCTCGTTCCGCCAAGGTCATACCTAAAGCATATGCGCCATGGAAGGTAATTTCAGCATTAGGAACATAGGACATTTTCTTTTGATATAGTTCAAAACTCTCAATCGCTAAATCATATTTTTGCCAGTATCGATAGCTAGCAGCAATACCATAAATCGCTTCAGCAATATGAGCACGATAACCAAGTCGTTCATAAGTATCTAAAGCTTTTTCATAATAGGTAATCGACTTTTCATATTCACGCATATAGCCATATACTGCACCATACGTTTCATTAATAGTAGCCACTAAAAAATGGTCTTCCAAAGCAAAAGCCTGTAGATAAGCTTCTTGTAAATCAATCAATGACGTTTCAAATAATTCATTAAGACCATGGGTATAAGCAAGCTCTAATTTACCTTGAACATAAAGCTGATTTAAATTTTTCTCACGGGCTTGTCGTAATGCTTTGGCTAAGTAATGCTCTGACTTTGCGTATTCAACATTTAAGCGCGCAGCAATACCCGCATAAACATTTAATCGAGTGGTAATTTCTATAGGAGTTTCTTGGTCAACAATTTGTTGTGCTTGAGCAACCGTACTTTTAAACTGCTCAAAAAAATATAATAGTTTTTCACTCTGTGCTTTATGTAATAACCACCACAATTGCTGCTCAATAGTCATGGTAGAAAAAGTTTTTTCTAAGGTAAGTAGTTTTTGATAGGTTAACCAAGGTTCACGACGAATATCATCATCCATCGCAAGTGTAATTAATGATGATTCCGCCTCACTTTCTGGCACTGCTAAGCAACAACTAAGCATTAGCAAAGCAATGAATACTTTGAAATTCATTTTTCTAAAAAATCCGTGTAGTAATAAGAAACCCCTAAAGTTAATATTATTATAGATGCCCGTTCGCAATCAAGGTACATGTTTCAAGTACTCTGGATAATAAAAGGGATCTAAGCAACGACATACCTACTGTTTTAGTAATATTAGCCTCTATTTTATACAATAGAAGCTAAGCGACATTTTTATAAGTTTTCTTCAGCAAATGAAGCGAGACGACTCCTCACTACACCATTTAAGTTAACGGTAGTACTACCGGGAAAGTCCTTAAAACGTTCAACAATATAAGTTAACCCAGAGGTAACTGCCGTTAGATAATTACTATCAATTTGTGCCAAATTTCCTGAACACACCAGCTTCGTACCTTCTCCACAACGGGTAATAATGGTTTTCAATTGTGAAGCGGTTAAGTTTTGGCATTCATCAAGTAATACCAAAGAATTTTGAATACTACGACCGCGCATAAAATTAACCGATTTAAATTGAATATTCGCTTTCTCCATAATGTAATCTAAACTGCCATTCATGTTTTCGTCTTGCTTATGAAGCACTTCCAATGAATCGGTAATTGCCGCCAGCCATGGCGCCATTTTTTCTTCTTCAGTGCCAGGTAAAAAACCGATCGACTCGGCGATTTCAGGTGTGCTACGTGTAACAATAACCTTGTCATATAAGCCACGTTCAATCACCTGTTCTAACGCAGAAGCCAATGCTAACAATGTTTTACCACAACCAGCAGGTCCGGTTAAAATCACTAGATCTATCGTTGGGTCTAATAAAGCATCAAGTGCCATACCTTGATAAATATTTTTTGGATGAATTCCCCATGCTTGTTTTGCCATTAATCGTTCACGTGATAAGTCGGCTATAGCAAGCTTTTCATCATCCCATCCAGTCACCTTGCCAGCAAAATGTTCGGTGTCATCAATAATGTACTCATTCATATAGCTATTAGGCAAAATCTCTTTTTTTACATAATGCGTGGTATTACGACCTTCAGTTTCGCTTTCACACTCATCAATATGCTGCCAAAAATCGCCCTCAAACTTATGATAGCCTTTGGTTAAAAACTGTATATCATCAATTAATTGATCCGTTCGATAATCTTCAGTATGTACTAAACCAGCGCCTTTCGCTTTAAGACGCATGTTGATATCTTTAGTGACTAAAACCACTTTTTTGGTAGGATTTTCAGTTTGCAGATAAATAGCCGAATTAATAATACGGTTATCATTTTCGTTAAACGATAATGTTCCAGCCGTTTGCTCTAAGGTGTAATCATTAAATATTGATAAGCAACCACTGGGATGGGCGTCATCGTTTTGTGGAAGCTTCACTCCTGCAAGAACTTCCTCCGGGCTAGCATCCACAAGCGTATCTTCAAGTGCTCTGATCGCGACACGCGCATCACGACTAACATCTTTGCGTCTATCTTTAATGGAGTCGAGTTCTTCAAGTACCGTCATCGGTACGACAACATCATGTTCTTTGAAGGATAAAAAGGCGAAGGGTTCGTGCAATAAGATATTGGTATCTAAAATATAAATAATTTTTTCATCAGTCATATAGGCATTCCTAGCAAAAGTGACAAATTATTAGCTAGACTGAGTCGAAAAATGTTGTGCTATTCAACTCAGTAAACCAGCTAAGCCAAAATTTTATCTATTACAAAAATTATACATTCCTTGATAATGGTATCACCACTTTGCCAGTTTACTTAAGAGCTGGCAAGCAAGATTTTTGATATAAATCAAAGCAAATAAATTGCATTTTAAATTAACTGTACTACAGGAATTAGACCTATTAATTCGTGAATTTATTTCTAAATATTACTTTTATTACCTAACACGAATCTTAAAGCAACATTTTGAGATATTTTTAATGATCACATCTATTATTAGCGTTACTATAGCGCCCTTTTTTTCAGCCATTCTTTTGGTGTTAGCTAAATTGGAGTTTTGTTTATGTCATTTTACCCTGGTCAACGATGGATTAGTGATGGTGAGTCAGACCAAGGATTAGGCACAGTAACTTCAGTTGAACACCGTTTTGTTACCATCGTATTTACTGCTACCGGTGATTCACGTCAATATGCAATTGCTAACGCACCATTAACCCGAGTAATATTTAATCAAGGCGATCATATACCTAGCCATGAAGGTTGGTTACTTACCGTCGACTCCTTTGAAGAAATTAATAATCTGATCACTTACCATGGTACTCGCCAAGACAATGGTGAAAAAGCCTCACTTAAAGAAGTGATGATTGACCACTTTATTAAATTTAATAAACCGCACGACAGGTTACTCAATGGTCAAGTTGATCGTCTTGACTGGTTTCGCTTACGTAAAGATTGTTTGCAGCATCAATATGAACAACAACAATCTGAATTAATGGGCTTAA
>Ga0105358_10002116_pt1 | contig 10608 bp, 9 predicted proteins | sample GOMGulsemesocosm_5_FD_83509 | JGI IMG/M metagenome (GOLD analysis project Ga0105358, IMG submission 83509) | Methane-oxidizing microbial communities from mesocosms in the Gulf of Mexico - GOM15C Gulf of Mexico | ecosystem: Environmental > Aquatic > Marine > Cold seeps | place: Gulf of Mexico...
CAAATACCAGCTTTTCCTCTCGCTGTCGTGACACCGTTCATCCTCTGATTTCGTCTGCCTGGTGCTAAACTGCAGCAGTGACACTTGGGAGGGGATATGGGCTTATACGATCGTTATGTTCTACCAAGATTGATCGATACCGCCTGCGGCATGGGGGATGTTATGGCACGGCGCGCGCGACTGGTGCCCCGAGCGCACGGCGAGGTGCTGGAGATCGGCATCGGTACCGGGCTAAATCTGCGCTACTACGACCCGGCCAGGGTTACGCGACTTATTGGTGTGGACCCGGCCGCACAGATGCAGGCGTTGGCGCAGCGACGCAGCGCTGACGTGGATTTCCCTGTCGACATGGTCGCTGTCGATGTACGGGGAATACACGCCGATGACCGTTGCTTCGACACTATCGTCATGACCTTCACGCTCTGCAGTATTGCCGATCCCTTGCCCGCGTTGCGGGAAATGCACCGCGTACTACGTGATGGTGGAAAACTGTTGTTTTGTGAACACGGTTTGGCTCCTGAGCCCGGTGTTCAGCGGTGGCAGCATCGTCTTACACCATGGTGGAAACCCTGGGCAGGCGGTTGTCATCTTGATAGGAATATCCCGGCATTGATACGTGACGCCGGGTTTTCAATCGAGGAAATGGGTGCCGGTTACATCAAGGGACCGCGGCCGATGACGTTCATATATGAAGGGGTCGCAAATAAGGATTGATAGACAGTTCAGTGACAACAAAAAAGCGCCCATGGGCGCTTTTTTGTTGTGGCATTTTCAAGGGCAATGCTCAGGCGCGTCCCCATTCCAGGTCCTGCAGGTGACGCCACATCAGCTTGCCTGTTGGTGACTTGGGGATGCTGTCGGCAAAAGAGACCATTTGTGGGCATTTGTACGCTGCCATATTCTCATGGCACCAACTGATGATGTCCTGCTCGCTGGTGTTTTCCTTGCCAGCCGCGAGTACCACGATGGCCTTGACTGTCTCCCCTCGGCGCTCGTGCGGCGCAGAGATGACACAGACTTCCTGGATTGCCGGATGGGCGTACATCAAGGATTCGACTTCCGCAGGCCATACCTTGAAGCCGGATGCGTTAATCATGCGTTTGACGCGGTCAACTAGGAAGAAGTAACCCTCTTCGTCGTAGTAACCCAGATCACCGGAGCGGAAGAAGCGATGACCGTCGAGTTCAATAAACGCCTCTTCGGTAGCGTCGGGGCGGTTCCAGTAGCCTTGGAATATCTGCTCTCCGCGCATGATGATCTCCCCGGTGACACCAGGCTCCACTTCCTTTAGCGTTTCCACGTCAATGACGCGTGAGTCGACACCGATGAAGGGAATGCCCAGGCACTGTGGCTTGCACGCCAACGGCGGGTTGACGTGCGTAGCAGCGATTGTTTCGGACAGGCCGTAACCTTCCATGTAGGTAAGGCCGGTTTTCTCTTTGAGTTTGGCCGCCACGGCTGCCGGCATGGCTGCACCACCACCACCAATGCCGGTGAGCGAGCTAATGTCGTACTTGTCGATATCAGGGTCAGACAGCATGTCGACGACCATGGTCGAGATGTTGCGCCAGGTATTGATCTTCAGTCGCTCGATCAGGGTGGCAGCGACCTTGCGGTCCCAGCGCGTCATGACAACCAGTGTGCCGCCGGCATACAGCGTCGAATTCATGCATGATTGCATGCCGGTCACATGGAACATCGGTACCGATACCAGGTGAATGCAGCTGTGCTGGGTGTTGACCCAGGCCGCACCATAAACGGTGGTGGCCATGACACTGTGATGGGTGTGCACGCAGCCCTTGGGGTTGCCGGTTGTGCCGGAACTGTAGGGAATGACGCACAGGTCCTGTGGCCCTGCTGTCAGTGGGCCGGGCTGCAGGCTTGCATTGAGCGCATCCTGCCATCGGGTTACACCTTCTTCGCCTGTAGCGGCCGCCGCCGGTTCTGCAACAGCTTCGGGCAGCGGCAGGTCAGTTGGCTTCCTGACGTACTCGCTGTAGGCGCTGACAATCACCTCGCGCAGACTGCTGTTGCCAATATGTGGCGCAACGAACTCGCTGAGTTCCTGGCCACACAGTGCGACCGGCGCCTGCGTGTCTTCGATCAGATAGGCCAGTTCGGCAGTACGGTTCATCGGATTGACGGGTACGACCACCGCGTTTGCCCGCAGGATGGCGAAAAACCCAATGATGTACTGTGGGCTGTTCTGCATATAGAGCAGCACCCGATCGCCAGCCTGCACGCCGGCCTTTTGCAGGTAACCGGCCAGGCGTTCGGTCTCGTCCTGAAGTTCGCGGTAGCTGATGTCGGTGCCGTAGTAATGAATGGCAGGGTGTTGCGGATAGCGCAGTGCCGAGACGGTGATGTTGTGATACAGGTTGGTTGCGGGTAGCTCCAGCTTGCGGGGTACCTGCTCCGGCCATACTGCAAAATGACGATCAAACATGCATCCAGTCTCCTGTTATTGTCGGTGCGTTATCCCGGGGAGCGCACCGACTGTTGTATTTGGGCATGTTCGCAGCATAGGTGGCGGCGGGTCCAAGGGGAATCAAACTGCACTCTCGTGTTAGCAGGCAATAAACAGCGCTTAGTCGGCGTCCCGCCGATGGGTGTGGATCGGGTATAGTTAGCGACTAAGGGTAACGCGATGACGTGACCACGGGAGAGGGCTGCAGGTATGACACAGAATCAGGTAATCATCTTCGATACCACACTGCGTGACGGGGAGCAGAGCCCCGGCGCGTCCATGACCAAGGACGAGAAGCTGCGCATTGCTCGTGCGCTGGAGAAGCTGCGCGTCGATGTCATCGAGGCCGGTTTTGCAATCGCGAGTCCCGGTGACTTTGAGGCGGTCAAACTGATCGCCGATACCATTCAGGACAGTGTCGTGTGCAGTCTGTCCCGAGCCATGGATGCCGATATCGACCGTGCGGCCGAGGCGCTGGCCGGCGCCAATGCAGGTCGTATCCATACCTTATCGCTACCAGTCCGATTCACATGCAGCACAAGCTGCGTCTGCCGCCGGATCAGGTGGTTGAGCAGGCGGTGCGTGCGGTCAAGCGTGCGCGCAATCTCTGCCCGGATGTCGAGTTTTCCTGCGAGGATGCGGGTCGCTCGGAGATCGACTTCCTCTGCCGCATCATCGAGGCCGCCATCGACGCCGGCGCGCGCACCATCAATATCCCCGATACGGTTGGCTACGCCATCCCGCATCAGTTTGCCGACACTATCCGTCAGATCATTACCCGGGTGCCGAACGCCGACAAGGCGATCTTCTCTGTTCATTGTCACAATGATCTTGGCCTTGCGGTGGCCAACTCGCTGGCGGCGGTAACCGCGGGCGCGCGCCAGGTCGAATGCACCATCAACGGTCTTGGCGAGCGGGCCGGCAACGCTGCGCTGGAAGAGATCGTCATGGCGATCAAGACCCGTAAGGACCTGCTTAACGTTGAGACCCGCATCCAAACCGAGAACATCCTTGCGGCGTCGCGTCTGGTTTCGGGTATTACCGGCTTTCCGGTGCAGCCGAACAAGGCAATCGTAGGTGCCAACGCCTTTGCCCATGAGTCCGGCATCCATCAGGACGGGGTACTCAAGCATCGGGAAACCTACGAAATCATGAGTGCCCAGTCGGTTGGCTGGCATACCAACAAATTGTCACTTGGCAAATTGTCAGGCCGTAACGCGTTCCGTTCACGGCTTGAGGAGCTGGGTATTGAACTCAGTGGCGAGGCGCTGAACGCGGCTTTCGCCCGGTTCAAGCAACTGGCCGATCGCAAGCACGAAATCTTCGACGAAGATCTGCAGGCCCTGGTAACCGATACCCTGACCGAAGTGGAAGAGCACATTCGCCTGGTCCACCTGGAGGTTACCTCATGCATGGGCGAGATTCCGGTTGCGACGGTGCAGCTGACCGTGGATGGCGTAGAGAAGACCTCAAGTGCAGAAGGCTCCGGGCCGGTGGATGCGACGTTCAAGGCGATTGAGCAGATTGTCGGGTCGCAAGCCAGCCTGCAGCTGTATTCGGTTAATGCGATTACCCAGGGTACCGACTCTCAGGGCGAGGTAACGGTGCGGCTTGAAAAGGCCGGGCGAATCGTCAACGGTAACGGTGCTGACACTGATATCGTGGTCGCGTCGGCCAAGGCGTATATCAATGCGCTGAATCTCATGCGCGAAGGCGCTTACCGGGCTCATCCGCAAGCGGCAGACGTTTGATGTACGAAGCGACTCGCCTCGCTTACCTGGAGGCTCTGGGCGTTACCAACTGGATGCCGCGCAAACCGCTTGCGGCGGTGCCCGCGCGTGCGCCTGCACTGCTGCTGCCGGAGCCAGAGGTGTCCGCGGCGGAGGCTGAGGCTGCGCCTGCCGGGCAAAGCATCGCAGCGCCGCGCGTTGAGGTGCCAAGGCCAGTCAAACCGACAGTCGCGCCAGCTCCTGTTCCTGCTCCGCCGGCGCCGGTCCCCGAGCCGGTGAAAAAAGGCCCCGCGGCGGAGCCGGTCGCAGCGTTCTACCTGCAGCTCTGGCAATCCGGTCCGTGCATGTTGCTGATTGAAACACCCGAGCCAGGGCTGGAAAGCGCGATGCCCGGCTTTATCCTGATGCAGGACATTTTGCGTGCGGTGCAACTCCCGGACCGTCCGACACTGGTCGCTGATTTTCGCTGGCCGCTCAACCGTAACCCGCAGCTGGACCGCAGTGCTGCTGCGGCTAATCGCGGGTTGCTGGCCTTCTTGCAGGCTCGGCTGGAGTCACAGCAGATCGTTTCGGTCGGCTGCTTTGGTGTTATGAATACCCTGCTTGTTGAAACCGATCTGACCCAGGCTGATGCGTTGCTCGGCTGCGAAGAATCTGTCGACGGCTTGCCGCCCGTGTGGTTTGCGCCCAGCCTCGACAGCCTGCTCAAGCGCCCGCAGGAAAAAGCGGCGTTGTGGACGTTGTTACGCCGTGTGCGATCGCGCTGGCAGGAGAAGTCATGAGTACGTTGTCCTTTCGCCGCATGCAGGAGTCGGATCTGGATGCGGTGCTGGCGGTCGAGTTTGCCGCATTCAGTCATCCCTGGACACGCGGCATTTTTTTGGATTGCATCCGTTCGGGGCATGAGTGCTGGCTCGCCTTCAGCGGACAGCAGCAGGTCGGGCACGGCGTACTCTCGGCTGCTGCCGGCGAGTCGCATTTGCTCAACATTACCATCAAGCCCGAGAGTCAGGGTAACGGCTATGGTCTGGCGTTGCTTGATCACTTGATGCAGCAGGCCAAGGCGCGTGATGCCGAGGTTACGTTCCTCGAAGTGCGCGAATCCAACCAGAGTGCAGCGCGACTATACGAGCGTTACGGCTTTAACGAAATTGGTCGGCGCAAGAACTACTATCCGGCAGTGGGTGGGCGCGAAGACGCGCTGGTCATGGCCTGCTCGCTGATCGACTGAGCCCATGTCCAACGCACGTCGTAACGGCGCCATTGTCGGCCTGGTGATCTGCACGCTGGCTTGGGCGGGCAATGCATTGGTTGCAAGGGCCACTGCCGGTATGTTGCCGCCGATCGGCTTGTCCTTCTGGCGCTGGTTGACCGCGCTGCTGTTGTTGCTGCCATTCACCTTGCCGAGCCTGTATCGGCACCGCGATCTGCTCTCAGTGCATTGGAAACAGATCGCGATACTTGCGGCGCTGAGTATCTCCTCCTACAACACTCTCCTGTACCTGGCCGCGCAAAGCACCACCGCGATCAACATTACGCTGGTCAACACCGGCTTGCCGGTCGCTGCCTTTATCTGGTCTGTCGTATTACTGCGGCAGTGGCCGACACGGCTGACGCTGCTTGGCACATTACTGTCATTTCTCGGCTTGTTGCTGATTCTCAGCGCTGGCAAGCCATGGCAATTGCTGCAGATCGGCTTTAATCGGGGCGACCTGATAATGGTGCTGGCGGTGCTTGCCTGGGGCCTGTACTCGGTTCTGCTGCGGCGCTGGCCGGTTCCGGTGCCAGGGTTTACCTTGCTGGCGGCCATGCTGCTGTGCGGTGTACCACTGCTGTTGCCGTTCTATCTATGGGAGTTGAACGCGCACGGTAGCATGCCCTGGTCGCCTCAGGCATTCGGCGCGATTGGCTACACCGCCGTAATGGCGTCGCTGGTTGCCTACTCCGCCTGGAACCATGGCGTGCGCGTACTGGGGCCGGCAACAGCCTCACTGTTTAGTTATCTGATGCCGATATTCGCCTCGCTGCTCGGTATCTTGCTGCTGGGCGAGCAATTGCACGCCTATCACCTGGCTGGCGGTGCGCTGACGTTTGTCGGCCTGTTGCTTGCGACCTGGCAGGGACGGAAAGCCTGATGCAGCTGTGTGTTATTCCCGGTGACGGGATTGGTCACGAGGTCATACCGGTTGCCGTTTCTGCGCTCAGGCGACTGGTGCCCGGTCTGCAGACGCACGCGGCTGATGCTGGATGGGAGTGCTTTCAGCGTAGCGGCTCGTCTGTTCCGGAAGCCACGCTGGAGAGTCTGCGAGCGACCGGTGCCGGGCTGTTTGGCGCTGTCTCATCACCGGCGCGCAAGGTTGCCGGGTATCGCAGCGCCATTCTCACCCTGCGCCAACAGCTCGGCCTGAACTGCAACCTGCGCCCGGTGCGGAGCTGGCCAGTCATCTCGCCCCGCAGCGGTGTCGACATGCTTATTCTGCGGGAGAACAGCGAAGGGCTGTACGTTGGTCGCGAGCACATGGAGAGCGAAGGCATTGCGATTGCCGAGCGACAGATCAGCCGGGCGGCCTGCGAACAGTTCGCTGCGCGAATCGTCGAGGTGGCCGAACAGCGAAACGCCCACAGGGTGACACTGGCCCACAAGGCCAATGTGCTGCCGCTAACCTGTGGGCTGTTTCGCGACACCTGTCGTCAGGTGCTCGCCGTGCACGGCTGGGAGGCTCAGGTAGACGAGCGACTGGTAGACGTTGCGGCACTGCAGCTGGTCGAGTCGCCGGAAAGCTTTGATGTGCTGGCCACCACCAATCTGTTTGGCGACATCCTGTCCGATCTGGCCTGTCACTGGTCAGGTGGGCTTGGCATGGCGCCGTCGCTCAACTGGGGACAGGGCATTGCCCTTGCCGAACCGGTACACGGCAGCGCACCGGATATCGTCGGAACCGGCCGGGCCAACCCTATTGCGGCCCTGCTGAGCGCGGCCTTACTGTTGAGATATCACTGGCAGCAACCAGAACTGGCCGCGCGACTGGATGCGGCGGTTGAGGGCTTTCTGGTCGAGGCGGGTGCAGTTGATTTTGCTGATCGCACCACAGAGATTATTGCCGACGGGGTGATCAGCAGGCTGTAGGACGACGACAGGCTATACGTGGAAACATAAAAAAAGGCCTAGCCGAAGCTAAGCCTTTGAAAAGGTTGGTGGCTACACCGGGACTTGAACCTGGGACACCAGCATTATGAATGCTGTGCTCTAACCAACTGAGCTATGTAGCCATCCGAGGCGCGCATTATTCATTTCTGCGCAAATGTTGTCAACCCTCTTTCCAAAACTTTTTTATCTGCCTTTTCAATTATTTAACCGACGCCAGTGCGCAGAGCGGATTGTGCTGTTCAGACTCAGTTGCTGTCGAGCTGCATGGGGACGCTGACGTTTTCTTCGCCGCTGTCTTCGGTAATGCTGACGTCGATCTGGAATACCCGTTCTGCCTGCATTCCCGCGCGCTCGGTCAGGTAGCCCTTGATATTGCTGGCTCGGAGCTGGGCCAGTCGACGCAGCATCAGTTGACTGGCTCGCCAGTGCGTGAGCACGGCCTGGCGCAGTCGGGTGGTGCGCTCTTCGGGTTCAAGTTCGGCCCAGTCGGTCGGCGGCTGTTGTTTCAGTTGGGTGCGGTAAATGGCTTCCAGCAGAATTGGCTTGTCCTCGTCTTCGACAACAAGCTCACTGGGGTCGGCGGGCAGTTTCTCGCCGCTGTTCTGCAGAATCTGGTACTGCAGCCGCTGATACTCGGTCTCCAGTCGCTCGGCTGCCAGAGGAGGGCCGTCCTGCTCGATGGCGCTGCGTCCCTGGACTTCGAGAATCAGGGCAGGGCGTTCCTGCAGGGCCTGAGCGAGGGTATCCAGAGCGCTTTGCGCGGTGCCATCGAGCTCGGTGCTGCCGGCCGCGAAGCTGATCTGGCTGATGTCCGCCTGGTCTCCGGATACCAGTCCGGCGATGAATTTGAACGGCGCCTGTGTTGCCCGCAATAGCAGGTTGCGCAGGGTTTGCCAGACCAGCGGCATAACGCTGAATTCGGGGTTGTTGAGATCGCCCGATACCGGGATCGACAGGTCAATGTTGCCCTTGGTGTCCTTCAGCAGGGCCACGGCCAGGCGCACCGGCAGGTCGACGGCGTCCGGGCTGTCGACTTTCTCTCCCAGTTGCAGGCCCTCCAGGAGCAGTTTGTTCTGGGCATTCAGCTGTCCTTGCTGGATGCGGTATTCCAGGTCCAGGTTCATGCGCCCCTTGCGGATGCGGTAGCCGGCGAACTTGCCGGAGTAGGGGGTCAGGGTCGTCAGCTCGACGTTGCGGAAGCGGGTAGCGATATCGAGGCTGTTGAGCGGATCAAAGGGTGTGAGCCCGCCCTTGATGGTGACGGGCGCATAGCGGTCTACGCGGCCGCTGATATCGACATTGGCAACCAGCGGACGCTGATTGTCGATGGTGCTGATCCGGCCGTTCAGCTGGCCCATTGCGGTGGCAAAGTTGGGGGTAAGGCTGAAGTCGGCAAAGTTGGCGGAGCCGTCATGGATATCTATACCGCCAATGCGCAGTGCCATTGGCGGCTTGTCGCTGGCCGGCGTGCTGGGTTCCGGCTGGCCGGGTTGCTTGACGATCAGATCGCTGAAGTTGGTGGTCAGGTTCTCGTTGACGATGAAACGCACGTAGGGGCGGTGCAGGCTGATGCGTTCGATGCTCAGGCTGTCGCTCCGGTAGTTGATGCCGGTGACCTGCAGCTGTTGCCATTTCAGCAGATCCCGCTTGCGGTCAGAGTCCACCACATGCAGTTGGCTGACGCTGGCCTCGCCGGTGATGGCCAGGTCAAGGGGAGCGGTGCCCCGCAGCTGCAGCTTCAGGTCGCCATCCATCAGGCCGCTGCGCAACTGTATATCCACCAGTGGTTCCACGTAGGCGCGGGCGAGCTGGAGGTTGATATCTCGGCTGGCAATGTCGAGGTTGGCTGACAGCGGACGCAGATTTACCTCGCCGGCGGCACTCAGGTTGCCGTCGCCGTTCACGCCAGTCTGCAATTGGAGCCTGAAAGGTGTTGAGGCTGCGCTGTCAAAGTCGCTGATGCTGATGTTGAGCGGCGCGAGCTCCAGATTGACGTCGGTATCGGGCAGGCGGTCCTGCAGGTGCAGCTGGTAGCCGCTGAGGTCTGCCTGGGCAACCTGTAACTGCCATGCCGGTTGTGGTGCCTGTTGCGGCCTGGTTGCTTCGGTCTCTGCGTCTTCAGTGCTGGCGGAGGCGGCTGGCGCTGCGTCCTGGTCAGTTGACGGCGCGTCTTCGGTTGCCGGCTTGGGAAGCAGTGCAAGCAGATCAATCTGACCATTTTCCAGACGGGCAGCCCAGGCCTCCAGCCCCTGACTCTGGATGCTGCCAAGGCGGGCCTGGCGGGCCGCGATGTCGAGCGAGCCGTCGTTGATGCTCAATGACGGGACGCGCAGCAGGGGCTTGTCGTTGTGGTCGATGATCAGGCTGTCGAGATCAAGGCGTGCGTTGCTCAGGCGAACATCGGTGTGCTCGGACAGGTCGATGTGATAGTCGGTGCTGGCGCTGATTGCGCCGCTTTGCAGCAATAGCGGCAAGCGCTCATGCACGTAAGGCCAGACGGTCTGCAGTTTGGCAGCGTGCAAGCTGATGCGGCCGCTGGCGCGCAGAGGTGACAGGCTGAGCCGGCCATCCCAATCAAGGGTCGCGCCATAGGGGCCGGAGGCCGTCAGCCTGAGGTTGCCCTGGTTGTCGGGCAGCGTGCTGAGGTTGTGCAGCTCGAGCGAGATGGCGTCATAGGCAAACTCCACGGCCTCGGAGGGGCGCAGATCCTGGAAGTTTGCGCTGTTACTGATCAGTGCAATGCGGTCGACCAGGACCGGGAACGGTTGGGCGTTCGGGTCCTGTTCCCGGGGCTCCGATGCTGGCAGATCAAATAGCTGCAGAAGGTTCAGCCCACCCTCGGCATCAAGGCGGGCATCGACGTATGCGCGCTCCAGTTCAACGTCGGACAGATGCAGGGCGCCATGCCAGAGGCTGTCGAGCTGCAGGTTGGCGTAGGCACGGCGGAAAGCGATCTGCGGCGCACCAGGCGCACCGATATGCAAATTCCAGAGGGTTGCTTCGAAGCTGAATGGGTTGAACTCGACGCGCTCCAGTTTGGCTGGCACCGTAGCGAACCGATTCAGCTGCTGGTTGGCGACGTGCAGGATGATCGCGGGCAGCAGCAGGGCGCCAATCAGGGTGTAGGCAAACAGGGCCGTCAGCAGTGAAACAAACAGCGTTTTCTTGCGTAAGCGCATGGGATTCTCGCAACAACATGGAGCACTGGGAGTATGGCACGGGAATCGTATGGGTGGGGCGTGAACGGGCTGCGGCTGACTGCA
>Ga0105358_10002118_pt1 | contig 10604 bp, 7 predicted proteins | sample GOMGulsemesocosm_5_FD_83509 | JGI IMG/M metagenome (GOLD analysis project Ga0105358, IMG submission 83509) | Methane-oxidizing microbial communities from mesocosms in the Gulf of Mexico - GOM15C Gulf of Mexico | ecosystem: Environmental > Aquatic > Marine > Cold seeps | place: Gulf of Mexico...
CAGAAAAACCACGATTGAGGGATATGACAGGTTCTTCAGGGATATTATTAAATGTGAAATCTTGTTTGGATTTTGTTAGGGATAAAACCTGTGATGTGTTGTCGATTTCACTGCCATCTTGGGCCAGAAGACCCATTGCAATGGGGATATGCATTTCGCGTTTGATCTCTTGACCTGGCGTGGGCAGCAAGGTTTGCTCTAAGGTTAAACGCAATGTTTGGGCGGGTTTATCATAAGACCAACTGGCCTTAACCGTGGGGGTGCCTGCCTGAACATACCAAAGTTTAAATTGGTTCAGATCAATGTTGGAGGCATCTGACATCGCGCGTGCGAAATCATCACACGTGACGGCCTGACCATCATGGCGCATGAAATAAAGATCCATGCCTTTGCGAAAATTTTCTTCGCCCAGCAACGTATGCATCATGCGAATAACTTCGGCACCTTTGTTATAAATTGTCGCGGTGTAGAAATTATCAATGGCAATGTAGCTTTCAGGGCGCACGGGATGGGCCAAAGGGCCACCATCTTCGGGGAATTGGCCTGCGCGTAAAACTTTAACCGCATCAATGCGTTCAACTGGGCGTGATCTCATGTCAGATGAAAATTCTTGATCCCGAAAAACCGTTAGGCCTTCTTTGAGGCTGAGTTGGAACCAATCACGACAAGTCACGCGATTACCCGTCCAATTGTGGAAATATTCATGGGCAATAACGCTTTCAATGCCCGCATAATCCACATCCGTTGCGGTGTCAGATTTTGCCAGAACATATTTTGTATTAAAGACGTTCAGAGATTTATTTTCCATTGCGCCCATGTTGAAGTCACTGACCGCAACAATGTTATAAAGGTCTAAATCATATTCAAGGCCAAAGCGGTCTTCATCCCATTTCATGGATTTTTTCAAAGCCGCCATCGCCCAATCAACGCTGTCTTCATTGCCATGCTCGACAAATATGCGGAGATCAACATTACGATCTGTCATGGTTTTAAAGGTATCTTCAACCATGGCCAAATCACCTGCAACCAAGGCAAAGAGATAAGATGGTTTTGGAAAAGGGTCTTCCCAAACGGCATAGGCGCGGCCATCGTCGGTGGTGCCTTCTTCCATAAGGTTGCCGTTGGATAAAAGAACAGGGCAAGCTTTTGCATCGGCCACAATGGTCACCGAATAGGTGGTCATAACATCTGGACGATCTGGGAAATAGGTAATGCGGCGAAAACCTTGGGCTTCACATTGTGTGCAATAGGTCTCGCTCGATTGATATAGGCCACTTAAATGAGTGTTACCCTTGGGATCAATTTCGGTTTCAATCACCAATTCAAAACGATCTGCTGTAACAGGTAGGATAAGTTGATCACCTTTTATTTCATAAAGGTCTTCTGATAAAGTTGTGCCATCAAGAACAACATTTAAAAGGGTGAGGTTTTCACCATCTAAAATAAGAGGGTGTGTATGTGTGGCGGTATCATAATTGGCGTAATAAATTGCAGCACATAACACACGCGTATTTTCAGGTTCCAGATCAAAAACCAAGTTTATATTTTCGACTAAATAATGAGGCGCTTCATAATCTTTTAGTTGAATGCTTGTCGGTTGATCTGATGTCATGGAAAATACCTTTATGGGTTTTATTAAATCTATTGAAACAGTCTTAGCGCGTTATTTAAGCCTATTCAAGTATTGGACCTTTTTGATTACAAAAAAGCACAATTTCTTTACATATTTCAAGCTTTTTAAGTTGATTATTCTGTGTCTTTTATGGGTGAGCTTTGGACTGATGGCTAGACCTTATTGACGCTACGTGCTAAGGCCTAATTGATTAGAAATATGATTTTGAAGGATGGCATCATGACGACGCGTGTAAAATGGGTTGAAGACCAAGTATTTGTCGGTACATCAGGTAGTGGACATGCGGTGGTTATGGAAGCCAAAGGCCCAGATCAAGGAAGTGTAGGGCCAAGCCCAATGGAAATGTTATTGCTGGGGTTGGGTGGTTGTTCAAGTTATGATGTGGTGCATATTTTGGGCCGTATGCGCGAAAATGTTCAAGACTGCGAAGTTGAAATTGATGGCGTTCGTGCAGATGAAGACCCAAGAGTATTCACAAAAATTCATTTGCATTTCATCGTAAGCGGACATGGCTTGAAAAGCCAAAAAGCAGAAGAAGCGGTCAAAATGTCAGCTGAAAAATATTGTTCTGCATCGATCATGTTGGGTGCAATGGCAAAAATCACCCATGATGTTGAAGTCATAGACCTTGACGCTACTTAATAGGATTAACCTAAGCCAGCGGTTCGAATTTCAGTGTCTGTGATGCTGATCTGTGCAAGTTCTTTTACCACGCATTGCCATTCGAATCGTTGGGAAGCATTCTTTGCATCGCTAATGTAATGACTAACGATGCTGAGTGCTTTTTTATAGCCATGAAGGTCGTAAAGGTGAGATGCTACAATTGAAGGATCATCTCCATCTACTTCGATATCTTTATCTTTATAGATCGCACACATATATCATCCCCAAGAATGCAATTTGCCATTATAGGATGTTATGATAGGTTTTGAATTAACTCTTCACCTATTCAGGTGAGAGATGATCTTTTTTGACGAGGTTATGCCACTCTTCTTCGCTTAAAACGGGTAGGCCAAGTTCTTGTGCTTTTTTAAGTTTTGATCCGGCACTTTCACCTGCAACAACGTAGTCTGTTTTCTTGGAGACAGAACCTGAAACTTTGGCGCCGAGGCTCTCTGCCTTTGCTTTTGCTTCACCGCGGCTCATGGTTACAAGTGTGCCTGTAAATACGACAATTTTTCCGGCAACCGGGCTGTTGTCAGTTTTAGGGGCAATGAAATCGACAATATTTAATAATTCATTCAAATCATTCATGACATCTTGGTTATGTGCTTCATCAAAAAAATCAATGACGTCTTTGGCCATCGATTGACCGATGCCATCAATGGCAATCAGATCATGATAGGCCATGGTTTCAGCATCTTTTGCTCGGATCATGGCATCGTACCAGACCGTAAAGGTAAGATAATTTTTAGCCAGCGTGCGTGCGGTCGCTTGGCCGACTTGATGAATGCCAAGCGCAAAAATAAAACGATCCAAGGCTATGGTTTGTTTCTCGACGATGGATTTTTTAAGATTGATGAGTGATTTTTCACCCCAACCTTCCCACTGTGAAATCACATCACCATGATCGCCTAAACGAAAGATGTCACCCGGGGTTTTAATCAAACCTTCTTGCCAAAATTTTTCAATATTTTTAGAACCGAGCCCGTCCATATCAAAAGCATTGCGCGATACAAAATGTTTAAGCCGCTCGACAGCTTGTGCGGGGCAAATCAGACCGCCTGTACAACGGGTTGCAACTTCACCTTCTTCACGGGTGGCATGACTGTGACATTCAGGACATTCGTTTGGAAACTTATATTCAACACTGTCATGGGGGCGTTTATCTAAAACAACTTCGACCACTTGAGGGATCACGTCGCCCGCACGTTGAATGATGACTGTATCACCAACACGCACACCTTTGCGCTGGATTTCATCCACATTATGCAGGGTGGCGTTTGACACAACAACACCGCCCACTGTTACGGGTTTCAGCCGTGCAACAGGTGTTAAGACCCCCGTGCGCCCGACTTGAATATCAATCGCTTCAAGAACAGTTTGGGCTTTTTCTGCTGGAAATTTATGGGCAATGGCCCATCTCGGTGATCGTGTCACCATTCCTAAACGATCTTGCAAATCCAATCGGTTGACCTTGTAAACCACGCCATCGATGTCATAGGGAAGGTCTGCGCGTTGTTCATTTATAAAATTATAAAGCGCAAGTACATCATCCACAGATGAACAAATTTTTGTTAAGGGGTTAACAGGTAGCCCCCAAGCCTTGAATTGTTCAATGACGCCAAATTGCGTGGTGGCTAAAGGTGCGCTTAATTCACCCCATGCATATGCAAAAATGCGCAATGGGCGTTTGGCTGTGATGGCACTATCTAATTGGCGCAATGACCCTGCAGCTGCGTTGCGAGGGTTGGCAAAAATTTTTAAGCCATCCAAAATTTGCTGTTCATTAAGGGCACGAAATTCGTCCTTTGACATATAAACTTCGCCGCGTATTTCAACGATCTCTGGCACAGTACCACGAAGTTGCATGGGAATTTCTTTAAGGGTACGAATGTTCTGGGTGACATCTTCACCTGTTTGTCCATCCCCGCGTGTGGCAGCTTGAACGAATTGTCCTTTTACATAACGTAAAGATATGGACAAGCCATCAATTTTTGGTTCTGCAACAATATCAATAGTTTCAGCATCATCAAGACCAAGAAAGCGGCGGACACGATCTAGAAAATCAGAAACATCATCATCATTAAAGGCGTTTCCCAATGATAGCATGGAAACAGCATGTGTAACTTTTGAAAAACCTTGGGAAGGTTTTGACCCTACAATATCTGTTGGACTGTCTTTACGTTTTAAATGGGGGAATTTTTCTTCAAGGGCTGTGTTCCTTTGACGCAGGGCATCATAGTCAGCATCACTAATTTTTGGCTCATCATTTTGGTAATATAATTTATCATGTTGTGCGATGTCTTTGGCAAGGGCTGCCAATTCCGCATAGGCATCAAGCTCGTTCATCTGATCGAGCGGAAGTTTACGAAGACCTTTAATCATTTTATCTAAACCGTATTTAAAAGAGTGTCTGCTGCTGCGCGTGCTTCAATTGTGACTTGTTCTCCAGAAATCATGCGTGCAATTTCTTGGGTACGTTCATCATCACTTAATGTTTGAATGGTGGAAACAACACGACCTGCTGTTTCACTTTTTGAAACGCGCAAATGGTGGTTCCCGCGTGCTGCGACTTGGGGGGAGTGCGTGACGACAAGGACTTGTACATCTTTGGCTAAATTACCCAAACGTTCCCCAACAGCTGCGGCCGTTGCCCCGCCAATACCTGCATCAACTTCATCAAATACCAATGTGGGAATGGGGTCTGCATGTGCAAGAACGACTTTAAGGGCGAGCATGAAACGAGACAGTTCGCCACCAGAAGCGACTTTTGCAATTGGGCCAAGTGGGGCTCCAAAATTGGTTGAAATTTCAAAGGCTATTTTGTCGCAGCCTGTATCGTTCCAATCGTCCTGTTCCATCTTTTCAATTTGCGTGCCAAAGGTTGCCCCACCCATTTTTAAGGGGGCAAGTTCACCATTGACTGCTTTGTCCAAATTGTGTGCGGTTTTACGTCTTTTATCACCAAGTATCGTGGCAACATCAATAAAGTTATTGCGTTTTTCTGTTTCTAACATGCGTAAATCATGCAGGGCGGTATCACCTGCTTCAACCGCATTGAGTTGTGCTTCGAACTTATCTTTGAGTGCGGGCAATTCAAGGGTGGTGACTTCATGTTTGCGTGCAGCTGCGCGCAAAGAAAAAAGACGTTCTTCAATGGCTTCAAGGTGACGTGGGTCTAAATCTACATCGTTGCTCACACGTTCAAGAAGTTGAAGGCTTTCACTGGTCGCCTCGGCTGCACGATCAAGAGTTTCTATGACCTCGTTTAAGCGACCTTCGGCTTTTTCTGCAATACGTTCAAGGTGACGCAATGCATTACGCATCATTATTTCGACACCTTTATTTTGCGTTAAATCTTTATGGTCATCTTTCATACCTTGCAATAATTTTTCGCCATGCATCATTGTTTGGCGCTCGGCTGCAAGGGCTTCCTCTTCACCAACCTGTGGTGCAAGTTGGATGAGCTCTTCTAAAACATGACGCAGGTAATCTTCGTCTTTGCGCGCTTTTTCCAATGCTTCTTCGGCAATGATGCGTTCTTTTTCAACCTGTTTCCAGCTTTTAAATGTGACCTTTGTCTTTTTAGCCAAAGGAAGTAGGTTGCCAAAGGTATCTAAAAGTGCGCGATGCGAAAGTGGGTTGAGCAAGCCTTGTGTATCAAATTGTCCATGAATTTCAACCAATGCGCTGCCTGCTTTGCGCAACAGGGATACACTGACAGGTTGGTCATTAATGTAAGCGCGAGACCGGCCATCATTATTCACCACACGGCGTAAAACCAATGTGTCTTCGCGTTCAATATCTTGTTCTTGTAAAATAGACCAAAAAGGATGATCGCGTGCAAGGTCGAATTCTGCGCTGACGCTGCCTTTTTCACAACCGTGTCTGACGAGGGCACTATCAGCACGCGCGCCAAGGGCAAGGCCAAGGCTATCAAGCAATATAGATTTACCCGCACCGGTTTCTCCGGTTAGAACACAGAGTCCCTTTTTCAAATCGACATTTAATTTGTCGATCAAAACAATATCGCGGATGGTTAATCGATGAAGCATATTATAGTACCTGAGTTACCAAGGTTTCCACCATGGGGAGCCCTGATCTGGCTCAATACCTTCTTCTATGGCGCGTAAGTCGTCTGCTTTTTGACCATCCTGTTCTTCAAGTACTTGCAGCGCATCTTTTTTCTCAAACGGCCAGTACCATGAAGGTTTCTCAACATCTTTTAAGCGTTTACGTTCAACAATTTGATAACTATCGATATACCATTCAGAACCAGGGAAATTATGCCCTAGAACGGCTGTTGTACGTTTTGCTTCTTCCTCCAGACCCAGTTGGAGATAGCATTCGATCATGCGGTGTAGGGCTTCGGGAACATGTGTGGTCGTATCAAATTTTTGAACAACGGTTTTAAAACGCGGCAAGGCTGCGATACATTGGTTTCGTGAAATGTAATAACGCCCAATTTCCATCTCTTTACCAGCCAAATGGTCGAAGGTGAGATCCAGTTTGAGGCGGGCATCTTTTGAATATTTACTTGTTGGATAACGTTTAATCAATTCACGGAAATTTTTCTGTGCCAAACTGGTCATCAATTGATCGCGGCCAACATCAGATATTTGTTCGTAATAAGACAGACCTTTTAAGTAAGTTGCGTAAGGTACGTCTTTATTTGAAGGGTGGAGCTGAATAAATCGATCAAGGGCGATGACGGCTTCATCATATGTTTCATTTTCATAATGGGCATATGCGGCCATTAATTGAGACTTCGTCGCCCAGATGGAATAGGGATGTTGACGTTCAACTTCATCAAATTTTTGCGCAGATGCTTCATACTCGCCATTTAATAACGCGTTATGAGCATCATTATAAAGCTGTTCCACAGGGGTTTCTACATATTCGATTTCTTCTGTAGAGGAACAGGCACTTAGAGCGATTGCGACTAAAAGGGGAGCCGCTGTCGCGCAAAAGGAGCGTTTGAAATTGTAAATCATGTAAAATCTATTCATCATTAAAAATGCAAAGGTTAGCGAGACTATACCAAGAAAGTTCGTTTTGTCTCTATTCAAATGTAGGCTGAGGACGTAAAAAAAGGCGACCCCAATGGATCGCCTTTTTTTTTATGTCTTTTGACAAAGATTTATGCAGTTTTTGCAAGAGCTTTGCGTTGTTCTGTGTAAGCGACATCAACATCATCTTGGGTCATATGAACAACAGACCATGCATCTTGATTTGCCATGAGGGCGTGAAGAAGTTGATTGTTCATATAATGACCGGAACGAATGCCTGTATAGCGACCAATGATCGGCATACCCGCCAAAGATAAATCACCAATGGCATCCAAGATTTTATGGCGCACGAATTCATTTTCAAAACGAAGGCCATCTTCATTCATTACGCCATCGGCACTGATGACAACGGCATTATCAAGCGAGCCACCACGGCCCAATCCGTTTGCGCGCATATATTCAACTTCATGAAGGAAACCAAAAGTACGTGCGCGTGAAATTTCTTCTTTGAAAACACCACGGCCCATATGGATGCAATGGTTTTGGCGTGCAATTGTTGGATTGTCAAAATCGATTGTAAAATCAAGAATGCTACCCTGTGCAGGCTCGAACCCGGCAAAACGTTCTTTATCTTCAACATGAACGGATTTTTCAATACGGATAGCTTTGCGCGGTGCTTTTAATTCTTTTGTGCCGGCGCATTCGATTAAGAACACGAATGGTGCAGAACTTCCGTCCATAACAGGCATTTCTGGGCCATTAATTTCGACCAATAAATTATCAATTGCGCATCCTGATAAGGCAGCCATTAAATGTTCAATGGTTGCAACCTTGATACCATCAGCATTGCCTATTGTTGTGCACATCACTGTTTCAGTAACATTGTCGTAGCGTGCAGGAATGAGCGCGCCTTTTCCAGCGATATCGGTGCGTTTAAAAACGATACCCGTATCAGCTTTTGCAGGAATTAAAGTTATGGAAACTTTCTCACCAGAATGAAGTGCGATACCGGAACAATTGATGGCAGTCTTCAACGTCTTTTGACGTAAAACTTTAGACGCTTTCTGGTGTGAAATATTTGTCATAATTTATTTCGTTCTTTCAATTTATGTTGGGGGAATTTTGTTACCCCTATTTCTTAGGTTGAATTATTACCCCTTTAAGGAAAAGAACTCAAATCAACCTTTGTTACGCTTTGTTACGAAAGCTCTATACTATAAGTTATTGAAAATAAAAGCCGTTCTCTGCCTCGCACGGGCAGGTGCAAGGTGGAGAACGGCTTAGAGTATTATTGCCCCAAAATAACGCAGAAGTTATTCAGGGTAAAAATGTAGCTTTAAAGGCAAAGCTACATTTTTTTAATTTGCTTGGCGGCGTAAAAATGCCGGAATATCAAGCAAATCATCTTCGGCTTGTTGTGATGTTACCGTGCGGTCCGCAGGTGACATATCCAAGCTGGGTTGGGACATTGCATGCACATCGGCAGTTTCTCTGGTTTTGACTACGCGTTGGGTGCGACCCGTTACACGATCAAATAAAGAACGTGCGGCACTTGGTTCTTCGTTTTGTGTATTCATGTCTTCAGATGTTCTGTTTTCTGCAACAGCAAAAGGGCTAACAGCAGCCACAGGTTCATCAGCATGCACAACTTGTGCAGCCGCTGGCGGAATGAAAGCCGTACGTTCTTCTTGAGGTGCGCGAGCAGGTTGTGTGTTATGCAAGGTGTTTTGAATGCGCATGGCAACTTGTTCAGCATTAACAGCAACATTTTCTTGAACTGGTGCGGGTGCTGCTTGAGCTTGAGCTTGAACAGGTGCAACAGGTTGTGCTGCAGCCTGCATTGAGAACACTTTGGCCGCTGATTGCTGTGCGGGGCGTGTTTCAGGTTGTGAGGGTACTTGTTTCTTGGCAACAACGGCTTCTGGTGCAGCCTCTAATACGCGTGGAATTGGGTTTTCAGCGCTGATGGCGTCAATACCTGTTGAAACAACAGACACACGCATTTTTCCTTGCATGTTTTCATCAAGTGTTGTGCCAAAAATGATATTTGCGTCTGAATCGACTTCTTCACGAATGCGGTTTGCAGCTTCATCAACTTCAAAGAGCGAAATATCCATGCCGCCTGTGATATTGATCAAAACGCCTTTGGCGCCTTTCATTGTGCTGTCATCAAGCAAGGGATTAGAAATCGCTTTTTCAGCAGCTTCGATTGCGCGACGTTCGCCTTCAGCTTCGCCTGTACCCATCATGGCTTTGCCCATTTCCGACATAACCGTTCTAATATCAGAAAAATCGAGATTGATCATACCGGGACGGATCATCAAATCGGTTACACCACGTACACCGGAATGTAAAACTTCGTCTGCCATCTGGAAAGCTTCGGCAAAAGTTGTATTTTCAGTCGCGATACGGAAAAGGTTTTGATTTGGAATGACGATCAAAGTATCGACATATTTTTGCATTTCTTCAATGCCAGCTTCGGCAAGGCGCATGCGATGAACGCCTTCAAACTGGAAAGGTTTGGTCACAACACCAACGGTTAAAATACCAGCTTCACGGGCTGCATGTGCAATAACAGGTGCTGCACCTGTTCCTGTGCCGCCACCCATGCCAGCTGTGATGAAGGCCATGTTTGAACCTGAAATTTGCGCCATGATATCGTCAATAGATTCAATCGCTGCATCACGACCCATATCTGGGCGTGAACCAGCACCCAAACCAGCTGTTAACACGGCACCCAATTGAATGCGGTGATCTGATTTAGATTGGGTTAATGCTTGTGCATCTGTATTTGCGACGACGAATTCAACACCTTCCAATTGAGATTGGATCATGTTGTTGACGGCATTGCCGCCTGCGCCACCGACACCGATGACAGAAATGCGTGGTCCTGATTGGACCGGTGCGGGTTGATCTGGAACTTGAAAATTAATTGCCATTTTAAATACTGCCCTATTTAGTTAACACTGTGTGACTTGCCTTGTTATCGCTCAAACCATGCCCAACTTTTTGTATGTCAGTGTCATGGTATTTTCTTAGTCTATGTCGTAAATCTAAAAATTTTGTTTACACCACAGACTTATTTTTCCAAAAAAGTTGCCGGGATCGGGACCATTCTGCAGGGATGACATCGGCCATAGTCCTTGCTTTTCATGTGCATATTTTAATAAACCGATACATGTTGAAAATTCCGGTCCGCTTGTTGCGTCTGCCAAACCTTGTATTTTTTGTGGACGTGCCAGACGAATTTTTTTATTCAGGATACGGGCGGCCAATTCAGGTACACCGCGTAATTGTGA
>Ga0105358_10002119_pt1 | contig 10602 bp, 5 predicted proteins | sample GOMGulsemesocosm_5_FD_83509 | JGI IMG/M metagenome (GOLD analysis project Ga0105358, IMG submission 83509) | Methane-oxidizing microbial communities from mesocosms in the Gulf of Mexico - GOM15C Gulf of Mexico | ecosystem: Environmental > Aquatic > Marine > Cold seeps | place: Gulf of Mexico...
CTGGGAGTCCAGCAAGGTGCCATCTACATCAAAAAAAATCAGTTTTATTTTATCGTTTATCAAACTATACCCATTACTCAAAAGCGGCCGTGAGGGATCAGTATCCACAGGGACTCGCTTGGCCAAGTAGCGCTTTTTCAACTTTTCACGTATCGTTGCCCCAATCATATCAATTAGGGTCAAATAATGTCTAAAGTTGTTATTTTAAGCTTGCTCGTTGCTGTTGTAGCTTGGATTTTCATTCGCTCAGAGCAGGCCAAAAAAGCCGCGGCGCTGAACATCGAAATTGGCAGTGCCTTCCTGGCAGAAAATAGCCAAAAAGAAAATATAACAACCACTGAGTCTGGCCTACAGTTTGAGATATTAAGCCCAGGTGACGGAACAGAACATCCGAGTGCAAGCAGCAAAGTCACCGTTCATTATCATGGCACCCTGCTCGATGGCACCGTGTTTGACAGCTCGGTAGATCGAGGCGAAAGCATTTCGTTTGGCCTCAACCAAGTTATCGCCGGCTGGACCGAAGGCGTTCAATTAATGGTCGCAGGTGAAAAGCGGCGCTTTTACATCCCCGCCGAACTTGCTTATGGCAACCGTGCTGCGGGTCAGATTCAAGCGGGCTCTACGCTGATTTTTGATATCGAACTAATTTCATTTTAATAATCGCGGTACTTTAGGGTACTGCCGATTCTTTATTTTCTGCGCCAAAGTAATAACTTAACATTAGCTTGGCGTTAATCATGGTGCAATCGCGTGAAAAAACCGTTAACTGACAAACCCAGTGCGGACAATATATTTAGCCTTCCCACCGACGTTATCGAGGGTGAAGAGCCAGATAGAAAGTTTATTAACGCCCTAGCTAGAGGTTTGGATGTCTTGCGGGCGTTTCAGCCAGGAGATGGATTTTTAGGCAACCAGGATATATCCAAGCGAACCGGCTTGCCAAAATCCAGTATTTCACGCCTAACCTATACGCTAACAAAGCTGGGGTATTTGGTGTATTCGGAACGCATCGAAAAATACCAGCTCGGTAGCGGTGTATTGGCCTTGGGCTACGCCTTCACCTCTAACTTAGCCATTCGCCAAGTCGCTCGGCCCTTGATGCAAGATCTCGCCAATAATACCGGTACCGCCGTCGGACTCGCAGATCGAGACCGTTTAAAGATGATTTATCTCGATTACTGCGCTCCCACTAATGTTATGACATTTCGAAGCGAGATTGGCGACCGAGTCCCCCTTTCCACTAGCGCAGTGGGGAAAGCGTATTTAACGGTTTTACCGAGCAACGAACGAGAATATTTTTTGCACCACATAGAGAAACGAAACCCAGACACTTGGCCCAGCATTAAAAAAGGCATCGATGAAGCTTTAGAGCACTACAAAGAATACGGTTTTTGTTTTTCTTTCGGTGATTGGAATGAAGACATCAATGGCGTGTCGGTGCCGATGGTCGTCGGCAACCAAATATACACCTTCAATGCTGGAGGCCCAGCTTATCGTTTATCGCCTGAGTTTTTACGAGAAGAAGTAGCACCACAGCTGAAAAGCCTAGCCCGCAATGTAGAGGCCACCTTAATACGGTTTTAAAACCTTAAAAGGTTTGCACGCAACGCTGATTTAAAAACGGTTACAGGTTTGAGTGCATGCATTACTAGTGCAAGCACGGTGGATATCTCTTTATCTCTCTTACCTACACTCTTACCTACACTCTTATCTACACTCTTACTTAAACCCTCATGAATCACCAACCGCTTTATTCAAGGCCGCTTTCCACTAAGCAGTAATACTTAGCGTGTCAGTAATTCTCTGGAATCTTCATCACTAGATCACCGGGATCATCGGCCCAGTCTGCGGCTTCTGCTGGAATACGAGGTACTGCCGATTGACGTGAGACGGCGACAAGGTCCCCCGCGCTATCCCATAACTCACAGCGCTCTTCAATCACGCCCCGGAACAATTTACGCGAGCTAAAACAAGCAGCAACGTAGCCCGGTGCTGGTCGTTGCATAATTTGCACCGTCATATCAACCGTTGGAATCCAACCTACCCGCCCAGACCGCATAGCTACCGCTCTGGGAAAGGAGTCAGCAAACACCAGCAAGGCCAAAGGATCGGACTCGCGGCCATCGCTCATCTTAATCCAACCGCCATTCGCCATGGTGCTGGAGCCGCCGGATGGCCAATAATCGGCGCAACTCGGGAACCAACGCGCATCAACTCTTTGACGAAACGTAGCATTGGCACCAGTAACCTGACTACAGTCATCAAGGGCCGGCAGCTCGGGACGCTCGCCTTCAAAATGGCTAGGCCCCTTCAGCTTGTCAAAGTTGGTAAAAACACCGCTAATTTGAGTACAGACTTGATCGTTTTGAATAAGCTCAGCAGTAACTTGGCTCAAGCGGCCGCCTTCTCTTAATATTTTTACCGCGATGCGCGCAGGCCCGGCGTTGGCCGGCATAACATATTGCACCGTTACCGACATGGGCTCGGGGTGACGACCTAGCGTCAAGCTGCAAGCCTTAGCCAAAAGGGCCGCCATATACCCACCATTGGGCGCCGTGCCGAATGACCATTGATCACTTACGGTAATAGCCCACAGCCCTTCGCCAATCGATTCCATCGACATGGCCTTGTCAAACTCATAAGAAAATGCAGAATTCATTCTTGCCTCTATCTAAACGCCATTATCTATACGCTATTAGCCATGCGCCCTAACGCGCCGTTGACCACTCTAATTTTGAAAGCACGGCATAGTAAATCATTGTTCCGCACAGTGGAACAAAAAAGTCATTAGTGATATAAAGCTCTCAAAGACTAATAATTCACACTGAGGCGACACCATGAGCAAACTGCAAACCGCTGCGGATGTACTTACCCTGGCCGACACTTTGGAGTTTGAAAAAACCCCGGTAGAACAGCGTTACCCTTGGAAAGATACTTACAACATTATTCGTCACGCCTGCGAAACCTTTGGTGATGATAATGCGATAGAGTTTATGCCCACCGCAGCCAAAGACGAGCCAACCATACCCGTAAGTTACAAAGCCCTATTAGGGCGAATTCACCAAACGGCTAACTTGTTTAACGGCCTTGGGGTTAGCAAAACCGATGCCGTTTCGATCATGCTGCCGACCCTGCCGCAAACTCAGTTTGCGATTTGGGGAGCACAGGCTGCCGGTATATCCAGCCCTCTGAACCCAATGCTGGAGCCCCGTCATATAGCCGAAATTATTGGTGTGACTGGCTCCAAAGTATTTATGGCGATGGCGCCAATGCCCAGCGCACCCTATCTATGGGAAACCACGCTAGAGGTTATTCGACTGACTCCAGAGCTTGAGCACTTAGTTTTGGTCACCATTCCAGGGTTCACGGATGAGATCCCCACGGACCTAGACATAAAAGTCACCGATTACAGCCAAGCACTCGAAACTCAAAACCCTGCCCAGCTCGATAGCAAAAGGCAGTTTGAAGCTGAAGACATTGCTTGCTATATGCACACCGGCGGCACAACAGGTCGCCCTAAAGTGGCCCAGTTGACCCACGCTAACTTTGCTTTTACCGCGCAATTCACCAAAGATAAAATCTCGGATCGCCCTCGTGAGAACGTCTTAAGCGCTCTGCCTATGTTTCACATCTTTGGCTTATTAGTGACCGGCTTATCGGCACTGGCGATTGGCGGCAACATCATTATCATGAGCCCAAGCGGCTACCGTAACCCGAATGTAATCCAAAATTTCTGGCATCATTTGGAGCGCTTTAAGTTCAGTAGTTTTTCCTGTGTACCCACTATCCTAGCCATGATTTACGAAGTCCCCGTGGGAGACTGTGACATCAGCAGCTTGGAAGATATCACCAGTGGCGCCGCACCATTGCCCATACAACTGAAGAAGAATTTCGAAGAGCGTTTCGACTGCCTCATCATCAATGGTTACGGCATGACCGAAACCACGGTTATTTTGAGTATATCGACTCGTCGCGCACCACCACCAAGCGGCGGTACCGGACTGCGCATCCCGTACGCCGAGCGGATAATCGGTGTAGTCGAGGACAATAAACTTGTTCGCCAATGTAAAACCGGTGAAGCCGGTGTTGTGTTAAGCCGAGGCCCAAATATTTTTGCCGGTTACCTAGAGGAGTCGGACAACCAAAAAGCTTGGGTTGATGGCTGGTTTAATACTGGAGATTTGGCCTACGAAGATGAGGATGGGTTTTTATTCATCACTGGGCGGGCCAAAGACCTAATCATTCGTGGTGGACACAACATTGACCCTGAAGCCATTGAAGGGCCGCTGCACAAGCACCCTGCTATCGCACAGGTAATCGCCGTTGGGCAACCAGATGACTACGCCGGTGAGCTACCAATTGCTTACATCACCGTGCACCCAGGTGCTGAGTATGATGAAGCTGAAATAATGAGCTTCGCCCGCGATGTCATTTCTGAACGAGCCGCGGTTCCAAAGCGGATTGAAGTCTTAACCGAAATCCCACTCACGGCCGTTGGTAAGGTCTTTAAACCTGAGCTGCGTAGAATGGCCACCGAGACGGTGTTAAACCAACGCTTGGAAGAGCTTGGCATTGAAGCGGCAGTTAACTGCATTCATGACACCGAGTTAGGCTTGATCAGCAACTTGGATATTAAAGACAAATCCAGAACCCAAGAGCTTAACAATGCCCTCCAAGGCTTTTCTATTGGCTTAAATATTTCTTAAGACGGTATAACAAACTACCCGCGGCCTAGAATGCACTCAACAAGCTAAGTCGCGCGGTATTTTTGTACAACGATTGTAAGGTGTAAATTTCCAAGCTCGTGACGATAAAACCCGCAGATTCTATGCATTGCTGAGTTTCATTTGACGTATTTACAACACAAGCCAAGGTTTTAAAGTCATTATTTACACCGCGCCTAATTTTATTTTCACTCTAGTGCTTTTAGCTCTACATTTTCACTAAGACACGCAGTATTATCATCACCCTATTCAAATTTTACGTCAGCGTTTTTACGTTTGCCTAGCCATAAAACTGCCACATAGGAGTTAGCATATGTCCGTAACAAGCTATAAAATCATCGATGGTATCGGTGTTATTCGATTAAATAACGCCCCCGTGAACGCCTTATCTCACGCCCTGAGAGACGGTATTTGCAAAGCGATCAAAAAAGCTCAAAAAGACGCCAGTAAAGCTATTGTTATCATCTGCGAAGGTCGTACTTTTATTGCCGGCGCTGACATCACCGAATTCGGCAAGCCACCTCAGTCCCCTTCATTGGGAGACATGTTAGATACGATTGAGAGCTCCCAGAAAATTGTAGTTGCCGCCATTCACGGCACAGCACTTGGCGGTGGCTTCGAAACAGCCCTGACCTGCCATTACCGTATTGCCCTGAACACCGCCAAAGTAGGACTGCCAGAAGTTAAACTCGGCCTCCTACCTGGCGCCGGCGGTACCCAGCGTACGCCACGTTTAGCCGGTGTCGAAGCTGCTTTGGATTTAATCACTTCTGGCAACCCTATTTCTGCCGCCAAGGCCGAGAAATTAAATCTTGTTGATGTCGTGGTTGAAGGTGACCTATTAAATGGCGCCCTCGCCTATGCAAGCTCACTGGCGGATGACGAAGCCGCTCTTAAACGGGTGCGCGACATCAGCATTAACCGCAAGAAAGCCCCCGCCAGTTTATTTGAAACTTATCGTAAAAAATTAGCCAAGCGCGCCCGTGGCCAGCAAGCACCGCAAAGTATTATCAGCTGTGTAGAGGCCGCTGTCGGTCAAGATATGGATAAGGGCTTGGATACCGAGCGCGAACTGTTCCTCGAGTTAATGCAAGGCTCACAATCAGCGGCCATGCGCCATATGTTCTTTGCCGAGCGTAGCGCTGCCAAGATTATTGGCTTAGCCAAAGACACCGCCCTGCGCCCAATCAAAAAGGTTGGCATCATTGGTGGTGGCACCATGGGCGGCGGCATAGCAATGAACTTTGCCAATGTCGGTATTCCAATCACCTTGCTGGAAATTAGCCAAGAAGGTTTGGACCGCGGCCTTAGCATCATCGACAAAAATTACAGCATAACGGTCAGCAAGGGCAAAATGAGCAAAGCTCAAAAATCCCAGTGTCAAAGTATTATCACCGGCACCACTGATTACCAAGACCTTGCGGATATGGACTTGGTTATCGAAGCTGTATTTGAAAACGTCGATATTAAAAAGCAGGTTTTTGCCAAATTAGATGACGTTTGTAAGCCTGGGGCTATTCTCGCGACAAATACTTCATACCAAGATATCGATGCCATTGCTAACGCCACCAAACGCCCTAGTGACGTTATTGGTCTGCATTTCTTTAGCCCTGCCAATGTGATGAAACTGCTCGAAGTTGTCCGTGGCAGCGCCAGTGCCGACGACGTTATTGCCACCTCAATGGCAATGGCAAAATCAATTCGTAAGGTTCCGGTATTAGCCGGTAATTGCTACGGGTTTATTGGCAACCGCATGCTAACGCCTTATGGCCGCCAAGCTGCCTTGTGTTTAATTGAAGGTTCAACACCAGAGCAAATCGACCGTGTTATGCAAAACTGGGGCATGGCGATGGGGCCATTGGCTGTTGGTGACCTCGCCGGCTTAGACATTGGCTATAAAGCTCGCGAAACCTTAACAACTGAAGAAAAAGGTGACCCTAAAGCTTTCTGTATCGCTGATGCACTAGTGGAACTAGGACGCCTTGGTCAGAAGTCTGGCTCTGGCTACTACTCTTACGACCCACAAACACGCGCTCGACAAAATGACCCTGCGGTTATGGAAGTTGTTGAAGCCCAAGCCCAAGCCCATGGTATTACGCGCCGAGAAATCAGCGATGAAGAAATTCTAGAGCGTTTGACCTATGCCTGGATTAACGAAGGCGCCAAGATTTTAGAAGAAGGCATTGCCCAGCGCTCAAGTGATATCGATGTGGTTTATTGCTATGGCTATGGCTTCCCAGCTTACCGTGGTGGCCCAATGCACTACGCCGATCACATTGGCCTAGACAAAATCTACCAGCGTATCGAAGCGTTTTCTCAGCAGCCTGGAGGAGAAGTCTGGCAGGCTTCGACCCTTCTTAAAGAGCTTGCTGAATCTGGACAAACTTTTGCCCAGTGGAGTGCTGCTAAGAAGTAATTGACCTACGAATCACAGCGAGGTGTTGAAATCTCATGTGATTCACGGAGCACAACGGGGACTTGAGTGTTCAATAATCAAGCCTCTGTTGCGCCCGTTTTCCTTAACCCTTTCAAGTTTATTTTTCCTAACTAGCTTCCTAGCTATATTCCTAACTATCTTCCTAGCGCGCCCATCGAGCTTAGAAAGCTTAAATGCCACAGCTATCCGCTCAGTAAGCGCCGCCAATAATGTTCATGGTTTATCATAAAACGCTGCAATTGAACGCTAGCCGCCGCTGTTTTCAACCGTGCTCGTTGAGTTCTCGATAAGAGGGGCTTCCTTCGGTAACTTTAAAATGAAACAGGCCCCATCAACAGACTCCGGCAGACAACTTATCACCCCTTTTAGCTTTTGGATCACAACATTGTAGACCACACTTAAGCCCAAACCTGAGCCTCCACTGCCACGAGTTGTGGTAAAAAACGGATCAAATATCTGTCGCTGGTTTTCGATCGAAATACCTTTGCCGTCGTCACCATACACAAACAAGTAGGTATCGGATCCTTCCTCGCTTACCGTCAGCCGCATACGCCCTTCTTTACGATCTGAGAACCCATGAATTATTGAATTCATCACCAAGTTGGTAAAAACTTGCGCCATGGCCCCAGGGTAACTGTTCATCGTCCATCCGCTGTCACATTGAAGCTCAAGCGTAAAATCGCCCCTCGAAAACTCGTTGGCCAAACTATCAGCAATGTTCTTGAGCGTGTCGTGTACATTAAATTTCATTCGCATATCGCTGCTTTGGTTCACCGCAACCTCTTTAAAACTGCTGATCAATTTTGCAGAGCGGGTCAAATTACTTAACAATAAATCGGCACTGGTCTTTGCCTTCGATAAAAAAGATTCCAAACCATCTTGGGTCATGCTTCCTGATTTATAGGCTGCCAGCATATTGTCAGCCGACTCCTGTAGATGTGATGCCGCGGTAACACCAATGCCGATGGGGGTGTTTACCTCATGGGCAACACCGGCAACCAATGATCCCAACGATGCCATTTTTTCCTGCTCGATCATTTGAGCCTGAGTACGGTTTAATTCTTCGAGCATCGTGGTTAGCTCTTCGGTTTTATCCTCAAGTTCTAAATTTCTATCGTCTAATTCAGCGGTCCGCAGCGTTACCTTATTCTCGAGTAACAATTGCTGATCTTTAAGGTGACGTACTCGATATCGATAAAAGCCATATAGGAACATCGTAAAAAGAACAGCCCCAACGATACGAAACCAAATAGTTTGATACCAAGCTGGCTGGGAGACAATCATGATATCCAACTGTTGGCTTGCCCAATCTCCAACACGGTTGCTGCCCTTGACCTGCAGCTGATACTCCCCTGGAGGCAGGCGGCTATAACTAATACGTCGATTTTTAGCATCGACATATTGCCAGTTAGAGTCGTAACCCATCAATCGATAGGCATATTGATTACTATCTGGGGCAGAATAATCCAATGCCGCGACGTCTATTGAAAACCGTTCATTTTGTGGAGTCAAAGTAATAGCGTCATGAAGCAGGCCTTTTTGGACGATACCATCAACGATCAATTGCGAAACCACCAATGGCGGATCATATTCCCAAGGCTCAAATCTCCTTGGGTCGATAATCAACAGCCCCCCGACTCCACCGAATAAAAACAAACCGTCTTTTGTGGTAGCGAAAGAACCAAAGTCGATCTCTCCTATCGCTATGCCATCGATTTCGTGGAATTTATAAAACACCAAGGAGCTCGGATCCAATACCCCGCTGACACCCCATATCCGGCCATCACGGCTTTGTTGCATATTGGTGAACACTTGGCTTTTGCGTAAGTTTGCCTGATCGTTAATGTATTCGAATTCTCGATCCGACAGCTTCCCAACTTGGCGGTATAAACCCTGAAAAGTATCTGCCCAAACAAAGCCAAATTTGTCTTTTAGCAAACCACCGACAACCTTATCCCCCAACATATCTGATTTTTTCACACTGGCGGTGGCGCTGCTGTTGGCATCGTCCAAGTAATACAAGCCCGTTGCGGACCCAATCCACAACCTACCAGCACCATCAAAAATTAAGCCGCCGTAAGTATTGCGACCTAACATTTGTCTTTTGTCTAAATCGAAGTGCCAAATTTCTTTGGTCCGGGGATCATACCGAATAACACGAGGACGTTTTTCACAGAGCAGCCATATATTTGATTCTGGTCCTAATACCATTTTGGTGGACATTTGCTCGCAATCAATCCCCTGCTGGCGCCCAATAACGCTCATTTCATCTGTGATCAAATCCAATTTTATCAACTGACTTTTATTGTTCCGAAGCCAAAGGTTCTGTTTATCATCCACTATCGCGGTGCTGATAAACATATTTTTATCAGCAGACAACTTAACAAGATGTCGTGATTTTGGAGTCATCGACCCGAGTTTTGGGTCAAGAATTTTTAAGCTTTGATAGCCTAAAATAACGTTATTGTTGGGAAGCACCCCAAGTGAAGAAACGCTCGGTAAATCAATCGGGGGGGTCGAAAATCTATTCGATAAAACACTGCTAAAGGCTTGGTTTTTGGTGTTATATAAATCAATACCATTATTACGGTGTCCTACCCATAAAATTCCAGATCTATCCTTATACATCGCCCGAAGTACATCACTTCTTATCGAGCCGACGACAGAGTTATCACTTCGAATCCTACGAAGGTGTTTCTTGGTATTAATGTCGACAACAGCCACGCCGCCACTGCCCAGGGTTACCCATATTTCATTGTTACGAACCTGAACTATATTCACAATCGCTTGATTTTTGTAATCAACAACGCCGTCGTTCAACACCTGATGCATCTGATTTTTGTTATCCAGATAGAACAGGCCGTTCTTTTCAGTTCCGATCCAAACGGTAGCATTAGAATCAAGTTGAAGACTTCTAATTCGCTTACGATAACCAAACGCTTTATCGCTTCGGCGAGTGACACTCCAATCTAATGTTTTACTGCCAGATTTTAATTCAGCTAAACCAATATCAGTGCCAATTAATAGATCGCCATTATCTCGTAGCAGTAGACTGTTAAAACTAATGCTGTGCGTACTTCGAGGTTTATTTCTGGTGTTAATCAACACCGTATTGGAACCTGTTTTGGGGTCCAAATGTTCAAGTCCAGCAGCTGTAGCGATCCACAAACTGTCATCCTCTGCCGCCATCATTGCCTGCACAGCAGGCAGAGTAAGTTGACCCGTATTGATGGTGCGAAAATTACGAAAACTTTCGTCCTCCTCTTGATATAAAGACACACCTCCGTTGCTATAAACCCACAAGTTACCACTCTTAGAGACATGTATTTTTCTAACGATATTACCCGCTAGGCTATTGGCGTCTTGGGAGTCGTGCTTAAATGATTTGAATGAGTAACCGTCGTACCGGCGCAACCCTTCCAGGGTGCCGATCCACATATA
>Ga0105358_10002125_pt1 | contig 10590 bp, 10 predicted proteins | sample GOMGulsemesocosm_5_FD_83509 | JGI IMG/M metagenome (GOLD analysis project Ga0105358, IMG submission 83509) | Methane-oxidizing microbial communities from mesocosms in the Gulf of Mexico - GOM15C Gulf of Mexico | ecosystem: Environmental > Aquatic > Marine > Cold seeps | place: Gulf of Mexico...
AAGACAATATTCGCCGCCATTTTGGCATTGCCGCCAAAGACCTGTGCAAATACCACGCTAATGGTAGAGGTCGGCGACGACAAAACCAGAAACACAATGCCCAGCTCCATACCTCGCCAACCACAGTACCAGGCAATCGGCACGCCCAGCGCAGGCATTAACAGACACTTATAAAGCGCTGCCCCCCAACCAGCCAAACTGGGGCTACGCAATTGGGCAAAGTCCAGCGAGGCACCGACATTAATCAGCACCAGGGGCACCGTCATCTGCCCTAATAGTTTGCCACTATTGGCCAATGCGTCGGGTAATTGCAGTTTGAAAGTACCCGCTATCGTACCCAGTAATACGCTTATAATAATCGGGTTTTTGGCAATATCAGACAGGTAGTTTTTAGCCGGGCTACCTGCTTGCTGGCTATAAAACTTCAACATACTGATGGAGTAAATATTATTAAAAATAATAAAAATACCCATTGGCAGCGAGGCCAGCGCCACCCCTTCAACCCCGTAAACATTGTAGGCCATGGCGAGACCCGAAATCAGCAAATTGCCCCGGGTAGCACCCTGAATAAATACGCCCCTATCGGCGCGCTGTGAGACGATAACTGGCGACAGAGCCCAGGCTAACAGGGACATAAAAACCAACAGGCCCACACTGACCGTGAGAAAATGCGGTGCCTCAGCAATACTTAAATCGGCACTCGATAAAGATAAAAACAGCATCGTCGGCGCGGCAAAATTAAAAACAATACGCGAACTGTCCTGCAGAAAGCCTTCGCTCAACCAGCCCATACGGCGCAGTAAGACACCCAGGGCAGTGAGTAAATAGACCGGGAGTATCGCCGTAAAGACAAAACCGACAACCTCAAGATGTTGCAAGACGTACCGCCCTTAACTGCCATTCACACAGACCATTCACTGTGGCGAGTCACTCTCATCACTGACATTAGACAGCAGCGTTTCTTCCGCCAACTGGCTTTCCTCACGCAGTGCTGCTGGCATAGTACGACGGGTTCTGGCGCCCAGTGTTTTCAACTCTTCGACCCGCTTAAGAAGGTTACCGCGACCTGAAACCAGTCGCTTACGGGTGGTCGTCCAGGCATCCTGACTCTTATCCAGATGTTTGCCAATATCCTCCAAACCCTCAGCTAGTAGTACGAACTGGTCGTAGAGGCCTCCCGCCTGAATGGCAATTTTTTCTGCATTCAGGTTTTGATCAGCGTAACGCCAGATATTATGAATGGTGCGCAATGTCGCCAGCAGTGTACTCGGGCTGACTAAAATAATGCCTTTATCGTAAGCGTCGCTAAACAGCTGATGGTCGTGTTCAATCGCCAGCATAAATGCCGCTTCGACAGGAATAAAGATCAACACAAAATCGAGGGTATTAATACCCTCCAGCTGCTCATAGGCCTTGCGATTAAGCCCCGTGACATGGCCACGCAAGGAGGCAATATGCGCTTTAAGGCTTTGCTGGCGCTGACTTTCATCATCACTACGACAAAAGCGCTCGTAATCTTTGAGTGATACTTTGGCATCGATAACAATGTCACGCTGATCAGGCAAATGAATAATTACATCGGGATTGCGCCGCCGGCCCTGCTCATCCTGCAGCGTCACCTGGGTTTGATACTCTCGCCCTTTACGCAGGCCGGATTCTTCAAGCAGGCGCTCGAGAATCAACTCACCCCAGTTACCCTGAAACTTATTATCCCCTTTTAGAGCATTGGCCAGTTTGATAGCGTCCTGACCAATCTGCTGGGTCTGCTGCTGCAACTCACCAATTTTGCCTTCGAGACGATTGCGCTCGGCGCTCTCCTTGTCATACACATCTTCCACCTTCTTGCGAAAGTCGGCGAGATCTTTGCGCAGGGGAGCAACGGTATTATCCAAAGCCTCCCTGCTGGTGCGGGAAAATGAAGCCTGCTTATTATCGAAGATACGGTTGGCCAGGTTTTCAAATTCCTTACCCAGAGAACTGCGAGTTTGCTCCAGCAAGGCAACTTGCGCCTGCCCTTGCAGGGTTGCCGATTCCAGCCGCGCTGTCAGGGCGCTATTCTCACCACTTAGAGTAAGGTTCTTCTGCCGTAGGTCGGCGACATCAAACTGTAAATTTTCTACTGTTTGCTCGAGGTGTTGCCTGTCGCGGAGTAGGCTGGCGACCTCCACTCGCGCGGTGGAATCACGACGGTTAAATCGGGAATAAAACAGCAGCCCAGCCAGAGAAGCGCCGACGATAGCGGCGAGAATAATCCAGAGCAGTGACAAAGAAAAAGGCAGGGCAGTCATAGCGGGGGATTTTAGCAGTTCAGCCCTCGACAATGGGGTAAAATAAGCTCTGCTTCTCAGCCAAAGCCCACATCAATGCCACACCCACGAGGTAAGTCTCTCCATTGACGAATACAGTACTGGCTAAAATCCTGGTCTTCGATTCCGGCGTTGGTGGCTTAAGTATTCTGCAAGCCCTACAACAAGCGCTACCGGCCTGCGAATACAGCTACGCCTCCGATAATCAGGCCTTTCCCTATGGCACCAAAAGCGCCGACTTTTTAATCAATCGTACCCACAAGGTACTACAAGCGCTGATCACACAAACTCGGCCCGACCTCATTGTCGTGGCCTGTAATACCGCAAGCACACTGGTACTGCCTCATATTCGCCAGCACTTTACTATCCCCATCGTTGGCGTCGTGCCCGCGATAAAGCCTGCGGTACTACAGTCAAAGACCCGGGTTATCGGCTTACTCGGCACCCCGGGAACCGTTACCCGGCCCTATACCAAGGCTCTAATCGAGGAATTCGCCAGCGACTGCGAGGTAATCGGCGTCGGCAGCGCCGAACTCGTCACACTGGCAGAGCAAGCACTACGGGGCACACCGCCACCGCTGGAACAGTTGAGCAATATACTCAAGCCCCTGTTTGACAACTTACAGCTCGACACCATCGTCCTTGCCTGTACACATTTCCCTTTAATTAAAGAGGACTTGATCAAGGCATCGCCACGCCCGGTCAATTGGCTTGATTCTGGAGAAGCCATCGCGCGCAGGGTTCGCTCACTGCTTGGCCCCTCGCCCTCTATACAAGCTCAAGAGCACAACAGACATAACACGGCAATATTCACCATGCCCAGCAATGATATTGGCTTACTTGAAAGTGCCCTGAAAGAATTACTGCTGACTCGAATTGAGTATATACAGCTCTAAGGCGCTTTTAATCCGAAGGTTTAAAACTGGTTATATTTTTAATATAAGGCTGGTAACGTAGAATAAAATCGGGCAGAGAATCCAGATAATCAGCGGCCTGATGGTGGCTAGAAAAACCACCTAAGGTAATGGCAAGAAATGTTTTTTCATCGATGCTAACCGGGTGAACATAGAGTTCATCCAGGCCGATATCCCGAGCAATATTTGAGAAAAAGTGCGTGAGAAATTCATCATCACCGACATTGGCAGAAAGAATTTGGATGGTATAAATCACTTCAGTAGAGGACGCCATCCAGCGCTGTGTTTTCTGAGTTAAGGCCTCTAGTGTCATCACAGTAGCGCCGGGATCAGGTGCTATCTGCGCTGCGGTAACCTGCTCTATTAGCTCTTCCGAAAAGCGCTGATTATTCTTTTCATCTGTAACTTTCGCCGTAGAAGCCTGAGGCTCAAGCAGCAACGGAGGGGTGTTTTTAGTCTTCTGTTTAATGGGATCCGGTTGCAAGAAAGAGGCCTTGTAAAACACTGCGCCAAGTAATAATAAGACGAAGAACGAGGCAGTGAAGCCAATTGATTTTTTTGTTACACGGCTTTGCGCTTGCCCGGAATCTCTAGCGGCCAGCCGCACATGTGCGGCCTTAACCGCTTTTGATTGCCCAGCAAAAGCAGCCAGTAGAGACTTATCCGCCAATATTGTCAGCTTTCTCGGTAGCCCAGACGAAAATCGGGTCAACAACCTCAATGCCGTTGGCGTAAAAATGGGTGAGCCATTGTAGCCTGCTTTGTGTAAACGAAATGACAGGTACTCTCCCACCTCATTGCGAGTAAAGGGCTTTAGATAAAAGTTATGGATAATACGTTCTTTAATTTGCCGCACAGAAGATTGGCTGAGGTGTTGGTCGAGTTCTGGCTGACCGAACAACACCAGTTGTAGCAACTTATCCGTTTCCGTTTCAAGGTTACTCAGCAGGCGCAGCTCTTCAAGGGTTTCCAGTGGCATGCATTGTGCTTCGTCGATAAAAACCACCACCCGCTGCTGAGCGGCGTGCATCGCCAATAGTTTATTTTGCACTAGTTGCAGAGCATAATTTTTACTGCAATCACCAGTGAACTGCAAATCCAGCTCATGACCAATAGCGAAGATTAGATCACTGGCCCGCAGGCTAGGGTTGAGTAAAAAGACTAAATGAATATTATCCGGTAACTGCCTGGCCAGCATGCGAGACAGCATGGTTTTACCACTACCGACCTCGCCAACCACTTTAATAATGCCATCGCCGTGGGAAATACCGTAGGCAATAGCGCTGATCAAATCCTCGCGTTCACCGCCGGAATAAAAAAATAAAGTGTCTGGGGTAATGCCAAAAGGCGGGGCCTGCAAACCAAAAAATTGACGGTACATTGTTCAGTAATATTTCCCAGTTGATAATATGCTGATCGTGACCCCTAAAATAAAGAACTGCAAGGACGTCCAGCCAATAGCGTTTAAGGCTGAGAAATTTGATCGAAACAAAAACAGAGGTGATCAAGTAAATCAATGATATTGCTAAACCCTGGGCCGTCGTCAATTTGATAGAGCACATCCGCAGAATCAGCGTCGGGAAGCAAGGAAATATGCTTACGTACTATTTCACCGCTGCTAGTATCTTTAATCGGCAAACTTAAACCACCAATCTTGTCCACCACCAGTGAATCCACTGGCAACATGACCTCACCCGACTGAGCCATGATATACAGCCCCATTTGTCCCAGGCGTTGTGCCAAGGCGTTAACGGCATCCACCATTCGTTGGTTTTGCACATCAAAATGCCCGCCACCTTCAAGTCTACGTCGCTGCATAAACTGTTCGGCCAACTCTTCACCCAGGCGCTTTACCTCATTGGAGGAAAGCGATTCTCCGGTCAAAAAGCTTTCAAATTCCGCGTCCGTTTCTATGAATAGAAAGCCATAGCGTGGCTGACCTTCCTTGTTACCGGCGTAACAAACCACCGCACAACCGGCTGTTGTGCGCCGACCCGAGGTCAGTTCAAAGTCAATTTTTTGTAAAGCTTCGAGTTTTAAGGTCGGGGATATCAGCGCCATACCGTTGGCACTGAGATCGACAAGATCAAGGTCGGCTCGCCACGGATTGTAGCCCAGACCACGGCGGCGGATTTGCACTGCGGTATCAAGGCCCGGGAGCCGCCGTTCAAGGCGGTGTTCACCGAGTGAATTAATCGTCAAAAAATTACAACCCTATGTTTTGAGTACCCTTTAAAGGGAAATATAAACGTCATGGGAATCGGTAAGATCGTAGGTCGTGGCGTTGTTACCTGGTTCATAACGAGCAACACTGCCACTCGTTGCATCGCCATCATCAAATTCATTGTCATAACGCTGTGCGACATCACCGGGAATACCTTTGGTAAGGATCTTAATTTCCGTTACATCATTGGCCCAACTACCCGTACCAATAGCGCTCACCTGTCCACCATAGGTATGGGTCGGGGGCGCGCTAGTAGTGGTTATACTGGGATCACCGGCAATAATGCCTGCATAGCGTAAATGTGACCATACCAGGCAAGTTTCTTCATCATCGGTAGAACACTCCGCTCCCTCTATATCACCATCACCATCACCCGCAGTAGCATCAGCGTCGAGCGCCGTGATCACGGCGATATCACCGGGAAGGGCACGATACGTATCCTGAAAGGTGTAAACAGCGGCACGATAGCTTTCAATTTGTTTAACAAAGTTTTTATATTTTGCATTATCAATCAGTACCTGGCCTTTCAATACGCCGCCCAGTATCAGGCCTATAATCACCAATACAATGGCAATTTCCACCAGGGTAAAACCCGTTTGTCGGATCCCTATAACCGGGGACACATTACACTTCATCATAAAAAACCACTTCAATTTATTATATAAGGACATTAAGAATTAGTATTAGAGGGCAGCCTCGCCCGTACACAATCATCCCTGAATGTCGATACACTCTTAACCTAAGTGATGCTATTAGCAGTATACGAGCCCTTCAAATACATTCCACTCTGCCCTTCGCAGATGTGATCACCCTCACTTATAACTTATATAAATCCAGCTTATCGCCAGCCAAATGAAAACTAGCAGGCATTACCGTTGCTATTGCTATTGCTGTTTTCACAACCATTGCCATTGCCATTGCCATTGCCATTGCCATCGTCATCGTCATCGTCATCGTTGCCGCCATCTCCAAAAACCAGGCCAACGGATACCATTTTACTTTTGAGGATATTGGGCACTACCCAAACCACCAGGTCGTCAAAGGTTGGGCTGGCACTGTTGGAAAACACGCGGTCAACCATAATGCCGTCGGCATCGCTATTTTCAGCCTCATCAGTACTGGTTGTTAAGGCCCAGTTTTTACCGTGGGAAGCGATAACAGCGGGGATAGCGGAGGCGACTGCATCACCCGCTGCGCCATCGAGGATGTTGATATCAGCGACTGAGCACAGTGAAAAAGAAAGGCCCACCGTTGGTGAAGTCGCGCAACCGGTGCCATCGGTAGTGTCAGCAAAGTCACTACTAACACGATAGGTAAATGCTTGTCCCCAGGCATCCTCTTTACCCAGACCTAAATCCGCCCAGGGATAATCACCTTCTACATTGCTACACGTTGTAGAAATATCAATCAAGCCATCACCATCAGTATCTGGACAGGGTAGGCGTCCATTCACCAGAGCATAACCAATCAGGGCTTCACGCATATCCAATAATTGTTGACGTGTGGAATCTCTATCACGCTTTTCAATTTGTACCGACAACGGCACCAGCGTGCCACCTAACAGCAGGCCTATAACCAGTAAGACAATTGCCATCTCCAGCAATGTGAAGCCCCGCTGACGAAAAGCGCCTCCAAACCTGTTACTCATTGACCTTCGACCCTTCATTTATAATTCACCCGACAAAAGGCTAAGAACAACATCATTAAAAGTATCCGTCTCATTAAGCGCCAAAGGGGACAGAATAAAATCCGGCGCAAGAGCGTTATTAATACCCGCGATGGTATCCATATAATTATCTGCTTGATTCCTTTCACTCGCCGACGCCGTGCTTCCACACTCGGTAGCAAGCCCAGGCTCGACGCTCCTTGACTGCGCCGCCACCACATTCCCCGGTGCAATGAGTACGGCAGCGACATCGGAGGCAACAAGCCCACTGCTACTATTTAAGGTGAATTCTGCACTCGGTAATGTGCTGATTAAAGGTGGTGTCGCTGTACCCTGCTTATAGGCAGAGGCAACGAAATAACGCAGGCAGGTACCACTGGCATCTCTGAGGGGTGCCAAACCGAGTGACATCCAGGGCAACCAACCTTCAACACTCGTCGTTCCACAGGGTGTTTCTTCAAGGCCATCGCCATCCTGGTCGGGACAGGGCAAGTAGCGATAATTTAATCCTGTAGCCGCACTCAAGTCGGGATCGGATAATCGCGCATAGGCAACCAGGGCATTTTTTGCCTCAGCCAGTACCCGGGTATTGTGGAAGGGGCTTGCTAGCTGGTGACTAAGTCTACTCATACCAGAGAGCAAAAAGGAGGCAACGCTCACTGTCAGCAACATCATGAACACCAACAACGCGGCGCCCTTCTCTACATTTGGAACATGATGGTTTTTAATAAGCCCCTGTGCCTTAAGCATTGGCTACTGGGTATCCGAGGACAGATCTGGTTGATCTTCAGTCGCGTGCTCGGAACCGCGAGTGTTGCGGTCATCAAGATAAGCATCACTCAACTCACCACTATCGACATCCAATAGCTGCCCAGGTTTCAACCACACAGGATGCTGGGGTGTTTGCAATTCCACCTCGACACCCGTCTCACCCCGCCTTGTAGCAAGTGTTTGAGATGCTGGCGGCTTATCTAACAACTGACCATTGAGCCACACACTGCCAAGGCCACTCTGCCGTGTCACCACCCCTTCAAAGGATACATATTTTAGGACTGAAGAAGACTTTGTCTGCTGTACCGACACCGGTAACAGGTTTTTGTTTTGCCGCTGCCTATCGAGTTCTGCACGCTCTTGGGGACTGGTTAATAAGACACCAAATGCCGTACTGTGGGCTGAAAGACTCAACAACAGTGTTATCAACAAGTAACGGCGGATGGTAAGAATAAAAGGGTTCATTAAGGCCCCACCTCCGATGACTGCTCAGAATCATCAAGCCCTGCAGCCGTAAACCAGGACACATCACACAGAGAACTGAAATGATAATTAAGTGCTGTTTTATTAACTGCCTTATTGCCACCTTTATAAACACGGGATAGCTCGCAGTGATCGACCACCAACAAACCCGAATCGAGGCGCTTTAAATCCGTCATCAAATCCAGCAAATCACCTTCATGCAATAAACTGCTTTGGAAAGTAAAGCGGGATTTGAGAAGTGTCAGCCCTGAGGGGCTTGAAAAAACACCCCGCTCTATTTCCTGCTGAACATCGATGTTATAGCTTAAATCGGGCAATGCCAGGCGCCTTGACGTGACTTCCAGTTGCTCTATCCATGACAGGCGCTGCTCTGCGCTGAAAAAACCCTTTTCAATAAGTTCTACATAGCGTATTCGGTATTCATTGATAAGCGATTTATCGTGGGCGATATGGGCTATTTTAATTCGCACCGATTTCATCTGCTTTTTAATGGCCGTCTCTTCATCAAGCTGGTTTTGTTTGAACACAGTGCTGGCGCTGATCAAAAGAACACCAGCAAATAATAGTGCAGCAAACACTATGGCCTGCTTTTTAATCAATGAAAATTGAATATTGCCCATCACATGACCGCCAGGTTTAAGGTCACATCAATGGCAAAACTGGGAATACGCTGATCCGACAGAGAGCGGCTAATCTTTAATGAGGGATCAATATCCAGTGGCAGCCTTTTAACATTAACGCCAACCACCCTGTCATCGCTCTCAAGGCGAGTAATCAAGGCTTGTATGCGCTCGATCGAATGACGGAAATCACCATCAAAATGGCTAAGCTCTCCCACTAGCTTGACGACCACCTGTGATGCCACCGCAGCGCTATCCTCCCGGCGATTGTTATTATTTCTCTTGCTCCGCTTTGTCTCCTGTTCATAGCCACTATTACGCCACTTCAGGCTAGTGAGTATTAAATCATCGAAGCCCGAAAAACTATCGCTGATGACAAGGTACACCAGCTCGGGCGAGGCACTGCGGCCGAGAATACGCTCTGACAAAACCACCCTGTCTTGCATTGCCTGCGGTGCTGGGCCACTGTATTGAAAATTATCCTGCTCAGTTTTAAGCGCTGTAGCCAGTGAGGACGACTGGATAAGCAAAGCCGCATTGGCACTTTTTATAGCGCTGCCCTGCCATAAATTCATGGCCGTTAAGACGCTAGCGAGAACAACAATAAAAGCACAGGCGACACTTAATAACTGCCTAACTTGCTGATGTCGTTTAATGAAACCCAGACGCTTTGGCTGATAATGACTCTTTCGTACCCCCGACTTCGCCAGTGCAAAAGTAGCCAGTGATCCACTGTTTAATTCAGCGCCATCATTAAGGTAACCGTGCTGCGCCGCCAGCTCGGCAAAATCGGCATAAAGGTATTGACAGTGAGAGGCTTCCGCTTCGCCTTTTAAACGGCTGGCCACCTTATCGTCTAAAACCATTAACACCTGCATATCCTTATCGACGTCGAGTACACGCCGGTTATTAAGGTATTGCCAGGTTCTTTCAATTTCTTTGCGGACACTTTCAGCCATGTCCATGCCATCACCAACTGCAATAGCAGTTTTTCGACTGAAATAGAGCTTGCCATTAACGCAAAAGGTCTTACGAAATATATAACGCCCTCTCTGCGCAGTATCTTCATCACAGCTAACGACGAGGAGCTTTTCACTGTGCTCAACAGGTTTAATCAGTTCGGCGGTAAGCTGGGGCAAGGAGTAGACACCCCGGATTATCACATCGTGATCGGCCAGGATATCGACCACCGGATCAAGCAATGTAGTATCGGCAATACCCGATATAAAATAGACATCATCGCGCCGGCCCGTCGTTATGCGTGAAGATAAAATGGTGTGTGCATACCCCGCCTCTGGAAAAAAATTGGCCACTTTTCTGGCCAGTAGAAGACCTCGATCACGACCTCTTACGTGGGGCAAAAGCTCTTCGTGGTAATCTTCGGAGGAAACATCAAGTAATAAGGACAGGGTCCGTGATTGATCATCTTCTAACCAACTTGAAAAGCTGGATAGACTGTCAGCTTCATTTAAATCATAAACCGCCTGAATGCTAATAGCATGGGACGAATAACTATAAATCCTTAGTTGGCTATCACTCAGCAACAGTAGCGTGTCGGCTTTCATCACAGCTGTATGGTACTAATAATGTCGTAAATGGGGCCGAG
>Ga0105358_10002126_pt1 | contig 10590 bp, 9 predicted proteins | sample GOMGulsemesocosm_5_FD_83509 | JGI IMG/M metagenome (GOLD analysis project Ga0105358, IMG submission 83509) | Methane-oxidizing microbial communities from mesocosms in the Gulf of Mexico - GOM15C Gulf of Mexico | ecosystem: Environmental > Aquatic > Marine > Cold seeps | place: Gulf of Mexico...
TAGAGGATCTTTCTTTGATGCGTGGCTATAGAAAGGTAATAAAACTATAATGGTGAAAATTAATTTTATTAAAGAAATGAGTTTCAAATTCATACGGCTCTAGTTAGAAAGGGTCTTTTAATATTTCATTGATAACCCATTGTCCACCATCTAACTGTACTAGTGATATACGTTTAACGTCTTTTAAACGATTATCTTGGTAATACCCATCAAAATATAAAGTTATTGTTGCTTTGCTTTTAAATTGTTTTCTAAGTTTTACACCGCTGTCATCAGGCTTTATCTCAACCTTGTCATAAGACATATTAAATAGGTGGCGTGCAACCGCTTGCGGAGATCGATAATGTAATATTAGACGAGATAATTTAGGGGCACAAACAGAGGCTGCTTTTTGGACATTTTTTTCATTGTACAGCGCATTAAAAAAGGCGACTGCAACTAATTCAGGGTTATCTATTTTAGTTATTTCTTTTCCCCCATCACCGCAAGCACTAACAAGAAAAAGAGTAAATAAAATTAGAAAATTAATTTTAGACATAACAAAGTTATTAGCAGTTAAATTCAATAGAGTTCATTTAAGCATAACTTAAATTGAGAAATAACAACACTATCTTTTATAGACAATAAAAAAGGTGCCTAAGCACCTTTTTTAATCACGAATAGTAAAGTCTAAGTTATTGTACTAGCTCTTTATCCGAAAAGCTGTCACTGAACAAAGCGCTAGATAAATAACGTTCTGCAGAGCTAGGTAAAATAGCGACTATTACTTTACCAGAATTCTCAGGAAGCTCCGCAAGGCGTTTAGCGGCAACTATTGCTGCACCAGATGAAATACCTGCAAGAATGCCTTCTTCTTTCATTAAGCGATGTGACATTTCCATTGAATCATCATTCGATACTTGTTCAACACCATCAACCATAGCTAAATCAAGATTGCCAGGTATAAAGCCAGCACCGATTCCTTGGATTTTATGTGGGCCTGGTGTTAATTCTTTACCAGCTAGTTTTTGGCTGATTACTGGTGAGTCTGTAGGTTCAACAGCAATACTACTTATCGCTTTGCCTTGAGTTAATTTTAAGTAACGGCTGGTACCAGTAATTGTGCCACCAGTGCCAACACCCGCAATTAAAATATCTATTTTTCCGTCAGTATCACGCCAAATTTCAGGACCTGTGGTTTTCTCATGAATAGCGGGGTTTGCAGGGTTATCAAACTGTCCTAACAGTACATATTTTTCAGGATCAGAATCTTTAATTTCTTGTGCTCTTGCAATCGCACCATTCATACCTTTAGCGCCGTCAGTTAGCTCTACTTTTGCACCAAGGGCTGAAAGTAATTTACGACGTTCTAAACTCATGGTACTTGGCATAGTCAAGGTAATGGCATAACCACGGGCGGCAGCAACAAAAGCAAGGGCAATACCTGTATTACCACTAGTTGGTTCTACAATTTCTTTACCTTGCGATAATAGGCCTTTTTCTTCAGCATCCCAAACCATGCTAGCGCCAATACGACACTTAACACTGAAGCTTGGGTTTCTTGCTTCTATTTTTGCATATACTGTTGCAGTAGGTGTACCATCACTATTTTTACTAGCAATTATACGGTTAAGCTTTACCAAAGGTGTATTACCAATGGAGGTTGAGTTATCTTCAAATACGTTAGACATGGTGAAATCCTATGGGCTATTTTGAACTCACTTGAGTATACTTGTAAGATTAGTCTCTTATAGCAAAAAAAGAAGTGATATTTTGTTATAACTTATATGCATTTATGGAATAAACAAATACTTTTCTAGTACTTTTCATAAAATAATAATCATAAATTTTTAGGAAATGAATATGAGCGCTTTTCAAGGCACCAGTAATTATATCGCCTCAAACGAGTTACAGTTAGCAGTCAATGCGGCTATCGCTCTTGAGCGGCCTTTATTAATAAAAGGGGAGCCGGGCACAGGTAAAACCATGTTAGCAGAAGAACTAGCGGCTAGTTTAGGTGTTGAACTTATTCCTTGGCATATAAAGTCTACAACAAAAGCACAGCAAGGCTTATATGAATATGATGCAGTGTCTCGCTTAAGAGATAGCCAATTAGGTGATGAGAAGGTAAAAGATATTGCCAACTATATTATTAAAGGGAAATTATGGCATGCGTTTACTAGCGATAATCGCCCGGTGTTGTTAATTGATGAAATTGATAAAGCTGATATAGAATTCCCTAATGATTTATTGTTAGAGCTAGATAAAATGGAGTTTTTTGTTTACGAGACCCAAGAAAAAGTTGTCGCTAAACAAAGACCCATCATTATTATTACGTCAAATAATGAAAAAGAATTACCCGATGCTTTTTTACGTCGCTGCTTTTTCCATTATATTCGTTTCCCAGAAAAAGCTGAGATGCAAGCTATTGTTGATGTTCATTTCCCTAAGATTAAACAAAAATTATTAGATGAAGCACTGGCGTTATTTTTTGATTTACGTGAGGTGCCTGGTTTAAAGAAAAAGCCATCAACGTCAGAATTAATTGATTGGTTAAAACTATTGCTTGCTGAAGACATTTCTCCGGAGGTGCTACATGATACACGCCAGAAAAAAGTTATTCCTCCGTTACATGGCGCATTATTAAAAAATGAGCAGGATGTGCATTTGTTTGAAAAGCTTGCTTTTATGCACCGCGGCCATCGTTAAGGTTTATGTTAAAAAATGGCTCTGTTCCATGATACTGTTGTCTATGCTATAACACGTTGATTTTATATACTTTGTAGGTCGCCCTTTAGGGCGTCAATGTGATGGGCTAAAGCCCAACCTACATAGTGATGAGAACATTAAAGAAAATTCAACAACAACCTGCTACAACAGAGCTTAAAAATAAAGAGCAAAGTAATGTTAATTGATTTTTTTTGTAAGGTACGTGACTACCAAGTACCTTGTACACTGCGAGAATTACTTGATTTAATTCGTGCCTTAGAGCAAGGCGTAGTGTTTGCTAGTATTGATGATTTTTATAGTTTGAGTCGTACCGTATTAGTTAAAGATGAAGCCCATTTTGATAAATTTGATCGTGCTTTTGCCGATTATTTTAAGGGCGTTGCTAGCCTTGAATTAGATCTATCCGAAATACCGGAAGATTGGCTTAAAAAGCATTTTGAAAAGCAACTGAGCGCCGAAGAAAAAGCTAAAATTAAAGCGTTGGGCGGATTAGATAAGTTAATGGAGACATTGGCCGAACGTTTGAAAGAGCAGGAAAAACGTCATCAGGGTGGTAATAAATGGATTGGTACTGGCGGTACTTCACCTTTTGGTGCCTATGGCTATAACCCTGAGGGAGTTCGTATAGGGCAAGATGAATCAAGACACCGTCGCGCCACTAAAGTTTGGGATAAGCGCGAATTTAAAAACTTAGATGCAAATGTTGAAATAGGCACACGTAATCTCAAAGTTGCTTTGCGTAAGTTACGTCAATTTGCGCGTACTGGCAGTAGCGAAGAATTAGCGCTTGACGATACTATTGCTGCTACAGCCCGTAATGCAGGTTATCTTGATATTAAAATGAAGCCTGAACGTCATAATGCCATTAAAGTGTTAATGTTTTTTGACATTGGCGGCTCTATGGATGATCACATCAAGGTATGTGAACAGCTATTCTCGGCAATTCATGGCGAATTTAAGCACTTAGAGTTTTTTTATTTTCATAACTGCCTTTATGAAAATGTTTGGCGAGATAATAGCCGTAGGCGCAGTGAAAAAATTGATCTGTTACAGGTGCTGCATACTTATAGTCGTGATTATAAAGTAATCTTTGTTGGCGATGCAACAATGGGACCGTACGAGATTACTTACCCCGGTGGTAGTGTTGAACATTGGAATGAGGAAGCTGGTAACGTTTGGATGAAAAGATTAACTGATCATTTCGATAAGGTTATTTGGCTTAACCCTCAAAACGAAGCGCAATGGCCTTATTATGCTTCAATTAAGATAATGCGTGGGCTCGTTGATAATAAAATGTATCCACTCACTCTCGCAGGGTTAGGACAAGGTATTAAAGCGCTGATTTAACATCAGGCTTAAGGTGACCAAGCGTAGCTAATCTTAGTAAAAAAAGTTTTTTCTGCGCGGGTTAATTTAGTTAAATCATCATTTTGAAAACTGCTGTCAGAGTACCCTAAAAAAAATACTGTTTGCGGGTTAAGCTTATAGGCGTAAATTAACTGGCTTGATAAATCTTTACTTTTCGTTGAGTTGATAAAATCATTGTTTTCAGGGTTATTATCAACATTACTGTAAACTAAGCTAAGTTTTAAATAACTTTGAACATCAAATTGGTATGACAAACGTAATTCAGAGATATTAGCAACATAAACGTTACTATTGCTGCCGTTACTATTTTTAGCGTCGAGTTTGCTATAGGTTTGATAAAAATCAAATTCTAAATGATCGGTAATAAAAACAGTGATATTACTTTCTAATTGGACTAAGTCACCTAAACGATCATTGGCGTAATCAATTTTGTCACCGATAGTTAATTCTAACGATAAGGTGGTACGGGTAGTAGGTATAATGCTCGCATATAGCTCTATCTGGTCTTCATTGAAAGAGGAAGTGTTACCATCAATATCAGTTATTGTATCATCGTAACGAATACCAACTTTTTCACCATGGACTACACTGAGTTCATAATAAGATTGCATCGGGCCATCAATATTAAGGCTAGTCGTTAATACTCGTTCAATAAGTTCATTATTAATGTTGTGAGTAATTTGCCATTTACCTGAAATTCCAGCCTCTTGCCACTGACTGCCTTGTGCTGAATAAAAAGCTCTTTTAACAAAAGCGGTATCTTTTCTAATATCGGCTTTAGGCATAAAACCTAAATCTGCTCTAAAGTTAGCACCAATATTGTGATGGTCTAAATTAATCAACCAGTATTCAGAATTATGAGTGAAATTAAATTTAAAAGCGAGGTCACTAAAACTATTATTAAGTGACTTTGGATATAGTGTTTCAGAGCTTAATATTTGTGCTTTAATTGCACTAGAGTCGGATAAACGATAACGAGCATCAAGTCCAACAACATAATTATGATAATCATCTGCGGTGCGTAATGTTGCTATGCTGCCTACCGTCAAATCGTTATTATAATCATATCTATAACGTAAAGCCCCTGAGTGACTATCTTGCTCTAAAGTCATTAAACTTGAACGTAAATTACCCGGTAATAAGATATTTGTTTCAGTATCATTAGTGATGAATGCACCATAATTATGCTTATCTATTCGGCCTGTTAACTTGATACCATAATCAGGATCGGCAATGTTTCGAGTGTATACTAAATCAAAATCACTACTGAAATAGTCACTATTATCTAAGAAAAATGCTCGTTTTTCTTCATAAAATAGTGAGAAGTTGGTATTTACACTGAGTTGGCCACTATCACTTTCTACCGTTGAAAAGTCAGGGTTTAAGGTGGCATTGAGTAAATTATTCGCGTTGATACCCCAACGTAAATCTAAGCCTGCCTCGATATCATTATCGGCCTTCCAATCACTACTTGGATCATTACTGCTTGCCTCAATATCTCGAGTTTCATTTTTGCTCGCAGTGAGTGTAGGTGTTAATCGTAAATTTTGGCCTATCTCCGCACCTTCAAAGCCAATAGCCTCCGGGTACTGGCACAACCAACAAGGGTTATCTCGTTGAAGGGGGACATGAGAAATACGTAAGCTAGTATCTCTTGGGTAAATGCGCACTAATTCTATGGCCCATTTTTTTTTCTTGCCATCTGCTTTGAAGTTTAAAATGTTATAGGGAATAGCCATTTCTACTTGGTAGCCCTGCCTAGTTATTTTACCAAAGGCATACCAAAGACCATCCCATGAGGTGTTATTTTGTCCAGTTATTTCATTATAAGTGGCATCATTTTGCACACCATAGGGATTGACAAAAAAGGAATAATTTAAGCGTCTATTATTATGAGTATCAAGTTTTATTCCAACCGTGTCTTGTGTCCATGTTTTGTCACGATCAGTTAAGAAACCTTGAATTTTTTTTGGTTCAGGGTCATAGGCAATAAAAGAAACGTAAAGAAACTTTCCATTTTCAATTAGCTTGGCAGTTGTTTTAACTGGACTAGGTAAGTTATTCCACGGACTATTGACTATATCTAATTCTACTGATAACGCGTTAGACCACAGATCTTCATTCAATTCGCCATCAATTATTATGGTGTTATTTTGGAAGGGAATTTGGAGCGGTTCTAGATTAACATTCGTTATCAATGTATTTTGCTGGTTTGAGGTTTGCGCTATTGTTGGGCTTATCAAGAAAACAGCAAAAAGCAATACGTTCAAGCTACGATAGCTTAAGTTCTGCATACATCATCCATAAATTTATTATTATTATAAGGAAATTTGAACTAGCTAATTCTTTTATTCTCGTCGTGCTTAGCGATAGATATGTCTATATCAAAATTAGTACAAATTTTATGAGACAAATTGTTACAAATTTTAAGCCACAACACAATCTATACTTTGAATAAGTGTTATCAACTCATAATTTCATTTGTCAGTTTACTGATACCGCTTAGCACGTAAATTAAAAGATACTTGGTCTGTTGATGACTTTAACTGATGAAATGTAAATTATCATTGATTTAAAGTTGCAGTCTTTAGCTAACCGTTTACTATTGTAAGCATATTTTCTATGGGTTTTTTACATGCCATTATCTCTTATTGATCTCATTGCCTTATCAATTTTTTTTCTTTCCTGGTCAGGATATACTTGGTTTTCTCGTAAAAAGGCTAAAACGACCAATTGTATCGCTCGAAGCTTACATCAGCATAGAATTCATTGGATGTACGAGACTATTACGCGAGAGGTGAGGGTAGGTGAGGCGGCGTTATTATCTAACCTAGAGCGAAATATAGCTTTTTTTGCATCAAGTACATTATTAATCTTAGCGGGTATATTGGCGCTTTTTGCAAAAATTGACGCATTAGAAGGTGTTATATATTCAATGCCTTATGCAGATCATGTCAGTCACGTTACAATTCAGATCAAGTTAAGTTTATTAGCTTTTATTTTTGTACTGTCATTTTTTCAATTTACTTGGTCTATGCGCCAGTATGGTTTTGTGAATGTTATGTTAGGTGCTGCGCCAATAGATACTTCTGGTTTAAATGAAAACCTTAAATCTTATGCAAAACAAATGGCGACAGTACAAGATCAAGCAGCACATTCTTATAATTATGGGCTTCGTTCATATTATTTTGCGCTAGCGGCTATTTGTTGGTTTTTTCATCCTTACTTATTTATTTCAATGAGTATTTGGGTGGTATACACCCTATATATACGTGAGTTTAAGTCTAAATCTGTTAAGGCAATTACTGCGGGACAGAAATATTTACGATTAGAACGAGAAGCTAAAGAAAAAGTCACTGAAAAGGCTATTGAGTGAGCCAACTAGGTAAAAAATATCAGCAATATTCAGTGGAAGATTTTGATAACTATGATTGCCTTAAGTTATCAAAGCGATTTTACCTTGTACTGTTGTTTGTGCTTCGTGGTTATATTGTCTGGCTGATGTCGGTAACCAATATGCGCGATAGGATAAGTATTATTTCGTGGATATATCCAGAAACTTCTCTATTTTATTTAAGCTTATTATCAGGGATGGTAGGTTTATTTGTCGTGCTAATTATTAGTCTACGACGCCCAGAAGCGGCTAACTGGATTCAAGTTAGTTGGCAGCATAGCCGAAAGTTATTAATAGCTGCATTATTGTTTGATTTATTAACGCATTGCATCGGCTTCTTTTATTGGCAATTAATTTCGATAGAATGGATTATTATGCAAGTTATAATAACGATCACACTAATTATTCTATGCTATAACAGTGAGCGATTTACAATAAATTTAACTGAGTTCCCACAGAAAATACCAGAAAAATAGTTCTGGAGTGTAGTTTTCGAATATTAACGTTTAAGGTTACAAATAGTGAATGTAAATAAAAGTCTAGACAACGGTCAACAAGAACAGCGATTGATTATTCTTGATACGGAAACAACGGGTATTAACCCTAGAGAAGGGCATCGGATTGTTGAAATTGGTTGTGTTGAAATGATCAATCGTCAATTAACGGGTCGAAGCTACCATGTATATATCAAACCACTGGACCCCCGTGGCCAAGTATTGCAAATGGAGCAAGAGGTCATCAAAATTCATGGTTTAACCAATGAATTTTTAGATGATAAACCTACGTTTCCACAAGTTGTTGATGACTTTATCGATTTTATCCGTGGTGCTGAATTAGTTATCCATAATGCCAAGTTTGATGTTGGCTTTATGAATCATGAATTTTCATTGTTAAACTTTGCAAATAGAGCCAACAACAAAGTACCAATGACAGAAGATATTTGTACGATTACTGATACTCTAAAAATCTCTAAAGACGAATTAGGCTCACCAAAAACGTTAGATTATTTAGCGCGTTTTTATAAAGTAGATAAACTGATTGACCGTACTTACCATGGTGCACTGATTGATGCACAACTGCTTGCTTTTGTTTATATAGAAATGACACGTAAGCAATCAACTTTCAATTTGTCTGTTGGTGATAATAGTAGTGAAGATGCAAATGCTATTAGGCGTTTAAGTAATGATCGAGTAAAGCTTAAGGTTCTTGCCGCTTCTGCCGATGAAGTAGAAGCACACAAAGAAAGGTTATTGGTTATTAAGCAAAAAGGGGGAGAGCCACTTTGGAAGTAAAAAGATTATTTGTATTTTGTTTTGTTGCGCTAATGAGCTTAGTCAACATTAAAACACTGGCAATTCAAGAGGTAGTACAAGAATCTAAAACGTTCACTGAGCGAGTGAAATCAATAAAAAAAGCTAACGTAAAGTATTATCAAGGCGACAATATAACGAATCAAATTCCCTATTTTGATAATCGCTTTCGTATTGATGCCGAACTTGATGAAATTACGTTATTATTTTATCGCACTCGCGGTAGTCGTCCTATAATCTTAGTACGCCCAGACGGCAGTAAATTAAAGGTTAATAATATCGACCATAGTAAAATTCAGTGGCACGATGATAGTACATTTGACTTGATCAAAATTAAAAAACCTATGCCTGGGCCATGGCAAGCTATTGGTAATATTTTACCTGAAAGTCAAATTATGGTGATGTCAGATATTAAAGTGGAGGTTGATCCTTTACCTGAAATTGTTTTGTCGGGTGAAACCTTAAAAGTAGTTGGTAAACTTTACAATGGCGATGAGCCTATTAATACACCTCATTTTCGTAATGTTGTCAAATTGGATGTCCATTTTTATAGTACCAATAATGCGGATTATGAAAATTTTGGTGCTGATGCACTTAAATTAACATCATTTCGAGATGATGGTCATGATTTGGATGAATACGCCGCAGACGGTCTATTTACCGGTGAATTCCGCTTGGATTTTGCCGCAGGTGAGTGGCAACCAGTATTTTTGATTAAATTACCTATGGCTAGCCGTGAGTTACGACAAAAGCCCCTTGTGTTACATAAATCGCCGATACACATTGCCGTCGACACGTCTGATGATGAAAATATCCCACATAATATGACTTTATCAATCGATCCTACTTATGTAGATCCTAATAGCTTGGTTTTCCAAGGTAAGATTACTTTTCCTGATAAACAAGTTGAACCATTTTCCATTATGGATGATCAGAAAGGTGATACACGAGTTAAAGATATTCAAAATACTGAATCAGGTATTTATCGTATAAATGTTAGTGCGTTTGGTAGAACTACCTCAGGTCGAGAATTTCGTCTAACGGTTCCTGAATTTAGTTTTAATGTTAAAGCTAGTGATGATGATTTTTTGATGATTACAACCGATGAGAATGGTGTTGAAAAAATGGTTAGCATTGATAGAGCCCAAAAGGTATTAGCAGATAGAGAAGCTGAATTAGCACAAGCAAAAATAGCGCAACAACAATCTGAAGAAGAAAAGCAGATGGAAACCATTATCATGATCATTGCAGGGAATTGTGTAATTATAGTGATTGCTTTAGTGCTGTTTTTTGTAATGCGAAAGAAGAAGAAGATATAAAGCGAAATATTATTAACTCTATTTTTATCATGGTTAACATCGTCTAAAGTGGTTTTGAGGAAATGATGTTCAATTATTTCCTCATTTTATATTCAATTACCCTAAAAACTCTTGAGTTAATCAAGCAGCACTAGTAATCAAGTCGTTTGGCAATGAAATGGGGATGAAACTTGAACTCTTATGCTCTAATACATCGGAATCGTACATTCCTAACATAAGCAGCGTGTCTAGCAATTCCGGCAGTGTTGACTTAGTGGTATTTGAATTTTATCGAAATGGTACGGGTCAAGAGACTTGAACTCTCACATCTTGCGATACTGGAACCTACTATCCCTAACATAAGCAGCGTGTCTAGCAATTCCGGCAGTGTTGGCTTAGTGGTATTTGAATTTTATCGAAATGGTACGGGTCAAGAGACTTGAACTCTCACATCTTGCGATACTGGAACCTACTATCCCTAACATAAGCAGCGTGTCTAGCAATTCCGGCA